>Ga0068860_100001533_pt1 | contig 24890 bp, 19 predicted proteins | sample KBSSwiS32_FD_66597 | JGI IMG/M metagenome (GOLD analysis project Ga0068860, IMG submission 66597) | Switchgrass rhizosphere microbial communities from Kellogg Biological Station, Michigan, USA - KBS Switchgrass S3-2 | ecosystem: Host-associated > Plants > Roots > Rhizosphere > Soil ...
AGGGCGCACCTTTCCGGTGGTACGCCCTGCAAATTGAAGTAAACAGGATATCGGCGAAGGATTCAACCTGTTACCGATGTCTTGAGGTCGAGGTGTTACCTATGTCCTGAAGGCCGGACACACGGGGGGCCGCCCCTACGTCGCGGATGATGGGCCGTTGGACCATTCGAAAAGCGTAGGTCTGTAGGGGCGGCCCCCCGTGGACTTCTCCCGCGCCCGCTCGTTGAAGACTGGCTTCGCCCTTCAGGAGCCGCCGAGGTGGCTTGGGACCGCTTCGACCGCGGCGGTTTCGGTGGGCGGAATCGGCGCGACGGCCAAGTCCGTGCCACCCTCTGGCAAGGGCATGAGCAGCACTTCATAGGCCGGCTCGGCGTCGCAGGCGCGGACGGTCCATCGTTCCCAACCCGCTTTTCCCTCCTTGAGGCGGTGCTCGGCGATCAGCTTCGGTTCGCCCGTGAGCATGGCGAGGGCGGCGCTCGCGGCGGGCTCGAAACGCTCGGCGCGCAGCGCCTCCATCCGGCAAGCGGGCCGCGCTTTCATCTCGAGCGTGGCGATCCGCCACAGGATGTCGGCTTGCAGCTGGGCGTTGGAGGTCGTGCCGGGCACCTTGTTCGCCGGGTCTTCCTCTTCAGGCCAGCCGGAGATGAACTTGGTCTCGTTGGAGAGCCAGTCTTGCTTGAACCAGGCGACCTGGTCCGCCGGAAAGGTGAAATTGCGGCGGGTCTCGCCGACCATCTTGGTGAACCCTTTGTCCTCGAAGAACCGGAGGTGAATCCCGATCGAATCTCCTTCGATCACGCCGAAGGACTTCTTCCACAGGGTGTAGACCGGTACCTTGTCCCCTTCCGCATCCACCTTCTTGGTGCGAAAGGTCTTTTCCGCTTTGCCCGGAAAGGTCCAGTCCGCCTCGATCCAAAGAGGATCCGCCCGGTGGACCTCCAACTGAACGAAATACTGCGAAGGGTATTTGAGCTTGCCGAAAGGCAGCAGCGGGGCGGCGTCTTTGATGACTCCTCCGCGGAGCACGACAAAGCCGCCTTTCACCGGGCAAACGCGGGTCGGAACGTCGTCGTCGGCCGCCAAAGCCGTCCCGGTCAAAGCCAGGACGGCGACCGCGATCTTGAGGGCGAGAGGTCGGATGGTAGACATGAGCGTCTCCTCTATTCAGGTGTCGGCGCGTGGCTCGACACGTTGGTTCTCCCGAGAAGAATCGGCGACACGATGGGGCGATCTCGTCTCGGGGTTTCGTACTTCTCGTAGGGACACGCGCAGACCCTGAAAGCGTTGAGAACCGCCGCCCGAAGTTTCGAATCGACCTGAGAGAGGCCAGGAGAGCCTCAACATTTCACCCGGGTGATATTGACTCCAGATTTCATCCGGGTAAAATCTGCGCCGCGGTGGGCGCTCCGGCGTCCGCCGCGTCGAATCCCTGGGAGGGAATATCCGTGAAAGACCTGACGAAAGGCCCGATCCACCGGCACATCCTGGAGATGGCGGCACCGATGGCGATCGGGATGCTGATCCAGACGCTCTACTACATGGTCGACCTCTATTTCGTCTCGAGGCTGGGCGATACCGCGATTGCCGGGGTGAGCGCGGCGGGCAACGCGATGTTCATCGTGCTCGGCCTGACCCAGATGCTCGGCGTGGGCACGGTGGCGCTGATCGCCCAGGCGGTCGGCCGGAAAGACCAGCCGGACGCGAACCTGATCTTCAACCAGTCGCTGGTGCTGTCGGCGATCTGCGGCCTGCTGACGCTCGTCGGGGGATACGCGCTCACGGGGGCCTACATGGGCTCGATCGGCGCCGGAGCCGCGGCGACCGCCGCGGGCGTCACCTATCTGCACTACTTCATCCCGGGTTTGGCGCTCCAGTTCGCGCTGATCGCGATGGGGTCGGCGCTGCGCGGCACCGGAATCGTCAAGCCGACGATGACCGTCCAGGTGCTCACCATCCTGCTCAACATCCTGCTCGCCCCGATCCTGATCGCGGGTTGGGGAACCGGGCACCCGCTCGGCGTCGCGGGGGCGGGCCTCGCCACTTCGATCTCGGTCGCGGTCGGCGTCGTGATGATGACGGTCTACTTCACGCGGCTCGAAAAGTACGTGTCGTTCCACGGCTCCGAATGGAAACCCCGGTTCGAGACCTGGAAGCGGATGCTCGGCATCGGCCTGCCGGCCGGCGGCGAGTTCATGCTCATGTTCGTCTACATGGCGGTGATCTACCGGATCATCCGCGATTTCGGCCCCGCGGCCCAGGCGGGTTTCGGCGTCGGCTCGCGCGTCATGCAGGCGATCTTCCTGCCCGCCATGGCGATCGCCTTCGCGGCGGCGCCGATCGCCGGGCAGAACTTCGGCGCCCGCCAGCCGGACCGCGTTCGCCAGACCTTCCGCACCGCGGCTTTGATGGGCAGCGTCGTCATGTTTGCACTCACCCTCATCTGCCAGTGGCGGCCGGAGTGGTTCGTGCTCGCTTTCACCAAGGAACCGGAAGTGGTGGCGGTGGGCGCGCAGTTCCTCCGGTTCATCTCTTGGAACTTCGTCGCCTCGGGGTTGATCTTCACCTGCTCCGGCATGTTCCAGGCCATGGGCAACACCTGGCCCTCCTTGATGAGCACGGGGACCCGGCTGTTGACGTTCGCGTTGCCGGCGCTCTGGTTGTCGCATCAGGCCGGCTTCCGGATCGAACAGGTCTGGTACCTGTCGGTCGCGACGGTGGCGTTGCAGCTGATCCTCAGCCTGTTGCTCCTTCGTTCCCAACTTCGCCGCCGGCTGGCCGGATTGCCCAGCCCGCCGGAAAACCTCCAAGAGGTCGCAGCATGAGCCCAAAGCCGTTTTCTTCCTGTACCGCCTTCCTCGGCACGGAGCGCATCGCCTCCGGCGATCTGCGCACGGTCGCCGCGGAAGCCAAAGCCCGCCTCGACGGCGGAGACCTTTCCCCGCTGTTGATCTTCGACGACGCGACGAGCCAGCCCGTCGAGCTCGATCTGCGCGGCACGGTGGCGGACGTTCTCGCCCGCCTGCCGGTCGACTCCGAAACCAAAGAGGGCGAGGCGGAAGAAAGCGCCGAAGCCCGTTCGCCCGGACGGCCGAAGTTGGGCGTCATCGCGCGGGAGGTGACCCTGTTGCCCCGCCACTGGGAATGGCTCGGAACCCAACCCGGCGGCGCCTCGGTCACGCTGCGCAAGCTGGTCGAGGCGGCGCGCAAGAGCCACGCCGAAGAGGACCGCCTCCGCGAGAGGCGCGAAGCGGCCTACCGCTTCATGACCGCGATGGGCGGCAACGAGGCCGGCTTCGAAGAGGCGATCCGCGCGCTGTTCGCCGGTCAACGGGAGCCGTTCGAACAGTCGCTCGAGTCGTGGCCGCCGGACGTTCGGCAACACGCCCAGGCGTTGGCGGGGGAGGCGTTTCCTGCGGCTGCGGAGTAGGAAGACAGCGAGCGACGGTCTCCCCAGGGGATCGTCGCCCTTTCGGTAGGCATTGCGCTTCGGGTGTGCTCGTCCTGGGACCGCCGGCGTCTCGCCGGCGTTGTTGGGGCGACATCGAAAGCTCGAAACCCGTATTCTTGAGCATGACCTTCGCCGCCCCCTGCCGCCCGACCCTTCGGTTCGCCCTCGCTCTTTTCATCTCTCTGTCCGCCGCGGCGAGCGCCGAGCCTCCGCCGCAGGTGCTCGCCGCCGCGCGTCTCGAAGCCGCGTGGCGCGCGAGCAAAGCGCCGGGGATGTCGCTCGCGGTGGCGCAGGACGGCCGGATCGTGATGTCCGAATCGCGCGGGGTGGCGAACCTCAATTTTCTGGTTCCCGCCGCCGCCGACACGGTCTACGACCTCGGCTCGATCTCCAAGCTGAACACGGCCGTCGCCGTGATGCAGCTGGTCGAGCAGGGCAAGGTCGGGCTCGACGATCCGATTCAGAAGTACGTGCCGAGCTTCCCGGAAAAACCCGGCGGCCCGATCACGATCCGCCACCTGCTGACCCACACCTCCGGTATCCGCCATTACCTCCCGGCCGATTTTCCCGACTCCGAAGCGAACGAAAACCGCCGGCCTTATAAGACGCTCGCAGACGCGATCACGCTCTTTCGCGACGATCCGCTCCTCTTTCCGCCCGGAACGCTGTTTCGCTACACCTCGTACGGCGTAAACCTGCTCCAAGGGGTGATCGAAACGGCGAGCGGCCTGTCGTTCGAGGATTACCTGCGCCACAACGTCTGGCAGCCGGCCGGGATGCTTCAGACCGCGGTCGACGTCCCGGGCCGCATCGTCCCGCACCGCGCCCAGGGGTATCTGACCGACGGCGGCCCCCTCCGCGAGCACCCGTTCGGCGACCTCACCTACAAGTTCCCGAGCGGCGGGATCCTCTCGACCGCCGAAGACCAGGCGCGCCTCTGCGTGGCGCTCAACGCCGGCCGCCTGCTGCGCCCCGAAACCCGCGACCGGATGTGGGCCTCCCAGTTACCATTGCCGATCCGCTCGTATCAAGAAGACGCCCCGCCGCGCGAAGAGACCTTCGAACAAGGCTTCCTCTGGCGCGCGACCAAAGACGCCGCCGGCCGCCGCTTCGTCTATCACTGCGGCGCGGTCCAGGGCTTCCAGAACTGTCTGGTCAACTTCCCCGCCGAGAACCTCGTCGTCGTCCTCCTCGCCAACGGAGACGAAGCCCCCGGCTGGGCCGAACCGCTGGCGATCGCGGAATTGTTTTTGCCCCCGAAATAACGGTGCCCGCAGGGCGTAGAGACGTCCCCAGTACCCAACCACGAACCTATCCGGGTGCTGGCCGTCGGGGCGTCTCCGGTGACCGCGACCGCTGCCGTCCGCGCGATAAATCGAAAAATGCCTACCCACATCGCACGGCGGGTCGTTTCAGGCGATTTTCCGGATGCGCCGACCGAACCCTTCCACGCCGTCACTACTTTTCCCGTTCCCGACGACACGTTTCGGACGCCGGCCAACGAATTGGCGGACGAGGAGATCGAATTCGGGAAGGAAAAGACCGTTCCGCAGGATCCGCGGAGTGGTCTTTTCCTTAAAAAGACCCTTACGCTGGGCCAGCGGAATGATCTTTTTTTCCAAAAGACCCCTCCGCTGGGCTGGCGGAACCGTCTTTTCGTCCAAAAGACTCCTCCGCTGAACCAGCGGAATGATCTTTTTGTCCAAAAGACCCCTCCGCTGGGCCAGCGGAACGGTCTTTTCGCTCAGGCCACCCTATACCTGGCTTGGCGGAATTGGCGGCGGTTCGTGGAACTTGTTCGCGCGGACCGCAGCGGTCGTGGTAGCCGGGAGACGCCCCGACGGCCAGCACCCGGACAGGATCGTGGTGGCGTCCTGGGGCGTCTCTACATCTCGCCGTGGGTCGTTTCAGGCCTGCGCAGGTATTTGCCCCCGAACCGCCAAGCCAACTCGGGCATCAGGATCAGGTTCAGCAGCGTGGAGGTGGCCAACCCTCCGAGGACCGCGACCGCCATCGGCCCCTCGATTTCGTGGCCGGGGCGGTGGAGGCCGATCGCTAGAGGGACAAGGCCGAGGCCGGTGACCAGGGCGGTCATCAGGATCGGCACCAGGCGCTCTGCCGTGCCGCGGCGGAGGGTTTCGCGGTTCCAGGGGGCGCCTTCTTGGTCGACCAGGTGCTCGAAGTGGGCGAGGAGGAGGATCGAGTTGCGGGCACCGATGCCGAAGACGGTGACCAGGCCGACCAGGGCTCCGAGCGAGAGGCCGACTCCCGAGAGGCCGACGGCGAGGATGCTGCCGATCAGGCAGAACGGCAGGCCGGCGAGCACCAGCCAAGGGTAGGTGCGGCGGCGGAAGGCGAGGAACAGGACGAGCATCACGAGCCCGACCGCGAGGGCGGTGTCGAGCAGCAGCTCGCGGCGGGCCAGACTTTCCGTCTCCGCCGCGCCCGCGAAGCTCAATTCGACGCCGGCCGGCAGGTGGAGCGCGGCGAGCTTCGTCTTCGCCGCGGTCACCACCTGGTTGAACGGTCGGCCGCCGACGTTGAAGGTGACGGCGACCCGGCGGCGCCCCCCTTCGTGGACGATGCTTGCGCGCCCGTCCGCCAGGGCGACGGTTGCGACGCGCGACAGCGGCACCCGGCCGGAGGGGCCGGAGATCCATAAGGAAGAGAGCGCGTCAAGCCGGCCGCGCTGTTCGGCCGGCAGCAGGATCACCGCCGGAATCGTCCGCGCGCCGTCGAACGTCTCGCCGACGTTGGCACCGGCATAGGCCGTGGCGATCGCATCGAGCGCGTCGTCGGTCCGCAGGCCGTAGGTCGCGAGCGCCCGAGGGTCGAGCTTCACCGAGAGCATCGGCGTGCCGCTTTCTTTCTTGAGCTGCAGGTCGACCACGCCGGGGATTCCCGAAAGCGTTCCGGCGACTGCGCCCGCCGCGAGGTCGAGATCGTCCAGCCGGTCGCCGAACACGAGGACCACCACCTGCGCGGTCTCGCCGGTCAGGCTTTCGCTGATTCGGTCGCCGAGAAAGGTGAGCACCTCGCCGCGGACGCCGGGATAGGTGGCGAGCACCTCGCGCAGTTTCTCTTGCACCTTCGTCTCGTCGAGCTGCGAGCCGGATTTCAGCTCCAGGTGCAGCTCGCTTCGGTGGGGGCCCCAGGTGTCCTCGCCCAGCTCGGCGCGGCCGACCTGTTGCTCGACCGTGGCGACGAACGGCAGGGCGAGCAGGTCGCGGCTCAACCGTTCGCCCAGGCCAAGCATCTCGGAGAGCGACGTGCCCGGGATGCGGCTCGAAACCTGGAGCACGAAGTGCCCTTCGCGAAACGCCGGGAGCAGCTCGCCGCTTCCGAGCGAGGGGAGCCAGGCGAGCGCCGCGAAGAGTGCCACGACGAGCGCCGCGGCCGACAGGCTGAAATGGCTTTCGGCAAAGGTGAGAGAGCGACCGTGCAGCCGGGCGAGCGCCTGGAGCCAGCGGGGATGAGACGTCTTTTGGCGTTCCGGCAGCAGCAGCGCGCAAAGCGCCGGGGTGACGGTGAACGCCACGGCGAGCGAGGCGAGGACCGCGAGGGCGAACGCCGTCGCGAGCGGGCGGAGGAACCGGCCCTGCACCCCTGTCGCGAGCAACACGGGGAGGAACGCGATCAGCACCACCAGGGTGGCGTAGAGCACCGCGCCGCGGATTTCGAGCGAGGCGTCGCGGATCACGGCGAGGCGCGGCCGGGGCTCCGCGAGCCGGAGGTTTTCGCGCAGGCGGCGCAGGATGTTTTCGACGTCGATGATCGCGTCGTCGACCAGCACGCCGAGGGCGACCGCGAAGCCGCCGAGCGTCATGGTGTTGAGCGTCTGGCCGAAATGGGTGAGCACCGCGACCGCGGCGAGCAGCGAGAGCGGAATGGTGAGAAATGAGATCAGCGCCGAGCGCGGATCGCGCAGGAAGAGCAGGAGGATCGCGAGGATCATCAGCGCGCCCAGCCCCAACGCGCCGCCGAGGTCGGAGAGCGCGCGCTCGATGAAGTTCGCCGGCCGGTGGAGCGCGGGATAGACCTTTATCCCACGGCGTTCAAGGGCAGGGGTCAGCTCGGCGAGCGCGGCTTCCACCCCTTGGGTCGTGGCGAGCGTGTTCGCGCCGAACTGGCCGGAGATGGTGAGCAGCACGCCGGGACGCCCTTGAATCCGCGCGTCGCCCACTTTGAGCGCCTCGCCCAAGACCACCTTCGAGACGTCGCTCAAATGGACCGCGACGCCGGAGCGGACGGCGACCACCGTGGCTCCGAGCACTTCCGGGTCGGGGCTCGGCGTGGGGGTTGAGATCAACACCCGCTGCGCCGCGAGGTCGACGAACCCGGCGCCGCGCAAGGCGAGCGCGCCGCGCGCCGCACCGGCGAGGTCGGAGAGCACCAGGCCGTAGGCGGCCATCCGGTCGAAATCGGGGAGAATCTGAAGCTGCCGCACCGAGCCGCCGAATACGGTGAGCCGCGCCACGCCGGGGACCGCGAGCAGCCGCGGTTTGAGCGTCCAGTCGGCGAGATCGCGCAGCGCGAACGGATCGACCGTGTCCGAGACCAAACCGATCTTCAGCAGGTCCATCGTGCTCGAAACGAGGGGAGAGACCTTCGGCGCGGGAATTCCGGCGGGGAGGCCGCCGGAGAGGCTCGCGAGCCGTTCCGCCACCCCTTGGCGGGCGGCCTGCACGTTGCTCCCCTCGGCGAAGATCAACGTCACGACCGACAGGCCGGGGATCGATTCGGAGCGGAGCGACGCCAGGCCGGGCGCGCCGTTCACCGCCGCCTCGACCGGACGGGTCACCAGCTGTTCCACCTGCTCGGGCGACAGGCCCGGCGCCTCGGTCTGGATCGACGCCTCCGGCGGCACGAACTCCGGAAAGACGTCGAGCGGCGACTTGCGCGCGACCCCGGCGCCGAGCAGCAGTCCGAGCAGCGTAAGAGCGGCGACCGCGCCCCGGAATCGGAGGCTCCATTCGACCAGCTTGCCCACGGCTCAGTCGCCCTCTTCGGTGCCCGCCGCCGCGCCGACCTCGTGCGCGAGCAGCAGGCCCGCCCCGCGAACGACCACCTTCTCGCCCACGGAAAAGCCGCTCGCCGCGAAGTAGCCGCCCGGAACGGACCCCGCGGCGTTGGCCGCATCGGTTTGGCCCGCCAGTGCGACCGGTCGGCGGACGAAGCGGCTCGTCTGACCGTCGCCGCCGGCCTCGATGAAGCACCAGGCGCTGCCGCCCGAAAGAACGATCGCGGTCTCGGGGATCGTGACGCCGTGTTGGAGGTGGGAAGTGTCGGCCGTCGCGCGCAGCCGCTCGCCGATCTGGGGGAGGGCGCTGCCGGTGATCAAAGAGAAGAACGCCGGGCCGGGGAGGGCAGGGTCCTCCGGCGCGGGCCAGATCGCGCGGACCGTCGGAGCGGTTCCGGCGCCCGCGGCGGTCAGGGCTTCCAGATGAAGCGTCGGCGTGCGCGAGGGAAGGGCGGTGCCGAGCGGGAATTGCACCCGGGCGAGCGCCGCTTGGCCCGCGGCGAGCCGATCGAGCCAGGCGCCGCGAGATCCTTCGCCCGCGAACGGCGAGCCCCCGGCGCGCGGCCCCCATTCGAGCGCCAGCCGCCGTTCCAGCCGCTGCGCCTGGGCATCGTCCGCGGCGGCCTGCCGCCGCGCCGACTCGACCGCCGCGAGCGAAACGCTCACCTGGTCGGCGTAGAGCGCCTCCGCCCGGGCCAGGGCCGCGTGGCTCGCCACCGCCGCCGCTCGCGCCGCCGCCAGGTCCGAATCGACCTCGCCGAGCGAGGCGACGGAAACCACGGTGGCGAACCCTTCCGTGCGGCCCTGCCGCTCGGCCGGCCGCAGCTCCTCGACGGCAATCCCCAGCCGCTCCCGATCGGCTGCGGTCAAAAGTACTCCCTCCGCCTTCACCTCCGGAACGTCCTTGGTGTCCTTGGAGTCCTTTGTGTCCTTTGGCACCTCCGCCGATCGAGAGCAAGCCCCCGCCAAGACCACGATCGCCAGACACCCAACCAGTCTTCTCATAGTTTCGACCCCGGCCATACCGGATGTAGAACGCCCTGCTCGAGCGCCGAGAGCGCCTCGACCGCGGCGCGCCGGACCGCGAACGCGGCGCGTCGGCTTTCCAGCTCGGCGAGCCCTGCGGAAAGCACGTCGCCTCGATCGGCCGCGCCGAGGTCGCGGCGGTGCTCGGCATTTTTGATCGCCGCGGCGCGCTCGGCACGTGCTTTCTCGGCTCCTGCAAGCGTCTCGCTCACGGCGGCATAACGTTCGATCGCTCCGGCGGTTTCGGCGAGCGCTTGTGCCTGCACGGTCTCGACCGCCGCGCCCGCCGCGCTTAAGAGGGAGTTCGCGCGCTCGATGCCCGCGCGGGCCGCCGCGGCGCGCGGCAGGGTGAGGCCCACACCGAGCACCAGCTTGCGGTCGCCCCGGTCATAGGTGAGCCCGGGGCCGAGCGTCCAGTCGGGAAACTGTTTCGCCACCTCCGCGCGGAGGTCCGCGACCGCCGCGGCGTACTCGGTGAGAGCCCGGTGAAGGTCGAGCCGGTCGAGCACCGCCCGCTCGCGTAGCGCGTCCGCTTCGGCGTCGGTAAACGGCTCGGGCAGCGCATCGAGATCGGGCGTCGCGAACCGGACGTTCGCGACGCCCAAGGGCGGCAGGCCGAGCGCTTCGGCGAGCCGATTTTCGGCCGCGGGGATTTCGATCCGCGCCAGCTCGGCCTGGCCCGCCGCCCGGGCGAGATCGGCTTCGGCGGTCGCGAGGTCCGGCCGCGAGGCGGCGCCGAGCGTCAATTGGGTGCGCAGCCAGGCCAGGAAATCCATGCGCAGCGCCAGCTCCGCTTGGCCAAGCGCGCTCTCGCGCCGGGCCAGCTCGACGTCGAGCAGCGCGCGGCGCACCTCGCCGCGCACCCGCCACAGCGCATCCGCGAGATCGGCTGCCGCGAGCGCCGTTTCGGCCTCCGCCCGTTCGGTGCGGATCTGCCGTTTGCCGTGGCTTTCAAACGTCCGGCCGAGCGCGAGAGCGATCGTCCAGGGGTTCATGCCGCCGAGCGCCGAGGTCACCAGCTCGGACATCAGCGAAAGCGATAGGGGTGGTTTCGCCGCCGCCACCTTTTCTCCCGCGCGCGCCGCATCGAGCGCCGCGCGGGCACCGGCCACCTCGCCGCGGAGCCGCCAGGCGGCGACGGTGAGCGCGTCGAGATCCCAAGCCCCGTCCGGGGCGGGGGCCGAGAGTCCGGCCGCCGCGAGCGCCTGCTCGACCTCCGGGTCGGTCAAACGCCGTTCGGCCAGGTGCGCGGCGGTCGCCGCCGGATCGAGCGGCGGAACCGGCGAAGGGGGCGGAGGCGAGAGAGTGGTGCAGGCGCAGAGGCTCGACCATGCGATCGCGAGGAGCGCCGGGCGAAGGGTCATCCCTCCAGGCTACCGCCGCGTCCATGAGCGGACGATGAACGATAGAATCGAACCACACGTCCCGGGAGGCCCGATGAAGCGCCAAGCGACCTACGAAGACTCCAATCTGATCCTCCATCTCTACGAGGTCCGCCGCGAGGAACGGCTGCGCAAGGCGCGCGCCTGGATCATTTCGTCGTTTTATGCCCGGACGTACGCCGAGTACGTGGCTCTCTGCCCGCCGGGCTCGGAGGAGAGCGCCTCCTTCCGCATGGTGGCGAGCTATTGGGAGATGGCGGCGTCGTTCGTCGCCAACGGCGTGCTCCATCCGGAGCTGTTCTTCGAGAACAACCAAGAGGCGCTGCTGATCTGGGAGCGCATCCGCGACGTGGTCGCCGAGGCGCGCGTGCAGACCAAGAACCCGAACATGTACGCCAACCTGGAGAAGGTCGCCAAGGAGTACGTCGCCTGGCTCGACCGGACCAATCCGGGTTATTTCGTCGCGTTTTCCGAGCGGATCCGCACCCGGCCCGCCGCACCCCCCGAAGTCAAGGCGTAGAGACGGAGCCTTCCTGGACCGCTAGTGGTTTCGTTTTCCAGCAGCGACTGGCCGCTGCCGAAGGCGCCTGAAGGAGCGAGGAGGCAAACGAGACCACTACCGGGCTCGCGAGCGTCCGTCCGTGTACAATGAGCCGCTTTTAAAACCTGGCCACGGAACTCGTATGGAACTCGACAAGCTGCTGCGCATCATGACCGATCGGAAAGCCTCCGATCTTCATCTGAAGCCGACCCGGCCGCCGCTGCTGCGGATCTCGGGCCGGCTGATGGCGCTCGACATGCAGCCGCTCAAGCCCGACGAGATCAACCAGATGGTGCTCTCGATCCTGAACCCGACCCAAAAGGCGCGGCTCGATTCGAGCATGTCGGTCGACCTCGGCTACGGCGTCCATGGGCTCGCGCGGTTCCGCGGCAACATCTACATGCAGCGCGGCACCTACGCCGCCGCGTTCCGGCGCGTGCCGTTCGACATCCGGAACATCCAGGACCTGGAGCTGCCGAAAGTACTGCTCGACTTCACCGACATGCCGATGGGGCTGGTCCTGGTCACCGGACCGACCGGCTCGGGCAAGTCGACGACGCTCGCCGCGCTGATCAAGCACATCACCGGCCGGCGGCCGGTCCACGTGATCACGATCGAAGACCCGATGGAGTTCCTGTTCACCGACGACGTCGCGACCATCTCGCAGCGCGAGGTGGGCACCGACACGGTGGGCTTCAAAGAGGCACTGCGCAACGCCATGCGTCAGGATCCCGACGTGATCATGGTCGGCGAAATGCGCGATCCCGAGACGGTCTCGACCGTCATCACCGCCGCCGAGACCGGCCACCTGGTGTTCTCGACCCTGCATACCAACAGCGCCACCCAGACCGTCGACCGCATCCTCGATACTTTCCCGTCCGATCAGCAGGGGCAGGTGCGGGTGCAGCTCGCCCAGGTGCTCAAGGGGGTCGTCTCGATGAAATTGGTCGAGCGCCAGGACGGCGCCGGTCTGGTCGCGGCGCTCGAGATCATGCGGTCGTCGCCGAAGATCGCGAAGATGATCGAGAAGGGCGAGACCAGCGAGCTGCTCGAAGAGGTCGAGTCCTCCGTCGGCTATTACCGCATGCAGTCGATGAACCAGTCGCTGCTCGCCCTGCTGGTGCACGGCACGATCACCTACCCCGAGGCGATGCGCGAGTCGTCCGACCCCGAAGACCTGCAACTGAAAATGCGCAAGATGTTCCCCAACATCGAAGTGAGGGAAGGTGAGATGAGCCCCACGACGTCCGATTTCGCCGAGATCTTGGAGCTGCAACAGTTCCGCAAGCTGTACGAGGAGCAGGAAGAAAAGACCAAGATGAAGCTGGCCGAGAAAGACGACGAGCTGGAAGACCTCCGCGTCGCCATGCGCCAGCGCGACGACGTGATCGAGGACGGGCGTCAACGGTACGCCGAGTCGTTGAAGGAGCAGGAACGGCTCAAGGGCGATTACGGCCGCCTGCGCCAGGAAGCGCAGGAGAAGATCGACAAGCTGATGGAGCGGATCAAAGAGCTCAACCAGAAGCTGGTCGGCGGCGCGCGCTAGGCCGCACCTCCCCGCGCGAGCTTTCTCCCCTTCACAACCGGCGGATTCTTCCGGCCGGCTGCCCCGGGGGGCGAGGTTTCCGCGCGAGCCGGAGCGGCGGGGGCTCCTGCGAGCTTTCCGGCGCGCCGTAGAGAATCGCCCTCGCCATGGCCTCCGCGGCGCATCGATGGCCCACCTCGTTCGGGTGGAAACTATCGACCTGAATCCGTTTTCTCATCGTCTTGCGACAATTTCGCATGGGGCCGAGCAGGTCCAAGACCTCGAAACCGTTCCTTCTCGCATCCCGGGCCGCCGAGGCGTGCTCGGCCTGGTATTCGTATCCTTTCGTCAGGTTGACGAAATAGGGAAAAATGGCGACCAGAACTCGAAACCGGTGCTTATGCGAAAGGTCGCGCAACGCGGCGAACGACGGGGCCACCGTGTCGCCCGAAATCGCCGCGAGAGCCTGGGCCGAGGCCTTCGAGTCCGCCTCGGTCGGACCGGTCTTGCTCCGGGCGAAAACGCGGTAGTAGATGAAGCGGTAGAGGGCGCTGTGGATCAAATACGGGTTTGCCCGGCGCTCGATCCGCGCGGGGCCGATCCGCGCCGCGGAGAGCAGAGTTTCCATGATGTTGCCGTCGAGCCGCTCGCGATCGCTCAGGGTATAGGCGACGAGCACCAGGTCGGGCTCATACTGCAATCCCTTGGCGGCGAGTGTGGCGACTTCCTGCTGGGTGTTGTAACCGGTCACCGAGAGATTGATCACCTCGGCGTTCCATCCTTCTTCCCTGAGCCGGGTTTCGAGCAGCGCGGGAAAGATGTCCTCGCGCCGCGCCACGTTCAATCCCAGCCCCACGCTGTCGCCGAGGACGACGATCCGAAACACGCCTGAGGGTTTCTCGACCGCGTGGTCGCGGTCGCGGAAACCCAGGCGGTTCGCCTTGCCGGTGTAGTCGACCAGGTCGTTGGTGAGCTCGCTGGTAAAGAGGGCGGGGATCGGCTCGAAGCCGATCTTCGGATCGCGCGCCAATTGATAGCGGCCGATTCGCACCAAACCGACGTCGGGCGCCACGCCCAGCAGCCGCACGAGCCCCTCCGCCGCGAGCAGCGCGAAGACCAAAGCGACGAAGGTGAGTGCCGTTTTACGCACGGTGGTTCTTCCTACAGGGAACCGTTGAAGATTATCTCTGTTGGTCGAGGGAGAAAAGCCCTTTGGGACCCATGGGTTGGCGTTCTACGTCGGGAGGGCGAGCGTCCGCATCAGCCCCTCCGCCTCCTCGGCCGTTTTCACTTCGCCCCGTACTTGCGCCTTGCGCAGAGCGGCGAGCAGGCGGCCCAGCTCCGGCCCGGCGGGAACTCCCGTAACCTCGCGCACCCCTTCGCTCGACAGCAGGCGCGGCGGATCGAAGATCGCCTCTCCGTCGCGGACCGCCAGCTCCGCCAGGAACCGGACCTCCGGCTCCGAGGCCGCGCCGCGCGCTCCGAGGTAGGCGAGCGCCGCGGGCCAGAGCTGCGCTCCGAGGCGGTGGAGAAACAGGCGCCGGTCGGCCTCCGACTCCGGCAGGGAAGTGAGCGCCAAAAGGTAACCGATCGCCTGGGCCTCGGTTTTCGCCAGATAGCCGCGATCGACGAACCGCGCGAGCGCGCTCTCGGCTCCGCCGCCCTGCTCGCGAAGCTCGGCGAACAGCAGCGCCCAGCGCCCGGCCGTCCAGGCGGATTCGTCGGCTCGCCGCGCCCATTCCTGGGTCGAAATCCGTTCGTACGCGGACAACCGTTCGATGCCCTGGCCGGAGGGCACGATCTCCCCCAGGGTGTAGGTCCACAGACCGGGGTAGACGCCGATCTCGGCCAGGATTTTCACCCCCACGGCCGCGCGGGCGGAACCGACGATGCGGCCGAGCTCGTCGCGGATGCGCTCGCCGGCGACGGTGGGCAGCGCGAACGCGCTCACCCGGGCGAGCAGCAACGTCTCCTGCACCGGAACGAAACCCGGCAGCTGGACGGCGAGGCGCGCGAGCCGGAGCAACCGCAGGGGATCGCCCGCGAAGCTCTTCGGGGTCACCGCGCGCAGCAGGCGCCGCTTGAGATCGGCGAGGCCGCCGAACGGATCGACCGTCTCCCGGGTGCGAAGGTCGTAGGCGATCGCGTTGATCGTCAGATCGCGGCGCGCGAGATCCTCCTTGAGCGACGTGCCGGAGCGATCCCAGATGTCGAGCTCCAGACCGTCCGCCACCAGCCGGAACGCCGGAAACTCCTTGCCGCCGAGCGGCACGAATCGGGCCGGAAGTTGGGCGGCGAGCCGTCGCGCGATCTCCTCGCCGCGCCCCTCCACGACGGCGTCGAGATCATGGACCTCCCGGCCGAGAGCCGCGTCGCGGACCGCGCCGCCGACCAGGTGACAAGGCGTGGCGCCGGCGAGCTCGGCGAGCAGGGATACGGGCGGTAGGGCGAGCAATGCAAGTAACGAAGAAGAGAAATTCATCGACGACATGGCACGATCATGCCGCAACTCGGAGGCCACATGGTGGCCGATTGGACCGCGGTCTTACCTCGCCGCCAGGATTACGCTAAGATTTCACTCGAAGGCCATGGCGCTAACTATCGAAGAAGTCAGGAAGATCGCCACTCTCGCCCGGCTCCGGTTTACCCCGGAGGAAGAGGGGCGTTTTGCCGCGCAGCTCGGCCAGATCGTCGACTACATCGACCAACTCCAAGCGTTCGCCGGCAGCGACGAGACCGAAACGTCGGCCGGCCTGCCGGAGGGGGCGGACGAAATCGTCCCCGGCCTGGCGCGGGAGAAGTTTCTGGCCAACGCCCCCGAGGGGCGGGACGGGTTCCTGGTCGTGGCCGAGGTCAAAGCATCCGAGGCGGAGGGTTCGTGAGCGGGCCGGCGTCGGTGGCGCCGCTCTGGGACCTGTCGGTCGAAGAGACCGCGCGGCGCGTCGCGGCGGGGGAGACGACCGCGGTCGAGGTGCTGGACGCCGCGCTCCTCCGCACCGCGGAGATCGAGCCCGACATCGGCGCCTACCTGGAAATCTGGGCCGACGAGGCGCGCGAGCGCGCCGGGCGAATCGACGCCCGCGTCGCGGCGGGCGAACCGGTCGGCCCGCTCGCCGGGGTGCCGATCGCACTCAAGGACAATCTGAGCCTCGAAGGTCACGCCGTCTCTTGCGCCTCGAAGATTCTCGAGGGCTACGTCGCCCCCTACACCGCGACCGCGGTCGCACGGCTGCTCGCGGCGGGCGCCGTGCCGGTCGGCCGAGCGAACATGGACGAGTTCGCGATGGGCTCGTCGTGCGAGAACTCGAGCGTCCAGGTGACCCGCAATCCGTGGGACCTCTCGCGCGTGCCCGGCGGATCGAGCGGCGGCCCGGCCGCGGCGGTGGCTGCGGGGAGCGTGCCGCTCTCGTTCGGCTCCGACACGGGGGGCTCGATCCGCCAGCCGGCCGCGATGTCCGGCATCGTCGGCTTCAAGCCGACCTACGGGCGGGTTTCGCGCTACGGGCTCGTCGCGTTCGCTTCGTCGACCGACCAGATCGGCCCGCTCGCCCGAAACGTCCGCGACGCCGCGGTCGGCTACGCCGCGATCGCCGGGCCGGACGCGCACGATTCGACCTGCGCCGAACGGCCGGTCGAAGATCCGCTCGCGCGGATCGAAGAGGGTATTCGCGGCTGGAAGATCGGATCGCTCAAAGAGGTGGACGCCTCGGGGCTCGCGCCCGCCAACGCCCGCTGCTGGCACGAGTCGCTCGAACGGCTGGCGCGCGCCGGGGCCGAGATCGTCGAGGTCTCGGTGCCGAGCCTTAAAGCCGCGATCGCCGTCTACTACGTGATCGCCACCTCCGAAGCGAGCGCCAACCTCGCCCGCTTCGACGGCATCCGCTACGGCCGCCGCGCGAGCGGCGCCACCAGCCTCGGCGCCACCTACGTCGAAAGCCGCAGCGAAGGATTTGGGCCAGAGGTGAAGCGGCGGATCATGCTCGGCACGTTCGCGCTCTCCTCCGGCTATTACGACGCCTACTACGGCCGCGCCCGCGCGGTGCTCGAAACCATGCGCCGCGAGCTGGATCTCGCTTTCGAACGGTGCGACCTGCTGGCGTCGCCCACCAGCCCGACCGGAGCGTTCCGGATCGGCGAGCGCTCCGCCGATCCGCTCGCCATGTATCTGTCCGACATCTACACCACCCCCGCGAGCCTGGTCGGCCTGCCGGCGATCGCGCTCCCTGCCGGCTTCGATGACCTGGGCCTGCCGCTGTCGCTCCAGATCACCGGCCGGCCGTTTGCCGAGGCACAGGTTTTCCGCGCCGGTCGCGCGTTCGAAGCGGCGCGGGATTGGCGCGTCGCGCCGACGTTCAAGAATCGTCCGGGAACGGTTGAGGTCGTGCCGCCGCCATGAGCGCAACGGGATCGCGCCGGTCGTCGGCCGCAGCGCTGGTTGCCGCGCTGGTGCTGCAAGTCCCGCCGCCGCTCGCTTCCGCCGGTTCCTCGCCGGGCTCCGATCGTCCGAAGATCGTCCTCAACGGCAAGCCGGTGCCAACCTCGGCGCTCCAGCCGATTGCCCGGACGCTCCGCGTGCCGCTCGACGACGGAGCGTTCGTCCGCCTCGGGGAAGACCAGAGCATCGTGATCGAGTCGATGCCGAAGCCGGGCGAAGGCATGCTCGCGTTCGCCCGCCGGCTATGCGGCGATCCCCTTACCGCGGAAAGGATCGCCGACAGCAACGGCGGCCGGCGCGAGCTGCTCTCGGGCACGCTGTATCGCGTGTCGCTCGACCTTCTGACCCCCGAGCGGCGCCTCCGCGCGCTGCGCGCGCTGTTCCCTGAAGACCGGTTCGAACCCGACAGCTGGCAGCACAAAGTGCGCGGCGCCGGCCCGCTCGGCCGCGAAAGCCTCTGGCACATCGCGTCCTGGTTCACCGGCAACGGCGAGAACTTCCGGGCCATCCGCGAGCTGAACGAGCTGCCCGACGACGAGCTCGGCCGCGGCACGTCGGTCGCGATCCCCGCCGAGCTGCTGCTGCCCGCGCTCCGTTCGACCCTACCCAAAGGGGACGGCGGCTTCCGGCTCGACTACGGCAAGGACGCCTACGGCGATTTCGCCATCTACCGCCTGCGCCCGGGCGAAGCGCTCTATTCGGGCGTCGTCGTCCGCTTCACCGGGCGCATTCACGCCCAGGACGTGAACGCGCTGGCGGCGGAGTTGGCGAAGAGGAACGGCATCCCCGACGTCACCGACATCCCGGTCGGCTACCGGGTGAAGATCCCGCTCGATCTGTTGCAGCCGGAATTCCTGCCGCCGGGCGACCCGCGCCGCGTGGCCTACGAAACGGAAGTCGCCGAGAGCGAGAAGTTCACCAACCCGGTCCTCGCCCAGGGGCTCGAGGGCATCACCGTGATCCTCGATCCCGGTCACGGCGGCAAAGACGCGGGGGCCTCGATGGGGGGCGTCTGGGAAAGCCTCTACGTCTACGACATCGTGATGCGCACCAAGCGCCGGCTGGAGACGCGCACGGCGGCGCACGTCCTGGTCACCACCCGCGACGGCGCCGCGTTCAAAATCCAGGACGCCGACGTGCTCCCCTTCTCGCGCGGCCACGCGGTGCTGACCACCCCGCCCTATCCGATCGTCGATCCGGCCTTCGGCGTCAACCTGCGCTGGTACCTGGCCAACAGCATCTTCCGCCAGATCACCCAAGGTGTCGCGAACACCAAGAGCGGTTCCGGCACCTCGAAAGGCAACGACGAGGACAAGGTGGTCTTTCTCTCCGTCCACGCCGACTCGCTCCACCCCTCGCTGCGCGGCGCGATGGCCTACATCCCCGCGGCCTCGCTGGGGGAAGACTCCTATGGCAAATCGGGGCCGGCCTACGCGGCGTTCCGCGAGGTGCAGGAAAACCCCTACGTCCGGCTGCCGCGCGATCGGCGCACCATGTCCGAGGGCCTCTCGCGCCAGCTCGCCGAAAGAGTCATCGGCGCGATCGCCGCGAAGAACCTGCCGGTCCACCCCTTCAAGCCCGTGCGCGAAAAAGTCATTCGCGACCAACGCGAATGGGTTCCCGCCGTGCTGCGCTACAACGCCATCCCCGCAAAGCTCCTGCTCGAAGTCTGCAACCTCGGCAACGACCTCGACCGCAACCTGATCCAAACCCGCGCCTACCGAGAAGACATCGCCACCGCGATCGTCCAAGGCCTGCTCGACTACTACGGCAAAACCCCGGCCGGCGGGGGGAGCGTGCAGGTGGCGAAGAGCGCGAAGTAGGCGCCACTCTACGCCGGTAGGCGTAACGGCTCGAGTTGTTCGATCTGGGCCGCGGCCTCGCTGTGCAGCGTGTGCCAGAGATCCCAATCCAGTTGTAGCCCCAACCAAAACCCCGCAGACATGCCCAGGACGCGAGCCAGGCGGAGGGCGGTGTCCGGAGTGACGCCTCGCTTTCCTCGAATGATCTCATTGAGCCTCGGGAAAGAGACCCCCAAGCGAATCGCGAAAGCCGACTGGCTGATTCCGAGCGGCTTCAAGAACTCCTCCAGAAGCATCTCGCCCGGATGCGTCGGCGGCCGATGGGTTGGGAGCCGCCGCCCCACGAAACCATCCTGGGCCAAGGTAGTTTTCGCGCGAGGGGTCTCAGTGGTAGTCCGTGATCTCGACTTCGTTGGCATAGCCGTCCTTCCAGGAAAAACAGACTCGATACTGTTGGTTGATGCGGATGCTGTGCTGCCCAAATCGATCGCCTTGCAATCGCTCCAATCGGTTCCCCGGAGGAACGGCCAAGTCGGCCACCTCCTGAACCCGATTGATCTGGTCCAGCTTGCGTTGCGCGACGGTCCACAGGTTGGCCGGGCAGATTGCGCGCGCTTCTTTGGTGTTGATGCCGTTGTATACGTCCTCTGTCCCCTGGTTGGCGAAAGAACGTATCACGGAGGGCATTATAACGGGGTGCGTGGGGGACGAGCAAGCTCCCGCGAGCGCCCGCTCAGGGCCGAAGGCCCGGCCAATACCAGCCCGGGGGCAACGCCCCGGGTTTCCGGGTTCACCCGCATCCAAGGGCTGAAGGCCCGGTCCCTGTCTCCGCAATGTCCGCCTCAGCTCAGCCCCGCGAGTGAATGAATTCACTCGCTATGTCACGACGTCCCTCCGGGACGTGAGATGGCTTCCTCGGGAGCGTCCTCAAGCATTCCCTCCGGATCTCTCGTATACATCACCGTAATGATGAATCTGGGGGCTGACCGGTTGCCGATACCTCTATGGCTGGCGCTCGTCGCCGCCTTGGTGGTCGTGCAGGCGGTTTGCTGGCTGTTGGCGCGAGGGCTGCGGCAACGGCTTGGATGGATTGCGTTAGGGATCGGGCTGGTTTTGCCGCTCGCTCTGCTCGCTCCTTGGCTCGACGGTTCGCGCCTGCTCGCTCCGACCGATCCGGTCGCCGAGACGTTGTCGGGCGCGGTGATGGACGGGATCGATCGTCGGCATGACCTGATGAACGACGCGCTGCTGCAATTCCTCCCGTGGGAGATCGAGGTGCGGCGCGCGGTTTCGGCCGGGAGGATGCCGTTCTGGTCGGATCGGTTGGAAGGGGGGAGCTCTCCTTGGGCCAATCCGCAGGCGCTGGTGTTTTCGCCGGTCGCTTGGCTCGCGCGTCTGTTTCCGCTCGACGTTTTCTTTCTGGTGATGCTCGCGGCCAAGGTGAGTATCGCGTTTTCCGGGACTTGGCTGCTGGCGCGACGGGTGGGTGTAAGCCGGTTTGCCGCTCACCTCGCCGGAGCGGGCTTCGCGCTCGGCGGCGGCATCATCGCCTGGGGATTGTTTCCGAACACGTCGGTGGTCTGTTGGGCGCCTTGGTTGGGAATGGGGACGATCGAGCTGTTCCGTCGCCCTGCGCCTCGCGCGCTCGCGACCACCGGGGCGATCACCGGGATCCTGCTTTTCTCCGGGCAGCCGGAGGTGGCTGCGGGCTCCGGGCTGCTCGCGTTGTTCCTGGGGCTCGGCCTGGCGCGGCGCGGCACGTTTACCCTCGGCCGGTTCCGGTTTCCGGGTTTGTCTGCCTCGGGCAGGCGGGGGTTGGCCGCGGCGATGGTGGCCGCCGGACTTGGGTTCGCGCTCGCAGCGCCGCACCTCTTGCCGTTCGCGGAACGGCTGCCCGACTCGGCGCGCGCGGTGGAGAAACAAATCGGCCGCCTGCCTCCGCTCTTTCCCCGTCCGGGGCGGCCGGCGAGCTGGTTTCTGCCGGGCCGCGCGGCGTATATGACGGCGCCGCTCCATCCGCGGGCGTTCGGGGCGCCGTTTCAGGAGCGGTACCACGGACCCTCGAATTGGCTCGAAAGCGGCGCGGGTTACGCCGGGTTGATCGCTCTTTCCGGCGCATTTGCCGCTCTCGCCGCGGGCTGCCGGCGGGCGCGGCCGTTTCTTTTCTTCGCCCTGTTCGCGACTCTTGCCGTGGCGGCCTGGTTGCCGCTGGCCGTCCTGTTCGATGCCATCGGCCCGCTTCGAATGCCGGCCTGGGAACGGATGCTGCTGCCCGGAAGTCTCGCGTTGGCCGTCGCCGGGGCGCTCGGTTGGGATCGCGTCCTGGCGCGGGCGACCTGGCGCCGCGCGGCCGTGGGAGTCTTGATCGCCGCCGGGTTGAGCCTCGCGATCCGCCACGATCCGGCGAGCTTCGCGATCTGGCTCGGTGTTGGCGCATGTGGCGCGTGCGTCGCGGCGGTCGGGGTTCGCCGTCGATTCGCCGCATTTCGCGTTCTGTTCTGGGGCGCTCTCTCGCTCCTGCTGTTGGCCGACCTCGGACCCTGGGCGCGCGCATTCCTGCCCAGTGGCCAGCCGCGTTTGTTTCTGCCGCGGTCCGCCGTGATCACGGCGCTCGATCACGAGGTTGGCCAGAACGCGTGGCGCGTGGTGGGGGAGGATTTCTCGCTCTACCCCTCTCTCCTGGCCGCTTACGGCTTCGCCGAGCTGCGGCCGCACAATCCGCTGGCGCAGGAGAAGATTCTTGCGAACCTCGACGCGGCGTTCGGATTCCGCCCTTCGCACGCGGTGTATTTCGCACGGTTTCGCAATGTCGACCACCCGCTTCTCGATTTTCTCAATGTGCGGCTGGTCGTTTCGAACACGGGCCAACCGAGGCCGCGAACGCTCCGGCGGATCTGGTCCAGCGGTCTGGGTAGTTTCCGCCTCTGGCGCAACCCGGACGCTCTGCCGCGCTGGTTTCTCGCCGAGGGGGCGGACCTCGTGACCGATCGAGATCTCGCTGCCTGGATCTCCGGGATGAGGGACCCGCGTCGCGTGGCGCTTCGCCCCGAGGAGGTGGAGAAGCTCGGAAACTGGCGTCTCGCCTTCGGGTCCTCGGCCGGCCGCGCGGCGCCGCCGGTCGGTTCGCTGGGGAGCCGGCCCGGCGATCTGCGGCTACGGCTGCCGCCCGATCCGGTTCCTGCCGCCGGAGATCGTCTGCTCGCGACCTCGCTCCCCGGCCCGGCGGGATGGCGCGCGTTCGGGTCGGGTTCCCGCCTGCGCATCCTCACCGTCAATGGCGCCTACCTGGGCGTCCGCATACCTGCCGGGGTGGAAGAGATTCGCCTGATCTACCGGCCGCCGGGCCTCGAAGTGGGCATTACGCTTGCCGCTCTCTCGCTCGTTGCGCTCGGCGGATTGTTCGTGCTCGCGCACCGGAGGCCCGGGCTCCGATACGATCGGCGCGAGATTCTCCCGCCGTGACCCGCTCTCGATCCACCGGATTCCATTCCCTGCTCGTCGCTTCGGGGATTCTGCTGTCGCGGATCGCCGGGCTGGTGCGGGAACAGGTGTACGCCCATTTCCTCGGGACGTCGCCGGCTTCGGGGGCGTTCAAGGCGGCGCTCCGAATTCCCAACCTGCTGCAAAACCTGCTCGGCGAAGGGGTGCTTTCGGCGTCGTTCATCCCGGTCTACGCGCGGTTGCAGGCGGAAGGGAAGACCGAGCTGGCCGGGCGGGTGGCCGGGGTGGTGGGGGCTTTGCTCGCTCTGGTGGTGGGAGTGCTTTCGGCGCTCGGAGCGATGGCGACTCCTTGGATGGTCGATCTGGTGGCTCCGGGGTTTACCGGGCAGGCGCGGGCGCTCACCATCGACATCGTGCGGATTTTGTTTCCCGGCACCGGCCTGCTGGTGCTCTCCGCCTGGTGTTTGGGCATCCTCAACAGCCACCGGAAATTCTTCCTCTCCTATGTCGCCCCGGTGGTGTGGAACGCGGCGATGATCGCGACGTTGTTGATTTTCGGCGGGAAGCGGAGCGGAGGCGAGCTGGCGGTGCTGCTCGCCTGGGGAATGGTGGTGGGGGCGCTGCTGCAGCTTCTACTCCAGCTGCCGTTCGTGTTCCGGCACGATCGTGAGATCCGCTTCGCGCTCACGACGAGCTTGGCCCCCGTGCGCACCGTGTTCAAGAACCTCGGGCCGGTCGCGGCCGGGCGCGGGGTGGTCCAACTCTCGGCGTATGTCGACAGCGTGCTCGCGAGCTTCTTGGGCACCGCGGCGGTGGCGGGCTTGAGTTTCGCCCAGACGCTCTACCTGCTGCCGATCAGCCTGTTCGGCATGTCGATCGCGGCGGCCGAGCTGCCGAACATGTCGGGGGTGGCGGGGAGCGCCGGGAGCGAAGAGGAGATCGCCCGGACGCTCCGCGAGAAGTTGGCAACAGGGCTTGGCCGAGTGGCGTTCTTCGTCGTGCCGACCGTCCTGGCGTTCCTGCTGCTCGGCGATCTGCTGATCACCGCGCTTTTCCAGTCGGGCAAGTTCACAGCGGCCGATTCGCAATTCGTCGCCTATGTGCTCGCCGGCTCGACGGTTGGTCTGCTCGCCGCCTGCTTGGGGCGGCTCTACGCTTCGACGTTTTATGCCCTGGGCGATCCGCGGACGCCGTTCCGAATCGCGATCGTCCGCGTGTCGCTCACCGCCGTGCTCGGCGTGCTGTTCGCGTTTCCGCTCCGGCCGTTGTTCGTGGCTGCGCTCGTGAAGGTAGGGCTGCCGATTCCGGCGGTCGAAGGGGGGGCGCTCGCGCTCGGCGCGGTGGGCTTGACCGCTTCGGCGGGAATCGCCGCATGGATCGAGTTCCTGCTGCTGCGTCGGAAGCTCGGCGCGCGCATCGGCCGGGTCGCCCTCTCCGGGTCGCTCCAGGGACGGCTTTGGGGCTCGGCGTCAATCGCGGGGGCTATCGCCTTTGCGCTTCGCTCCACGTTTGGCCATCTCGTCCCCGCGGGGCGCCTGGGCTCGATCGTCCTCGCCAGCCTCGCGGCCGGAACCTTCGGCACGATCTATCTGCTCGCGGCGTTCCTCTTCGGCGTTCCCCAGATGAACGGCCTGCTCCGCCGGCTGCGCAAAACGTAGATTTCGCCCAAATTCGGGAACCAAATCCAGCCCGGATGGGTCTAAGCTCTCGATGAGGCCCCGGGTTGTAGCGTATCGGGGTCGGGAGGGCCCGGTGAGCGTCGCCTTGATCTCCACCTCCGTAGCGCTTCGAGATTCCGAGCTCGATCTGGTCGAACGGCATCGGGCCGGGGACCGCTCAGCGTTCGACGAGGTCTACTCCCAATTCGCCGAAATGGTCTGGAACGTGGCGCTCCGCCTGGCGGGCGACTCGGACCGGGCCGCCGACCTGTCGCAGGAGGTTTTCCTGCGTATCTATCGCCATCTCGGGGGGTTTCGCGGGCGCTCCGCCTTGCGCACCTGGGTCTATCGGATCGCCCTGAATCACTGCCGCGGCCGGCTGAGCGGCGGCAATCGCTGGTCTTTCCGCCGCCTGTTCGAAGAGGGAGAGGAAACCGCCGAGCCGTTGCCCGATCTCTCGCGCGGACCGGAGGATCTGGCGGTCGCCTCGGACGACGGTCGGCGAGTGAGCGAAGCGCTCACCCGGCTGCCGATCGAATTCCGCGAAGCGGTCGTGCTGCGCGACCTCGAAGGGTTGGCTTACGAAGAGATCTCCGCCGCGCTCGGCGTGCC
>Ga0068860_100001539_pt1 | contig 24836 bp, 21 predicted proteins | sample KBSSwiS32_FD_66597 | JGI IMG/M metagenome (GOLD analysis project Ga0068860, IMG submission 66597) | Switchgrass rhizosphere microbial communities from Kellogg Biological Station, Michigan, USA - KBS Switchgrass S3-2 | ecosystem: Host-associated > Plants > Roots > Rhizosphere > Soil ...
TCATGATAGGTATCGGTCGGCGCGGAGCGGACTTCTTTGCGAACCGCGGCTACGAGATGCGTGCAAAGCACGAAAACGTCTCTGACTCGGTGACCGAAGAAGACATGCGCACGGTCACGAACAACCTTCTCGCATGGCATGCAAAAGGCGAGATAGGCACAGCGCTCATCGTTTATACGAACTTCCTCTCGACTTTTGAACAAGAAGCCGTCGTTCGTCAGATCGTACCCATAATGCCGAAGACTCTCTCCGACATGGTGGCGCATATCCGCCCGGTAAAAGGCAAATACGCGCCGTCGCCCGAAGACAGACGCGAAAAAGCACCTGCTTCATACACGATAGAGCCGGACCCTGAGTCCATCGTAGAATTCCTTTTGCCAAAACTCCTCAACGTCGCGGTCTTCCATGCGCTATTGGAGAACAAAGCGTCCGAACACAGTGCTCGCATGGTGGCGATGAAAAACGCGACCGACAACGCCAAAGAAAAGACCCGCCAATACACCCGTACCTTCAACAAAGTCCGCCAGGCCGCTATCACCAGGGAGATCTCCGAAATAACTTCCGGCATCGAAGCGATGCGCTAAGTCATGCGTGAGCTTCTTCTGGCCACTGCCAACAAAGGCAAGATTCCGGGCCTTATGGCCGGCCTTCGCGATATACCTTTCAAGATACTGACGCTTAACGATGTAAAGATGCCAGAGGGTTTTGAAGTCGAAGAACCAGGCAGCACGTATGAAGCGCATGCGGCGATAAAGGCGATCATTTACGGCAAACACGCGGGCATGATAACGGTCGCGGATGATTCAGGACTAGAAGTCGACGCTATGAGCGGTGAGCCCGGAGTCCACACGGCGCATTACTTCCATGGAACGAAACAAGAGCGCATAGACGCACTGCTTGAAAGACTTAAAGATGTGCCTGAATCGAAACGTACAGCCAGATATCGTGACGTCATCGCGATATACGACCCTAGAAATGACAAAGTGCGTTTTGCAGAAGCTACCACCGAGGGTCGCGTAGCACTTAAGCCTTCCGGCGAAAACGGTTTCGGCTTCGACCAGGTGTTTTTATCAGACGACCTGGGCAAGACTTTCGGGGAGTCTACGGTTGAGGAGGTAGATAGGGTCAGTCATCGCGGGCGGGCGCTGGCAAAGGCAAGGGAAATTCTCCTTGCTGAATTCGTTTAAAAAGGTAAAATCGTCCCAATACATATGAAAGGAATCATCACCCAAGTTATCGGTCCGGTCGTAGACGTCCGTTTTGACGAAGGCCTCCCGGCTATCCAGAACGCGCTCCACGTTAAGCACAAAGGGGAGACTCTGACCCTCGAAGTCGCCCAGCACTTGGGGCTGAACCGAGTACGTTGCATCGCTATGCAGGACACTGCAGGTCTCGCACGAGACCTGGAGGTCACCGACACTGGCGCTCCGATTTCCGTACCTGTTGGCGAAGCTTCTCTCGGCCGCATGTTCAACGTCATCGGCGACCCGATAGACGGCAAAGAGCCAGCCCCGAAAAGCGCCCGTCGCCTTCCCATACATCGCCATCCACCAGCTTTTATACAGCAGTCCACTAAAGCAGAAGTCTTCGAAACCGGCCTTAAGGCCGTAGACCTCCTCGCGCCGTTCATCAAAGGTGGCAAAGTCGGCCTCTTCGGCGGCGCAGGCGTCGGTAAGACCGTTCTCATCCAGGAACTCATCCACAACGTCGCGTCAGAGCACGGTGGCTATTCGGTATTTGCTGGTGTAGGCGAACGCGTCCGTGAAGGTAACGACCTCTATCACGAAATGAAAGACTCCGGCGTCTTGGAAAAGACGGCTCTCGTTTTCGGTCAGATGAACGAAGTTCCGGGCGCCCGTGCTCGCGTCGCACTCTCGGGTCTTACCATGGCTGAAGCGTTCCGCGACGAAGGCGGCAAAGACGTACTTTTCTTCATGGACAACGTATTCCGCTTCGTGCAGGCGGGTTCTGAAGTCTCCTCGCTCCTTGGCCGCGTGCCATCAGCGGTGGGCTATCAGCCGACTCTCGCCAACGAGATGGGACAGCTGCAGGAGCGCATCACGTCTACGACCGAAGGCTCCATCACTTCTGTGCAGGCCATCTACGTACCGGCTGACGACCTTACGGACCCGGCTCCTGCTACTACTTTTGCGCACCTCGACTCTACGGTTACGCTTTCACGTGCACTCGCGTCTCTCGGTATCTATCCGGCTATCGACCCGCTCGAGTCGAACTCAACTGCACTCGCTCCTGAGATCGTCGGCGAAGAACACTACCGTGTAGCCAACGAAACCAAAAGAGTCCTTCAGAGATACAAAGACCTTCAGGACATCATCGCGATCCTCGGTATCGAAGAGCTTTCCGAAGAAGACAAGAAACTCGTATACCGCGCACGCAAGATCCAGCGCTTCCTTTCGCAGCCATTCTCCGTCGCAGAGATATTTACCGGTAAGCCCGGCAAATACGTTTCTCTTGCAGACACTGTCCGCAGCTTCGGAGAGATACTCGACGGCAAACACGATGCGCTCGACGAAGGAGCTTTCTATATGAAAGGTTCTATAGACGAAGTGATCGCCGAAAAAGCGAATTAGCCCGAAATAGGGCAGTAGTATGGCTGATAGACACGAAAATACATTCAGACTGGTTATCGCGAGCGTCTCCGACACGCAGTTCGACGGTGCAGCAGTATCTGCGACTATGCCCGGCACAGCTGGCGAATTTACCGTACTACTCAACCACGAGCCTTTTGTCTCTACGCTGAAAGCAGGGAAGATCACCGTACGCCAAAGCGGCGGCTCACAGAAGGAATTCGCTATCAACGGAGGAGTTGTGGAATGCTCCGGCGAAAGGGCGATTGTATTGCTATAATTTGCGGGTGATCAAGCACCTTTTGACCTTTCTCGTAGGTCTTAGCTTTGTAGCACCGGCGATAGTCTTGGCGGATTCCGCAGCATCAGTTCCGCTTTCTCCTGGCTGTAGGGCAGCGACGCAGGCTGATATGACAGCCCGCGCTCAGATGGGAATATATCCGGTCGATCAGCAGGTTTGTCCGGGCGATACGCTATATCTGGGCATTGGTGAGAATTTCGATCAATGGTACGCACAGTTAAAATCGCAGTCACCGTGTAGCAGGAATACCTGTACGTTATCTTGTCGCACGCGTAACACGGGTGCTCAGGTATGTGGTCCGACTTCTCGGAAATGGAACTCCATAGGATGTCATCCGGTCAATAACACGGCGATCTTTCCGAGCGTGTCATACGGCTTTGCGGCGCACATAGATCTCTTGCGTCAATATTGCGGGACAAAGGGCCGCTGCACCATAGCGAGCGCTATTCAGATGTGGGCTCCCGCGAGTGACGGAAACAATCCGACCTCGTATGCTGCAACCGTTTCCCGATGGGCAGGCGTACCTGCGAATCAAGTATTCAATCCGAACGATATCGACCTCATGGGTCGTATCGCGCTTGCCATGTCCTGCGTTGAAGCAGGTTCGTTGCCATATAGCGTAGATGATCTCAAACAGGGCCTTGCGATGGCGGGTGGAGGTGCAAAGGTGCCCGTTCCTCAAAACGTGGGACAACTCTTGCAAGATAGCTTGACCGGGAATTATGCGCCGAACACGGGTTTTGTCCCTAACCCGCAGCCGTTGGGCCTTCAGACCTTTCCTCCTCCGACCAGTATGACTCCTTATACCTATACATCTCCTCCCGCGAATGCCATAAATCCTACGCAAAATTCGCCTTTGATTCCGCCACTTCAGACTACGCCGACTAGTAACCCCGTGACCAACACTTCGCCGGGTCCATATTCTGCCAACTCAAGCGCTCCCATTCCGGGAGCAGGTGCCGCACTCAACCTGGAAGTATGGCCACACACGCTCGTGCGAGGACAAACACTTCTCGTATATTGGACTTCCGTGAACATGCAGCAGAATTCGTGCCAAGTGCTTTTCCAGAATCAGCAATTAGCTCAGTCGAACGAAGGCGTAAAACCTTTCAAGACGACGTCTTTTGATCCCGGCACGCTTTCTTTCACGCTGAATTGCACCGATGCAAACGGCCAGCTCCACACTTCTCGCGATTCAGCTACGCTCCAATGACATTCGTAAAGAAAGTTGAAGATTTTACCTGCGAACACTGCGGGGCCGAAGTAAAAGGAAACGGCTATACCAACCACTGTCCGAAATGCCTTTGGAGCAAGCACGTCGATAACGATCCTGGAGACAGGGCAAACCTCTGCGGAGGACTGATGGAGCCGCTGCGGCTCGAAGGAAGTACTGACAAATACCGCATAGTCCAGAAATGCACTCGGTGCGGAAAGATTTTTCACATAGGTATCTCGGGCGCGGATGACCCGGAGGCTCTTCTTGCGCTAGTGCAAAAACGCATGCCATAATGCCGCTATGACGTCGCATCGTACGGAGACGCCCGGGGAGATTCTCGAAGATATACAGGCAGATGTAAACGTTCCCTGGATGTACCAATGGACGAAGATCTCCCACTACTATGGAGATTCTGTTCGTGCATTCCTGATATCCGGAGCAATCCTCATGCTCATAACAGCTCCGTTTTATACAGATTCTCAGGCGGAACTTCCTTTTATAGTTCTCGGAGCAGTAGTGATGGTAGCCGTCGCCGCACTTACTTCTCCCCGTAAGCGTGGGACCATAAGCGCCGACGTGCTGATAGCAGGTTCGGGTTTCGTCATATATCAGACATGGGCGCTTTCCAAATACGATTCGGATCCGATGTATCAGTTCGTGCTTCGCGAAGCCATTTCGATACTTTTCCTCTTCGCTCTGTATTTCAGCACAAAGACACTCAGAAGCATGCTGCTAGACCAGATAGGGCACCCTGACGAGCCCGGAGAATTCTTGGGTAGGAAGCCTGCGAGTCGTACCGAAGAAGAGCGCCTCAACTGGAAGCAACAGGCGAAAGAAGCTCTTGAGGAACTGAACGAGCACGAGAAAGTGGATTTCAACGATTAATTAAGTGATATCATAGTCGCATGACATCACGAAAAATATTTCTTCTTTTGGGCCACCCTGACAAGAGTGGCTTTTCTGGTGCTATAGCGGATGCGTATGAAGCCGGCGCAAAAGAAGCAGGCCATACTATCGAGCGAATGAACCTCGGAGACATGCAATTCGACCCCATCCTTCATCAGGGATATCGCGCTATGCAGCAGCTCGAACCGGATCTACTAAAATTCCAGCAGCTCATCAAAGACTCGGACCATTTCGTCGTGGTCTATCCGGTATGGTGGGTCGGTATGCCCGCACTTCTCAAAGGACTTTTTGACCGCGCATGGCTTCCGGGATCTGCTTTCCGATACATGCGCATGCCTAAGATGCCGATGAATATGCCCGGGATGCCTAAAGAGGGCTCTCGAACGATATTCTGGCACCGGATGTATCGCGGCAAGACCGCCCGTATATTCATGTCGAGCGGGACTCAGCCGCTACTCGTACGTTTCCTTCCCGGCAATGTAAATGCGCAACTCAAATGGGGCATACTCTGGTTCGCCGGATACTCTGTCCGCACCCGATGGTTTGGACCATCTGAAAATATTCCCGAAACTAAGAAAGCTCGCTGGCTCGCGGAAGTCAAAGAACTCGGTAGGCGCGGGGCATGACGTCCGGGTCGCAAATACCGCCGTTTTGCGTTAGGATGTGACCTCATGGCACTTTCTATAGGAATCGTAGGGCTTCCCAATGTCGGTAAATCGACGCTTTTTAACGCGTTGACCCAAAAGGGCGTACCGGCCGAAAACTATCCTTTTAACACTATCGACCCGAACGTAGGCGTAGTAGCCGTCCCGGACGTCCGTCTGAAGCGACTCGGCGAAATGTCTCAGTCCAAGAAAGTCTTACCAGCGGCAATCGAATTCGTCGATATCGCGGGACTCGTCAAGGGAGCTTCAGAGGGCGAGGGTCTCGGTAATAAATTCCTGCAGCACATTCGCGAGGTGGATGCGATCGCAGAAGTGGTGCGGCTCTTCGACGACGAAGACATCCAGCATGTCCATGGTGAAACGGATCCTGCGCGCGATATCGATGTCATAAATCTCGAACTCGTGCTCGCGGATATGCAAAGCGCTGAGAAACGACTCGAGCGTGTAGAACGTGATTCCAAAAGCGGCGACAAAGAGATCGTAGCCGAGCGAGACGTACTGCGTAAAATAGTGCCCGTTCTCAAAGAAGGCAAAGCCGCGCGCACCGTAAAGCTCGATGCGAAAGAAATGCTGATAGCCAAATCTTTCCACCTCCTGACGATGAAACCGATACTCTATATCCTCAACAGAAAGAGCGGCAACATAAATGTAGATGCCGAGGCAGGTGAGCGCTGGCACCACCTCAAGCGTTTCCTCGAGGATGAAAAAGCTCAGTACATCACCGTTGATGTAGGTGTAGAACGTGACCTTTCCGACGTGCACGAAGACGAGCGTGCCGATTTCCGCCGCGAACTTGGAGTTTCTGAAGACGGTATAAACAGTCTCATCCGCGCCGGCTACGATCTGCTCGACCTCATATCTTTCTTCACGACCGGCGAACAAGAGTCTCGCGCATGGACCATCCGTAGAGGCTCGACTGCGCCAGAGGCAGGTGCGGCGATACATAGCGATTTCCGCGACAAGTTCATCCGTGCTGAAGTCATAGCATGGGATAAGCTTTTAGAAGCAGGTTCGTGGTCAAGCGCTCGCGGCAAAGGGATACTGCGCACCGAAGGCAAAGAATACATAGTCCAAGATGGAGACGTGATGGAGTTTCTACATTCCTAGTTTTGATACTGGTGGTCATTCGGCATGAGTTGGGAGGGTTGGGTGGCCACGTCGGCAAAGGCCCTGTCGCGCCGCAAACTCGGCCAGCTCCGCGCTCGGGCTTACCGAGCGCGTGTGGGCCTCAAACAGTGCTCTGCGTCAGAACCTTCGCGTCTGTGACTATCCAACCACTCTCACGAACGCCAACAACCGCATGCACACAAAGTGCAGCAGTTTTTATGCCAATGGTTTAAGGCCGTTGGATTTTGCTGCCCAGTTCGTCAGGTTCCAAAGTACGCGCATGCCGACGTTTTCGTTCCATTCGGTTTCGGTAGAAGGCGATACTTCGTTGAGGTCAAAGCCGATGATGGTTTTCCCGGAGAGTGCAAGCTCTTGTATCAGAAACATCGCTTCCTGGAAGCTCAATCCTCCAGGTACCGGCGTCCCTGTATGAGGGCATAGCGCTGGATTCAGTCCGTCGATATCGAAGCTTACATACACCTTATCGGGCAGGCAGCCGATGATGTCGTTTACGATCTCTAGCCATCGAGCGCCTTTGAATTGGCGTTCCTGGATATCGTCATCGAAAAAGGGCTTGATGCGCTCGTTGGAAGCATCGATGACTGCTTTCTCGTGCACGGAGTAGTCACGCAGTCCCACCTGCACCAATCTTTTCACCTGCGGCATCTTCAAGGCGTTGTGCATGATAGAAGCATGCGAGTAGGTGAATCCCTCGTATGCGTCGCGCAGATCGCAGTGAGCGTCTATCTGGAGTATGCCGAAATCACCGTGCTTTTCAGCAAGTGCCTGCATGAGTCCGAGCGGGGTCGAATGATCTCCTCCTACGAGTCCGACGAGCTTGTCTTTTTCGAGCAGATTCGCCGCGGCATCTTTGATACGGCCCATGAAAGCCTCGCATGCGGCGTTGATATTATCTGGTGCGGTTTCAAGCTCCCCGTGCTCGAGTATCTCGATATGCGCTTTAGCCTTTTCGCGAAGCTCAAGCCCTTCTTCGTATGAACTCTGCCAATCAGAAAGCGGCAGCATCGATACGCCCACTTTCCAAGTGTCAGCACCGTAACTGTGGTGATAGTAGTCGATCTGAGGCGAAGCTTCGTATATCGCCTTAGGACCATCGTGCGTACCGCCGCCATAGGAAACAGTCACCCCCCACGGAGCAGGGATGATGACAACCTGCGCTTCATCAGCAGTAAAAGGTAAACCGAAGATGCCGCTCCCTTCGACGCCGACTCCTTCCGGATTGAAATCTTTGTAACTCATCAGCCCATTCTAGACTTATAATCCTGAAAGTTAAACTCTCTTATCACCTTTGCGTTGCCGTCTTTCCAGAGCACTATCGAAGGATGCTGCACGCCGTTGAACATCGTGCATTTTATCAGTGTGTACTGTATGGCGTCGTCTATGATGACTTTGTCACCGATCTTGAGCGGCTCATCGAATATGTGCGCATATGCCATCTTGTCTCCTGCAATACACGTCATACCACCGAATTTGTAGGCATTTTCTCCTGCGAGCTTCGTATCGTCTCTCTCTATGTGTGCGCCGCGGACTTTAAGGTCTAGTTCTTCGCTTACGAAGAAGTCTGTCAGATGGTCTTCGAAAGAAATGTCCACTATCGGTATCTTGTACGGCACGTCGTCTCTTTCCACTATGTCTAAGACGCTTGTGACCAGGCTTCCTGACCACCAGCAGATAGCTGCACCAGGTTCCAGATGCACATGCACGTCGTATTTCTTCTGGAACGACTTGAGCGTCTCGATGAAGCTATCGACATCCACACCGTCTTCCGTGAGCTTGAGGCCGCCGCCGAAATTGACCCACTGCATGTCTTTGAAATACTCGCCGAATCTTTCTTCTATGACCGGAAGTGCCGCCTGGAAATCCGCGACATCTTTCTCGAAAAAGATATGGAGATGTAACCCAGAGATGCCATCAAGCGCGCTAGGATCTGATGCAAGCGCAGCTTTGAACTCGCTGAGCCTGATGCCGAGACGCGAGCCAGGTGCAGTTGGGGACCAGAGGTCGCCATGTTCTTCTGGACCAGAGTATTCGGGGTTTATGCGCAAACCACATTCAATTTCTTTTTTGAGTGATTTAGAATATTTCTCGACGAGAGGCTTGAATTTCTTCCATTGCGGAAATGAGTTGAAGATGATGGTCGAGGAGTATCGACAGATGTCTTCGAATTCTTCTTCTTTGTATGCCGGAGCGAACATGTGCACTTCAGGGCCGAATTCTTCGAAACCCAGTCGTGCCTCGTTGAGAGAGCTGACTTCTGTGCCATCCAGGTATTCGCGCTCCATCGGTAGTAACTCCCACGTGGCCCATGCTTTGAGCGCGTGCAGCACCTTGGCACCGCTTTGCTCGCGGATGTATTTCAAGATGCTCAGGTTGTGCCTGAGTATGTCTTCTTCGATGACGAATGCGGCTGTCTCGATCTTTAAGACATCGAGGGTCGATGCCGGGCGCTTTTGCATGGCTATATCTTAGCAGGCAAAGGCTCGTGGTCGACTACTTCGTACGGAAGGCCATTTTGGGCGAGCGTGTCGAGGAACGGCTCTGGGTCGAGTTCTTCTACGTTGAATACGCCTTTCCCGGACCATTTGCCGGTCATGAGCATCATGGCGGCTATCACAGGCGGGACGCCGGCGGTGTAGGAGATCGCCTGCGAGCCAACTTCTTTAAAGGTCTCTGCATGATCGCAGACGTTGTAGATGTATTTGGTGAATTCCTTGCCGTCCTTTTCGCCGGTGACGATGCAGCCGATGACGGTCTTACCGGAGTAATTGGTCGCGAGTGACGCCGGGTCGGGCAAAAGCGCTTTGAGGAATTCCATCGGGACGATTTTCTTGCCCTGGAAGTCGATGGGGTCGATACGAGATATGCCGATCGACTCCATCACACGTAGGTGAGTGAGGTAGTTCTGTCCAAACGTCATCCAGAAACGCATTCGCTTGAGGCCCGGAAGGTTCTTTGCAAGGGATTCCATTTCCTCGTGGAAAAGCAGATAGCTATCTTTTGGCCCTGCGACAGGGTAGTCAAAAGTAAAATGTACCGAGCCTTCGTTCATGACCGGCGGCGTTTTGACCCATTCGCCGTTGTCGTAGTGTTTTACTTCCTGGGTCACTTCGCGCAGATTAATTTCAGGGTTGAAGTTGGTAGCAAACCCTTTGTCATGGCTACCAGCGTTGGCATCGAGTATGTCTACGTATTTCACAGTGTCGAAATATTTCTTGAGCATGTACGCGCAGTACGCGTTGGTGACGCCCGGGTCGAAGCCCGCGCCGAGTATCGCCATGATGCCTGCTTTCTCGTACTGTTTCTTGTAGGCCCACTGCCAGCTGTATTCGAAATGAGCTTCGTCTTTGGGTTCGTAGTTGGCAGTGTCTATGTAGTTGACCTTGGTCTCAAGGCACGCGTCCATAATGGCGAGGTCTTGGTAGGGAAGTGCGACATTGATGACGACTTCTGGCTTTACTTTCTTGATGAGGGCAGCGACTTTCTTGGCAAAGTCTGCATCTACGGTGTGTGTCTCGATGTTGACGCCCCAGCGTTTCTTGATGTCCTTCTTTATCGCATTGGGTTTGGCTATTGAGCGGCTTGCGAGATGGATCTTCTTAAAGACGTCTTTGTTCATCGCACATTTGTGCGCGACGACCGAGCCTACGCCGCCTGCGCCGATAATGAGAACGGTTCCTTTCGTCTGATAAGACTTATTAGAGGAGGCCATTGGCTTGGAAGAAGATTTTTTGGCCTTCTTCGCGGGCTTCTTGGCTGCCTTCTTTTTGCTTTTTGCCATGGCGCTATAGTAAGCCTTTTAATCAAGCAGTAAAGTGCTCTCCCGGCTTGGAGTCACTTCTGTTCCAGTTCTCGCTCAGCCTTTGTCTTAAAGGTCAGTTTATCGACTTCCGAGAGCGGTGAGAGGATCTTGTCATCGAGCACTTTCCACACTGTATCTTGATGCTTTTGCCATGCATCACCTGAGTCGAATTGTTCTCGCGGTCTGATGTACCATTCGCCCCACCAGCTGCGAAGAATGTCGGAAAGCTCAGCGACACTCACGTTCTCGGTACTGCCTTTGAGCGCGAGCTGTAGATGCTCGGGGATACCATCCGAAGCAGGTGTGCCGTCAGGATTCCACGATAAAGGTGGCAGTTCATAATGCATTTCTTCGCCTCGCGGGAGGTACATGCGCTTCATGCCGTTTCCCGGCTCGATTTCCTGACGGTTCCAGTAGCCTTCCGAAAGATCGACTGCTTCGCCAATGAGTGCCTTCAGCTCCGTGCCTTCTTGCAGCGAGTATGCCTCAGCTTCTTTTATCAAGGCTTGGTCGGCTATCTGACTCAGGCCTGTTCCGCGATAAGACCGTGCTTCTCCGGCTTCGGTGAGTGTGAAGCGGACCGCAAGGACACCATCTTGTACCGAGCCATATGCAGCACTTACAAGCCTGTCAGCGTTATCCGGATCGCGTAACGCCGTAAGGATGTATCGGACGCCAGGCTTTTCATTCCTCAGCTCTCGCTGAAAGACATCCAATGGTTCTATTTCATTGGGATTAAAGACCTTTCCGAGAAATTCGTGGAAATCAGTCAGTGTCGGAGACTCGGGTCCGATGATCACTTCGTGGGCTTTGGCTATCTTTTCCGTATCGACCGGCCTTTCGAAGTTTTCTTTCATAGCAGGCTTTAGGCAATAAGTGCCTCAGCTATCTGAACTGCGTTAAGCGCGGCGCCTTTGAGGAGCTGGTCGCCAACGACCCAGAAAGAAAGGCCGTTTTCAAATGCGACATCAGTGCGGATGCGGCCGACTTCACAGTCGTCTTTGCCCGAGATTTCAAGCGGCGTGGGGTACATATTTTTTGTCGGGTCATCAACGACTTTGATGCCGGGGAATTTCGCAAGTACTGCGCGTGCAGCTTCAGGAGTAATTTTCTTTTCAAACTCTGCTGAGACAGCGATGGAGTGTGCGCGGTATACCGGTACACGGACGCAGGTGGTCGATGCCTTGAAGTTCGGATGGCTCATGATCTTGCGGCCCTCGTTTTCCATTTTCATCTCTTCTTTGGTGTAGCCGTTGTCGAGGAACACGTCGACGTGGGGCAAGACATTGAATGCGATCTGTTTCGGATAGACTTCTTTGGATACAGGATGACCGTTTACTATTTCACCGACCTGTCGTTCGAGCTCAGCCACCGCCTGTGCGCCAGTGCCAGAGACCGCCTGGTACGTAGAAGCGAAAATACGGATGACACCAAACTCTTTATGCAGGGGATAGAGGGCCATCAGAGTGATTGCTGTAGAGCAATTGGGATTTGCAATAATGTTTTTGTGCGACCTAAGCGCATCGCCGTTTATTTCCGGCACCACAAGCGGGACGGTAGGGTCCATGCGAAATGCGCTGGAGTTGTCGATGACGATGCAGCCGTCTTTTGCGGCGATAGGAGCGAATTTGCGCGAGACATCTCCGCCCGCGCTAAATACCGCCATGTCGACGCCTTTGAAACTATCTTCTTTGAGTTCTTCGACGACGACATCCTGGCCTTTGAACTGCATGACTTTGCCGGCAGAGCGGGCGCTCGAAAAGAGCCTGAGCTTTTCGACAGGGAAATTTCTCGTTTCGAGAAGCTTTAACACTTCTACACCTACTGCGCCGGTAGCACCGACGATACCAAATGTTTTCATGTCTATAGAGTACTCTCTATAAATTGTTTGTGAAGTATTTTTAGCGCGTTTTCCGCATCGCCTTCGTTTACAACAAAAGTGATAGAGACGCCGCCGGCAGCCTGGGAGATCATTTCCACGGCGATATCATTTTCTCCGAGCACGCTGAACATTCGGCCGGTTACACCAGCCGCGTTTACGCTGCCCCCGACGGCACAGACGATCGCTTTGTCTTCCTCTACCTGAACGGTGCCGAGCTTGGCAAGTTCTTTGACTATTTTCTCGAGATGCTCGCCGTTATCGACAGTGAGAGAAACGCTGGCGACCGAAGTGGAAACGACGTCTACGCTTGTCTTGTATTTCTCGAATACATTGAAGATCGCCGCCATGAGTCCGCTACCTTCGAAAAACTCCGGCGAATAGATGTGAATCGCGATGACGCCTTTCTTGAAAGTAAGCGCTTCCACCGAATGGCTTTTTTCTTTGCGGTCTGCAAAGCTAGAGACGATAGTCGTCCCACGCCCGGAAGGGTTGAAGGTATTTAACACCTGTACCGGGACTCTGGCGGTCATCGCGGGCAATATCGTTTTCGGATGCAGGACCTTCGCACCGAAATAGGCTAGCTCCGCAGCTTCTTCGAAAGCTAGCTCGTGTACGACCTGCGCTTCAGGGACGAGTCGCGGGTCGGTACTCATGATGCCGTCGACTTCTTTCCATATCTGTATCGCTTCTGCTTTGAGTGCGGCGCCGATTATCGCTGCGCTGTAGTCCGAGCCGCCTCTCCCGAGCGTCGTGATATCTCCTTTCCCAGTCTTTCCGATGTAGCCGGTGATTATCGGCACGGCTTTGAATGCGGATATCTTTTCGCGGATCAGTGCGGCTGATGAGGGGAGCGGCTCTGCACCTGCGAAACTATCGTCGGTGATCATGCCGATTTCCCAAGCAGGCACTGCTTTTGCGTTCACGTCCATCTTTACGAGCGTACCCGCGACTATCTTTGCAGACATCCTTTCTCCGAAAGAAACGAAATGATCCGTTATCTTCTTGTCGAGCTTTTTCTTGCTCTTCGCGAGCTTTACGAGTTCTTCCAGCTCCTCGTCCAGGAGTCCCATATCAAGTGCCAGCTCCGAAAGTATCTTCTTGTGTATGGCTGCGAGTGCTTCGATCATCTCCAGACGTGTTTCAGTATCGTTTTCTTTCGCGATCTCGAGTAGTGCATTTGTAGTACCGGCGACGGCTGATACAATCACGACAGGTTTGGACTGAAGTCTTTCACTGATGATGTGGGACACGGCTCGGATACGCTCGGCGTTACCGACCGAAGTGCCCCCGAATTTCATTACAAGCATCGCCCAAGCATACAATAGTTTTATTTGTATTGACATTTAAGCCAGATACTGTAGGATATCGCAACGCTTGTTAAGAAATGTCAAGCTGTATCGAAAATAAAGCAATTCGATGGCACAGAGCAAACGATCAAAAAAGAAAAAGAACGGTTTTCGCAAATTTTGGCGCCTCGGCATGGAGGAGTTTAATACTGCGCAGTTCGAGATAAGTGCGGACGACACGCTCGCTTTACGCGAGGGTAACTACCAATACAACATCTTCAACATCATCAAGCGATACGGCACATCGACGGAGATCTTCTTTCCTACTATCGTCGAGAACCGCGTACGCGACCTCATAGAGACGTTCAACGCCTATATAAAGGTGCTCGGCTACAAAGGCCGCTTCTATTATCACTACCCGATGAAGGTAAACCAGAACCGTGAGTTCGTACTGCCTGCTGTGGCTGAAGGCGCGAACCTCGAAGTCGCGAGCGCCAACGAGCTTTTCCTCGTGAAGCGCATGCTCGAGCAGGACAAGTTCCATAACCGCATCCGCGTCATCTGCAATGGTCCGAAGACCGAGCGCTACATGGATCTCATAGAAGAGCTGCGCGCCAAAGGTCTCATCGTCATCCCTATAATAGAAGATCCGATGGAGCTCGAGCGTATGCAGAAATTCAAGGGCCCTGTCGGCATCCGCGTGGACCTTAACGTAAAAGTGACCAGCCACTGGGACAAACGCTACAACCGTTTCGGATTTTCCGAAGACGAGCTGCTTGAGCTAGGAAAGATTCGCAACCTTTCCATCCTTCACTATCACATCTCGAGCCAGATAGAGAGCGTCGATGGCTTTATGAAACCGCTCAAGCGCGCGCTAGATCTCTACACGAAGATGCGCGAGAAGAATCCGGGTCTCGACACGCTCGACATCGGGGGCGGCGCCGGCGTGCCGTATAACAAGAACAAGAAGATGTATACCGCGAAGACGCTCATCCCGCGCATCATCAAGGCAGTAAAGGCGCATTGTGACAAAGCCGGTCTCAAGCATCCAAACCTCATCACCGAATGGGGAAGATACGTCGTCGCTCCTGCGCAGATGACCATCTACAAGGTCATCGCGGAAAAAGACGCCTTCAACAAAGGCAAGAACAAGTGGTACATCGTCGACGGAAGCTTTATGAACGACCTTACCGACACGTGGGCACTCAAGCAGAAATGGCATGTGATACCGGTAAATAACATGCGCGACTCCAAACTCGCGCACGTATGGCTCGCCGGAAGCTCCTGCGATAGCGATGACAAATACACTGCTGGGGGTTCGTATATAGCGCTGCCGCGGCTGTCTGAGAGCGACGAGCTGTATGTGGCTTTTCTCGACACCGGTGCATACCAGGACTCGCTCGCTTCGCATCATTGTCTGCTCTCATCACCGCTCAAGCTCATCGCCGCCAACGGCGAGATAAAAGTCTCGCGCAAACGCGAGACGCCGGAGGAGGTAGGGAAGCAATTTGGCTGGTGATACCGCTACGGGGTACCGCCTATATGCCGTCGTGTCCGCGCGTGCTCGCGCGGCACTCATTCTCGCACCGTCGCGCTCCGACAGCCGGCATATAGGCGATACCCGCTCCGCTCCGGCCGTTGTTACAACGTCTCCGGTCTGTGCTACCATTTCTACATGGATAAACCAAAAGTAACCCCTAAGGACTTCTTCCTCTGGGCGTTCGCGATGATAGCTTTTTATTGGAGTGTTTTCTCTCTTATTGCGCTTTTGTTCTCATACATCGAACACGCGTTTCCTGATGCTCTTTTATCATATGTCGATCCGTATTCGAGCGGCATGCGCTTCTCAATGGCTTCGATCATCGTGTTTTTCCCGCTCTATCTGTACATCATGCGCGTGATCAGAAAAGATATCGCGCGTGATCCTTCCAGAAATGATATCTGGGTACGCCGCTGGCTCATCGTCCTTACTATTTTCGTCGCGGGCCTTACGGTAGCAGGTGACCTTGTGACACTCATCAATTACTTCCTCGGCGGTGATCTCACCACGCGCTTCCTTCTCAAGGTCGCGGTCATTGTGCTTATAGCTGCGGGCGTCTTGATGCATTTCCTCGCAGACATGTGGGGCTACTGGAAAGAATTTCCTGAACGAGCGCGCTATGTGGGCTGGGGCGTTGCGGTACTCCTGGTCGCGACTATCGGCTCAGGGTTCTTGATACTCGGTACTCCTGGCCAGGTACGACTCTATCGTTTCGATGACCAGAAAGTCCAAGATCTTACCAACATCCAGTATCAGGTCGTCAACTACTGGCAACAAAAACAAAAGCTTCCGGCCTTGCTTACTGACCTCAACGATCCTCTCAGCGGCGGTAGTATCCCGGTGGACTCACAGACTAGTCAGTCGTACAAGTATTCGGTAAAAGGCCCGATGACCTTTGAGCTCTGCGCTACGTTCAACGCACCGACCCAGCCTGGAGCGATGGACGGTAATGGCCGCTCGATCCCTATAGCTGCGCCGACCGAACCTATGGGTTCAAGCGGCGTCGATCTCTATACTCTTCCATGGACGCACGGGGCAGGTGAGAAGTGTTTTACTCGTACGATAGACCCTGAGCGCTACCCGGCTTTCAACAAGAACGCCCCGACTTCGGCAAAGCCTATCTAGCCCCTTCCAGTCGTAAAGGTTCTCTCTATGTGGCTTATATGCTACTCTTTTTGACATGAAGCAGTATGACCACAAAAAGATAGAGAAGAAGTGGCAGGCCTACTGGGCCAAAAAGGGGATATACACCTCCAAAGAAAACGCCAAGAAGCCCAAACAGTACGTCTTGGACATGTTCCCGTATCCTTCCGGAGACGGTCTCCATGTGGGACATCCGAAGGGTTACATTGCGACCGACGTCTATAGCAGACACGCCCGGATGCAGGGGAAAGAAGTGCTTCATCCGATGGGCTGGGACGCTTTCGGATTGCCAGCAGAAAACTACGCGATAAAGAACAAAGTCCACCCGAGAAAAGCTGTAGAGAAAAACATCAAGCGATTTAAGGAGCAGCTGAAAATGATAGGGCTCGATTACGACTGGAAAAGAGAGATAAATACCACTGACCCGGACTTCTACAAATGGACGCAGTGGATATTCTTGAAGCTCTACGAAAAAGGTCTCGCGTATGAATCCTTTGAGCCAATAAACTGGTGCCCGACCTGTCAGACGGGACTTTCCAACGAAGACCTGGAAGGCAACGCCTGCGAGCGCTGTGGGACTATCGTCGAAAAACGTCCGATGCGTCAGTGGATCTTGAAGATAACCGAATACGCTGACCGACTCCTCGAAGACCTAAAGCTGTTGCCTGAATGGCAAGAGCATATAAAGGAATCCCAACGCAACTGGATAGGGAAGTCCGAAGGCGCGGAGATAGAATTTCCGCTGACAGATACCGTAAAACGGATAATCCTCCTGCACGGATGGGGCGGGACCGCAGAAGGGGCATTCAAACCTTTGCTAAAAGCAAAGTTGGAATCATTCGGCTATGAAGTGCATTCTCCTCAGCTGCCAAACACAGACTCTCCTAACGACGAAGAACAGGCAGATTACCTCCAGAAGAATTTCACGCTGGATGAAGAGACTGCGGTACTGGGACATTCTTTTGGCGGCATCGTCGCTTTGCGATTACTGGAGCGAGGAGTAAAGCTTGGTCGCGTAACTCTATTAGCTACGCCGTTTTCGTCCGTGCCAGGAGAGGGGAAACGCGGGAATGTGACGATCGCGCTCGAAAAGGGATACGACTGGAAGAAGATCAAGGAAAATTGCAAAGGTTTTCTCGTATTGAATGACACAAGCGATCATCTGGTCCCGGTTACTGATGGCGATGCATACGCCAAGGAGTTAGGCGCGTACCAGATGAAAGTGGAAGCTGAAGTGAAGCATTTCAACGGAAAGACTGAGCCCGAAATATTGCGCGCGATAATACCTTCGATACGGGTATTTACGACGAGACCAGATACGCTCTATGGCGCGACCTTCTTGATATTGTCGCCGGAGCATCCGTGGGTGACGCTCGCGATACGTGACGACCACGAAGGCGTTCTGAAAAATCAGGACGAGGTGCGTGCCTATGTAAAAAAGGCTTCTGAAAAGACAGAAATAGAGCGCCAAGAAAACAAAGAAAAGACCGGCGTAAAACTCGAGGGTGTCGAGGCTATCAATCCTGCAACCGGAGAGAAGATTCCGCTCTACGTCGCTGATTACGTGCTCTCGGGATACGGCACCGGTGCCATCATGGCAGTCCCTGCGCATGACGATCGTGATGGCGCGTTTGCAGAGAGATTCGATCTGCCGGTAAAGCAGGTCGTTGCGCGAGTGACCAGAAGCACGCAAGGCGACGATGCGGTGCGTCCAGAGATGCCATGGAAGGACAGGAACGCAGTGATGGCGATTCTCAAGCACTGGGAGAAAGAAGATGAATATCTCTGTATCGAATGGAAGGACCATGAGATGCGCACGTTTCCATCAGGTGGAATCGAAGAAGGTGAGACCGCAGCAGAAGCAGCAGTGCGAGAAGTGCGAGAAGAAACAGGCTACGTAAATGTAGAGATCGAGAAACAGCTCGGTGGTTTTTCAGTAATCGAGTTCTATCACCAGCGCAAAGGCACGAACGTCCGCGCACGCTTCCGCTACATGCTCGGGCGGCTGCGCGACGGAGAGATGACCGAAGTCGCAGCGGACGAAGCTGCGCTGCACAAAGTAGTCTGGAAGAAGGCGTCCGAACTGCCGGAATTCCTTATGCTCAAAGAAAAGCACAGGATTCTCTCATCGCTCAGGAGCGAGTCCGAAGTCGCGCATACCGAACACGGCATCTTGGTAAATTCAGGGCCTTTCGACGGCATGCCATCCGAGGAAGCCAAAGAAAGGATTACCGAACAATTCGGTCGCATGAAGACGACGTACAAGATACGTGACTGGGTGTTCAGCCGCCAGCGATACTGGGGCGAGCCGATACCGATGATCCATTGTCCGAAAGACGGATTGGTCCCAGTACCGGAAAAAGATCTGCCGGTGAAGCTTCCAGATGTAAAGAACTACAAGCCTACCGGAACTGGTGAGTCGCCGCTTGCTGCCATCTCGAAATGGGTAAACGTGAAATGTCCTGTCTGCAAAGGTTCCGCCAAACGAGAGACCAACACCATGCCGCAATGGGCGGGTTCCAGCTGGTACTACCTGCGCTATATGGATCCCAAGAACAAGAGAGCGATGGTAGATAAGAAGAAAGAAAAATACTGGGCACCGGTAGATCTCTATGTCGGTGGTGCAGAGCACGCGACGCGGCATCTCATCTACGCGCGTTTCTGGCATAAATTCCTCTTTGACGAAGGCTATGTTTCTTCGCCGGAACCTTTTACTCGCCTGATATCGGTAGGACTCATCCAAGCCGAAGACGGCCGTAAGATGAGCAAACGCTTCGGCAACGTCATCAACCCTGACGACATCGTCAAGCGCTTCGGAGCAGATACCTTGCGCATATACGAGATGTTCATGGGGCCTTTTACTGATGCGATAGCGTGGAACACGAACTCTATGATAGGCGCTCGTCGATTCCTGGAACGTGTCTGGCGTCTGCAAGAAAAGATCCAAAACGATACACCGCTCTCCGTCGAGAAGCTTCTGCACAGAACCATAAAGAAAGTAGGGGAAGATATCGGAGCGTTCAAGTTCAATACGGCGATATCTACCATGATGATATTCCTCAACGGTGCGGAGAAAGAAGGACTAAGCAAGTCGCAATACAAGTCCTTTATCCAGCTCCTGGCGCCATTTGCGCCGCATATGGCGGACGAGCTCTGGAGCGCACTCGGGAATAAAAAAAGCGTCCACGTCTCACCGTGGCCTTCATATGACGAAGCGCATCTCGAAGACGATGTGGTCAAGTTCGTCGTGCAGGTCAACGGAAAGGTCCGGGCGACCATAGAGATGCCTGCGCAAACCGGCGAAGAAGAACTGCGGCTGAAAGCCGAAGAGCTCGTAAAGAATTGGTTCACGACGCATGTAAAAAAGGTGATATTTGTCCCCAAGAGACTCATCAATTTCGTGCTTGCATAAAGTCGGTTTCTGTATTCTAATGCGGGCAGCAACAATGACTCAGGGGCGACTCATGTCTGTTTCGTCGGATTTTCCAGGGAAGAAAAGACGAGGAATCGCGGACGTATGGTCACGTCTGCATCTGTGGTCTCAAGCGGCCATCCTTGTCACATCGGCGCTTATCGCGGGAACGGGCATAGCTCTTATCTTGGACGCCTATCTGCGAAGATAGGCACAGGGGCCCCGGCAACTATTCGTGCCGGGGCTCACTCACTTTTTCAAAAGCTTCGGCCCCTCCGGCGTGTCTTCTATGGTGTAGCCCGCGTCGGTTATCTTATTTCGTAGCTCGTCGGCCTTTGTCCAGTCCTTATTCGCTCGGGCTTTTTCGCGTTCATCGAAAAGGTCCTTCACGTCTTCGGGAAGAGTATCAGTGCTTACCTGCTGTGGCGATGCCGTGAGGTTTTTCAGTAATTCATCCTGATGTTCGAGGCCGAGTCCGAGAACAGAATCAGCGAGTCCGAGCATCGTCCTTATCTCGCCATCTGATAGGTCAGTGGAATGCAGGTTCTCCCACAGGACCGCTATCGCACCCGGAGTATCGAGGTCATCGTTGATCCTCTCTGTAAATCTTTTGGTGAATCGAGATGGCAAGGACTCATTCTCCGCGTTCCTAACTTCCTGATATTTCTGGTATAGCCGAATGTAGGCTTTTTGAGCTCCTTCCAATGCTTCCCAGGTGAAATTCGCGGGCTGGCGATAGTGCGCGGTAAGAAACCAATACCGGAGCGCAAATGGATGGATGTTGCGCTCAATGACATCGGAGAGGTAGGCGGTATTACCGGTGGATTTGGCGAGCTTGGCGTTACCCATACGTATATGCTCCCGGTGCATCCAGAAGCGTGAGAGCGGTTTCTTTCCTGTCGCGGCTTCTGACTGTGCTATCTCGTTGTTGTGATGGATAGAGAGATGCTCGATGCCGCCTGTATGAATATCTATCTGTGCGCCTAAGAGAGAATGTATCATCGCGGAGCATTCCAGATGCCAGCCGGGAAAACCGCGGCCCCATGGGGAATCCCAGCCGAGCTTTGAGCGTGCGCCGACAGACTTCCACAGCGCAAAATCGTGTAGAGAATGCTTCTCTTGGTTCACCTCGACGCGAGCGCCTTCACGCTGCATATCTGAGATACCGCCCAGCGCTCCATAGCCGGGGAATTTCGCGGTATCGAAATATACGCCGTCTTCTATCTTGTATGCGTATCCTTTTTCTTCCAGCGTCTGTATCATCGCAATCATCGCAGGCACGTAGTCGCTTGCTCTGGGGAACTGGATCTTCTCTGTGGCAACGTTGAGCGCGCTGATATCCTCAAGATAGAGCTTCATGTATTTCGTACCGAAATCCCGCATGTGCTCCATGGATAACGTCAGCTTTTCGCGCTTCATGCCTTTAGTCATCTTGTCCTCGCCATCGTCTCCGTCGGAAACAAGATGTCCGAAGTCGGTGATGTTTATGGCCTGTTTGACGGCAAAACCATTGTGCTCGAGTACGCGCCTGAGCGTATCGGCAAATACTGCCGCAGAAAGATTGCCGATGTGCTGCCGGTCGTAAACCGTAGGTCCGCAGTTGTACATCCGCACGTAACTGGCTTTCTTCGGAAGCTCGAAAAGCTGCTTATCTTTGCCTAGACTATTGAAAAGGAACAGCGGAAGCTGTGTTTCTGACGGACCAATATGTAAGACGCGTTGTAGCCAATCCATACAGCTTAGAGCCATTTCCTGCTCTTGAATATGGCCAGCATGCAGAGCGCCGCGAAGAGCATCATGCTGATGATGATCCAGAAGTCGTGCGGACTCCCGACGATCGGGGTCGCTACCGTATGCATACTGAAAAGCGCCGCCACGAGCGTAAGCGGGAACGTGATGAACGCGAGTATGGTGAATATCTTCATTGTCTCGTTCTGTTTGGTAGAAAGAAGAGAGTTGTTGGTCTCTCTCAGTTCGTGAAGCGATTCGGTCAGGCGCATGATGTGATTGTGCACCTTGTAGTATTCGTTTGAAAGGGTCTTCAGGAAAGGAACGAAGTCGTTGCCAAAGAACGACGAGCCTTCGTTTTCAAGCGTGTGCAGGACTTCGCGGTGAGGCTCCAGTATCTGCCGCAGGTTCAGGAGATCTCTCGCGACATGTGATATCGCTTCGACCATCAGCACTTCTTCGCCTGAGTAGATATGTTCTTCTATGGTAGAAAGGTCGCGTCTTATGAATTCGAGTTCATGCTCTACGCCTTTGTAGAGTCTCTTGAGCATGCTTACGAATATGAATCCTGCGTGCTCTCCGAGCGAGACATCTTCCATCGCTGAATTCACTTCGAAAACCTTGCTGAAGTTATGGATGGGGTCTATGGCTTCGTAATGTGTCGTGACAAGGAATCTCTTACCGATGACGAAGTCCACCTCCTGCTCGCGGTTCTTGTGGGTGTGCCGAAGCGCCGGGAAATGCAGGATGACGTACGCATAGGACTGATGGAATTCGACTCGGGGCTTACTCGATGGCAGAAGGAGCTCCTCTCCGACAAGCGGCCGTATCTCGAATTCGCTCATTATGGAGTGGATCTCGTCGCGAGTAGGGGATTCAAGGTCTACCCAGATGAGATCCTTGTGCTCATGCCTCGTCTGCATCGGATAAGTATAGCTCAGTTTTTCTCGGAATTTGGTGATAGAATATCGCGATGTCGTGGCTAGACCGTTTCTTCTACGCACTTCTCGTCTTCGTTCCAGCAGCCGTACTCGCCAACATCCTCCATGCGTCTCCGCAGACGGTCTTTATCCTGAGCGCTATCGGGATAATCCCTCTGGCTAAGCTGATAGGGGAGGCGACAGAAGAGGCTGCATATCACACCGGAGCAGCAGTCGGCTCGCTCTTGAATGTCACTTTTGGTAACGCCACGGAACTCATCATCGGGATCTTTGCACTGCGTGCCGGGCTGATAGACGTGGTCAAAGCATCCATCGTCGGATCAATCCTTTCGAACCTCCTCTTGGTTCTCGGCTTTGCGATGCTCTTCGGCGGCTGGGGAAGAGTACAGCAGAAGTTCAATCCGACGGCCGCGAAAACGGCAGGCTCGACGCTTCTTCTCGCGATGGTAGCGCTCATAATGCCGGCGCTTTTTGTGCAGACACACGACTCGATACCGCTCATGTCGGACGAGACCCTCAGCGTCGCAGTATCGGTACTCCTTATCGTCGCGTATGCAGGCGGGCTGTTTTTCTCATTGAAGACTCATCAGCATCTATATGTGCAAGACGTGGGGAAATACGAGCCCAAATGGAATCTCGCGACCTCGACCGCCGTGCTTATCGGAACGACGATGGTCGTCGCGTATCTGAGTGAACTCCTGGTCGGCTCGATAGAGCCACTGGTCGAGCAGTTCGGCTGGTCGCAGATATTCATCGGTGTCATCGTCCTCGCGATCATCGGGAACGCCGCAGAACACGCCTCCGCGGTTCTCGTCGCCATGAGAGACAAGATGGACCTCGCGCTTCAGATAGCTATCGGGTCCGCGACGCAAATCGGGATGTTTGTCGCTCCTATATTGGTACTTCTCAGCCTTTTCTTCGTTAAGCCGATGAATCTCATCTTTGATTTTTTCGAATTGGCTGCACTTATCCTCTCGGTGCTCGTAGTCAACTCAGTCGTGGAGGATGGTGAAAGCAATTGGCTTGAAGGGCTTCAGCTTATGGTTGCCTATCTCATCATCGCGATCGCATTCTTCCTGCATGCTTGAAATAATTGTACTCCGTGCTCGGTAATGAGATACTGTCATGATGCCAGAAAATAAAGATACAGCTGCGCGTATCAGCGCTACGATGATAAGCTCTGCGATCCTCATCCTCGGGGTGGGCTTTGGCGGCGGTTTTGCTACCGAACGCTATCTCGTCGAGCACGGCGCTTCCAATGCGATCGTCGGAAGTGTTCAGCAGCCTGCAAACGTCGACTTCTCGCCGGTATGGAAAGCGTGGGACGTCATCAACGATAAATTCGTCCCGGCCGCCGTCGCTTCGACTACTCCTATCGCGACGACTACGGCTCAGATGAACCAAGACCGTGTGTGGGGGCTCATAGCGGGACTTGCCGCTTCGGTCAACGACCCGTACACATTCTTCCTACCTCCTCAGCAGAACCAGGATTTCTCACAGGATATGAGCGGCAGCTTCGAGGGCATTGGCATGGAAGTCGATATCAAAGACGGGATCCTTACAGTCGTTTCTCCGCTAAAAAATACGCCGGCCGAAAAGGCGGGACTCAAAGCTGATGACCAGATCCTGAACATCGATGGTACCGATACGAAAGGAATGGATGTAAGCACAGCCGTTTCTAAAATCCGAGGACCTAAAGGAACCCAGGTTACGCTCACGGTCTCTCGCGAAGACTCGGACGCGCCAAAGGATATAAAAGTCACACGCGACACTATCCAGGTACCCATAGTCGCCACGCAGGGAGCGACGCATATCAAGAATATCCCGAGCGACGTGTACGTCATCTCTGTCGCGACGTTCACTTCGAATTCGCCAGACCTGTTCCGCAATGCGATGCGAGAATTCCTGCTGTCCGGCAAACGTAAACTCATCATCGATCTCAGAGGAAATCCGGGAGGCTATCTGGAGGCCGCGGTGGACATGGCGAGCTGGTTTTTGCCAGCAGGCGACACCATCGTGACCGAAGACTACAACGGCCACGCCAACAATATCGTACATCGCTCGCTCGGCTACAATGTAATCCCGAGCGGCACCAAGATTGCGATACTTGTGGACAAAGGTTCAGCTTCTGCTTCAGAAATACTCTCGGATGCTCTGCGCTACTACAAAGTCGCGAAGCTCGTGGGAACCAACACTTTCGGCAAGGGCTCGGTACAGGAGCTCGTCGAGATAACTCCTAATACGTCGCTCAAGGTAACCGTCGCTCGCTGGCTTGGTCCGGACGGCATCCAGATCCCGCAC
>Ga0068860_100001541_pt1 | contig 24832 bp, 21 predicted proteins | sample KBSSwiS32_FD_66597 | JGI IMG/M metagenome (GOLD analysis project Ga0068860, IMG submission 66597) | Switchgrass rhizosphere microbial communities from Kellogg Biological Station, Michigan, USA - KBS Switchgrass S3-2 | ecosystem: Host-associated > Plants > Roots > Rhizosphere > Soil ...
CAGGCTTTCGCCCATTGTCCAATATTCCCCACTGCTGCCTCCCGTAGGAGTCTGGGCCGTGTCTCAGTCCCAGTGTGGCCGGTCACCCTCTCAGGCCGGCTACCCGTCGAAGCCTTGGTGAGCCATTACCTCACCAACAAGCTGATAGGCCGCGAGCACATCCTTCACCGAGAAAACTTTCCACGCACATCCCATGCGAGAGTGCGTCGTATTCGGTATTAGCCACCGTTTCCGGCGGTTATCCCGAAGTGAAGGGCAGATTACTCACGTGTTACTCACCCGTTCGCCGCTCGTGTACTCCCGAAGGAGCCTTACCGCTCGACTTGCATGTGTTAAGCACGCCGCCAGCGTTCGTCCTGAGCCAGGATCAAACTCTCCGTAGAAAAACAAACCCGCCTCGACGCAAGCGTCGTGACGGAAGAAGAGATGCCTCCTGGCGGGATCAAATCACTGACAAAAATTGTCAGAATCATTGTCTCACCAAAGAAATCTGTTGCCGATCGCCCGAAGGCTCTCGACGACAGGGCATTACAAACTAATTCGTCGACTATGACACACTGTTGAGTTCTCAAAGATCAGACGCGCACCGACTCCGGCTTCTCAGCCGGCCGCGGGGCAACCTGACAAAACTTACCGGTCCGCCTCGTGCGAGTCAACTTGGTAGCTGGCCTGCGAGTCGGGGTGGACCCCGGCCGCTCGGGGCATGCAGAACCTCAACGTTTTCAAGGCCCTTGGCCTCCGAGTGATTCTGCTGCATCCCTGCGGCGAGATGAAACATTAGACGACGCCTGGGGGGCCGCACAAATCGGGGTGGCCCTCCGCGCATCGTCGCAGGTCAGACGCCCTTTGGGCGGCGCCGGCGAGGCACCGCCGGGCGGTACGCCGACACCGTGGGTTCACCTGGAAGCCAGAACCGCCAGGGCAGCTCGGCCGCGCCGCGCAGCCCCACGCGGGGTCCGGTGGCCACCTCGGACGCCGGCCGACCCAGCTCGAGCGTGATCGGACCCGTGACCAGATCGTTGCCGTTGTCGCCCAGATCGATGCCCATGGCCCGGCACAGCCGGGCCGGACCGCGCGCGAGATCACGGTCCGAGGCGCCCGGCCGGCGTTCGCGGGCGATCTCGAGCCCCTCGACCACCTCCCCGGCGCGCAGCAGCACCGCGCTCGCCCGCCCGTCCGGGCCCGTCACGACGTTGCAGCACACGTGCATGCCGTAGGTGAAGTAGCAGTAGAGGTGCCCGGGCGGGCCGAACATCACCTCGGTGCGCGGCGTCGGGCCGCGGTAGGCGTGCGAGCCGGCGTCGTTCGAGCCGTCGTCGTAGGCCTCGACCTCGGTCAGCCGCAGCGCGACGCTCGTCCCGCCGACCGTGTGCCGCAGCGTGGCGCCCAGCAGCAGCGGCGCCACCTCGAGCACCGGTCCACCGAGCACCGCACGCAGGTCGCCGTGGACACCGGGAGCGGGCTCAGCCGAGCCGGCCACGCGCCCGCTCGACGGTCGCGTCGAGCTCCTCGAGCTGTTCGGCGACCCGGACCGGCGCCGTGCCGCCGCGCCCGTCGCGCGAGGCCACCGACCCCTCGGCGGTGAGGACCTCCCGCACCGCGGGACGCAGCGCCGGCGAGAGCTCGGCGAGCTGCTCGTCGGAGAGCTCGTCGAGCTCGCAGCCGAGCTCCTCGCAGCGGCGCACGCAGGCGCCCGCCACCTCGTGGGCCACCCGGAACGGCACGCCCTCGCGCACCAGCCACTCGGCGATGTCCGTGGCCAGCGAGAACCCCTGCGGCGCGAGGTCGGCCATCCGCGCGGTGTCGAACTCGAGCGTCGCGACCATCCCCGCGACCGCCGGCAGCAGCACCGCCAGGGTGTCGACCGCGTCGAAGACCGGCTCCTTGTCCTCCTGGAGATCGCGGTTGTAGGCCAGGGGGAGCCCCTTGAGCGTGGCGAGCAGCCCGGTGAGGTCGCCGATCAGCCGGCCCGCCTTGCCGCGGGCCAGCTCGGCGATGTCCGGGTTCTTCTTCTGCGGCATGATGCTCGACCCCGTCGACCAGGAGTCGTGCAGCCGCACGAAGCCGAACTCCCGCGTCGACCACAGGATCAGCTCCTCGGCCAGCCGGCTCACGTCGACCCCGATCTGCGCGGTGACGTAGGCGAACTCGGCCGCGAAGTCCCGCGCCGACGTCCCGTCGATCGAGTTGTGGCTCACGCCGTCGAAGCCGAGCTCCACCGCGACCAGGAGCGGGTCGAGGCCCAGGCTGTTGCCGGCCAGCGCTCCCCCGCCGTACGGCGACTCCGCGGCGGTCCGGCGGCGCCAGTCGTCGAGCCGGTCGACATCCCGCAGCAGCGGCCAGGCGTGCGCGAGCAGGTGGTGGCTGAGCAGCACGGGCTGGGCGTGCTGGAGGTGGGTGCGGCCCGGCATCACCGCACCGAGGTGGGCTTGCGCCTGGGTGGCCAGCGCCTCGACGAGGCCGAGCACCCGGTCGGCCAGGTGCAGCGACTGGTCGAGCAGGTAGGTGCGCAGCAGGGTCGCGATCTGGTCGTTGCGGGACCGGCCGGCCCGCAGCCGGCCCCCGAGCTCCTCGCCGACCTCGGCGATCAGCAGCCGTTCGAGTGCCCCGTGGACGTCCTCGTCGGTCGGGTCGGGCCGCAGCTCGCCCGCGTCGTAGCGCCTGGTGAGAACGTCGAGACCCTCGTGCAGCGCCCGCTCCTCGTCGGCGCTCAGCAACCCGGCGGCGGCCAGTGCCTTGGCGTGGGCGTGCGAGCCCGCAATGTCGTAGAGCGTCAGCCGCCAGTCGAAGTGCGTCGACCTCGACAGTGCCTCGAGCTCCGGGGACGGACCCGAGACGAACCGGCCGCCCCAGAGCTTGCCCTCGTTGGTCCCGCTCGCCGGGTTCATCCGGCCACCGCGACGGCCGCACGCATCATGGTCAGCAGCGTCTCATTCACCGCGCCGCCGTCCGCCTCCAGGTCGTCCGGCCTCCACCAGCGGGCCTCGTCGATGGTGCCGACCTCCAGCGGCTCCAGGCCGCGGAAGTGGATCTCGGACAGCGGGACGTCCAGGCGTACGGCGAAGAAGGTCTGGTCCTGGACCAGGTGCCACTCCCCCCAGTTGAAGGCCGTGTCCTCACGACCCAGCTCGACCAGCTCGCCGGGGGCGATCACCACGCCGATCTCCTCCTTCGTCTCGCGGACCGCCGCCGCCACGAGCTCCTCCCCCTCGTCGATGCCGCCGCCGACCGAGAACCAGTACGGCGCCTCCGGCGCGGCCGGGTCCCAGCCGTGCAGGAGCAGCACCTCGCCGGCGGCGTTGACGGGGAGCACCCGGGCGCAGACCCGGTGCCTGACCTCCCGGCTCATCAGTCGGTACCGGACTCCATCGCCGCACTGTCCAAGGCCCGGTCGAGGGCCTCCTCCTCCGAGCTGCCCTCGAGCGCCGGGTTGGCCGCGATCCGGTCGCCGCCGCCGGCCGGGAGCTCGCCGAGCAGGATGCCGTGCTCGACGAGGACCTGGCCCTGGTCGAGCGGCTGGGTCGCGTAGAGCTCCAGCATCGACCGCGAGTCGGCGATGTCGAGGTTGCGCATGGTGAGCTGGCCGATCCGGTCGGTCGGCCCGAACGCCGCGTGCTCCATCCGCTCCATCGAGAGCTTGTCGGGGTGGTAGGAGAAGTTGGGCCCCTCCGTGCGGAGCACGGTGTAGTCCTCGCCGCGGCGCAGCCGCAGCGTCACCTCCCCGGTCACCACAGAGGCGACCCACCGCTGCAGCGACTCGCGCAGCATCAGCGCCTGCGGGTCCAGCCAGCGGCCTTCGTAGAGGAGCCGGCCCAGCCGGCGGCCCTCCGCGTGGTAGTTGGCGATGGTGTCCTCGTTGTGGGTCGCGTTGAGGAGCCGCTCGTAGGCGATCCACAGCAGCGCCATGCCCGGGGCCTCGTAGATGCCGCGGGACTTGGCCTCGATGATGCGGTTCTCGATCTGGTCGGACATGCCGAGGCCGTGCCTGCCTCCGACGACGTTGGCCTCGTGGACGAGGGCCACCGGGTCGTCGTACGTCGTGCCGTTGACCGCGACCGGCCGGCCCTGCCGGAAGACGATCGTGACGTCCTCGGTGGCCACGTCGACGGCCGGGTCCCAGAACTTCACGCCCATGATCGGCTCCACGGTCTCCAGCGAGACGTCGAGGTGCTCGAGGGTCTTCGCCTCGTGGGTGGCGCCCCAGATGTTGGCGTCGGTCGAGTAGGCCTTCTCCTGGCTGTCGCGGTAGGGCAGCCCCTGCGCCGTCAGCCACTGGCTCATCTCCGCGCGACCGCCGAGCTCGTGCACGAAGTCGGCGTCCAGCCACGGCTTGTAGATCCGCAGCGAGGGGTTGGCGAGCAGGCCGTAGCGGTAGAACCGCTCGATGTCGTTGCCCTTGAACGTCGACCCGTCGCCCCAGATGTCGACGCCGTCCTCGTGCATCGCCCGCACCAGCATGGTGCCGGTCACCGCGCGCCCCAGGGGCGTGGTGTTGAAGTAGGCCCGCCCGCCGGAGCGGATGTGGAAGGCGCCGCAGGCAAGCGCGGCCAGCCCCTCCTCGACGAGCGGGCGCTTGCAGTCGACCGCACGGGCGATCTCGGCGCCGTAGTCGAAGGCGCGGGCCGGGACGCCGTCGATGTCCGGCTCGTCGTACTGGCCGATGTCGGCGGTGTAGGTGCACGGGATGGCGCCCTGGGCGCGCATCCAGGCGACCGCGACGGAGGTGTCGAGCCCCCCGGAGAACGCGATGCCGACGCGCTCGCCCTTGGGCAGCGTGGTGAGGACCTTGCTCATGAGTGGTGTCCGTTCGATGCAGGTACGTCGTGGTGGTCGGCGAGGGAGAGGAAGCGGTGCGCGAGCTGGTCGCCGCCAGCGGGGTCGCGGCCGATGACCAGCACCGTGTCGTCGCCGGCGATGGTGCCGAGCACCTCGTGCAGCTCGGCCTTGTCGAACGCCGAGGCGAGGTACTGGGCGGCGCCGGGAGGGGTGCGCAGCACGACCAGGTTGGCGCTGGCCTCGGCGGAGACCAGCAGCTCGGCGCACAGGCGCGCGAGCCTGGCCTGGCCGGACGCGGTCTCCCCCGGCGCCGCGGGTCGTCGGTCGCCGCCCTCGGCCGGAACGGCGTAGACGAGGGCGCCGGAGGCCGCCCGGATCTTGACCGCGTCGAGCTCGAGCAGGTCGCGGGAGAGCGTGGCCTGGGTGACGCTCACCCCCTGACCGGCGAGGAGCGCGGCCAGCTCGCCCTGGGAGCGCACCTCGTGATGGGTGACCAGGTCGACGATCTGCTGGTGCCGGGCGCTCTTGGTGACCGGCCGCAGCGTGGACTCGGTCATGTCCGATGCTCCATGAGGAAGCTCAGCACGGCCTTCTGCGCGTGCCGCCGGTTCTCGGCCTCGTCCCACACCACGCTCTGCGGGCCGTCGATCACCTCCGCGGCGATCTCCTTGCCGCGGTAGGCCGGCAGACAGTGCAGGACGATCGCGTCGTCCTTGGCGTGGGCCAGCAGCTCGGGAGTCAGCTGGTACGACGCGAACGCAGCCTCGCGGGCGGCCTTCTCGTCCTCCTTGCCCATCGACACCCAGGTGTCGGTCACGACGACGTCCGCGCCGGACACTGATGCGACGGGGTCGGACGAGCCGCTCGCGGTGCCACCGGTCTGCTCGCCGATCGCGTTGGCCCGGTCGAACATCGCCTCGTTCGGCCAGTAGCCGTCAGGCCCCGCGACCTGGACGTGCATGCCCGCGGTCACACCGGCGAGCAGCCAGGAGTTGCCCATGTTGCACGCCGCGTCCCCGACGAACGCGACGCGGAGCCCAGCCAGCTCGCCCTTGTGCTCACGGACGGTGAGCAGGTCGGCGAGCAGCTGGCAGGGGTGGAACTCGTCGGTCAGCGCGTTGACCACGGGCACCCCGGCGTACTGCGCCATCAGCTCGAGGCTCTCCTGGGCGAAGGTCCGCCAGACGATCGTGGACACCTGGCGGCCCAGGACGCGGGCGACGTCCTCGACCGACTCCCGGACTCCGATGCCGGCCAGCTGCCCGTCGACCAGCATCGGGTAGCCGCCCAGCTCGGCGATCGCGGCCCCGAAGGAGACCTGGGTGCGCAGCGTCGGCTTGTCGAAGATCATCGCGACCGACTGCGGTCCGGCGTAGGGCCGCGCGTCGTACGGCGCGGCCTTGAGCCGGGCGGCCAGGTCGAGGACCTGCGCCTGCTCGGCCGGGGTGAGATCGTCGTCGGCCAGGAAGTGACGCGTCACGAGAGTCCCGCCTCGGTGAGGATGTGCGGCCAGGCCTCGAGGAACGCCGCCGCGTCGGCGTCGCTGAGGACCAGCGGCGGCGCCAGCCGGATCCGCCGCGGGGTCGGGTTGTTGACGATGAACCCGGCCGCCAGGGCGGCCGCGGCCACCTCCGCGGACCGGTCCTCGGAGAGGTCGAGGCCGATGAGCAGCCCCTCGCCGCGGACCTCGATGACCCGGGGGTCGGCGGCCAAGCCGTCGCGCAGCTTCTGGCCGAGCACGGTGGCCCGCTCCAGGAGCCCCTCGGCCTCGATGGTCTCGATCACGGCGAGCGCCGCCGCGCAGGCGACCGGGTTGCCGCCGAAGGTGGTGCCGTGGTTGCCGGGCTGCAGCAGGTCGCCGGCCGTGCCCACGGCGATGCAGGCGCCGATCGGGAAGCCGCCCGCCAGCCCCTTGGCCACAGTCACCACGTCGGGCGTCACCCCGGACGTTGCATGGGCGAACCAGCGACCGACCCGGCCCATGCCGGTCTGGATCTCGTCGAGCCACAGCAGGGCGCCGTGCTCGTCGGCGACCCGGCGCGCGGCCGCCAGGTATCCCTCGGGCGGGACCTCGACGCCGGCTTCCCCCTGGAGCGGCTCGAGCAGGATCGCCGCTGTGCTGTCCGTCACCGCCTCGGCCAGGGCCGCCTCGTCGCCGTAGGGCACGAACGTCACCTCACCGGGCAGCGGCTCGAACGGCTCGCGGTAGGCCGCCTTGGAGGTGAGCGCCAGGGCGCCCATGCTGCGCCCGTGGAAGCCGCCCTCGGCGGCGACCATGTGGGTGCGGCCGGTGCGCCGGGTCAGCTTGAACGCCGCCTCGTTGGCCTCGGTGCCGGAGTTGGTGAAGAACACCTTCGCGGGGCCGGCGTCGAGCAGCGCGACCAGCTTCTCGGCCAGCTCGACCTGGGCGGGGCTGGTGAAGAAGTTCGAGATGTGGCCGAGCGTCTGCAGCTGCGTGGTCACCGCCTCGACCAGCGCCGGGTGGCCGTGGCCGAGCGCGTTGACCGCGATGCCGCCGAGCAGGTCGACGTACTCCTTGCCGTCGGCGTCCCACACGTGCGCGCCCGCGCCGCGCACCAGGGTCAGCTTCGGCGGACCGAAGGTGTTCATGAGCGAGGCCGCGTAGCGCTCGGTGTAGCCGGGGAAGCTGGTCATGAGTCCTCCTGCGTGGCCCGCGCCCGGCGGGTCTTGGTCTCGACGTCGGGGAGCACCTGGGTGCCGACGCCCTCCTTGGTGAACAGCTCGAGGAGCACGGCGTGCGGCTCGCGGCCGTCGACCACGGTCGCCCGGGAGACCCCCGACTGCACCGCGTCGAGACAGGCCTTCATCTTCGGCACCATCCCGCTCTCGAGCGTGGGCAGGATCTCGGCGAGCGCCTCCGGGCTGATCTCGCCGATCACGTCCTGCGAGCTGGGCCAGTCGAGGAAGAGCCCCTCGACGTCGGTGAGCACCAGCAGCTTCTCCGCCTCCAGGGCCACGGCGAGGGCGGCGGCGGCGGAGTCGGCGTTGACGTTGTGGACGGTGCCGTTGAGGTCGGGGGCGACGCTGGAGACCACCGGGATCCGGCCGGCCTGGATGATGTCGAGCACCGCCTCGGGACGTACGTCGACCACCTCGCCGACCAGCCCGAGGTCGACCTCCTCGCCGTCGACGACGGTGTTGGTCTGCTTGGCGGTGAACAGCCCGGCGTCCTCGCCCGAGAGGCCCACTGCGAGCGGGCCGTGCTCGTTGATGAGCCCGACGAGTTCGCGCTGCACCTGCCCGACGAGCACCATGCGCACGACGTCCATGGCTTCGGGGGTGGTGACCCGCAGCCCGCCGCGGAACTCCGACTCGATGCCCAGCCGGTCGAGCATCCGCGAGATCTGCGGGCCTCCGCCGTGCACCACCACGGGCTTGAAGCCGGCGAACCGGAGGAAGGCGACGTCCTCGGCGAAGGCGCGCTTGAGCGTCTCGTCGGTCATCGCGTTGCCGCCGTACTTCACCACCACGATCTTCTGGTGGTACTGCTTCAGCCACGGCAGCGCCGCCGCGAGGACGTCGGCCTGGACGCGCTGGGTCTCGTGCTCCGCCCCCGTCATGAGCTGTAGGCGCTGTTCTCGTGCACGTAGGCGTGGGTCAGGTCGTTGGTCCAGACCGTGGCCCGCTCGGTGCCGGCCTTGAGGTCGATGGTCACGGTGACCTCGCGGCCGCTGAGGTCGACCTTCGCGGGGTCCTCGTGCGGCTCGGACCCAATGCAGACCCAGACGCCGTTCATCGCGACGTCGAGGTCGGCTGGGTCGAAGGCAGCCTGGGTGGTGCCGATGCTCGCCAGCACGCGGCCCCAGTTGGGGTCCTTGCCGAAGACCGCGGCCTTGAAGAGGTTGCTGCGCGCGACGCTGCGGCCAACCTCGACGGCGTCGTCCTCGCTCGCGGCGTTGAGCGTGGTGATCGCGATGTCGTGGTCGGCGCCCTCGGCGTCGCGGAGCAGCTGCATGGCGAGGTCGGTGCAGAGCTGGGTGAGCGCCTCGGTGAAGTCCGGCAGGGAGGGCGTGATCCCACTGGCCCCGCTGGCCATCACGGTCACCGTGTCGTTGGTGGACATGCAGCCGTCGGAGTCGAGCCGGTCGAAGGAGACCCGCGTCGCGGCGCGCAGGGCCTGGTCGATCTCGGCCGCCGGCGCCACGGCGTCGGTGGTGATGACGACCAGCATGGTCGCCAGCTGCGGCGCCAGCATGCCCGCACCCTTGGCCATCCCGCCGATCGACCAGCCGCTGCCCTCGACGACCGCCTGCTTGCTCACCGAGTCGGTGGTCATGATCGCCTCGGCCGCCTGCTGCCCGCCGTCGGCGGCCAGGCCGGCGTACGCCGCGTCCACGCCGGCCAGCAGGGCTGCCCGGTCGTTCTTGAGGCCGATGAGCCCGGTCGAGCACACGACGACGTCGATGGCGCCGATGCCGAGGTGGCTCGCGACCTGCTCGGCGACCGCGTGGGTGGTCTGGAAGCCCTCCGGGCCGGTGTAGCAGTTGGCGCCGCCGGAGTTGAGGACGACCGCGCGGACGGTGCCGTCCTTGACGACCTCCTGGCTCCACAGGACGGGGTTGGCCTTGCAGCGGTTGGCGGTGAACACGGTCGCGGAGTCGTAGGTCGGGCCGTCGTTGACGACCAGGGCGAGGTCCTTGCCGCCGCTGTTCTTGAGACCGGCGGCGACGCCGGCGGCCCGGAAGCCGGCTGGGGTGGTGACGCTCATGGAGGTTTCCTTCTGGACTGGGTGCGGGACGGGGTGGCGGGGACGGCGGCGGTGACCTCGTGCCCCGATCGTCGCCACTCCTCCGCCGCGCGGTCGGCGTCGCCGCCCGGCACGAGGATCCAGTCGGTGTCGAAGGTGGAGAGGGTGAACACGCTGATCTCGGCGTCGGCGAGCGGCTGCAGCAGCGAGACCAGCACGCCGGTGAGGGCGAAGTCGAGCGGCCCCTGGACCTCGAAGGCGGTGAACGGGCGCTGGTGCACCGACTTCTTGGGCACGTTGCGCGCGGCGCAGACCACCGAGGTCTCGGTCGCGGTCGCGGTGACCGAGAAGATCGACGACGACTCCGCCCAGGCCGGGACCTCGGCGCCGGGGCCGAGCTTCAGAACCGCGAGGGTCTCGGGGTAGCGGCTCAGCGTGAGCTGGTGGGTCACGGCGCCAGCCCGACGGTGCTCAGGCCGGTGGTCTCGTCGAGCCCCAGCGCGAGGTTCATGCACTGGACGGCGGCACCGGCGGTGCCCTTGGCGAGGTTGTCGACCGCGCCGACGGCGACCAGGCGGCGCGCGTCCTCGTCGACCGTCACCTGCAGGTGGACGGCGTTGCTGCCCAGGACCGACTTGGTCTGGGGCCACTGCCCCTCGGGGAGCAGGTGCACGAACGGCTCGTCGTCGTAGGCCTTCAGGTAGGCGTTGCGGACGTCGTCGGCGGTGACGCCTTCGACCAGCCTCGCCGTGCACGTGGCGAGGATGCCGCGCGGCATCGGGACCAGCAGCGGGGTGAAGCTGACCGTCACGGTCCCGCCGGCGCCCCCGAGCAGGCCGCTGAGGTTCTGGGTGATCTCGGGGGTGTGCCGGTGGACGCCGCCGACGCCGTACGCCGAGGTGCTGCCCATCACCTCGCTGCCGAGCAGGTGCGGCTTCGCGGCCTTGCCCGCGCCGCTGGTGCCCGAAGCGGCGACCACGACGACGTCCGGCTCGACCAGGCCGGCCGCGACCGCGGGCGCCAGGCTCAGGGTGGAGACCGTCGGGTAGCAGCCGGGGACGGCGACCCGGGTGGCACCGGCCAGCAGGGCGCGCTGGCCGGGCAGCTCGGGCAGGCCGTAGGGCCAGGTGCCCGCGTGCTCGCCCCCGTAGAACCGCGCCCAGGCGGCCGGGTCGGCCAGCCGGTAGTCGGCGCCGCAGTCGATCACCACGACGCCCTCCCCCAGCTCGGCGGCGATGGCGCCGGACTGGCCGTGCGGCAGCGCGAGGAAGACCACGTCGTGGCCGGCCAGGTTGTCGGCTGTGGTCTCGACCAGGACCCGGCTCGCAAGCGGCACCAGGTGCGGCTGCAGGCCGCCCAGCGGCTCGCCGGCGTTGCTGCCAGCGGTCAGCGCGCCGATCTCGACCTCGGGGTGCGCGAGGAGCAGGCGGAGCAGCTCACCGCCGGCGTACCCGCTGGCTCCGGCGACCGCGACCTTGATCCTCGTCATACTGCATGAGTATACAGATGAGCGCATGTCGATGCGAGCCGGGTCGCAACCCGGGTGCATGCGAGGGCGCCGGTGGCTAGCGTCGCAGCCGTGCCTCTTCTGGATCCACCGACCTACCTCGACCATATCCGCGCGGAGTCCGCACGGTTCCGCGCGGCCATGACCGGCTGCGACCCGGCCGCGCGGGTGCCGACCTGTCCCGAGTGGGATGCCTCGGACCTGCTGTGGCACCTCGCGGGCGTGCAGCTGTTCTGGGCCAAGGTCGTCCGGCACCGGCCACACTCCCCCGACGACGCAGAGATCGCCGAGGAGCCGGCGGCTCAGCGGCCCGAGTCCTACGCCGAGCTGCTCGAGGCCTTCGACGACTTCTCCCACGCGCTCGTGACCGAGCTCGAGCGCGCCGACCCCGAGGCCGAGGCCTGGCACTGGTCGGGCGACAACCGGGTCGGCACGACCTACCGCCGCCAGGCGCACGAGGCGCTGATCCACCGGGTCGATGCCGAGCTCACCGCCGGGCTGCCGGTCTCGCCGTTGGACGCCGCCCTCGCCGACGACGGGGTGGCCGAGGCGCTGGGGGTCATGTACGGCGGAGCGCCCGAGTGGGGCACGTTCACCCCGACCGGCGAGACGCTGGCGGTGCATGTGAGCGACACCGGGACCGACCTGCTGGTCGCACTCGGGAAGTTCTCCGGCACCGACCCCGAGAGCGGGACCAGCTACGAGGATGAGGACGACATCGCCCTGGTCGAGGCCGGCGCGGAGCCGGTCGGCACCATCACCGGCACCGCGGCCGACCTCGACACCTGGCTGTGGAAGCGCGACCCCGGCCTGTCGGCAGGGTTCGACGAGACCGACCGGATCCGGGTGGACGGCGACCGGATCACCTTCGAGAAGCTGGCCACCATCGTGGGCCAGCCGCTCAACTGAGGGCGTCGTTCGGTAGACATGACGGCATGACCCCACCGCCCTACCGCGCCGCCGACGACCGCTACGAGTCGCACGCCTACCGCCGCTGCGGCCGCTCCGGGCTGAAGCTGCCGGCGGTCTCCCTCGGCCTGTGGCACAACTTCGGCGACGACAAGCCGCTGGAGACCCAGCGCGCGATCCTGAGGCGCGCCTTCGACCGCGGCGTGACCCACTTCGACCTGGCCAACAACTACGGGCCGCCCTACGGCGCGGCGGAGCGCAACTTCGGGACGTTGTTCGCCCAGGACTTCAGGCCCTACCGCGACGAGCTCGTCATCTCGACCAAGGCGGGCTACGACATGTGGCCGGGGCCCTACGGCGAGTGGGGGTCGCGGAAGTACCTCCTCGCCTCGCTCGACCAGTCGCTGGAGCGGATGGGGCTCGACCACGTCGACATCTTCTACAGCCACCGGTTCGACCCCGAGACGCCGCTGGAGGAGACGATGGGGGCCCTGGCCACCGCGGTGCAGACCGGCCGGGCGACCTACGCCGGCATCTCGTCGTACTCCGCCGAGCGCACCCGCGAGGCCGCCGGGCTGCTGCGGGAGATGGGCGTGCCGCTGCTGATCCACCAGCCGTCGTACTCCATGCTCAACCGCTGGGTCGAGGAGCGGCCGGACCACGGCACGGGGCCCTCGCTGCTCGACGTGCTCGGGGAGGAGGGCATCGGCTGCATCGCGTTCTCGCCGTTGGCCCAGGGGATGCTGACCGACCGCTACCTCGACGGCATCCCGGAGGACTCGCGGGCCGCCCAGGGCAAGTCCCTGGACCCCTCGCTGTTGACCGACGACGCGCTCGCGCACGTGCGGCGGCTCAATGACATCGCCCGGTCGCGCGGCCAGTCCCTGGCCCAGCTCGCGCTCGCGTGGGTGCTGCGCGACGATCGGGTCACCTCGGTGCTGATCGGCGCCTCCAGCGTGCAGCAGCTCGACGACAACCTGGCGGTGCTCCACAACCTCGAGCTCTCGGCCGACGAGCTGGGCGCGATCGAGGGCGACGCCGTCGACAGCGGCATCAACATCTGGGCGCGCTCGAGCGAGGAGTGATTCCCCGTCAGGTGGCTGCCCCCACGAGCACGCCGCCGACGCTGAGCACGAGGTTCAGCAGGGCTAGGAAGGCGCCGATGATCCCGGCCACCCGGGCGGCACCGCCTAGCGGGTGTGCGCCGCGGGTCAGCCCCGCGCACCACGCCGCGCAAGCGCCGAGGATCCCCGGCGCGCCCGCCCAGAAGAGGACGAGGCTGACCACGGCCAGCGCCACCAGCACGAGGGCGCCCACCCCGGCCCGCTCGCGCGTCCGCCGCAACACGACGGCGAGCGCGACACCGACGATGAGCGCGACCGTGCCGAAGATCGAGACCGAGACGATGGACTCGATCGGTCCCTGGCTGCGGTGCGGGTCCTCGTCGCTGAAGATGATCTGGGCGGTGAAGACCGCGATCAGCCCCAGGACGCAGACCGCGTAGACCGCCCCGACGAGCACAGGGCCGGACGGGAGCTGCACCGTGCGGCGGGCTGCGGCGGAGGTGGACATGGCGGCCTCGGCGTCGGTCCGGCGGGTCCGGACGTCTGGGACCACGGTGGCGCCCCGGCGGCCTCGCGCGCCAGAGCCGCGGCATCCCGGCCCGTCCCGGTGCGTCCCGGCGGCGTCCCGACGCCGCGTCCCTGCCTACCGGCCCGGCGGTCCGTCGTCCATGCTGAGGCTGTGGTCGCCGCGCTCGACGACACCGGCGTCGCATCGCCGGGTCTTTCCCTGGAGGTCCTGGGTGCCGGGATCGCCTTCGTGGCGAGCGCCTCGGCGACGGGCCTGGAGCTGGCCTCGCCACAGGACCCGCCCAGCGGGCTCCTGCTGTTCGGGTGGCCCTTCCTCGCCGTCGTCGGCGCCGTCGTGGTGGACCGCCAGCCCGGGAGCAGGCTCGGACGGATGCTGTGCGTGCTCTCGCTCGGCTCGGTGGTCATGGTGCTGTGGACGCTCGTCCGCTACGACGGCCTCGTGCCCGCGCCGGAGCTCGCACGCGGCTCGGGCGAGCTCTCGGCGCTGCTGGCCGGCGCCCTGGTGCTCGGCATCCCGCTGGCGATCCAGGCGCCGCACAACCACCGCGCGTCAGTGCTCCTGTGCGCTCAGGTGGGGCTCGGCGCCGTGGCGGTGCTCGGCGCTCGCGCGGCCGCGCTCCCCCACTGGGTCCAGCTGCCGGGCTGGGTCGCGGTGGCCGTCGGCACCCTCGGCACGTGGGCGCTGGTCGCCCGAGCCGCGCGCACGGCGGGCCGCGATGTACGCCGCCGCGTGGGCGCGGTGCTCGTCACGCTCGGGGTCGCCGCCTCGGTCGTGGCCCTTGCCTGGGCGCTCGGCCCTGGCGACGCGGGCTACTACGCCACGGGGGGCGCGCTGGTCGTCGTCGCGCTCGCGGTCGACGGGCTCTGGTTGGGCACCGAGCTCCGGCCGCTCGACGAGCACCTGTTGGACCTGGGACTGGTCGCCGGGACCGTGGCCAGCGCCGCGGCCGCGGGGGCCCTGGTGCAGCTCGGGTCGCACCTCGCAGGCCAGGAATCGGCACGCACCACCACGGTCTTCACGGCGCTCCTGACCGTGACGATGGCGACCCCGGCCGCGCTGTGGGTCCGCCGCGCGGTGCTGGTGCGGCGCTACGGCTCGGGTGTCCTCGCTCCCGAGGACGTCGCACGCATCACCGCGGGGCTGCACGCCAAGACCCAGCCCAGGGACCTCCTCGACCAGGCCGCGCGCATGGTGGCGGCCGCGAGCGGCTGCCGGGACGCGCGGATCGTGCTCGGCGACGAGGAGCCGGCCGTGCCCGCCGGCTGGCTGATGCACGCGCTCGTCGTCGGTGGTGACCAGGTGGGTGCCCTGCTGATCGAGCCCGAGAGTCCCGAGGGACCCGAGGCCCGTCAGCAGCGGGTCATCGCCCAGCTGCTCTCGACGGTCTCGCTCGTCGCGCGTGCGGTCGGTCTGGCCATCGAGGCCGAGCACGCGCGCCGCGACGTCGCTCGCGAGCGGGAGTCGGAGCGCAGGCGGGTGCTGGGAGACCTCCACGACGGACTGGGACCCGCGCTGGCCGGCATGAGCATGCGCGTCCAGGCCGCGCTCCGCACCTCCACCTCCCCTGAGCAGACCGCGCTGCTGACCGACCTGGCCGCGGGGCTCGCGGCCGGCCGGACGGACCTGCGGCGCATCGTCGCCGGCATCACCCCCTCCCACCTGGACGACGGCGACCTGGAGGGCGCACTCGCGGGTCTGGTCGAGTCGTTCCGCGGGTCGACCGACGTCCCGCAGGTCGGGCTCCGGCTCGACCTGGCGGAGGCCGACCTGAGCCCCGACGTGCAAGTCGCGGTCTACCGCACGGCGGCCGAAGGCATCACGAACGCCCTGCGCCACGCGGGCGCGGCGACCATCGAGGTCTCGGTCCGCGCCAGCGCGGGCCGGGTGGCCGTCGACGTCGCCGACGACGGCACCGGTGGCGCGGTGGTCGCGGGCGTCGGGCTGTCGTCGCTCACCCGACGAGCCGAGAGCCTCGGTGGGAGCCTGCGGGTCTGCTCGGGTCACGAGGCGGGCACCACCCTGCACCTCGACCTGCCCGCCGCGGCCAAGGAGCCGACATGATCGATGTGCTCATCGTCGACGACCACCCGGTCGTGCTGACCGGGTTGGCGGCCCTGATCGGGTCCGACCCCCAGCTCCGGGTCGTCGCCACCGCGCGGTCCGCGACCGAGGCCCGTGCGCTGCCGTCGGACCTCGCGCCGAGGGTCGCCGTGCTCGACCTCCAGCTCCCCGACGGCGACGGCATCTCGCTCGGCTCGCAGCTGCGCCTGGTCTGGCCCGAGCTCCGGGTGCTCATCTTGACCATGCACGCCGATGAGGCGACCGTGATCCAGAGCCTGGCCAGCGGTGTCAACGGCTACCTCCTCAAGGACGCGGACCCCGAGGACGTGCTCGCCGCTGTGCACTCGGCCGCGGGCGGTGCCGTCGTCGTCGGCCGCAGCGTGAGCGCGTTCGTGGCGGCGGCCGCGGCGGCCGCGCCCCGCACCGATGCGCTGTCGGTGCTGAACGCCCGTGACCTGGAGATCCTCGAGCTCCTGGTGGACGGGCTGCCCACCTCGCAGGTCGCCTCCCGGCTCTACCTCGCTCCCAAGACGATCCGGAACCGGATCTCGGAGATGCTCGCCAAGCTCGGGGTTGCCTCCCGCGAAGAGGCGATCGCCATGGGGCGGGCCGGCGGCCTCGGCGCGGGGCGCGTCCCCGGTGGCCGGTCCTCCTGGCGTCCCTGACCCATCCCCGACGAGCGGGACCGGAAGGGACACCGCGGCCCTGTGCGCGGGACGTGCCTGCGGCACAGGCTCGGAGCGTCACCCGGCCGGGCATGGTGCACCGGCCCACATCGCTCAGGAGTGCCACATGAAGACCCTCAGGATCCTCGCGATCATCCCGTTAGCCCTCATCTCCGTGATGAATGTCGGCTTCCCCTTCGGCGCCGACGACAAGCCGGCCCTGGGCCTCGCGATCGCCGTCGTGGCGCTCGGCGTGGCCGGACTCGTCTCGGCGTACGGCCTCGGCCGGAACCTGGCCTGGGCGGTCCCCGCCGCCGTCGCAGTCGCGGCGCTCAACCTCGTCGCCGCGGCCATCGCGCTCGCCGCGGACACCCAAGGCGCTGCGGTCGGCATCGCCGTCAGCGGCCTCGCCGTGGTGCTGGCCGTGGCCGCGGGTGCCCGCGCCCGCCGGGTCTCGGTGGCCTGAGGTGGCCACGACCACGCACGCCGCCAGTGCAACTGCCGGCGCGAACGCGAAGCCCGTCCGCGACCGGCGCGGCTTCTGGCGGCTGCTGCTCGCGCTCGTGGTGCCGATGCCGATGCTCGCCAAGGGTGTCTACTACCTGCTCACGCCCGTCGACGGGGACGTGAGCTTCCAGGGCACCGTGGCAGCCTTCGAGCAGCACCGCGGGGTCCTCGAGACCACGAAGTGGCTCGACGCGGTCTTCGTGGTGACGCTCGTGCCGGCGACGGTGGCCATCGCCTGGGTGGCCAGGCGGGGCGCGCCGCGCCTCGCCAGCACCGGTGCGTTCATCGCACTGACCGGCTTCCTGTTCGGCCTCACGCTGCTCGGTGGTGTCGAGACCCCGGCGTTGGTCACCGTCCAGCACGGTCTCGACCACGGCGCGATGTCCGACCTCGACAAGGCCCTGACCGGCGAGCCCCTGATCGGCATCGCCTCGCTGCTCTTCATCGTCGGCGTGGTCTTCGGGCTGGGCCTGCTCGGCGCGGCGCTGCTGCGCAGCCGGGCCGTGCCCGGGTGGGCGGGCTGGGCGGTGCTGCTCGGCGGCACGACGCACCCGTTCATCCCCAACCACGTCGGGCAGGGCCTCGGGCTGTGGGTGGCCGCCGTCGGCTGCCTCGCCGTGAGCGGGACGCTGCTGCGGATGTCCAACGACGAGTTCGACCTGCCTCCGGCAGGGGCGGCCGACTGACGGGAGGCGGCCATCGGCGGGGATGCTGCCGATGGCCGCCCTCCGGCGTGAAACCGGCTCGCCCGCCATGAAACCGGTGTGAAAGTGGGCTGAAACCCGCGACCCTCACAGTCGTGCCCATGACCACCAACACAGCTACCACCACCGAGCTCGCGGTCAGCGCGCACGGCCTGGTGAAGACCTTCGGCGACCTGCGGGCCGTCGACGGTGTCGATCTCGAGGTACGCCGCGGCGAGGTGTTCGGCGTACTCGGACCCAACGGCGCCGGGAAGACGACCATGCTGCAGATGCTCGCCACCCTGCTGCCGATGGACGGCGGCCGCGCTGAGATCTTCGGCGTCGACGTCAAGCAGCACCCGCATGTGGTGCGACAGCTGGTCGGCGTCACCGGGCAGTACGCCTCGGTCGACGAGAACCTCACCGCCCGCGAGAACCTCTTCCTGTTCGGGCGCCTGCTCGGCCTGGAGAAGAAGAAGGCCCGCGCGACCGGAGAGGAGCTGCTCGGCCGGTTCGGCCTCACCGACGCCGGCGACAAGCAGATCTCGCAGTTCTCCGGAGGCATGCGGCGCCGGCTCGATCTCGCTGCGAGCCTGATCCACCGGCCGCCGCTGATCTTCCTCGACGAGCCGACCACCGGCCTCGACCCACGCACCCGCGGCCAGATGTGGGACACCATCCGTGAGCTGGTCGCGCAGGGCTGCACGGTGCTGCTGACCACCCAGTACCTCGACGAGGCCGACCAGCTCGCCGATCGGATCGCGGTCATCGACCGCGGCAACAAGGTCGCCGAGGGCACCCCGGACCAGCTCAAGAGCCAGGTCGGCTCCTCGACCCTGCAGCTGCGGCTCCTCGACCCGGCCCAGACCGGCCAGGCCGTCGACGTCGTACGCCGCGTGGTCGGCGAGGAGCCGGTCCTCACCCCGGAGGCAGGCGGGATCAACGTTCCCCTGCCCGACGCCAACCGGGCCGCGGACGTCCTGATCGGCCTGCGCGAGCAGGAGCTGCTGATCACCTCCGCGACCGTCCAGAAACCCACCCTCGACGAGGTCTTCATGGCGCTGACGGGCCATGCCGCCGAGGAGTCCCCAGAAGACAACATGGCCAACGACGAGATGGAGGCCGCCCGATGACCACGCTCCTGTCCCCCACGGTCGACGAGACCGTCACCGCCACCACGCACGTCGGCGCGCAGGACCTGCCCGCCCGTCCGTCGGTCCGCGACACCGTCAGCCAGAGCCTCGCGATGGCCTGGCGGGCCACCAAGAAGATGCGCCGCAACCCCGAGCAGTTCTTCGACGTCACCATCCAGCCGCTGCTCTTCACCGCGATGTTCGCCTACATCTTCGGCGGCGCGATCTCCGGCAGCGTGAAGGACTACCTGCCGATCATCATCCCCGGGATCCTCGCCCAAACCGCGCTCACCGCCTGCATGGCGACCGGCATCCAGCTGCGCGAGGACATGGACAAGGGCGTCTTCGACCGGTTCAAGTCCCTGCCGATCGCTCGGATCGCGCCACTCGCCGGACCTGCGATCGCCGACCTGCTCCGCTACGGAACCGCGGCGACGCTCACGATCCTCACCGGGCTCGCCATGGGCTACCGGCCCGGTGGCGGGTTCCTCGGGGTCCTCGCCGGGTGGCTGCTCACGATCGTCGCCGGCTGGTCGCTCGCGTGGATCTTCACCTGGCTGGGCACCATCGCCCGCAGCGCGCAGGCGGTGCAGGGGATCTCGATGATGATCATGTTCCCGCTGACCTTCCTGTCCAACGCCTTCGTCCCCTCGAGCACGCTGCCGGGGTGGCTGCGCGCCTTCGTCCAGGTCAACCCGGTCAGCCACGTCGTGACCGCGGTGCGCGACCTCACCAACGAGGGCCACGTCACCGCGCAGGTCGGCTGGGCACTGCTCGGCTGCGCGGTCGTGGTGGCCATCTTCCTGCCGCTCTCGGTCCGCTCCTACAGCCGCAAGATGTAGACGCACAGCGGCTCCCCCTATGGACCCCGCCCAGCCGGGGTTGCGTCCCGGACGCTGACCCGCCCGTTCTGTACGGGCGGGTCAGCGTCGTTGTCGAGCGTGACCCGCCGGTTCTGTACGGGCGGGTCGGCGTCGTGGTCGAGGGTGACCCGCCGGTTCTGTACGGGCGGGTCAGCGTCGTGGTCGAGGGTGACCCGCCGGTTCTGTACGGGCGGGTCAGCGTCGTGGTCGAGCGTGACCCGCCGGTTCTGTACGGGCGGGTCGGCGGGTTCAGCGGGAGGCGATGCGCTCGCAGACGGCCTGGGCCTCGGGGAGGAGGTCCGGGCCGCGGCGTTCGCCGTACGCCTGGCGCACCCGGGCGACCAGGCCCGGGGCGACCCGCTCGGCCTCGTCGTGGGTGCGCGCGGGGTCCATGGTCGTGGTGAAGCGCGGGTAGGCGAACAGGTCTGCGAGCACCAGGAGCTGGATCGCGTCCTCGGGGTCCAGGGCGCGCTTCAGCAGCCCCCAGGCGCCCAGGCCGTGCAGCACCAGCCCGGCGACGGGGTAGTCCATCCGGCGGCGCTCGGGATCGAGCACGTGTGGCGCCCTCGCGCGCAGGGTCTCGAAGAGGTCGACGCCGTCGTCGCCCTCACCGTGGAGGGCGTAGGCGGTCGTGGCCGCCGCCACCCCGAACAGCGTCCACGGCTCCAGCCCGGTGAGCTCGAGCCCGGGCAGGGTGATGGAGGCGAGCTCCTGCGCGGCGATCCGGTAGAGGCGCAACCCCTCGGCGACCTCCCCCTGCGCGACCGCGAGCTCCGCCCGCACCGTGCCGGTGATGAAGGCGCCCCCGAAGCCGGTGCGCTCGCTGCTGAGCCGGTCGATCTCCGCGACCAGCGTGAGCGCCTCGTCGAACCGGCCGTCGGCGATGGCGCTCCCGGCCAGCAGCGACCTGGCCTGGATGCCGTCGTCGTTGGCCTCCAGGAGGTCGAGGATCGGGATGGCGAGGCTGGCGTGCTCGGCCGCCTCGGCGCGCTTGCCGAGCTGGGCGTTGAGGCCGCCGGCGATGCTGTGCATCATCGCCTTGATCCACGGGCCGTCGTCGTCGCTGACCAGCGCCAGCCCGGACTGCACCTCCTCCAGCGCCCGCTCCGGGTAGCCGTCGTTCTCGAGGTAGTGCGCGCTGAGCAGCCGCGCCGACGCCGCCGACTGCCGGTCGTGGCCCCGGGCGGGGTCGATCTCGCGCAGCCGCCGCAGCGTCCCGGCGCTGTCGAGCGGGTCCTGTGCCGCCAGTACGGCGACCATCCCTCGCGCGCGGTCGTCGGAGGTGCCGCGCCCGTACTTCTTCAGGATCGCCATGCAGTTCGTCGACTCGGAGATCTGCCCCATCACGGTGTTCATGGCGACCACGGCGGCGGCCGTCACCGCCGTGTCCACCTCATCCGGAGCCGGCTCCCACCCCTCGAGGGCCGCGTCGACGGCGCCGGACACGGCGATCACCCGGGTGTTCTCCCCGCGCACCGTCCAGAAGCCGGCCAGCGCCGAGGTCAGCTCAACGGTGATCGCGGGGTCCGGGAGGGCGACTGCGATGCGGAGGGCGTCGGCGAGGTTGTTCTCCTCCACCGCAATGGCGCGCACGGCTTCGACCTGCCCGGAGGAGAACAGCTCCGCCGCGTGGCGCGCGGCGTAGCGCCGGGCCCAGGCCAGCTGGGCATCGCGGGCGGCCGTGTCCTCCCCCGCGCCGACGAGCTGCATCCGGCCGAACTCACGGACGGTCTCGAGCATCCGGTAGCGCACCGTGCCGCGTGCCTCGATCACCGCGAGCAGCGACTGGTCCACCAGCGACTGCACGAGCTCGAGCCCGTCGCACCCGAGCTGCTCCCCGGCTCCGGCGAGGCTGAAGCCGTCGTGGAAGACCGACAGCCAGCGCAGCGCCCGCCGCTCGTCCTCGGAGAGGAGGTTCCACGACCAGTCGATCACTGCGATCAGGGTCTGGTGGCGGTCGGGGGCGCTGCGGTCGCCGCCACGCAGCAGCGCGAACCGGTCGTCGAGCCGGCGGTCGATGTCGGCGACCGACATCGCCCGCACCTTCGCGGCCGCCAGCTCGATCGCCAGCGGCAGCCCATCGAGGCGGCGGACGACGCGGCGTACGGCCTCGTCCTCCAGCGGTACGCCGGGCCGGGCCGCCGACGCGCGCTGCACGAACAGGTCCGCGGCCGCGTCCTCGGTCAGCTGCGACAGCGCGAAGACCCGCTCGGCTGCGATCGCGAGCGGGGCGCGCGTCGTGGTGACCACGCGGAGCTCGCGGCACGAGGCCACCAGGAACGCGACCAGCTCGGCCACGGCCTCCACCACGTGCTCGCAGTTGTCGAGGATCAGCAGCGTGGGTGCCTGGTCGAGGACCTGGCCGATCCGAGCACGGACGTCGTTTCGCTGCTCCATCGTGAGGGCACGACGCCCGCTGACCGAGTCGCGCACGCCGAGCGCGGAGCCGACCTCGGCGACGACGTCCTCGGGCGAGGCGACGCCGACCAGCTCGATGAAGCGGACCACCGGCTGCTCGGCCCCACGCCCGAGGAGGTGCGCGAGCCTCGTCTTCCCGAGCCCGCCGGGGCCGAGGATCGAGGTCACCCGCGACTCGCGGACCGCGGCTCGCAGAGCGCGGATGTCGTCGTCACGCCCCACCAGTGGCGTCGCCTCGAAGCGGAGCCCCTCGCGGACCGGGCGGTCGGCCGCCAGCAGCTCGGCATGCACGGCCTGCAGTGTCGGGCCCGGGTCGACCCCGAGCCGCTCGGCGAGCTCCGCACGGAACCGCTCGTAGCGCTCCAACGCCGCGGGCGCGCCGTGCACCGCCGCCACCGACCGCAGCAGGGCGGCCATCGTGACCTCGTCGTCGCCCGCGTCGCGAAGCAGCGGCAGCGCCTCGTCGTGGTCGCCCAATGCCGCCAGCGCCCGCCCGAGCACCGCCGACGCGATCTCGCGCTGCCGGGCAGCCTGCCGCCGCAGGTCGGCCAGCGGCCCCTCGGACGCGCTGCCCGGCGCGGGCAGGGCCAGGGCCGCTCGCGCCCGGTCCCTGGCCAGCACCAGGTCGCGATGGCCCTCCGCCTCGCGGGCGCCGACCACCGCGTCGTGCAGCAGGAGGGCGTCGACCCGGTCGGTCGAGAGCCCGAGCCGGTAGCCGTGGTCGGTCCGGGCCACCACGTCCGGTGCGGTCTGCGACCTGGCCCGCGAGACAACGACCTGGAGCGCCTTGGCCGGGTTGGCCGGCTCGTCGTCCGGTCCCCACACCTCGGCGACCAGGCGCTCCTCGCTCACCTGCCCGCCGGCGACGACCAGTGCCGCCAGTAGGGCGTGGGTGCGGCCACCGGCGAGCGGGGTGCCCTGCCAGGACACCTCGTCGAGCAGCCGCAGGTCCGTCATGTGCCCAGTCTCGCCGGGTCGTCGTGACGGCGTCGCAGACCCGCCGCGACGGCCGGGGACCCCGTCAGCTCACCGCTGGACGGCACCGCACCGTTCGGCGGCCAGCGCCACCGCCGCGTCGCGGGCCGCGCTCGTCTCGTGCTCGGTCAGGGTGCGGTCGGGGGCGCGGAACCGCAGCGCGAAGGCGAGCGAGCGGTGGCCGGGACCGACCTGGTCGCCGGTGTAGACGTCGAAGAGCCGGATCGACTCCAGGTACTCCCCCGCGCCCTCACGCAGCGCGGCCTCCACCTCGGCGGCGGTGACGTCGTCGCTCACGACCAGGGCGACGTCCTCCTTCGCGACCGGGAAGGTCGAGAACGCCGGACCGGGCACCACGTCGACCGCCCGGGACATGAGCGCGTCGAGATCGATCTCGACGGCCGCCGAGCGGACGGGCAGCCCGAAGGCCGTGCAGACCTGCGGGTGCAGCTCCCCGGCGTGCCCCAGCTCGACCCCCTCGACGCGCAGGACGGCACAGCGGCCCGGGTGCCACGGCATCCGGCTCGCGGCGGCCACCTCGACCTCGACACCGAGCTCGTCGCCCAGCCGGCGCACCAGCCCGATCGCGTCGGCCCAGGACGCCGTGCGGCCGGGGCCCCACCAGCCGGCCCGCTCCCGCTCGCCGGCCAGCACGACCGCGAGGTGCAGCGGCTGGTGCGGGATCGCCTCGAAGAGCTTGGCCAGCTCGGCCTCGGTCGGCCGCCAGTCGACGCCGTAGATCGGCGCCGGGCCGCGGTCGGCCGGGAAGGCGACCGTGCCGGTTTCGAAGAGCGCGACCCCCGGCGTACCCCGTCCGAGGTTGCGGGTCGCGGCGCGGAGCAGGCCGGGCAGCAGCGTCGTGGTGTACGACGGCTCCTCGGCCGAGAGCGGGTTCGCGAGCCGGACCGTCCTGCGGAGCCGGTCGTCGGCGGGCAGCCCCAGTGCGTCGAAGGTGGCCTCACCGACGAAGGGGAAGCTGATCACCTCCACGCAGCCGGCCCCGGCGAGGGTGCGCCCGATCCGCCGGCGCAGCCGCTGCTCGCGGGTCAGCCCACGCCCGGCGGCCTCGCGCGGCAGCACCGAGGGCACCTGGTCGTAGCCGACGATCCGCGCGACCTCCTCGACGAGGTCGTAGGGGTCGGTGAGGTCCGGGCGCCACGGCGGCGGCGTGAAGCCCGCATCCGCGGCGACGCAGCCGACCTTCTCGAGGTTGGCGACGGCCCTGTCGGCGGCGATGTCGATGCCAGAGATCCGGGCCGGCAGGCCGCCGTCCATCGGGATCGGCACCCGGGTCGGCGGCACGCCGACGACCGTCACCCCGGGCTCAGCGGACCCGCCACCGTGCTCGACCAGCAGCTCCACGACGCGGTCGGCGGCGGCCTCGCAGATCGTCGGGTCGACGCCGCGCTCGTTGCGCTTGCCGGCCTCCGAGGTCAGCTTGTGCCGCTTGCCGGTGCGGAACATCGAGACCGCGTCCCAATGCGCGGCCTCGACCAGCACCCGGGTCGTGGCATCGGACATCTCGGTGGTCTCGCCGCCCATGACCCCGCCGAGGCCGATGATCCCGGAGTCGTCGGTGACGACCAGGTCCTCGGTCGACAGTGCCCGGTCGTTGCCGTCGAGGGTCGTGAGCCGCTCCCCATCGGTGGCCCGACGCACCCGGATCGCACCGGCCAGCTTGTCGGCGTCGTAGCCGTGGATCGGGCGACCGAGCTCGAGCATCACGTAGTTGGTGACGTCGACGGTCAGCGAGATCGGGCGCATGCCGCAGAGCGTGAGCCGCTGCGCCATCCAGTCGGGGGTGGTCGCCGCCGGGTCGATGCCGCTGACGACGCGGGCGACGAAGACCGGGCAGCCGGCCGGGTCATCGATCACCACCGGGTGGCCCTCGCCGTTGGCGGCGGGCGTCTCGCGCAGGGCCGGGTCGGTGTACGGCGCGTCGTAGGCCAGGGCCGCCTCCCGGGCTATTCCGCGCAGGCTCAGGGCGTAGGCCCGGTCGGGGTTGATCTCGAACTCGATGACCTCCTGGTCGAG
>Ga0068860_100001542_pt1 | contig 24802 bp, 22 predicted proteins | sample KBSSwiS32_FD_66597 | JGI IMG/M metagenome (GOLD analysis project Ga0068860, IMG submission 66597) | Switchgrass rhizosphere microbial communities from Kellogg Biological Station, Michigan, USA - KBS Switchgrass S3-2 | ecosystem: Host-associated > Plants > Roots > Rhizosphere > Soil ...
GATCGCAGCGTAACCGTCGCGCGCCGGCAGGATCGTCACCGTCGCACCGTTTCCGTCGCTCTCGCGCTTGCGGTTCCAGCCTTTGCCGCCGAGGCCGGCGCGCGCCAGCTCGGTCATCGCCAGAGTGGCGAGCGCTTCCTGAATCGACACGTCGATCACCGCGCCAGGTGCGGGATGGAGAACCGCCTGCATGCCGGCGCAGGCGGCGGCGATGCCGCCGATGAACGCGGACTGCTCGCCGACCGGACGCAGCGGCGCCTCGTCGAGATCATCGACCTGGCCGGTGAGCATGCGTGCGATGCCACTGGCGGCGAACAGGGTGAGATCTGTCGCCGCCTGTTCCGCGCGCGATCCATTTTGACCGAACGGCGAGATCAGGACGATGGGAGCAGACGCATTGTGACGCCGTAGACTTTCGACATCGTGACCGGCGGACCGCAATTGCCGCGGCGAGCCTTCGACGACGACGAGATCGGCTTGCGACACCGCCTGACCTTCGTTCGCAAGAACTGTCTTGCCGCCATCGAGATGCTCCCGCAGCGGCGTTCCGGCACGAGGCGCAACGCACAGGAGCTCGGCGCCGAGATCGGCCAGCAGACGCCCGCAGACCGAAGCTGCAAGTCCGCGACCGAGTTGCGCAACACGAAGTCCTGTCAGCAATTGCATGCGAACGTCTCGTCCCTCGCTTAGCGACCATCCTAGCTGACTTCGTATGCCCGAAAATCAGGCAAGCGGCCTATCGTCACCGGAATATCCGACAGAGTGATGACATTCGCGCATTGCAGAGGCAGTCCGTTGCGCTTGGGTTCGCGGCTTGCGCGCGATGGGTCGCTTGATAGAGTCGCGCGACAAGAAGGTGCAAGAGCACCACTCGAAAATGAAACCGAGGAAACATCATGAAGCCCAGAATCATGCGCGCGGCGGCGCGTCCGACCGGCAAAGGTGCGGCCGAGAATTTCGTCGGTACGGTGCTCAACGATCCGGTGTGGCAGCCGGAAGGCCCCTCGCGGCTGCGGGCCAGCCGCGTCTCCTTCACGCCCGGCGCGCGCACCAACTGGCACCAGCATGCCGTCGGCCAGATCCTCTACGTGCTCTCCGGTGTCGGCCGCTATCAGCTCGAAGGGCAGCCGGTGCAGGAGATCAAGCCCGGCGACACAGTGGTGATCCCGCCGAACTCGCGCCACTGGCATGGTGCAGCCCCCGACACCATGATGGTGCATCTCGCTCTGTCGGAGACCAACGAGAAGGGCGAGGCGACGAGCTGGTTCGAGCCGGTGAGCGACACCGACTACGGCAAGGCACCGAAGGCCGACTGATCGTCGGCAGCGATACTCCCTCAGGAGATGAAGCCAATGGCAGCCAAGACCCTGTTCGACAAGATCTGGGACCGTCACGTCATCGAGCAATATGCCGACAGTTACGCGCTGCTCCATATCAGCCGGCATCTGATGCATGACGGCGGCGCAGGCCCGCTCGCGCTCAACCGCAGCAAGGGCTACACGGTGCGCAATCCGGAGCTCACCTTTGCCACCATGGATCACGCGGTGAGCACCGAGCCCGGCCGCACCAAGGCGACGCGTTCGGAATTCTCGCAGCGTCTCGAGGAGATGCGCAAGGAGACGACGATTGCGGGCATCGAGCTGTTCGATCTCGGCGAGCCCGGCCAGGGCATCATCCATGTCATCGGACCCGAGCTCGGCGCCAGCCTGCCCGGCAGCTTCCTGGTATGCGGCGACAGCCACACCTGCACGCATGGCGGCATGGGCGCGATCGCCTTCGGCATCGGCTCCAGCGAGGTGAGCCATGTGCTGGCGACGCAGTCCCTGGTGCAGCGCCGGCCGATGACAATGCGCGTGACCTACGACGGCACGCCGGCGCCGGGCGTGCGACCGAAGGACATGATCCTCTATCTGATCGGCCAGATCGGCACTGCCGGCGGCACAGGCTATGCGGTCGAGTATGCCGGCAACGCGATCCGCGCCCTGCCGGTCGAGGGCCGGCTGACCATCTGCAATCTCTCGATCGAGCTCGGCGCCAAGATCGGCATGGTAGCCCCGGACGAGACGACCTATGAGTTCCTCAAGGGCCGGCGCTTTGCGCCGCAGGGCGAGCTGTTCGACCAGGCGGTGGCCGACTGGCGCACCCTGCCGTCCGATCCGAGCGCGCGCTTCGACCGCGAGGTGAAGATCGACATGGCGAAGATCGCGCCGCAGATCACCTGGGGCACCAGCCCCGAGCATGTCGTGGCGGTCGACCAGCGGATTCCCGATCCGGGCACGGTCGAGGATCCGGATCGCCGCCGCGCCATGGAGGCGGCCCTGGAATACATGGGGCTCAAGGCTGGCGACCGCATCGCCGGCACGCCGATCGACTGGGTGTTCATCGGTTCCTGCACCAACAGCCGTCTGTCGGATCTGCGCGAGGCTGCGGCGCTGGCGCGCGGCCGCAAGGTGGCGCCGCACGTCACCGCCTGGGTGGTGCCGGGCTCGGAGACGGTAAAGCGCGAGGCCGAGGCCGAAGGGCTCGACCGGATCTTCAAGGAGGCGGGCTTCGCCTGGCGCGAGCCGGGCTGCTCGCTCTGCCTCGCCTATAACGGCGACCGCGTGCCACCGGGCAAGCGCAGCGTGTCGACTTCCAACCGCAACTTCGTCGGTCGTCAGGGCCCCGGCGCGCGCACCCACCTCGCCAGCCCGGCGATGGCCGCTGCCGCCGCAATAGCCGGCACCATCGCCGACGTGCGCTCGCTCTAGCCCGGGAAGCCAGACATGGAAAAATTCGACAAGCTGCAGGCGATCGCCGCACCGCTGATGCGGCAGAACATCGACACCGACATGGTGATCCGCATCGAGCGGCTGCGCGACCTGCCGCGCGGCAAGCTGGGCCCCTACGCCTTCGAGAATGCGCGCTACAAGCCGGACGGCAGCGAGGCACCGGAGTTCATCCTCAACCGTCCGCCCTATCGCGACGCCAAGCTGATCCTCGCCGCCGACAATTTCGGCTGCGGCAGCTCGCGCGAGGCGGCGGTGTGGGCGCTGTGGGACTATGGCATCCGCTGTGTCATCGCGCCGAGCTTCGGGCCGATCTTCTACAACAATTGCTTCCAGAACGGACTTCTGCCGGTGATCCTGCCGCTGCCCGTCATCGAGGAGCTGGTGGCCGAGGTCGAGGCCAGCCAGGGTACCGGCCAGGTGTCGGTCGACCTCGAGAAGTGCACCGTCACCTCGCCGAGCGGCAAGGTGACCTCGTTCAAGCTCGATGAGATGCGGCGTGAGGCGATGCTCAAGGGTCAGGATCAGATTGAGCAGACGCGAACCCGCGATCCGCAGATCGCCGCCTTCCAGAAGGCCGACCAGAAGCGTTTTCCGTGGCTCTACGCGGCGCGCCAATAGAGGGGGAGAAACAGTCATGGCATCTATTGTCGGCCGCCGCAGCGTCGTCTGCGCGCTCGGCGCCGCGCCGCTGGCCCTCGGTCATGCCGCGCGCGCGCAGGCCAAGCCCGCCTCCGGCGTCTATCCCGTCGCTGTTCCCGGCTATCAGGTGATGTTTGTCGCCAAGGAGCAGGGCTACATGAAGGACGAAGGCTTCGACGTGAAGCTGATCCAGGGCGGCTCGGGGACCAAGACGCGCGCCATCATGGCGGCCGGCGAGGCCGACTTCATGATTGCCGACATCCTTCATTGCCTGCAGCTCAACAATCGCGGCCGGCCGACCCGTTCGATCAATGCCGTCGACACGCGTTCACCGAGCGCACGCTGGGTGATCCGCAAGGATCTCTGGGATCAGGGAATCGACACGGTTCAGAAATTCGCGGCCTGGCGCCGGCCGGATGGCGCCAAGCCGATTTTCGGCATCTCCTCGCTCGGCGGCACGGCGCATCTGTGGGCCCACTACTACATGGAGAAGTTTGGCTTCGAGGACAACGTGACCTGGGTGCCGGTCGGCAATGTCGACACCATGCTGGGAGCGCTGAAGACCAGGCAGATCGACATTCTGGCGACCACCGTCTCCCTGGTGTCGGATTCAGTGAAGAACGGCTGGGGCGCTGCCTTCTTCGACGGCTCTACCGAGGCGACCTGGAACAAGTATGTCGGTGGCAGCGTGCCGGTGAACTCCACGATGTGCCTGCAAACCACCATTCAGAAAGATCCGGCCAAGGTGCAGGCCTACACCACCGCCTGCTATCGCGCGGTGCAGTGGATCAAGGGGCACAATGCGCCGGAGATCCTCGCCTGCATCGAGCCCTATGTCGGCAGCACTTCGCGCGAATCCAATCTGCTGGAGATCGATGCGGTCAAGGAAGTCACCGACTACAGCGGCATCATCGATCCTGAGGCCTTCGCGCGCGGCGGCAAGATGTGGTTCCGCGAGATCACCGGCATCAAGCCGGTGACCCTCGAGGAAGCCTTCGAGCCGAAATTCCTGCGCGAGGCGCAGGCGAAATATCGCGGCTAGCGGCGGGGATCGGCACCGCTACATGGACAGCGCCATCGCGGCCGGGGCCGCGCCGCCTGCGCAGGAAGCGGCGCGCGCGTCCTATCGAATCCAGGTCAAGGGGCTGAACAAGTCGTTCACCGTCGAGGGCCGCGAGCTGAAGGTGGTCGACGAGGTCTCTTTCGGCGTGCGCCAGGGCGAATTCGTCGCCCTGCTCGGACCTTCCGGCTCGGGCAAGAGCACGATACTCAACATGATCGCCACCCTGCTCTCGAGCAGCAGCGGCGAGATCGCGATCGACGGCGAGCCGGTGGTGGCCAACCGGCCACGACGCAATGTCGGCTATGTCTTCCAGAAGGACACGCTGTTCCCCTGGCGCACGGTGGCCGGCAATATCGGCTACGGCCTCGAGCTTGCCGGCGTTGCCGCCGCCGAACGCAAGCCGCGCGTTGCCCGCGCCGTTGCCGCGGCCGGCCTGAGTGGCTTCGAGAATTTCTATCCCACCTCGCTCTCCGGCGGCATGCGCCAGCGGGTTGCACTGATGCGCACCCTGATCACCGAGCCGGAGATCCTGCTGATGGACGAGCCGTTCGGCGCGCTCGACACCCACACCAAGCTCGACATGCACGAGGTGCTGCTGAAGCTCTGGGAGCGCGAGAAGCAGACCGTGCTCTTCGTCACCCACGATCTCGGCGAGGCGCTCACCCTTGCCGATCGCATCATCCTGCTGTCGGCACGGCCCGGCCGGCTGAAGCAGGACTTCCAGGTGCCGTTCGCGCGCCCGCGCAATGCGGTCACCCTGCGCGAGACGGCGGCCTACGGCGAATTGTTCTCGCGTATCTGGCACTCGCTCGGCGAGGAATTCGCCAAGGGAGCGAGCCAGTGAAAGGCCGGCGCTGGTCCACCCTCGCCTGGCAGGTGGCGATCGGCGTCAGCCTCATCGCGGTCTGGCAGTGGGGCTGGCACCTGCACGAGCGCGTGCCCTGGCTGGTGCCGGACATTCTCGATCCGTATTTCGTCTCGACGCCGTCGCAGATCCTCGACGAATTCTTCCGCCTCTCCTGCCTCAGGCCCGGTGGTGGCGCCTGGATTGGCTGGAATGACGGGAGCTTCGGTCGCTGCCTTGCCAAGGCGCAGAACAATCTCTGGATTGCCACCGCGGTCACCCTGCGCAACACGCTGTTCGGCTTCGTCACCGGCGTGGTGAGCGGCGTGGTCTTCGGCCTGCTGCTGGGACGCTCCGATCGTCTCAGCGAGATCTTCCTGCCTTATATCGTTGCTGCGAACTCGATTCCGCGCATTGCGCTGGCACCCCTGATCATCCTCGCCTTCGGCATCGGCGCCGTCTCGAAGGTGGTGACGGCCTGGCTGATCGTGGTCTTCCTGGTGTTCTTCAATACCTTCGAAGGGGCGCGCTCGGTCGATCGCGATCACATCAGCGCCGCGCGCCTGCTCGGTGCGTCGGAATGGCAGATCACGCGCACCGTGACCATCCCCTCGACCATGGCCTGGGTCTTCGCCTCGCTGTCGCCCGCGGTGTCGTTCTCGCTGATCGGTGTCATCGTCGGCGAGTTCATCGGCGCCGAGCACGGCATCGGCCGCATGATCATCGAGGCCGAGGCGCGCGGCGAAGCCGCCGGCATGATGGTGGCGATCTTCGTGCTGATGCTGGTCGGCGTGATCCTCGCCGGCCTGGTCCGTCGGCTGCAGTCCTATCTGCTGCGCTGGCGACCGGTCCAGCAGAGCGCGACCTGAGGCGCTAGCCCACCGGGTCGAGCACGACGACGGGAATCTCGCGGGCAGTCGCCTTGCGCTGGTAGTCGGCGAAGGGTGCGAAGATGCCGACGAGCTGCTCCCAGAGCTTGCTGCGCTCGGCACCGGTCGCGGTGCGTGCCACTGCCTTGAGATGCTCGGGGCCGACCTGCAGCTCGACGTGGGGATCGGCGAGCAGGTTGCGATACCAGCCGGGATGCTCGGGCGCGCCGCCCTTCGAGGCAATCACGACATAGCTGTTGCCGGCCTTGCCATAGATCAGCGGGAACAGGAACTTCTCGCCGCTCTTGCGCCCTTTCGTGGTCAGCAACAGGGTCGGCACGGGCTTGGGGTTGGTCGGGATGTTGAGCATGTGCCCGTCGGTGCCCTTGCTCGACAGATAGCGATCGACATGGTCGACCATCCATTTCGGCATCTTGGGCGCAAGCTTGGTCTCGGTCATGAACGGCTCCTCGGTACGATGAAGCTGATCATATCGGATCGCACCACCGGGAAATTCAAGGTCTCTTTCTTCGCCGGCGCGGAGACGTACCCCGCGAAGCGGGGGGATGGGGTGCGCCTCGAGCTCGAAAGAAGCATGAGGGCGTCGCCTGCGGATCCAACGCACCCCCTCCGGCGCTGCGCGCCACATTCCCAGTGCCGGGGAAGGGAGTCGATTACGCCGGCAACCTTGTCGACTGCCAGGTCACCATCTGCCAGTTGTTGCCTCGCTTGGCGTAGACGTCGGTGAAACGCACGCCGAAGGCATTTGGTGTGCCGTTCGACACCACCTTGATCTGCGCAATGCCGGTGAGCACAACACTGTCGCCGAGATCCTGCGCCTTCACATCGGAGGGCACGACCGAGGTATAGACCGTAGCGCCGGACTGCATGGCGCCGATCAGGCTCTGCTTGGTGTCAAGCCGCGCACTGGAATGACAGTAGATAAGATCATCGGCGATCAGCGTGTTGAGCGTCGCAATGTCCTTCTTGCCCATCGCATCCATGCGCTTCCTGTCGAGATCGATGATCATCTGTGCATTGCCGGCCATGGTCTCCTCCTGTTTCGATGTGACTTCGACGTCTCACTCGTAGTTGAGCTTCAGCCCCGGCTCCGCCCATTGCATGACGCCGAGCCGGCCAGTATCGGACAAGGTGATGTAGGCGGTACGCATATCGGCGCCGCCGAAGCAGATGTTGGTCGGATAGATGTCCGGCATCTTGACCTCGCGCACGATGGCGCCGGCCGGGGAGAGCTCGGTGATCATGCCGGTGCTGAGCGTGGCCACGGCGATGTTGCCGTTCGCCATCACCGCCAGGCTGTCGAAGCGCGCCTTGCCGGGCAGGCCCGCGATCATCCGCCCGCCATGCGGCGCATGCGCCTTGGGCGGCCGAAGCCGGCCCGGCCCCTCGACGTCGAACGCCCATAGCCGCGCACCCTCGGTATCGGCGACGTAGAGGATCTTGCCGTCGGGCGAGAGGCCGCAACCGTTCGGGCTCAGCATCGGAAAAGCCAGACGCTGGATCTTCGAGCCGTCCGGCAGCGCGTAGTAGACGCCGCCGTGATCGCGATGCCGCGCATAGCGCTTGCCGAGATCGGTGAAATAGAAGCCGCCCTGCTTGTCGAAGACGATGTCGTTGGGTGCCGAGAGCACATGGCCGTCGCACGCCTTATAGAGCAGGGTCGGCTTGCCGGTCTTGCGGTCGAGCCGCTGGATCGAGCCGAACTTGTAGTCGGGATGCGGGCCCTGGCCCATCGATACACCTTCGATGTAGCGGCTGCCGCCGTTGTTGCAGAGATAGAGATCGCCATCCGGCCCGACGGCCAAGCCATTGGGCCCGCCGCCGGTGTCGCTGAACAGCGACACCTTGCCATCCGGCGTGACGCGCGAGCAGCGGCCATTGCGGATCTCGGTGAGGATCACCGAACCGTCGGGCATCGCCACCGGCCCCTCGGGAAAGCCCAGTCCCGTCGCCAGGATGCGCACGTCGCTCATCGTGTTTCTCTCCCGTCTCGCTCTTTGCAGCATCGTATCGGAGTGCGGCGTCGAGCGGATAGAGCCGGCAAGCATATCTGATGCACGCCGCAAGCTTATTTCGAGTGCCGAAAGGGAGCGGAACCCGACGCTGCCGCCACCCGTTCGCATACGGCGCGAAGGAATTCGGAAGGCGATCCGATGGTAACGCACGACAAGCTGCTGGCCGGGGCTCTGGCTTTCCTGGGTCTCGGCTACGGCGCTATGGTTGCGCAGGCGCAGAGCACTGCGACGGCAAGCGAGCCACCGTCCGGTGAGGATTCGCGGCTCGAGCTGGTGGCATCCTTCGACCACGAGGTGACTGGCGTTGCGGTATCGGCCGAGGGCCGCATCTTCGTGACGTTTCCGCGCTGGACCGAAGATTCGCCCATCTCCGTGGCCGAACTGGTGAAGGGCGAGCTGGTCCCCTTCCCCGACGAGCGCTGGAATGCCTGGCGCAACACAAGACAGGGCGATTCGCCGCAGAACTACTGGATCTGCGTGCAGAGCCTCTATGCCGACGGCAAGGGCAATCTCTGGGTGCTGGATTCGGCTGCACCGGCGATCGACCGCGTGGTGCCGGGTGGCGCCAAGCTGGTGCGCATCGAGCTGTCGTCCAACAAGGTGACGCAAATCATCGGCTTCAGCGAGGAGGTCGCGCCACCCAGCAGCTACCTCAATGATGTGCGGGTCGCGGCCGATGCGCGCCACGCCTACATCACCGACTCGGGGAAGGGCGCGCTCGTTGTCGTCGACCTGACCTCGGCCGGGGCCAAGCGCGTGCTCGATGGTCACCGCACGACACAGCCGGAGGTGCCGGTGATCATCAAGACCGACGGCAAGGAATTGCGCCGTCCCGACGGCCGCGCACCACGCTTCGGCGCCGATGGCATTGCCCTCGACGCCACCCATCTCTACTGGCAGGCTCTGGTCGGACGCACGCTCTACCGCCTGCCACTCGATGCTCTGAACAGCGCCGTGATCAACGACGCCTCGCTCGCCTCGCGCATTGAGCGGGTCGGCGACAACGGCGTCGCTGACGGTTTGTGGATCGACAAGGCCGGGCGCATGTACATCGGCGCCATCGAGGAGAATGCGATCAAGCTGCGCGAGGGCGGCAAGGTGCGTACCCTCCTGCGCGATCAGCGGCTGCGCTGGCCGGACAGCTTCGCCGAAGGACCGGACGGGGCGATCTATGTGACGACCTCACGCATCATGGATAATGCGCAGTTCCGTCCCGACGCATCACCGCAACTGCCCACACAGCTCTGGCGCTTCAAGCCGGAGGGACGCGCGCCGCAGGACGAGATAGCGAAGCCCAATCCAGCGAAGCCCTAGGCGGGCATGTGCGTTGGGATCGCATATCCTTCCCGCAGCGGGGGAAGCTAGTCGCCGGTTGCCGGTAGCGGGCCAGCCCCGCGATGGCGCAGGCTGGCGATCCAGCCAGCGAGGCCTTCGAGATAGAGATAGATCACCGGTGTGGTGAAGAGGGTGAGCGCCTGGCTGGCGATCAGGCCGCCGACCATCGCATAGCCGAGCGGCTGGCGGATTTCCGAGCCGGTGCCGCTGCCGAGCATCAGCGGAATGCCGCCCAGCAGGGCCGCCATCGTGGTCATCATGATCGGCCGGAAGCGCAGCAGCGCGGCGCGCCGGATCGCGTCGTGCGGCTGCAGATGCTCGTTGCGCTGCGCAGCGATGGCAAAGTCGACCATCATGATTCCGTTCTTCTTGACGATGCCGATCAGCAGGATGATGGCGATGAGCGCGATGAGGCTGAAATCGAAGCCGAACAGCATGAGGATCGCCAGCGCGCCGACGCCGGCCGATGGCAATGTCGAGAGGATCGTTACGGGGTGCACGAAGCTCTCGTACAGCATGCCGAGGATCAGATAGACCACAACGAGAGCGCCGAGGATCAAGTAGGGCACGGTCGAGAGCGAATCCTGGAATGCCTGCGCCGTGCCCTGGAAATTCGTCTGGATGCTGATCGGCAATCCGAGGCTGGACGTTGCCTGCTGGATCGCGGCAGTCGCCTGCCCGAGCGAGGTCCCCTCGGCAAGATTGAAGCTGATGGTGATCGCCGGGAACTGGCCCTGGTGACTGATCGACAGCGGCCGCACCGGAGCCGTGGTCCACTTCGCGAAGGTCGCGAGCGGCACCTGGCCGCCGGTCGTCGGCGATTTGAGGAAGATGCGGTCGAGCGAGGCCATGTCGCTTTGCAGGCTGGGCAGCACCTCCATCACCACCTTGTAGCTCGAGAGCTGGGTGAAATACTGGGCCACCTGGCGCTGGCCAAAGGCATCGTAGAGGGTGTCGTCGATGATCTGTACCGAGAGTCCATAGCGAGACGCCTGGTCGCGATCGATCGCTATGGTCAGTGTCGTGCCTCTGGTCTGCTGGTCGGTGGCGACGTCGCGCAGCTCGGGCAGGGTCTTGAGCTTCTCGAGAACCTGCGGCGCCCATTCGTTCAGCTCGCCGACGTCGGTGCCCTGCAAGGTGAACTGATACTGCGTGCGCGAGGAGCGGCCGCCGACACGTACGTCCTGCGCCGATTGCAGGAAGAGTGCCGCGCCCTCGACTCCAGCGGCCTGCCGCCGCAGCCGCGCGATCACCTGATCAGCGCTCTGGTCTCGCTGCTTGCGCGGCTTGAGCGTGATGAACATACGGCCGGTATTGAGCGCGTTGCTCGAGCCACCGCCGACCGACATGGCGACGTGGTCGACAGCAGGATCCTTGAGCACGATCTCGCCCAGCTCTTCCTGCCGCTTCATCATCTCGGCAAACGAGATATCCTGGGCCGCCTCCACCGTGCCGGTGATCAGGCCGGTGTCCTGCTGCGGGAAAAAGCCCTTGGGAATGAGGACGAAGAGGAAGACCGACAGAGCGAGTGTCGCAAGGAACACCAGCAGGGTGATGAAGCGAAAACGCAGCACCAGATCGAGGCCGCGCTCGTAGGCCCGCAGCATGGCCTCGAAGCCGCGCTCGCTGAGCTCGTACAGGCGCCCGTGCTGGTGGTCCTGCCCGGAGCGCAGGAAGCGCGAGGCCATCATCGGCGTCAGGGTCAGCGAGACGATCGCCGACACCGCGATCGCCATTGACAGGGTCACCGCGAACTCCCGGAACAGGCGGCCGATGATGCCGCTCATCAGCAGCAGCGGGATCAGCACGGCAACCAGCGAGATACTGATCGAAACGATGGTGAAGGCGATCTCGCGCGAGCCCTTGAGGACGGCGGTCATCGGATCATCGCCTTCCTCGATATAGCGGGTGATGTTCTCCAGCATGACGATCGCGTCGTCGACCACGAAGCCGACGGAGATGGTCAGCGCCATCAAAGAGAGATTGTCGAGCGTGTAGCCGGCCAGCCACATCAAGCCGCAGGCACCGAGCAAGGCCAGCGGCACAGTAACGCTCGGGATCACTGTCGCCCAGAGATTGCGCAGGAAGATAAAGATCACCATTACCACCAGCGCGATGGTGATGAGCAAGGTGAACTGCACGTCCTGCACCGAAGCGCGGATCGTCTGCGTTCGGTCACTCAGGGTGAAAACGTTGATCGAGGGTGGCATGCCAGCCTTGATGCGCGGCAGCTCGGCCATGATCCGGTCGACGGTCTCGATGACATTGGCGCCGGGCTGCTTGAAGATGATCAGGAACACGCCGCGCTTGCCGTCGGTCCATGCCGCCTGCTTGAGATCTTCCGGCCCGGTGACTGCAAGACCGATGTCACGCACCCGCAGCGCGCCACCTTCGCGATAGCCGACGATCACGTCGTTCCAGGCCTTGGCAATGGTGAGCTGATCGTTGGTGTAGATCGTGTAGGAGCTCTTGCCGCTATCGAGCGTGCCCTTGGGGCTGTCCGCGGTGGCCACCGCGAGCTGGTTGCGAACGTCCTCCATCGACAAGTTCTTCGCCACGAGCTTGGCCGGATCGAGCTGGATGCGCACGGCGGGCTTCTGCTGTCCACCGACCGAGACCTGGCCGACGCCGGAAACCTGACTGATCTGCTGTGCCAGCCGTGTCTCGACGAAATCGTCGACCTCGGTGAGCGGCAGGGTGTCGGACGTGGCCCCCAGCAGCAGGATCGGTGAATCCGCCGGATTGACCTTCCGGTAGGTGGGCGGACTCGGCAGGTTCTTCGGAAGCTGCCCGGTCGCCGCATTGATCGCCGCCTGCACGTCGTTCGATGCGGCATCGATGTCGCGGTCGAGATCGAACTGGATGGTGATCGCGGTCGCCCCGAGCGTGCTCGACGATGTCATCTGCGACACGCCAGGGATCTGTGCGAACTGCGTCTCGAGCGGCTGCGCCACCGAGGAGGCCATGGTCTCGGGGCTGGCACCCGGCAGCCTGGCGGAAACCTGGATTGTCGGGAAGTCGACCTGCGGCAGCGGCGCCACCGGCAACAGCGGATAGGCGATGATGCCGACGAACAGGATGCCGATCATCAGCAATGTCGTGGCGATCGGCCGGCGCACGAAAGGCGCGGAAATTCCGCCGATCTCCTCGCGCGGCATCGATCTGCGCGGCTGGTCGTTGCTGTCGGCCATGTCAGGGTTTCTCTGGCGGCGACGCGCGGTCGGAAGCCTTCTGAGCGGTGACTGGTGCCCGCGCGTCGATCACCCGCACCAGGGTTCCCTTCTGCAGGCGATATTGACCGGCCGTGACGACTTTCTCGCCAGCCTTCAGACCGTTCTGCACCACCGCCCTGCCGCCACCCTGCTCGCCCACAGTCACGTCACGCAAATCGGCTTTATTGTCGTCTCCGACCACGAACACATAGAGACTGTTCGGCCCGCGCTGAATGGCGCTGTCCGGCACGACGATCACCTGCTTCTGGATCTCGACCAGAAGCCGGGTGCTGATCGAGAGGCCGGGCCACAGCGCATTGTCTTCGTTCTTGAAGGTCGCCTTCATGCGGATCGTGCCGCTCGCCTGGTCGACCTCGTTGTTGAGCAGCGCGAGATGACCTTCGCCGAGCACCTTGGAGCCATCTGAGCTCAGCGCCGTCACCGGTACTGTACCCGCCACGAGCGCCTTGTCGATGCGCGGCACGTCGCCTTCGGGCGCGGTGAAGACGACGGAGATCGGCTGCAGCTTGACAATCTTGACGATGCCGGTGGTCTCGCTCGCGCGTACGATGTTGCCGGCATCGACCAGGCGAAAGCCCGCGCGTCCCGAGATCGGAGCGCGGATCGTCGTGTAGCTGAGCTGCGTGCGCGCATTGTCGATCATCGCCTGGTCGCCTTTGACCAGGGCAGTGAGCTGATCGACGCTGGCCTGCGCCGTGTCGACCTGCTGGCGGGCGGCGAAATCCCTCTCGGCCAGGGTCGCCGAACGCTGCAGGGTGAGCTGCGCGTTGCGCAGATTGGCCTCGTCCTGCGCCTTCTTGGCGACCGCCTGATCGAGAGCCGCCTGATATGGTCTCGGATCGATCTCGGCCAGCACGTCGCCTTCATTCACCATCTGGCCCTGGCGAAAGGCGATGCGCGTGATCTCGCCGTCGACACGCGTGTTCACCGTGACGGTGTTGTAGGGCTGCACCGTACCGAGGCCGTTGAGATACACCGGGAAGTCTGCGGTTTCTGCCGTTGCCAGGGTGACCGGAGCTGCCACGGGCTGCTGCTGGCCTTGCGTTGCCTGGCGCCGCGCAGTCGTGGCGGCGTGGTCATGCCCCAGCCACCAGCCAAGTCCAGCCCCCACGCCGATGGCCAGCAGCACGATTGCAATGGTCCAGGCACGGCGCTGGGGCGAATCGTAAAGCGATCGGAAAAATGGCCGCACTGGCGGATTGCCCGCCGGATGTGGCACCGCATCGCGATGTGGCACCGCATCGCGCGACTGGTCGTTCCGCCGGGCTGTGTTGGGGGACGCACGCGAACCCTCCCCACCGTCGTTAACGACCTGGTTCATGGCGGGGAAACGCTACTCCACTGCCAAAGCTCCCGCCAATGACAATTACCTCGCAACTTCGTGCAGGAAACATGAGCGTCACACCCGAGCAAAGTTGCAGCACCCAGGGCAGCGCGGAACCGCCCGCAGATCGTACCGTTTCTCCTGACAGGTTTTCACGCAGGAAGGCCGGCGATGAAACACGCTTTTCTGGTCGTTGCCCTGCTGGGCGGCGCCACGCTTCTCGGACCACAGGTGGCTGGTGCTGCCAGTGAATCTGACTGCACGGAAATGTGGAAGCGCGCCGACAAGGATGGCGACGGCAGTCTGCGCGATGCCGAGGCCGAGCGTTATCTCGCCGCGTTGCGCATCCGCAATCTGCCCTTGCCGACGGAGAATCGTTTCAATTCCGATACCTTCATGCAGGCCTGCCTCACCGATGCATTTCTGGTGAAGGCGGTCGATGCCGGTGCACCCCTGAAAGGCGAAAGTACTTTGACCGAGGCGCAGGCACGCGATCGTGCTGTTGCTTACGGTGTCGTCAATTTGGCGGACATGGCACAGGATGCAGATGGCATCTGGCGCGGCAAGGGCATGATGGACGGCAAGCCGGTGAAGATCGCCGTCGACTACAAGGGCAACGTCGTCCTCCAGTGAGCGTCGCTGCATCATCTCCCTGCCGCATTGTGGGGGAGAAGATCGTAGCTGCGGTGAGTGTCGATCCGGCTCGGCCTCACGCGCAGCGTCGCAGCACGACAAAAGCAAGCAGGAGGCACCTCATGCGTCCGATCACGATCGCTTCGGCCATCGCCCTCACCTTCTGTGCGATGGCGCCAGCTGGCGGTTCCTTGGCCCAGACGCTCGCCGAGCAACCACCAATTCTCGCGCAGGCGACTCCGCCGATGCCCGGATTTCCGCAGCAGGCGAGTCAGCCGTCGCAGTGGCTCTACTTCGTCTCCTACAATGACACCGATGCACTCGGTGAATGGGTGACCAAGTATTGTGGAACCCGAGATCCTTCCGGCGTCAGCGCCTTCATCGCCCAGCAGGGCGACGGCATGGCCTATGCCGTGCATCTCTGGTGTCGTGCCGACAAGGCCGATGTAAACTGGGTGCGCGACGGTGAGCACTGGGACGGCGGCTCGGTCGAGGCGGTGAGCAATGCTCTTGCGAGCGGCAAGGCCGGGCTCGTCGGCTTCATCCGCAACCCTTATGGCGACTCGGTAGTCTGGCTGAAGCAGACGAAGTAGTTTGCAGCAATCCTTTCCCCGGCACGGGAAAGGCGACGCGACATGGCAAGCGCCGGGGGCGCGGACCGACGCGCCAGCGTCGGTGGATGAGGTACGTCAGATCCACAGGCGATGCCTTCATCGACCTTTCGGCTTGCGGCACCCCATCCGCGCCTTCGGCGGGTACTTCCTCGTGGCGGAGTGATGTTTTCTCTCCCCGCCGCTGCGGTTCGCTCTTAAGGTGCGCGGTGAGCAGAGGGGAGAATGGGGCAATGGCGGACTTTGGCGAATATGAATCCTATGATGCGCTGGGTCTGGCGGATCTGATCGCCCGGCGCGAAGTCACGTCGGACGAAGTGCTGGAGGCAGCTATCAGTCGCGCCGAGCGGTTGAACCAGCGGCTCAATGCGATCACCGTGCCACTCTACGATCATGCCAGGGCGGAAGCGCGCAAGGGTTTGCCCTCCGGCCGATTCACGGGCGTGCCCTATCTGCTCAAGGATCTCGGTGCACAGCTCACCGGCACCCGCACGACCGGATCCGGCAAGATGTGGGCCGACTTCGTCGCCGATCACGACAGCACGATCGTCGCGCGCTATCGCGCCGCCGGACTGAACACGTTTGGCAAGTCGGCTTCACCGGAAATGGGCCTCGCACCCTCGACCGAGCCGGCGATGTTCGGCCCCTGCCGGAATCCCTGGAATCCGGAGCACAGTTCCGGCGGCTCGTCGGGCGGCTCGGCCGCCGCCGTAGCTGCCCGGATCCTGCCGATGGCACACGCGACCGATGGCGGCGGTTCGATTCGCATCCCGGCCTCGGCCTGCGGCCTGTTCGGCCTCAAGCCAACACGGGCGCGAAATCCGTCCGGTCCGGATGTCGGCGAAGGCTGGGGCGGGCAGAGCGTTGGCCATTGCGTCAGCATCAGCGTCCGCGACAGCGCTGCCTTGCTCGATGCCACCTCGGGCCCGGATCTCGGCGACCCCTATTGGGCACCGCCGCCGGCCGGCGCGTTTCTCGACGAGGTCGGCCGCGCACCCGGCAGTTTGCGCGTCGCACTGTGCACTTCGCCGTGGAATGGCGAGCCGGTCGATCCGGAGTGCAAGCAGGCCGCAGAGGATGCGGCAAAGCTCTGCGAGTCGCTTGGCCACAAGGTCGAGGTGGCACGGCCGGAATTCGACTTCACGCAGTTCCGGGAAGCGACGCGTATCCTGGTTGCCGCCAATGTGATGGCAACACTGCAGGCACGCGCGAAATTCCTCGGCAAGACCCTGGTGTCAGGTGACGTCGAGCCGCTGACGTGGACGACAGCGGAGTTGGGCCTGAAATACACCGCCGCCGACTATGCCCGTGCGATTACCACCATTCATGCCGTCGGCCGGCTGATTGCGCGCTTCTTCACCAGCCACGACATTCTGCTATCGCCGACCATGTGCGCACCGCCCTGGCCGCTCGGCGTGCTATCGCTGTCCTCGACCAATTTCGATGCCTACCTGACAGCGGTCAATCGTTCGATCGGATTCACCTCGCTGTTCAATGCCGCAGGCAATCCGGCCGCCAGCCTGCCGCTGCACTGGACCAAGGGCGGATTGCCGGTCGGCGTGCAGATCGCGGGCCGTTTCGGTGACGAGGCGACCTTGTTGCGTCTGTCGGCGCAGATCGAAACGGCGAAGCCGTGGAAGGATCGTCGGCCGCAGCTGCTTACATGAACGTCCGTCCGGGGACGTGATCGGAAGGATTTCGGGGTTACATCATGCTCACTCTGTATTTCGCTCCGGGCTCCAGCTCGATGGCTGCGCACATCGCCCTGCACGAGGTCGGCGCGCCCTTCGAGGGCAAGCCGGTTTCATTTGCTACGAAGGGCACACAGGCGCCGGAATTCCTCGCCGTCAACCCTGAAGGCAAAGTGCCGGCCTTGCTGATCGACGGCCGCGTGCTGACCGAGGTCGCGGGCATCCTGTTTTATCTCGCGCGCAAGTATCCGGCCGCGCGCCTGCTACCTGAAGGCGACGTCGAGGCCGAGGCGCAGGTGATCTCATGGATGTCCTTCATCGCCTCGACCATCCATCCTGCACGGCGCCAGGGTCTCGAGCACGCGCGCCACGTTTATCAGCTCGCCGACCAACGGCTGGGCAAGCGAGAATGGGTGGTTGGCCAGTTCTCGATCGCCGACATTCACCTCTTCCGCCTGTTCTGGCGCTTCCGCAACTCGCTCAATCCGGGCCCCAACGAGTTTCCAAGCCTGGTGGCGCACCATGATCGGATGATGGCGCGCCCCTCGGTACAAAAGACTTGCGCCGCCGAGGCGGCGATCGGCTACGAGTTGCCCGCGTGATTCGAGGGCCGCGGGACCGAGCCGAAGCGCGGGCGTTCCGCCCATCTGTTCCCTTTCGACGAATTTGAAGATCCATTGAGCGGGCCTTGTGGTTCGCGCTCCGATCGGTGATCGCTCCGTATTGCACGTGCCTTCAGCGATCCGATCCGAAAACTTCCTTGGTGTGCGCGCCCAGCTTGGGCGAATCGCTGCGCGGGTGTGGACGCTGGCGATCGAAGGAGATTGGCAGGCCAATAACTTTCATGCCGCTTTCCGGCAGCGTGCGCACGACGTCCATGGTCGCCAGCTGCTCGCTCTGCGCCAGCTCCGCCACGTCGTTGACCGGTGCACAGGGAACGCCCGCGGCAGCGAACAGGTCCAGCCAGTGGTCGCGCGGCTGCGCCTTCAAGAGCGGCTCGAGCAGGGCAACGAACTCCAGGCGGTTGGATGCGCGCACGCGGCCATCGCAAAAGCGCGGATCCCTGAGCCAGTCCAACCGGCCCATCACCTCGGCGAATTTCACGAACAGCCGGTCGTTGCCTACGGCAATGACCATCGGCCGATCCGCCGTCTCGAAGGCCTGGTAAGGCACGATGATGGGACTGCCGGTGCCGTGTCTCTGCGGGAGGTTGCCGGTGAGATAATAGTTGTGAAGTGCGCCCGCGACCCATCCCACTGCGGTCTCGAACAGAGAGGTGTCGACGACGCACCCGCGTCCGGTCGTCTGCCGCTGCTGTAGCGCCGCGAGTGCGCCAATCACGCACCACATGCCGGTCGCCGCATCGTTGATCGCCGGCGCACAGAATGTCGGCGGATCGCCGGGCCGACCGGTCAGCGTCATCACTGCACCATAGGCCTGCAGGAGTGGATCAAAACCTGGCGCGAGCCGCAGCGGCCCCTTGTAACCGAACGCCCAGATCGAGCAGTAGACCAGCCGCGGATTGACGGCGAGCATTGCCTCCGGTCCGACGCCGAGCTCCTCGACGATCCCCGGCCGCAGATTCTGAATCAGGATATCGGCATCCCTCGCCAGTGTCTTCAGCCGCGCAACGTCGTTCTCGTTCTTGATATCGAGTATCGCCGACTTCTTGCCGCGATTGTTGGCGTGGAACATCGCGCTGTCGCCGTCGACGAAAGGCGGCCCCCAGAGCCGCGCATCGTCACCGCCATCCGGTTTCTCGATCTTGATCACCTCGGCGCCCATATCAGCAAGAATTGCGCCCGCCAAAGGCCCGGCATAGGCCTGCCCGATCTCGATCACCCTGATGCCTGTGAGCGGCAGTGTCATGCGGCGTGGTCCTTCATGTTATTGCCGCGATTACACACTGCCGCGTTCGCATGCGGCAAGCCGTCGGCCACTTGCAGCACACGCCGTCGTCGCCACACTCTATTGCCAGGCGCAATGAGCCGATTGTGGCTGTCGCGTCGACCGAACGATCACCGCGTCGTGACGATACTGCGCTGGCGAAGCTCGCGATCAAAGCGTCTGGCAACGATCTCATGCCCGGCCGGCGTAAGATGGACGTTGGCCGGGAAATGCGTCAGCACGTTGTTGCGCGCCGCCTTCTGCAAATCGTCGGTCGTGTCGATGAACGGGCAGTCGAGACTGGTCGCGAGTGCCGCAAGCCATTGGCGCTGCAGCGTGCTCATCGCCTGCACCGCCGCTCCAACCGCGACATCAGAAAACTTCACACTGTCGGCGTAGGCAGTGTGCATCGTCGGAACATAGGCAAGGAATGGCGTAATCTGGTTGACGCGTGCCCATTCTACGAAGGCCTGCAGTGGTGGCCCGAACAGATCGATATCCGTCTGGCCCCTCTGCAGACGGAACGCCCATTCGACCTCGTCCTGATCGCGATTGGTGACGTTCATCTCCACCTTCTTGCCACCGACCATTGCGGCATAGCGGAAATCGCGCGCGCCGCTGCCGACCAGCCGGCGCCAGAGCGGAGACAACAAGACATGCGCACCAGCGGCTATGAACTCGGCCGCATAGCTCCATGCCGGCGCACTTTGCCGCGCCTTGACCCGCGGATCCTCGCCAGTCTCGAGGAAACGGCGCGTGAAGGCGAGATCGCGCAGGTCGTTGCCCTCGTATATCACCATGATGGCAATGCGCGGATGATAGATCGGCGCGAGACGCTTCATCATCTCGAGATATTCGTCGGGGCCGACGCCCGGCACGCCGATATTGTAGACGCTTGTGCCGGTGAGCGCTTCGAGCTTGGGCGTCATCGTGTCGTTGGGGGCCACGCCGGTGCAGAAGACGAAGGAGTCGCCGGCAACGAAGATCGCAGCCTCGCTGCGCTCGGCCTTCTGCGGCTCGTTGCAAAGCCCGTTGCGATCCATGGGCTGGCGCTCGATCGCTCCCTGCGCGAGATCGACGGAATCGGCAAACATCACGAAGGTCGAACCGGGAGCCGGCAGGTAGATTGTCGGCCCATGATCGCTGCGCATCTGCGGCGTGATGCGCAGCGTGTTCTCCGTCGTGCGCAACCCGAGACGCCCGGCGATCTCGGCGCGCAGATTTGGCTCGAAGCGATCGAGCACGGCAACGCCGATCAGGCCAGGGAACGCCCGCAGCACGACCTCCATGAGGCCAAAACAGATCAGCAACGTCATCGCCAGAGTGGCGAAAGGTGCCGCTATCTGTCTCACGCGCGACGTCCGCCTCTTCCGCTCCAGCCAGAAGCGGCGGCTAATCCTCGTTTCCACGTGGCCCCCTCAGGCTCCCTCTGGGCTGCTCATACCCGATTCCCAGACAGTTTGCAGTGTTCGGCAGAGAGCAGGTTTCGAGGTTTCTGGGGTAACCGGCAACGTCCGCGCTCCGAAACCGAGATGCCTGCAGACCGCCGCAAAGAATTGCGGTGTGCTAAGCAAATCCGTGAATCACTGGGGGACCCCGAGAATGAACAATCCCGATCGCCTGCGCACCCTGCTGGCCAAGCCTGATTTTGTCGTGATGCCAGCGGTATGGGACGGACTCAGTGCCAAGCTCGCGGCCGGTGCCGGCTTCGTGACCGCTTTCCTCTCCGGCTCCTGCGTTGCCGCCAGCCGCCTTGGCGGTCCCGATCTCGACCTCATCTCCTTCGGGGAAATGATGGACAGCTTCAACATGGTGCGAGGCGCTGCGCCGCAGACCCTGGTGCTGGCCGATGGCGATCATGGCTACGGCAACGCCATGAATGTGCAGCGGACGGTGCGCGCCTATGGCCGCGCCGGCGCCGCCGCCGTGCTGATCGAGGACAAGATCACGCCGCGTGCACTGACATCGGCTGGCAAGCCTTGCCTGCCGCGTGAGGAGGCACGCATGAAGATCCGCGCCGCCGTGGAAGCGGCGAAGGAGTCGGGCATCCTGATTCTCGCTCGCACCGACTGCCGCCCGACGCAGGGCATCGACGAGGCGGTCGCACGCATCGAGATGTATGTCGCGGAGGGCGCCGACATCCTGTTCCTCGACTCACCTGCGGACGATGCCGAGATCCGTCGCGGCATTGTCGCCGCAGCAGGCAAGCCATCGTTCGTCGTTCTGTCGCCCGGCGCTCCACGTGCAACACCGACACAGACGGAAGCCCAGGCGCTGGGTTTCAAGATCGGCACTTATCCGACCGGTATGCTGTCGCCTTCGATCGCCGGCATGAAGTCCGGTCTGGCGGCGCTCAAGGCTGGCGAGGCCGAGTCGAAGAGTGCCCTGCCACCTGCAGAGATGCGCGCTACCCTGGGCTACGGTGACTACGATCAGCAGGCGAAGCGATTCATCGTCGGGGGTTGATCTTCAACTCTTCGCCGGCAGTGGGAAATATCTGCCGAAGGCGGGGGCCGCTCGACGCGAAAGTTGGATGATGGCATCGCCTGCGGCTGGCACACCCCATCCTCCGAGGCAGTCGCGTCGGGTATTCCCCGCGCCGGGCAGGCAGTCGCAGATGGCGGCGGAACCGGACCGCGGACTTTCTTGTCCGCCTCATGTCTGTCGAAACGAAGAAAACGAGCCCCCAAGAATGTCCGCGGTCCGCCCGAATCGCTGGCAGCGGTAATCTGTGCCCGGAGCCGGAGCCGGAGCCGGACCACGCACCGTGCGTCCGCAGGTGATGCCCGCGGGAACTTCGCAGCGCAGGCGAGGTTCTCCCCACGGTATCCCGATTGCAGAGGCAGCCATGTCGACGAGGACCGATCAGCAAAGATCGCGGACCGACGCGGTATCGAGTGGCACGACTCGTCGCATGGTAGTTGGCGGCGTCACTGCGGGCGTCGCGGCGCTCGGCACCGCACAGGCGGTGGCGCAGGCTGCGCGCAACGGGACACAGACCGCCGTCGCGGTGCCCAACAGGGCCGAGCAGGATTATCCGCGACCACCCTTCCCCGAACAGCAGCAGCCTTGGCCGGGCCTCACAAGCAAGATGGATCCGCGGCCCGATCATGGCGAGACGACCTACAAAGGCTCAGGGCGACTCGCCGGTCGGCGCGCCCTGATCACTGGCGGCGATTCGGGAATCGGGCGTGCCGCGGCAATCGCCTTCGCCCGCGAAGGCGCCGACGTGGCGATCAATTACCTGCCGCAGGAGGAACCCGACGCACGCGAGGTGGTGCACCTCATCAAAGCCGCCGGCCGCAAGGCAGCAGCCCTGCCAGGCGACATCCGCAGCGAGGAGTTCTGCACCCAGCTTGTCGAGGACGCGATCGCGCAGCTCGGAGGTCTCGACATTCTGGTCAACAATGCGGCCCGTCAGGTGTCGCAGAACTCGATCGCCGACATCAGCAGCGAGCAGTTCGACGACACTTTCAAGACGAACATCTACGCACCGTTCTGGATCATCCGGGCAGCCCTGCCGCACCTCTCAGCCGGCTCGGCAATCATCAACACCGCCTCGGTCAATGCCTATGACCCGGGCGAGAACATCGTCGACTACGCCGCGACGAAAGGCGCGATCATGATCTTGACCAAGGGGCTCGCCAAGCAGCTCGCCGGCAAGAGGATTCGCGTCAACGCGGTTGCGCCGGGACCGGTTTGGACGCCGCTGCAGGTGACCGGCGGCCAGACCATCGAAAATCTTGTCCAGTTCGGCGGCAACACACCCATGGGACGACCAGCACAGCCCGCCGAGCTCGCGGCGCTCTATGTCGTGCTGGCGTCGGGTGAAGCGAGCTATTCGACCGGCCAGGTGTTTGGCGCGGTCGGTGGCCGCGGCGGCCCGTAAGGCGAACGCGCGAGCCAGCGCTTCAATTGAACGACATGCCGCCGTTCAGCGGCACTGTCTGCCCGGTCATGTAGGCGTTGCCGATCACCATCAGCACTGCTTGGGCACACTCCTCGGCGGTGCCGAACCGCCCCAGTGGAATGCGCGCCGGCGAAGCGGCAAGACCGGAGCGCACCATGTCGGTCTCGATCAGCGAAGGCGCAATGGCATTCACCGTGATGCCCTCCTTCACCAGACGTGCCGCATAGCCGCGTGTCATGCCCTCCATGCCAGCCTTCGAAGCGTTGTAGTGCAGCCCGACGCCACCGGCGCCACGCGCGGCGCCCGATGAAATATTGACGATGCGGCCCCACTTGCGCTGCCGCATCGCTGGCAGCACGGCCCGAGTGCACAGGAATGCCGACTTCAAGTTCACGGCGATTGTGCGGTCGAACTCCGCCTCGGTTAGATCCTCGATGCCGCGGATCAGGGCGATGCCGGCGTTGTTGACCAGCACATCGACCGGCCCGAGATCGCGCGCGATCTCGCTGACCATGCTGTCGACTGCATTGCCATTCGAGACGTCGGCACAGACTGCCATCGCGCGCCGGCCGATGGCGCGGATCGCGTCGACAACCTGCCGCGCCTCTGCCGCACGCTCACGATAATTCACGGCGACAGCGGCACCCTCGGCGGCGAGCGACAAGGCAATGGCGCGACCGATACCACGCGAGGCACCGGTGACGAGCGCTACACGACCCTCGAGTTCGCCATTCATCGTTCTACTCCCTTCCCCGTGCCGGGAAGAGCAGCGCATCTCACGTCCGCTGCAGCTCGGCATCGATGCTATCGATCAACGCCTTCACCCGGTCGTTGTAGGCAGGATGGATTTCCGGGCCGGCTTTGCCGTAGGCGAAGTAGTTGAGGTTGGTGCTGCCGTGATACACCACACTGTAGCTCGACACGTTGTAGCGAATCTCGACCAGCATCGTGTGCTTGTTGTTCCAGCTCTGGCTGGCGAGCAGGCGGCCCGCCGACTGCTCGGCAATGGTCCATTTGAGCTTCTGCGTGGCGGCGAGGATCGCCTGTTCGACGCGCTCCTGACTGCGGGCAGCGCCACGGATCGTCGCCGGCCGATCCTTGTAGTCGATGATTGTGACTGTCTCGCGTGCGATTGCCGCGGTGCAAACCAGACAGACAAGCAACAAGATCATAGCCGCAAGAATGCGCCGCATCGCTGTTCCTCCCCGCATCGGCTCATCGTGAGCCTACGAAAATTTGGTGCGACAGGCGAGACGGTTCGATGCGCCAGGCTATACGTCGCGCACGCACGGTTCATAGGCCGCTTCGCTTGACAAGCCCCGCGGCTGATGCCGCGATGCAGCGAGAAGGAGAGCTGCGGCAACGTGAAAGACCTGTCGATCCTGCGGACGGCGGAGGGTGGCACCAGCCTGGACTATGTCGATCCGATCTTCCCGGAGCGGCGGCTGCGCCTGCACAGTGCGCTGCCGGCAAAGCTGACGCCGGAGACGCCCCTGCTGTTCGTGCATCACGGTGTGGGGCGCAACGGCCGTGACTATCGCGACTATTGGGCAGCTCATGTCGATGCCGCCGACCTGTTCGTGATCTCGGTCGAGTTTCCCGAGGACCAGTTCCCCGAATATCTCTGGTACCATTTCGGCAATCTCCACAACGAGGCAGGCAACGCCAACCCGCGGGCGCTTTGGACCTTCGGAATCGTCGAACGCCTGTTCGATCAGTTGCGCGTGCAGGGCATTACCGGGCAGCAACGCTATGGCCAGTTCGGCCACTCCGCCGGTGGCCAGTTCGTTCACCGCATGCTGTCGTTCGGCTATCGCGACCGCGTGGCGCTGGCGATCACGGCCAATGCCGGCACTTACGCCATGCCCGATCTCGACATTCCGTGGCCATTCGGCCTCGGGGAGACCGAGGTCGATGACAGGTCATTGGCCGGCTTGCTCGGCTTTCCGATAACGG
>Ga0068860_100001548_pt1 | contig 24782 bp, 20 predicted proteins | sample KBSSwiS32_FD_66597 | JGI IMG/M metagenome (GOLD analysis project Ga0068860, IMG submission 66597) | Switchgrass rhizosphere microbial communities from Kellogg Biological Station, Michigan, USA - KBS Switchgrass S3-2 | ecosystem: Host-associated > Plants > Roots > Rhizosphere > Soil ...
GGCGGCCTCGAAGGTGCGGATGAACTCGCGGCCGATGATCTTGCGCTTCTCCTCGGGGTCGTGGACCCCCTCGAGCGCGCCGAGGAACTGCTCGCTCGCGTCGACCACGTCGAGCTTGTCGAAGACCGCCTCGAAGTCGGCGCGCACCTGCTCGGTCTCGCCAAGCCGCATCATCCCGTGGTCGACGTAGACGCAGGTGAGCCGGTCGCCGATCGCGCGCTGCACGATCGCCGCGGCGACCGCGGAGTCGACGCCGCCCGAGAGCGCGCAGATCGCGCGTCCCTCACCGATCTGCTCGCGGATCGCCGTCACCTGCTCCTCGACGATGTTCAGCATCGTCCAGGTCTGCCGGCAGCCCGCGATGTCGTGCAGGAAGTGCTCCAGCACCCGCTGGCCGTGCTCGGTGTGCAGCACCTCCGGGTGCCACTGCACGCCGGCCAGGCCGCGGTCGACGGCCTCGAACGCCGCGACCGGCGTGCCGGCCGTCGAGGCCAGCACCGTGAAGCCCTCGGGCGCGTGCGCCACCGAGTCGCCGTGCGACATCCAGACGTTGTGCTCGACCGGTACGTCGGCCAGCAGCGTGCCGGGCTCGCCCACCGTGACCGGCGTGCGGCCGTACTCGCGGACCCCGGTGTGCGCCACCTCGCCGCCGAGCCCCTGGGCCATCAGCTGGAAGCCGTAGCACATGCCGAACACCGGGGTGCCGGCCGTGAACAGCGCGCTGTCGATGCTGGGGGCGCCCTCCTCGTAGACGCTCGAGGGCCCCCCTGAGAGCACGATCGCCTTGGGGTTGCGGGCCAGCATCTCGGCGACCGGCATCGTGTGCGGCACGATCTCGGAGTAGACCCGCGCCTCGCGCACCCGCCGGGCGATCAGCTGTGCGTACTGGGCCCCGAAGTCGACGACGAGGACCAGGTCGTGGTCGGCGTGCGGACCGTCAGCCGTCATGGAGCGAGCCTAGTCTGGGCTCTCGTGGAGCGAGTCACCCGCGCCGACGTCGTCGCGACCGAGCCCCTGATCCGGCCCTACGTCCGCCGTACCCCGACGGTCGAGCTGGACCGCTCCGAGCTCGGGCTGTCGCCGGGTCGGGTCGTGCTCAAGCTCGAACAGCTGCAGCACACCGGCTCGTTCAAGCCGCGCGGCGCCTTCGCCAACGTGCTCCCGCGCGACCCGCAACCCGACACCATCGTGGCCGCGTCGGGTGGCAACCACGGCGCCGCGGTTGCCTACGTCGCGCAGGTGCTCGGCATCCCGGCGACGATCTTCGTCCCGGAGATCTCGAACCCGGCCAAGGTGGCGCGCATCCGCAGCTATGGTGCCGAGCCGGTGCTGGTCGGCGGACCTACGGCGAGGCGCTGGACGCCAGCCGCGAGTGGGCCCGCGGTCGCGATGCGGCCGAGGTGCACGCCTACGACGCCCGCGCGACGGTCATGGGTGCCGGGTCGCTCGCCCTCGAGCTGCAGGAGCAGGCGCCCGAGGTGGGCACCGTCGTCGCGGCCATCGGCGGGGGCGGGCTGCTCGCGGGAGTGGCCGCCGGCCACGACGGCGCCATGCGGGTCGTGGGTGCCGAACCCGAGGGCGCGCCCACCCTGACCCGCGCCCTTGAGGCGGGCCGACCCGTCGACGCGCCGACCGGCAGCGTCGCCGTCGACTCGCTGGCTCCGCGCCAGGTCGGCGGGCACCCCTTCGCGGTGCTCGACGCGCTCGACGTCGAGGCCACGCTGGTGAGCGACGAGGAGATCGTCGCCGCACAGCTCACGCTCTGGGAGCGGCTGCGGCTGGTGGCCGAGCCGGGCGGCGCCACCGCCTTCGCCGCCGTCCTCGCGGGCAGGCTCGACCTCGGCCCCGAGCCGGTGGCGGTCGTGGTCAGCGGAGCCAACACCAGCGCCGTCGCCTTCTGAGCCCCGAGCGCCGACGGCTCACCCGATGCGCTCCGACACCGACACGACGATGCCCTCGGGGCCGCGGACGTAGGCCATCTTCCAGATGCCCTCGTACTCGCCGATCCCACCGACGAGCCCGTAGCCGAGATCGGCGGCCGCCCCCACCGTCGCCTCGATGTCCTCGACCTCGAAGCACACGTTGCGGATGCCCAGCTGGTTGGCGGGCGGGTCGGTCAGCCCCGGCACGGAGTCGGGCGTCACGAACCGCGCGACCTCCAGCCAGGTCCCACCACCGGGCACGCTCAACCCGACGATCTCGGTCCGCGACCCGGGGATGCCGCACACCGTGTCGATGAACTCCCCCTCGACGAACTGCGACCCCGACGCCTCGAGCCCGAGCGCCTCGAAGAACGCCACCGCCCCCTCGAGGTCGGCCACCGTGATCCCGACATGGTCGAACCGCTGCACCTGTCCCATGCCCATGCAGACTGCCACCGGTCCGTTTCTCATCGGGCGCAGCGCCGACCCGCCCGTACAGAACCGGCGGCTCACCATCCCCCACCACGCCGACCCGCCCGTACAGAACCGGCGGCTCACCATCCCCCACCACGCCGACCCGCCCGTACAGAACCGGCGGCTCACCCACTCCATCACCACCACCGAACGCCAACCCACGTGGCACTAACGAAACGATGAAGGCCCTCCGGGACGGGTCGGCCCGGGTCGATCGGGCGCGTGGCGCGGGCGCCCGACCGAACCGGGCTGGGAGCCGCCCGCGACACAGCGGCCGCTTTCGGCCCGGGCCGATCCGGCCCGGAGAGGCCGGACACCGAGGCAACCACGGGAAGGCCGCCTGCCAAGGCAAAGAACCCCTAAATGCACCAGAGCCCGGCCGGGGAGGGACCGATGAGACGGGCAGAGCGCCGGGCCCTTGGGCCCGGTCGCCCGTCCCAGAAATGCACCAGGGCCCGGCCGGGGAGGGAGGGTGGCCGGGCCCTGATCGTCCACGCATCTGTTGGACAGCGCCTGGACTCTGGAGACCGGTCAGAGGGAGGGAGCATGACGACCGGTTCCGCCCGTCTCAACGAGGGCCGGTCAGGGGGGTTACGCCTGTAGAAGCCGCGAAACGGCGCGGAAATCGGCCGGTCTGGACCAGCGATACCGCCGGGGTGTCTGACCTGCGAGGACGCGGTCGCGAGCGGAAGTCAGCTCACGCCCACGATGGGCAGCCGCAGCGCTCCCGGAGCCGATTCGGGCACCACCGGAGCCTTCGGGGCGACCGGTTGGAGCCGCCGGTAGCTCTCGCCGAGGGGCGGCCGCGGGTCGGACTCGCCCTTGTTGGGCCACATCGACATGGCCCGTTCGGCCTGGGCGGTGATGGTCAGCGACGGGTTCACGCCGAGGTTCGCGCTCACGGCGGAGCCGTCCGCGACGTGCAGCCCCGGGTGGCCGTAGACCCGCTGGTAGGCGTCGATCACGCCGGTCTCGGGCGAGTCGCCGATCGCGCAACCGCCGATGAAGTGGGCGGTGAGCGGCATGCCGAACGGCTCGCCGATGTTGCCCCCGGCCGTGCCATCGATCAGCTCCGCCATCCGGCGTACGGCGTCGTTGGCCACCGGGATCCACGAAGGGTTCGGCGCGCCGTGGCCCTGCTTGGAGGTCATCCGCCAGCGGCGGGTGAGCCGGCCACGCTTGCCGTAGGTGGTGATCGAGTTGTCGACGCTCTGCATCACCAACGCGATGACCGTGCGCTCGGACCAGTGCTTGAAGTCATAGAGGTCCTTGATGTTCGACCGCTGGGTCCACATCTCCTTGAGCCACACCCGCCAGCGCGGCCCGTCACCGTCACCGTCGGTGAGAACGGTCTGCATCATGGCCATGGTGTTGAAGCCCTTGCCGTAGCGCACCGGCTCGATGTGGGTGTCGGCGTCCGGGTGGAACGACGAGGTGATCGCGACGCCGTAGGAGTAGTCGGTCGGGTCGTCGACCGGTGCGATGGCGCCGAGGATCGACTCGGAGTTGGTGCGCGAGAGGTAGCCCAGCCGCGGAGAGAGCCGGGGCAGGTGGCCCTCGTCCTTCATCCGGTGCAGCAGCTTCTGGGTCCCGAGCGAGGCCGCCGCGAGCACGACGTGCTCGGCGGTGAGCACCTTCTGGCCCCGGCCGGTCTTCGCCTTGGTGAACTTCACGCGCACGTCGTAGCCACCCGCGGCCCGCGGCGAGATCCGGGTCACCGTGGTCAGCGGCAGCACCGCGGCGCCGTTCTGCTCGGCGAGGTAGAGGTAGTTCTTGACCAGCGTGTTCTTGGCGTTGTGCCGACAACCGCTCATGCACTCACCGCAGTTGAGGCAGGTGTTGCGCGCCGGTCCGGCGCCGCCGAAGAACGGGTCCGGGACCTCCGCGCCTTCCGGCTGCCCCGGGCCGCCGAAGAACACCCCGACCGGGGTCGGGTGGAAGGTGTCGGCGACGCCGAGCTCGGTCGCGACCTTCTCCATCACCTCATCGGACGGCGTGCGCACCGGGTTCTCGACCACGCCGAGCATCCGCTTGGCCTGGTCGTAGTAGGGCGCGAGCTCCTCCTTCCAGTCGGTGATGTGCGACCACTGCGGGTCGTTGTAGAACGGCGGCAGCGGCTCGTAGAGCGTGTTGGCGTAGACCAGCGACCCGCCGCCGACGCCCGCCCCGGCCACGATCATCGTGTCGCGGACCGCGTCGATGCGCTGGATGCCGTACATGCCGAGCGCCGGGGCCCAGAGGTACTTCTTCAGGTCGAGGGTGCCGGAGGCGAAGTCGGCGTCGTCGAAGCGCGCACCCGCCTCCAGTACGCCGACGCGGTAGCCCTTCTCGGTGAGCCGCAGCGCGGTGACCGAGCCACCGAAGCCGGAGCCGACGACGAGGACATCGAAGTCCAACCCGGTCATGCTCGTCCCAGCTTCTTCATCAGCCGCAGGTTGGCGGTCATCACCTTGGCGTAGGTCTCCTCGGACATGCCGAGCATCGGCGCGAACCGGATCAGCCGCTGGGTGGCCACCGACTGCGACTCGGTGTAGCGGTGGATCCCCTCGCTGCCCTGTCGGCGTCCCACGCCCGACTCACGCATGCCGCCCATCGGGCTGTCGATGCTGGCGAACGTCGCCCCGAAGGCCTCGTTGATGTTGACGGTGCCGCACTTGATGAAGCGCGCGATCATCCGGGCCCGCGCGCCGTCCTGGCTGTAGATCGAGGCGTTGAGGCCGTACTCGCCGGCGTTCGCCCGCGCAATAGCGTCGGCCTCGTCGTGGAAGCGGTAGAGCGAGATCACCGGGCCGAACGTCTCCTCGCCGAAGCAGGTCATGTCGGGCGTCACGCCCTCGAGGATGGTCGGCTCGAAGAAGTAGGGCCCCAGGTCCGGGCGTGGCCTGCCGCCGGCGAGCACCCGGGCGCCCTTCGCGACCGCGTCCTCGACATGACGGGTCACGGTGTCGAGCTGGGCCTGCGAGATCAGCGAGCCCATGTCGACGCCCCAGTCGAGGCTGGCGCCGAGCGTCATCGCCTCGGTGCGGGCCACGAACCGGTCGACGAACCGGTCATAGACCTGGTCGGCGACGAACATCCGCTCCATCGAGACGCAGAGCTGCCCGGCGTTCGAGAACGACGCGCGTACGGCGCCCTCGGCTGCCTTCTCGAGGTCGGCGTCGCGGAGCACCAGGATCGGGTTCTTCCCACCCAGCTCGAGCGAGCAGCCGATCAGCCGCTCCGCGCAGCCCTTGGCGATCAGCTTCCCGGTGGCCGTCGAGCCGGTGAAGCAGATGTAGTCGGCGCGGCTGACCATCTCGGGGCCGATGTCTGCGCCGGGGCCGGCGACCACGGTCCACAGGTCGGGCGGGAAGCCGGCCTCCTCGAGCAGCTGGGCGCCGAGCAGTGCGGAGAGCATCGTCTGCGCATCCGGCTTGGCGACCACGGCGTTGCCGGCGAGGAGCGCGGGCAGCCCGTCGCACAGCGCCATCGTGAACGGGTAGTTCCAGGGGCTGATGATCCCGACGACGCCCTTCGGCACCCGGTTGACGTCGACCCGGGTCAGCCCCGGAACCACGCCGATCTTGCGCTGGGTGTCGAGGTGGTCGTGCGCCGTACGCGCGTAGTAGCGGGCGGTCAGCGCCACGTGCAGCGGCTCGTCGAAGGCATGCTTGCGGGCCTTGCCGGACTCCAGCACGATCATGTCGATGATCTCGTCCTGCCGGTCGAGGATCAGGTCGTGCAGCCGCAGCAGGATCGCGGCGCGGTCGTCGATGCTCACCCGGCTCCAGGCCTGCTGCGCCTTGCGGGCCCGCGCGAACGCCTGCGCGACGTCGTCGGCGCTGGACTGCGGGATGTGCGCGAGCGGCGCCCCGTTGAGCGGGCTGCGCACCTCGACGGTCTTGCCCGTAGTGGCCAGCAGCCGCCGGGTCAGGCTCTCGGCGTACTCCGGCTCGAGGGCGTACGACGCCGTGGCGTCGTGCTCGGGATCGCGTGGCCCTTCGACCAGCGGACCGCCGGCGGGACTGGGGTTCCGGTCACTCATGGACCGAGACTAGGGCGTCGTGACCTGCGCCACTACCCGTGAGTAGCTCGGTGTGGCGCTTTACACATCTGCTTGGTCTGTCAAGATGTGTCGTGGGCCCGAGCCTGACCACCTTCGGGTTGGGGGCGGCGCAGGGCTGGCTGCTGCGGTCCCAGCGGGGTTGGGTCCGGGCAGCGGTGACGCCTCAACCGGTCGGTGGCCTCGAGGAGTTCATCAGCCACCGCCACCTCGGCGTGTCCCAGCTGCCGCGCGTGGTGGCGGTGGCCCATCAACCCGTACCAGCCCGGCAGGCGTGGAGGGGTCACCGCCACCCGGGGCTGGCGGCGGGAAGGCCTGCGGATAACCGGTCGCCCGTCTCCGTCCCGGCTGTCATCCTGTTCGGCTGACATGAGTACGACCGACTTCGCTGCCCAGGCGACCACGGAGACTCCGAGCAGCGTGGCTGGTCGCGCGCTCGGGGTCGCTGCGGCGCGCCTGGCCGCAGTGTCCACACCGCTCAACCGCCCTGCCGTGGCGGCGGTCGGCGCCGCCCTGATGCGGGTGCTAGCCGAGGACCCGGACCGCCTGCTCGGCGGCGGGGAGGCCAGGGGCGCGCCGGTCTGGGGCATCGCCGAGACCACGACGGGGGACCTCGCGGTGCCGATCTCGGCGATGGTTCGGGTCCCGGCCGGCGTGATGACCGACCACGACGTCGTGGCCCGGATGCACCAGGCCGAGTGGGAGGCGACCCTCGAGGTGTTCACGACGGTCGACAACCTGCTGCAGCTGCGTCCGGCGTTCCGCGCCTGGGTCGTGGAGACCACGACGACGGGCTCGCCGTTCCGGTTCGGGCAGTTCGCCGTCGAGGCGGACAACAAGGGGATCAACCTGACCCGCTGGGCGGCCGGTACTGCGTCCCGCGCCGACCTGCTGCTCCCGCCGCGCGTCTGGGAGACCATCGACCGCACCATCCACGGCTCGCTGGAGATGAGAGAGACGATGGCGGCCGCGGGCCTGGCCTCCTCGGCGGGTGTGCTGTGCGTCGGCCCGCCCGGCACCGGCAAGAGCGCGCTCGCGCGCATCGTCGCGGCCGAGGTGATGGGTCGTGCGACCGTGCTGATGGCCACGCCGTGGGCGGCGCAGCGGTTCCTCGCGCCGCTGTTCCGGCTGGCCGCACAGCTCGCTCCGTCGGTCGTGGTGATCGACGATCTCGACCTCGTGGTGGGTGGCCGTGGTGCCGGCGCCGAGCAGCTGCACGGCTTCCTCGCCTCGATGGACGAGGTGATGGGCTCACCCGAGGGCGTCGTCGTGCTGGCCTCGACCAACGCACCGGGCAGCATCGACCCGGCAGCGATCCGCGCCTCGCGGTTCGACGCGGTCATCGAGATGACCGCGCCGCAGCCGGAGGGGCGCGCCCGGATCCTCGAGCGCTACCTCGCGGCGTTCCCGGACGTCGACATCGACCGCGTCGTGCAGGCGACCGGTGGCGCCACCGGCGCCGACCTGCGCGACCTGGCGCGGCGGGCCTACCTGGCCAGCCGTGGAGCGGTCACCACCGAGGCGGTGCTGGCCGCCGTCGACGACGGCCGGTTCGCCGAGGAGCTGACTACCGGCGCCTACCTGTGAGGCGCCCGCGCTGGGGTAGTCACGCCTCGGTGTAGATCGACTTCAGCTCGGTGTACTGCGCCAGCCCCTCGGGGCCGAACTCGCGGCCGATGCCGGAGGACTTGTAGCCGCCGAACGGCGCCGCGAAGTCCATCGTGTAGGTGTTGACGCCGTAGGTGCCGGCGCGCACCCGGCGGGCGACGTCGAGCCCGGCTTGCTTGTCGGCGGTCCACACCGTGCCGGCCAGCCCGTAGTCGGAGTCGTTGGCGATCCGGACGGCGTCGTCGACGTCGTCGTAGGGGATGACCGACACCACGGGCCCGAAGATCTCCTCCTGGGCGATCCGCATCCGGTTGTCGACGTCTGCGAAGACGGTCGGGCGGACGTACCACCCCGACGACATCCCGTCGGGCATGCCGTTGCCGCCGGGCGCGACCCGGGCGCCCTCCTCCTGGCCCAGCGCGATGTACTTCTCCACCCGCTCCTGCTGCCGCTGGGCGACCAGCGGCCCGATCTCGGTGGTCGGGTCCATCGGGTCGCCGACCGGCATCGACTTGACCGTCTCGACCAGCGCGTCCACGACGGTCGCGTAGTTGGCGCGCGAGGCCAGGATCCGGGTCTGGGCGACGCACGCCTGGCCGGAGTTCATCAGCGCGGTGAACCGCAGCCCAGCCATGGTCGCCTCCAGGTCGGCGTCGTCGAGCACGATGGCCGCCGACTTCCCGCCGAGCTCGAGCGAGACCCGCTTCAGCTGCTCCCCGCAGACCGCGGCGATCTTGCGCCCGGCCGCGGTCGACCCGGTGAACGCGACCTTGTCGACGCCGGGGTGCGCGACCAGGTGCTCACCGGCCTCGCGGCCCGCGGCGACGATGTTGACGACGCCGGCCGGCACGCCGGCCTCGGTCAGCAGCTCGGCCATCAGGTAGCCGTCGAGCGGTGTCTCCGGGGCCGGCTTCACCACGACCGTGCAGCCTGCCAGCAGGGCGGGCACCAGCTTGGACATGATCGTGAACTGCGGGACGTTCCACGGCGGGATCGCGGCGACCACGCCCACCGGCTCGCGGCGTACGACGACCGGGGCACCCAGCACCCCGGCCCGCTCCTCCTCCCAGGGGAACCCGCGGGCGATGCCCAGGAACGCCTCGATCTGCATCCACGGGGCCGGCGACTGCGCCAGGTTGGAGAACGACGTCGGCGAGCCCATCTCGATGGTGATCAGCTCGGCCATCTCGGTCATCTTCGCGGCGTAGAGCCCCGAGAACGCCTGGACGACGTCGATCCGCTCCTGCGGCGAGAGCCGCGGCCACGGCCCCTCGTCGAACGCGCGCCGGGCGGCGGCGACCGCCGCGTCGATGTCGCCGGCGGTGCCCTCCGGGACCCGGGCGACCACCTGCTCAGAATGCGGCGAGACCACCTCGAGCACCGCGGAGGTGGCCGGGGCGGCCCAGCCGCCGTCGATGAAGAACGCGTCACGGTCGAGGTCGGTCATCTTGGTCTCCTGGCGCTGTCGGAATCTCTTGTAACTGACCGTTCGGTGCACTTCCATGCGGCTACACGCGCAGGGCAGTAGTCGTAACGGTCAGTTACATGCAATGGGGGGCTGGTTGGCGCGCTGGCGAACGAGCTCACGGCGCGTGGATGAACCAGTCGGTGAAGCCGGTCGGCGCGTGCAGACCGAGGACGCCGTGCTCGTAGAGGCCCCAGCCCTCCTGCGGCTCCTTGCCCTCCTCGTGCCACACGGCCCGCCCGACGCTGTCGGTGAGGCCGAACGGCACCCGGCCGACCACGGCGGGGTCGGTCATGTCGTAGGTGACGCGCTCGGTGAAGCCGGGGCCCTTCCACTGCCCGTGGCCCCAGTCGGAGTCGCCGCCGTAGCCGCCGCCGACATGGATCGGGACGGGCAGCAGCGACTCGACCTCGATGGTGACCGGCGTGCCGTCGGGGAGGGTGCAGTCGATGACGCCGCTCTTCGGCGTCCGGGTGCCCGAGACGTACGTCGTCCGGATCCGCGGCCAGCCGAGCTGCTCGATCCGGCCGTCCTTGAAGACCCGGGTGCAGTCGTTGAGGAGCCGGTAGCCGTCGGCCTCCTCCTGGATGATCAGGCAGATCCCGAAGTCGTCGAAGGCGATCGGCACGTAGAGCCACCACATCCCGCCCCACGCCGGGTCCGCCGGCCGGCCGGGCGGCTCCGACTCACCCGACGGCCGGATCCCCCATGAGCGGTCCCGCGAGCCGATCCAGCGGTCCGGCGTCACGGCGAGGTCCTCGTCGTCGATCGAGATCACGCCCTCCCACGATCCGCACTGCGCGAACCGCTGGGCGTCGAGCACCTTGCGCAGGGTGCCGGTCCGCATCACGTGGGGCGCCTCCTGGATGACCGGGAACAGGCCCCGCCAGCGCAGGTCCATCGCGATGCCCTTGGTCTCGTCGAGGACGACGCGGACCTCCTCCAGCGGCTTGGGCACCTCGATCCGGAAGCCGCCGACACGCGGGTTGAGCCGGTCGTTGTCCATCGCGTCGCCCAGGTGCACCGCGGTCTGCTCGTCGCCGCGGCGGATCAGCACGAACGCGTCCTTGGTGCCTAGGTTGGGGTAGTAGCCGGCGCCGAAGATCGCGAAGAGGTCACCGGTGCGGTCGTGCGCGTTGAAGTACCAGCGGTCGTAGAAGTTCCGGTCGCTGCTGCCGACGTCGACCACCGGCTGGGGCAGCTGGTGGATCGGGTACTCGTCCAGTCCCGTGATCACGCGCCCACCTCCGAGAGGAGTCGCTCGATGAGCGGCTTGCAGTGGAACAGCGTCTCGACGTCGGCGGGCCGCTCGACCTCGCCGAAGTGGATCGAGCGCGCACCGGTGCGCATGAAGACCACGCACCAGAGCACGCCGTTGTAGAGGTGGTACCAGGTGAGGTCGCCGAGCTCCTTGCCCGTCTCGGCGGCGTACGTCGCCCGCACGTCCTCCTCGCGCATGAAGTGCGGCATGCCGGGCATCTCGAACACCTCGGTGATCGACTCGAAGACCTGGTGGGCGAAGACCATCCACGACAGGTCCATCTCGCGCGGGCCGATGCAGGCCATCTCCCAGTCGAGGACGCCGACCGGGGCGAAGTCGCGGTAGATCACGTTGCCGATCCGGCTGTCGCCCCAGCAGAGCACCGTGTCGGTGGCGGTGTCGGGCTGGTGGCTCTCGAGCCACGCGAGCGCCCGCTCCACCATCGGCGAGGGGCCGATGTCGGGGACCGCCCACTCGTACCACGCACTCGCCCATGCGAGGTTGCGCTGGAGCGGTGTCTCGCCCGGATGACCCGACCGGTCGAGGAAGCCGAAGGTCTGCGCCGCGTCCGGGATCGCGTGCAGCCCGGCGATGGCCCTGACGGTGCTGTCCTGCAGTCGCCGCTGGTCCTCGACCGAGGCGTCGGCCAGCCAGTTGTCGCCCCAGTTGTAGGGCGGTACGTCGGGTGGCACCACGCCCTCGATGCGCTCCATCAGGAAGAACGGCGTGCCGAGCACGTCGCCCGTCGGCTCGACGAGACCGACGACCGGCACGGGGACGTCGGTGCGCTCGCCCACGATCCGCATGGCGTCGTACTGGTCCTGGAGCGCGTAGTCCATGAACACCGGGATGTCGTGCTCGGCCGGCGCGACCCGCGCGACGAACTCACCCGTCCGCTGCTCACCCCCCTCGGTCCAGGTGGCGTCGAAGACGAGCGTCTCCGAGGACATGCCGTTGGCGTCGATGCCGCTGTGCAGGGTCACCTTGGGCTCGGCACCCGGAGGCAGGACACCGGCCAGCCAGTCCTCGAGCAGCCCGGGGACGGTGGCGGGGTCGCGACTGGTGCGCTGGAGCTTCAAGTCGGCCGGTGGCCCCTGAGTCACGTGCCCTCCCTGGTGTGACGCGGGTCTCTAGTTGACGCGTGTCAGTTTTGTAGAACGTGTTCTAGTTGTCAACGAGGCCTCCGGTTTCTGTCCGTCCGGTCCCACCGCGTTCGTCTCTAGGGTGAGAACCGGCAACCCGCCGGTCCGACCAAGGAGAGCCCTCATGCCGCAGTACGCCGCGATCCTCTACAGCCTCGACGTCGACTGGACCCTGCCCGAGTACGGCGAGACCACCAAGGCCTACATGGAGTTCGGAGAGGCCGCCGCCGCCGTGATCCGCGGCGGGGCCGCGTTGTACCCCACCTCGACCGCCACCACGGTGCAGGCGGCCGAGAAGGGCGGCGACGCGATCACGACCGACGGCCCCTACACCGAGACCAAGGAGGCCCTCACCGGCTTCTACCTCATCGAGGCGGCGGACCTCGACGAGGCGATCCGGTGGGCCGCGCAGATCCCGGCCGCCTGGGACGGTGGCACCGTCGAGGTCCGGCCCGTCATCGACTTCGGTGGCTGACCAGACCGACACCGGTGCCGCGGCGCGTCGCGCCCTGACCCTCCTGGTGCGGGAGTCGGGGCGCGACGTGCTGGCCACCCTGACCCGCACGACCGGCGATCTCGCCCTGGCCGAGGACGCCGTCCAGGACGCCGTCGTCCGCGCTCTCGAGCTCTGGCCCCGTGACGGCGTCCCGCCCAACCCGGTCGCCTGGCTGCGGCTGGTCGCCCGGCGGCGGGCCGTCGACCTGGTGCGCCGCGAGGCGGCCCGCAGCGGGAAGGAGGACGCCGCCATGGACCGCTCCACCGAGCCTGATCCCTGGTCCGAGCCGGCCGGCGAACCCGACCCGAGCATGGTCGACGACGACCTCCTGCGGCTGATCTTCACCTGCTGCCACCCGTCCCTCTCGGTGGAGACGCAGGTGGCGCTCTCGCTACGCACGCTCTGCGGGCTCACGACCACCGAGGTGGCCCGGGCCCTCGTCGTCCCGGAGGCGACGATGAGCAAGCGGCTGACGAGGGCCAAGGAGAAGATCCGGATCGCGGGGATCCCCTATCGCGTGCCACCCGACCACGAGCTGCCCGACCGCTGGGCGGCCGTGCTCGCCACGACCTACCTGCTCTTCAACGAGGGGTACGCCGCCACGACCGGACCCGACCTGGTGCGTGGCGAGCTGGTCGACGAGGCGATGCGGCTCGGGCGGCTGCTGGTCCGCCTGCAGCCCGACGACGCCGGGGCGATCGGGCTGCTCGCCCTCATGCTGCTCCAGGACTCCCGACGGGAGACGCGGCTGGGCGCCGACGGCGAGCTCGTGCTGCTGGCCGACCAGGACCGCTCCCGCTGGGACGGCGCCAAGATCACCGAGGCGGTGCGCCTGGTCGGTGACGGGCTGCGTCGCACCCCCGACCGCCCCGACCGTTACGTCGTCCAGGCGGCGATCGCCGCGTGCCACGCCCTGGCGCCCTCCTACGCCGCGACCGACTGGGCCGCGGTGGTGTCGTGGTACGACGTGCTGCTGGGTCTCGATGGCGGTCCGGTCGTCCGGCTCAACCGCGCCGCCGCGGTGGCCGAGCGCGACGGCGCCACTGCCGGGCTCGCCGAGGTCGAGGCGGTCACCGGGCTCGACGGCTATGCACTGTGGCACGCGACCCGAGCGGTGCTGCTGCGCCGGCTCGACCGCCACGCCGAGGCCGACGCCGCGGACCGCCGAGCCGCGGCCCTGCCGCTCAACGACGCCCAGCGGCGCCTGCTGCAGACCTAGCGCCTGCTAGCCGAGGAACCGCTCGACGTACGGCGCGAACCGAGCCCGCAGCGCCGCGTCGTCGAGCCCGAACATCTCCGGGCCGGTCGCCACGGTCCCGAGCCGCCCGCGCCGGTGCCCGTCGAGGTAGTCCGCCATCGCTGCTCGGGCCTCGCCGGTCATCGGCTCCCCCGCAAGCTCGTAGACCCGCTCGGTCACGGCGAGGTCGTCGGCCATGAAGTCGTCGAACCGCACGTCGAGCGAGCGGTCGGCGGGGATCGCGGCGCGGTCGCGCACGACGGCCTGGAGCATGAGGTCGAGGCGGTCGACCCAGTAGTCGACGATCTCGTCGCAGTCGACCGGCGAGCGGTGCATCCGCGCGGTGTAGCAGAGCATCACCAGCATGGAGAGGGTCACCGGCACCGGGTCCCGATGCGTGACCACGACCGTCACGCCAGGGAAGACCCGCTCGAGCACCGGCAGCTGCTCGAGGTGCTGGGGTGACTTGAGCAGCCAGCGGCGACCGCCGCGTAGGTGCTGCAGGCACTGCAGCTGCAGCCGGAGGTGCTCGTAGTGCGGGGTCTGGTCGTGGGCCAGGTAGTGGTCGCGCCAGGCGGGCACGTGGCCGAGGGTCTCCATCAGCATCGACGACAGGTCGTTGAAGAGAAGCTGGATCTCCTCGTGGACGTGCTGGGTGGTCATCTCGTGCATCAGCGGGAAGTGGGGCATCGCCTGGTTCATGAAGTCGACCGCCAGGTCGGTGCGCGCCATCCGCGGGTCCGGCTCGACCCCGGCCTCGCCCGGCATCGGGAACGGCTCGATCGACTCCCAGTAGCGCAGCACCCGGAACGTCGGGCCCGCCGCCAGCAGGTTGTGCAGGTGCGTCGTGCCCGTGCGGGGGAGCCCGGCGATCACCACCGGCGGCACCAGCTCGAGGTCACGGATCTCCGGGTGGTCCTTGAGCAGTCGCTCCATCAGCAGCCGGTTCTTCAGCACCTGCAGCAGCTGCAGGTGGAAGCTCAGGACGCCCGGCCCGTGCAGCCCGTCGATCCCGCGCAACGCCGCGAGGAACAGGTCGAAGCGCTCCCGGTAGTCGTCGCTGCCGAAGTCGTCGAGCCCGGTCTCGTCCATCGCCTTCTGGTGGAGGAGCTCGCCGTCGAGCGGCGCGTCTGCGGCCATCAGCTCCATGAACCCGCGGATCTCCTCGACCTCCGGCGTGAAGCGCGGCACCTCGAGGTCGTCGATCAGGACTGGCTCTGTCATCTCGACACCCTTTTCGTTACTGTCGTTACGTAATGAAAACACCCGTTGGCCGGCCGCGGAACCCCTCGATCGACGAGGCGGTGCTGAAGGCTGCAGCCGAGCTGGTCGTCGAGGTGGGCTACGCCGACCTGACCATTGCCGCGATCGCCGAGCGGGCCGGCACCAGCAAGCCCGCGATCTACCGCCGCTGGCCCAGCAAGGCGCACCTGGTGCACGAGGCGGCGTTCCGCGACGGCGACGAGGAGCTGTCGCTGGCCGACACCGGCTCGCTCCACGACGACCTCGCCGAGATGCTCCGGCGTACGGCGGCCGCCTTCGCGCACCCGGTCGCGCGGGCCCTGACCCCCGGCCTCATGGCGGAGATCGCCGCAGACCCCACACTCCACCCGGCACTGCTCGAGCGGTTCGGGGGCGCGTGGAAGGGGTTCCACGACCGGCTCGCGTTGGCCCAGGAGCGCGGCGAGGTGCGCGCCGGCGTCGACCCCGATGTGCTGATCGAGACGCTCGCCGGCGCTGCCCTGATGCGGTTGCTCATCGCGCCCGACGCCCTCGGCAACGACTGGGTCGAGCAGACCACCACCCTGCTGATGAGAGGCATTGCCACATGACTCACGAGTCCACCGCTGCCTGGCACGAGCTGCTCGACACCCTGCGCGGCCTCGAGTCGGCATTCCTCGAGGGCGATCGCGCGGTGCGCGACGACCGCACCCTGGCCGACGGCTACCGGGCGCTCGCCACCACCCTGGGCGTCGCGTTCGACACCTACCTGTTCGCCGAGCCCAGCCGGCCGAGCTTCCTCGAGCTCAACACGCCGTTCCGCCGCGACCGGCGCTGGGGCGGTGACAACACCGACGCCTACTACCGGCTCTGCCCGGTCGACCCCGCCCGCCGCTACCGGGTCTTCGGCAACCGCGGCGACGCGGTCTACTTCGCGCTGACCGGCTACAACGAGCCGGCGCCCGGCACCTGGTCGGACCAGATCGTGCTGCACCTCAACGACACCGACATGGGGGTCGACGCCAACGGTGACTTCTCCTTCGAGATCGGCCCGGTTCCGGGGATCGCCGCGCTGGTGACCCGCGACTACCAGGTGGACCCGACGACCGGCCGCCCGGTGACCTGGCGGATCGAGGCGCTCGACGAGCCCGACCCGATCCGGCACGGCGACGCCGAGACGGCCGTCGCGCTCCGGTCGAGCGCCGCCTGGCTGCGCACCATGTTCCTGATCGTCCCACTGGCGGTCGGCGTACGCAGCGACGACCAGCACACCCTCGGCCACGAGATCGCCAACGCCGCCAACACCATGGGCGCTCCCTACCAGGTGCCCGACGCCAACTTCGGCTGGTCGGCCCGCGACGCGTGCTACTCCTTCGGCAGCTACGACCTCGCCGAGGACGAGGCGCTGGTGATCACCCACCGGCCGCCCACGAGCCGCTTCTGGAGCCTGTGCGTGTGGAACCAGTTCATGGCCAACCACAGCGCGGGCGACGGGCGTACGTCGGTCAACATCGGCTCGGCCGTGCCCAACAGCGACGGCACCGTGACGGTCGTGGTCAGCGCCGAGAAGTCGGCGCACCCCAACGCGGTGACGACGATGGGCTACCCACGCGGCAACCTGGCCTTCCGCTGGTTCCTGCCGGATGCGGTGCCCGAGCCGCCCGAGGTCTGGCTGGTGAAGGTGGCGGGGGCGCCCACGGCTGTGGACTGATCTCTCCGGCAGTGGTGGTATGGCTGCGCCCACCCCTTCGGAAGGACCCGTGATGACCCGTCAGCGTCGTGGACTGCGCACCCTCGTCATCGGTCTCCTGCTGGGCCTGGTCCTCGGCGGTGCCGGCGTAGCGGTAGCCGCCCCGCCGACCACGAAGACGATCAAGAAGATCGTCACCAAGCAGGTCAAGAAGCTCGCGCCCAAGCTCACGGTGGGCAACGCCACGAACGCCGCCGCGCTGGGCGGGGTGCCGGCGTCGTCGTACGTCCAGCGCTCGGGGATCCGCGCGGACGGAGTCGCGACGTCTGCGGACGTCGACGTCACGACCGGGCCGGTCACCCTGCTGTCCAAGAGCGTGGCCGCCCCCACCGACGGCTACCTCTTCGTGGTGGCCACCCTCTCCGGGCGTCAGAAGGTCGTGAGCGCCTACGGCCTCCTGAGCTACAAGCTGATGCTCGACGGGACGCCCCTGACACCGGACACGGCCTACCACCAGCTGGTCACCCACGACGAGAACTTCGGCGACAGCGGGGCCGTGAGCGCGGTGGTCGCCGTCTCGGCGGGCTCGCACACCGTCGCGCTCCAAGTGGCGGAGATCGGCGCCGGCACGACAGTGACCGGACGGGACCTGTCGGTGCTCTTCACGCCGAGCGGATCGGCCCAGACACTGCCCTACTGAGCCTGGCTGCGACGCTGGGGTCAGACGATGTCGGGCGCGCTGACCCGCGCCTCGTCGGCCTCATGGTCGGTCGGCATCGTCTGGCTCTGCCGTTCGGCCTCGACCCGGCGCAGGTAGTGGTCGACCTCGGCGGCCGCGCGCGCCTCGTCCCAGCCGAGCTCGGCACCCATCAGCCGCGCGACCAGGGGCGCGCAGTGCACGCCACGGTCGAAGGTCTCGATCGAGATGCGGGTACGGCGGGTGAGCAGGTCGTCGAGGTGGCGGGCGCCCTCGTGGGTGACGGCGTAGACCACCTCCGCGGCGAGGTAGTCCTCAGCGCCCTCCAGCGGCTCGGCCAGCTCGGGCCGCTCGGCCATCAGGGCGACGAGGTCGTCGACCAGGTCGCCGAAGCGGCCCAGCAGGTGGTCGATGCGCGCGACGTGCAACCCGGTCCGGCGGGCCAACTGGACCCGCTGGTTGGTGCGGGTCTCGAAGCCGTCGGCACCGAGCAGCGGCACCCGGTGGGTGATCGAGTCACGCACCTGGGTGCCGGTGCCGGTCAGCGAGTGCGCCGCCGCGTCCACCGCGTCGCGGGCCATCACCCGGTAGGTCGTCAGCTTGCCGCCCGCGATCATCACCAGGCCGGGCACCGGAGTGACCACGGTGTGCTCGCGGGAGATCCGTGACGTGGGCTCGGACTCGCCCGACAGCAGCGGCCGCAGGCCGGCGTAGACGCCCTCGACGTCCTGGTGGTCGAGCGGCTCGCGGAGGATCGCGTTGACGTGGTCGAGGACGTAGTCGATGTCGGCGCGGCTGGCAGCCGGGTGGGCCTTGTCGAGGTTCCACTTCGTGTCGGTGGTGCCGATGATCCAATGGCGGCCCCACGGGATCACGAACAGCACCGAGGTCTCGGTGCGGACGATGAACCCCGCCTCAGAGCGGATCCGGTCGCGCGGGACGACGAGGTGGATGCCCTTGGACGCCTGGACGTGGAGGGCGCCGCGACCGCCGACCATCTCCTGGATCTCGTCGGTCCACACGCCCGCGGCGTTGACCACCACCCGGGCCCGGACGGTCAGCTCGCGACCGTTCTCAAGGTCCACCGCGCGGACCCCGACCACCCGATCGCGCTCGCGGATGAAGCCGGTGACCTTCGTCCTGGTGGCGATCCGGGCGCCGTGGCTCGCCGCCGTCCTGGCCACGGTCAGGACCAGCCGGGCGTCGTCGACCTGGCAGTCGTAGTAGCGGATCGCACCGGTGATCGATCCGAGCGCGAAGTCGGGGGCGATCCGGGCGACCCCCTTGCGGGTCAGGTGCCGGTGCCGGGGCAGCCCGACCTCGGCAGCGCCGAACCGCGCCATCGCGTCGTAGAGCAGCAGCCCCGAGCCGGCGTAGGGCCGTTCCCAGCCACGATGCGTGAGCGGGTAGAGGAACGCCACCGGTCGGACCAGGTGCGGGGCGAGCCGGTTGAGGAGCAGCCCGCGCTCCCGCAGCGCCTCCCGGACCAGCCCGAAGTCGAGCATCTCGAGGTAGCGCAGCCCGCCGTGGATCAGCTTGCTGCTGCGGCTGCTGGTGCCGCTGGCCAGGTCACGCTGCTCGAGCAGGCCCGTGCTCAGCCCCCGGGTCACCGCGTCCAGGGCGACGCCGGCACCCACGACCCCACCGCCGACCACGAGTACGTCGAGCTCGTCGGCACCGCCCTCGCCGCCCCCACCCATGGTGGAGAGGGCCTCTGCCCGCGCCTGCGGACTGAGCGCGCTCGGCCCGCCATCCATGGCGCCTATCCTGACAGGGTGCCGGGTCAGCCGACGATGCAGGCCGTTCCCACGCGCCGGAGGCCGACCCCTTCGTAGATCCGGGCCACGTCGTCGCTGCCCGCAGACATGAACACCGTGCGCACCCCGGCGGCAGCGGCGTCCGCCGCCAGCGCCCAGGTGAGGTGGCCCGCGATGCCGCGCCGCCGGTGAGCCGGCAGCACCGCGACGCCCACGATCTCGGTCACGTCACCGCGCGGGTTGTGGCTTCCGCCGCCGACCGCGCCCAGCTGGGGGTCGAAGGCACCGAAGGTGACCGTCCGGCCGGCCGCGATCATGTCGGCCAGCGTGTCGACGTGCGGGTCCGGCTCGCTGGCCCGGGCGTCACGCTCGCGGACCGACCCCGGGCCGACGAGCGTGTCGTCCTGGCCGAAGCCGACGTGGATCGCCGCCTGCACCGCGGCGAGGTCGGGGTCGTCGGCGCTGAGCCGGCGTACGACGACCGGGCTGTGCCGCTCGACCGGCGCGCCGTCGAGCACCAGCAGCGGGTAGTCCCCGACCTCGACGCCAGCGGCGATCGCCGCGGCGCGCAGGGACGGCGTGGTGTCGTGGACCCACTCGATCGACGGTGGCAGCCCGCGCTCCTCGAGCAGGGCGAGCACAGCGGTGACGTCACCGGGTGTCACCTCGCCGGTCAGTCCCAGCCTCGGCCGCGCGTAGTAGGGCCAGCCGCCCCACGACACGAAGACCGTGAACGGTCCGTGCTCCTCGGCGTCCGCGTTCGCCCGCGGCGCGGTGTCGTAGTAGAGCTCGAGCCGGGCGAGCAGGTCGTCGTCCATCGGCGCCATCCTGTCGCTCCCGGCCCCCAACGGCACCCGGGTCTCGGCGGCGGCCGCCTAGGGTGCGCCTCCTAGCTCGCGACCGCCTCGATCTCGAAGACCACCTGGCGGCCGGTCGGCGAACCGGGCACGTCCCAGCGGACGCTCGCCATGCCCGAGAGCTGGAGCGCCTGGCCGCTGACGGGGTCGAGCAACAGCAGCGCCGCCGCCGGGTCGGCGGCCAGGTTGCCCAGGCTGTTGAACATCTGGTTGCCGGGCAGGTCGTCCCACACCAGCCGGGTGCCCGACTCGGCCCTGAGGAAGCCCGGTGCGCCGCCGCGGTGCGACGCGTCGTTGCCGCGGTCGGGATGGGTGGTGCCGAGCACGAAGGTGTCGACCGACCCGACCAGGGCGAGCTGCCCCGCGTCGAGGGCCGTGGCCCGGCCGGAGCCACGCGGTGGCACCGCGGCCGGCGTGCGCGGGGGGATGTACTGAGGGCAGTTGCCGTAGGCCTCCGCGACCTCCACGACCAGGCGGTCCGCGCCGGCCGTGACGAGGGTGCCGTTGACCCGGGCCCGGCGCCGGGCGGCGTACTCGATGACCAGCAACCCGACCGGCTGCCCGGCGGGGAGACCGTGCAAGGGGTCGCCGGGAGCTGGAGCCGTGTGCACCTCGAGAGTGGCGGGGCCGGTCGGTGCCAGAAAACCGGCCGGGCCGGCGAGCGGCGACACCCAGAGCCGCCCGGTCGCGTCCCGGGCGCTCATCGCAGCATAGGTCCGGCCGGCGAGGAAGAGCCCTAGCCCACCGCGCAGCTCGGCCGGGGCCAGCATCCCGGTCAGCCGCGCCGCCTGGGCCTCGACGCCGGCGCGACGCTGGACCTCCAGCTCGCCGTCATGGAAACCTCTCACGGTTGCATCGGTCTTCATGCGTGAGAATATACTCACGCTACGACCGACGCGCAACCGTTAGAGTGGACGCCGTGACCGCTCCCCGCCTCGACCAGGGTCCGGTCGTCGACCTGCTCAACACCGTGTGGGCGGACCGCTCAGGAGTGCACGACGACCTCGCCGACGAGGGGGAGGCGCTCCGCGGCCTGCGCGACGCTCTCCGGGTCCTGGCGGCTGACCGGACCGGCGACCCGCGGCCGGGCGCCGCCGGTCACGCGGAGCTGGTGGCCCGGGCGGTGGCTACCCTCAACGCCGCGGCCGCCCTCGCCCCCGCGTGGCCCACGCTGGTCGACGGCCGGCTCGAGTGGGCCTCGCCCGCGCGCGGCGAGGCGCGGGCGGTCGGCCAGCTGGCCGCGCAGGCCGTGCACTTCCTGGCCGGGGACCCCGAACTGCGGGCGTGCCTGGCACCCGGCTGCGTCCTCTACTTCGTGAAGGACCACCCGCGGCGGGCGTGGTGCTCGACCGCGTGCGGCAACAGGGAGCGCGCGGCGCGCCACTACGCCCGGAGGCGGGCGACGTAGTGCTCAGTCGACGACGACGACCTCGACGCGCTGGAACTCCTTCAGCTCGGTGTAGCCGGTGGTCGCCATCGAGCGCTTGAGGGCGCCGATCAGGTTCATGGTGCCGTCGGCGACCCGAGAGGGACCGAACAGGATCTCCTCCAGCGTGCCGACGGTCTCGAACTCGACCCGCTCGCCGCGCGGCAGCTCCTTGTGGTGCGCCTCGGCGCCCCAGTGGAAGCCGTGCCCGGGGGCGTCGGTGGCGCGGGCGAACGGCGAGCCGACCATGACGGCGTCCGCGCCGCAGGCGATCGCCTTGGCGATGTCGCCGGACTTGCCGATCGAGCCGTCCGCGATCACGTGCACGTAGCGGCCGCCGGACTCGTCGAGGTAGTCGCGCCGTGCCGCCGCGACGTCCGCGACCGCCGACGCCATCGGCACCGCGACCCCCAGGACCGTGCGCGTGGTGTGCGCTGCGCCGCCGCCGAAGCCGACCAGGACGCCGGCGGCACCGGTGCGCATCAGGTGGAGCGCGGCCTGGTGGGTGGCGCAGCCACCGACGATGACCGGGACGTCGAGCTCGTAGATGAACTCCTTGAGGTTCAGCGGCTCGGACTGGCTCGAGACGTGCTCGGCGCTGACGGTCGTGCCCCTGATCACGAACATGTCCACACCCGCGTCGACCACGGTCTTGGCGAACTCGCGGGTCCGCTGCGGCGACAGCGAGCCCGCCACGGTGACCCCGGCGTCGCGGATCTCGCGGACCCGCTCGGTGATGAGCTCCTGCTTCACCGGCTCGGCGTACATCTCCTGCAGCCGGGCCGTGGCCTGCTCGCCGCGGAGGCCGGAGACCTCGGTGAGCAGCTGGTTGGGGTCCTCGTAGCGGGTCCAGAGCCCCTCGAGGTTGAGCACGCCGAGCCCGCCGAAGCGCCCGAGCGCGATCGCCTGCGCCGGCGACATCACCGAGTCCATGGGAGCGGCCAGCACGGGGAGCTCGAACCGGTAGGCGTCGATCTGCCAGTCGACGCTCACCTCCTCGGGGTCGCGGGTGCGGCGCGAGGGCACGATGGCCACGTCGTCGAAGGAGTACGCGCGGCGCGCCCGCTTGGCCCGGCCGATCTCGATCTCGGTCATGGCTGGAGTCTCCCATCGCGCGCGCCCGCCGGGAGAAATGAGGCACACTGCCAGCGCCATGCTCGAGCTCCCTGAGAACCTCGCCCCTCTGCTCCGACCCGAGCCGCACCTCGACGTGCTGGGCACCAGCGACCCGTGGGTGGTGCCGGCCGACTGGCTCGAGACGACCCAGCAGAGGTTCAAGTCCCTGGCCGAGGACCCGCGCGGGCTGGGCGGCGTGGCGCCGTCGGGGAGCTGGAAGACCGGTACGTCGGGCACGGTGCCGTTCCTGTGGAACCTGGTGACCTACCTGCCCAGCGCGATCCCGGTCTGGGCGGGCACCTATCCCAGCCTCGGGGACCTGCTGCTCAAGCCGTGGCTCTCGGACAGCTACACCAGCACCGACCCCAAGATCACCTACTACGTCAACAGCGACGACACCTGGCACCTCGACCTGTGGTGGCGTCAGCGAGACCTCGGCGCCGAGGCCCGGATCAAGGCGGTGGAGCTCACCATCGAGTGCGTCGCGGTGCTCGCCGAGGTCCCGCAGTACGCCCCCCGGGCCGCCACGTTCACCGCGATGCTGCACAAGGTCCTCGACGACCCCGAGCTGCGCAAGCTGCATGAGGACGCGCCCTGGGACACCATCGCCAAGACCTGGCGCGAGCAGGTCTGCACCGAGGAGGACGCGCAGGTCTTCTCCGAGGGCCGCGGCTGGACGGGCCAGCTGGTCTGGTCGATCAACGGCCTCGACGCCGCGCACCAGGTGCTGAGCAGCATGGTCAGCCGGGCGCAGCCGATCGACGAGGTGATCGCCTCGATGGCGCTGCACGACACCGTCGACGAGCTGCCGGCGGCCCTGGCGGCCGCTGTTGGGAGCGAGCGGTTCGGGACCATCAACGCGGCCTTCGAGCGGCTCCGGCCCGGCTTCGACAAGGACGACTGGATGTCCGACAACCGGGGCTGGCTGGCCCGGGGCATGGTCACCGGCGAGATCGACGCCGTCCGGCTGTGGCTCGCGATGGCCACCCAGGTCGCCGAGCTCGTCGCGGGGCTGCCGTCGTTCGCCCGCTCGACGTCGTGCCCGAGCCGCACCGGCTACCTCGATGACCTGACCGGCGTCTTCCGTGCGCCGCCCGCCGTCGTCAACCCGATGGCCAAGAAGCTCCTGGAGGAGCGGCGCAACCAGCGCCCACTGGTCCCGGCCGGTACCACCGTCACCCCCGAGGGCGTCCGGCTCTCGGCCGCCGAGGGGGACGAGCAGATCCCCGACCTGGCGGTGCCGACGGTCGAGATCGGCGACCCGATGGCCGAGCTCGAGGAGCTGGTCGGTCTGGCCCCGGTCAAGGAGCAGGTCAAGCGGCTGGTCGCCGAGCTGAAGGCCGAGAAGCTGCGCATCGCGGCCGGCATGCCGCCGTCGGAGAAGTCGCGGCACATGATCTTCACCGGCAACCCCGGCACCGCGAAGACCACGGTCGCCCGACTGCTGGCCCGGATCTACGCCCAGCTGGGGGTGCTCGCCAACGGCCACCTGATCGAGGTCAGCCGGGCCGACCTGGTCGGGGAGTACATCGGCCAGACCGCGCCGCGCACCACGGCCCGGTTCAACCAGGCCTCAGGCGGCGTGCTGTTCATCGACGAGGCCTACTCCCTGGTGCCGCCCGACTCCTCGCGAGACTTCGGCTACGAGGCGATCTCGACGCTGCTGAAGCTGATGGAGGACCACCGCGACGAGGTCGTGGTCATCGCCGCGGGCTATCCCAGGGAGATGAAGAGGTTCGTCGACTCCAACCCCGGTATCGCCTCACGGTTCCCCAACACCATCGGCTTCGCCGACTACTCCCCCGACGAGCTGTGGGCGATCTTCCAGCTCTACGCCGAGAAGGCCGGCTTCTCGCTGCTCGACGGGGTCCAGGCGGCGTTCGTGAGGCTGGTGCCGAACCCGCGTCCCGAGGCGTTCGGCAACGGCCGGTTCGTGCGCAACGTGTTCGAGGAGGCGACCACCCGGCAGGCCATGCGGATCACGGCCATGACCGACCCGGTCAAGGAGGTCGTCACCCAGCTGCGCCCCGAGGACCTGCCGGACACGATCTCGGCGACGGGCAAGGACGACGGCACCGGCCTCTACATGTAGGTGCCGCCCCGGTTGCACCTATGACGCCGACCCTCGGTCGACGGCCTCGATCAGGGACCGGAGCGCGGCCACGTGCGCCCGCAGCGCCCGGTCGCCGGTCTTGGTGAGCGAGACCCAGGTGGTCCGCCGTCCGTCGACGACGCCCTTGCGGCTGCGCACGTAGTCCGCGGCCGCCAGGGCGGACACGTGCTTGGACAGCACCGAGTCACTGACATCGAGCACGTCGCGCAGGGTCACGAACTCGGCCTCCGAGACCGCGGTCAGCATGGTCATCAGCTG
>Ga0068860_100001549_pt1 | contig 24778 bp, 9 predicted proteins | sample KBSSwiS32_FD_66597 | JGI IMG/M metagenome (GOLD analysis project Ga0068860, IMG submission 66597) | Switchgrass rhizosphere microbial communities from Kellogg Biological Station, Michigan, USA - KBS Switchgrass S3-2 | ecosystem: Host-associated > Plants > Roots > Rhizosphere > Soil ...
AATGCAGCTGTTAAATGCAGAAGGCTACCGGGGTATTTTTGAAGCAGCCGGGCATAAACTGAACAAAACAGGCGGGGTAATGTTATGGAAATTGAATGCAGCTTTCCCCAGCGTTGTATGGCAGGTGTACGACTGGTATCTTGAGCCCAATGCAGGTTATTATTTTATGCAGAATGCATGTGAGCCGCTTCATGTACAATTGAATCTTGACGATTCAATGGTGGCAGTTGTTAACCGGACTTACGAACGAGCGCCTCGTCTCACCATAAATGCAGATGTGCTGGATATTAACGGCAAATTGTTGCATCATCAATCAGGTAAAATAAGTTTAGACACCAGCGATGTGAAGAAAGTTTTTCCTCTTGCATCAATACTTGCAAAATCACAAGGCATTGTGTTCATTGCATTGAATGCAACAGATGCAAGTGGTAAATTGGTTTCACGTAATACATACTGGATGCAGCCACAAAATGATTATTCATCTTTATCACAGATGAAACAGGCCACGGTCCAGGTAAAACTTGTCAGCGCATCAAAAGTAAAATCTGATTATAAATACACATTGCAATTCAGCAATACATCCGGCCAACTGGCATTTTTTATTAATCCACAGATAATGATACATGATGAGGAAATAATGCCATCTTTCTGGACTCAAAATTATTTTTCATTGTCTGCACATGAAAGTATAACTGTAACGGTTAGTTGCCCGCTTGCAAAATTGAATGGCAATCAGCCCCAGTTGGTAACATCAGGATGGAATTTGGCAAAAACGCAGTTGCCGTTAATCGCCATTCGTGCGGAGCGCTGACGGGCAAATATTTAAAATTAAATGGAGCCTGTAAAGAAACGTTGAAGGGTAAATTTTACGTTGCTATTTATATACCGTAAATTAATTTCTGCAAAATGATAAGGAAGCGTTTTAATTAAAACTGTATCATAAGAAGACGTGTTTAAACCACGGCAATTTTTTAATATAAATAAACTATATTTAAAAAATTATTATTCCTTCACTGCTATGACAAACTCACCTGTAAAAGACTGAGATCAGGAAATAAGGGCATTTGAATACCAGCCTTCCGGTACGGCCTGCCATAAGGTTGTCAGTACCCGGACTTTTCTTTGTAAATTAAACTAATCATTCAACCTTTTCCGAACGGACAAAACTATAGGAATTATCAATTTCAAATAAATGAAGTGAAAAGATGCAACAACCTTTAACTAAGCAAAATAGAATTGAATCCATCGACCTGTTAAAAGGGTTGGTAATGGTGATAATGGCACTTGACCATGTGAGAGATTATTTTCATGCTCCCGCATTTCTTTTTGACCCTGCAGATCCAACTCAAACCTCTTTACCTATTTTTTTTACAAGATGGATAACCCATTTTTGTGCACCTGCATTTAGCTTTCTTGCCGGGCTTTCGGCCTTTATGGCTGGCAGAAGAAAATCAATTGCTGAGCTATCGGGTTTCTTGTTAAAGCGGGGGCTTTGGCTGATTTTTATCGAGCTGACTATTGTAAATTTTGCATGGTATTTTGATATTCATTTCCACACTTTTGGCTTACTTGTTATTTGGTCACTGGGAATCAGTATGATCGTTTTAGCAGGATTGATTCATCTTCCACGAAAACTTATTTTATTTTTTAGTTGCCTGCTGATTTTCGGCCATAACCTGCTGGACAATATCCACTATACCGGCAACTTTTTCTGGGCGGTCCTTCATGAATTTTCAATATTTAATTTTCCGGGAGGTGTTCACTTTTTCGTTGGATATCCTATCATTCCATGGGTCGCGGTTATGGCATTGGGTTATTATTTTGGCTGGTTTTATAGTAAACCTTTTGACAGCATCAAACGAAAAAAGCTATTCAATACCATCGGTTTTACTTCGATCCTGCTTTTTATTATACTACGATGGACAAATCTATACGGCAATCCTTTGAATTGGATACATTATGATACGTTTTCAAAATCCCTCATTTCGTTTTTGAATCCGGATAAGTATCCGCCATCACTTTTGTATTTATTAATGACGCTGGGGGGAATTTTATTATTCCTTGCAAATTCTGAAAACCTAAGAGGAAGGATAGTTAACTTCTTAAGCACTTTCGGCAGGGTTCCGTTTTTTTATTACATCCTGCATCTTTATTTGATTCATTTGCTTGCGATGATTTTTGCAGAGCTTTCGGGTTTTGGCTGGCAACTACTGGTTTTACCATCCTGGATAACATTTGTTCCAGCCCTGAAAGGCTATGGTTTTAGCCTTTGGGTAGTTTACCTTGTGTGGATTGGAATCATTCTTTTGCTTTATCCATTATGCAAAAAGTTTGACCAGTATAAACTGAATCATAAAGAAAAATGGTGGCTGAGTTATTTGTAATATCTCACTTATGAGACAGAAAAACGGCTCGAAAAATAATATAGTTATACATAACTAACCGGAAACGTCAGACATGAGAAAGAAGGAATAGCTTACAAAAGATATTTTTCGACTAAAAGGTAAATTCATTGTTCTTAAGAGGCACAGATCCTCTCGAAAGACGAGTGTGGCTTGTGTAAGGATAATATTATATAAATAATTCATTCATCATGAAAAAAAATTTTAATGTTGTGAATGGAAGAAAATAAAAACATACCGAACCAGGAATCAGAAGATAGAATACACCTTCCTGAATCTATCGAGGAAGCATCACAAAAATTTCCCGAAGATAAACAGGCACCGGGTCAATCACAACCAGAAACAAAAAATATGGAAACACATGCTCACCATCTGCACAAAGCTCCCGGCTCAGGTTGGAAGCATTATTTCTTTGAATTTTTAATGCTCTTCCTGGCAGTAACTCTCGGCTTTTTTGTAGAAAATCTGCGGGAGCATATAACCGAAACCCACCGCGAAAATGAATTTGCCGAAACATTATATACAGAATTATTTGATGATTCTTTAGTAGCTGCTAATAAACTTAAAATACGCCTCGAAAAAGAAAAAGACATGGATTATCTCAATAGTTTTTTTAAAGATAGCTCGTTAACCTCGTTGCCGAAGGAATTCTACCCGGCTTATACGACGTCAACCTATCTTGCAAATACTTATGCCTTCGAACCAAAAGATGGCATCCTGAGCCAACTCAGAAATTCTGGTTCTCTCCGGTATTTTAAAAGCATCGATTTGCAAAGGTTATTAGGCGAAATCAGTGTTTGTATCAACAATATGCGGTACAGGAATGACCAGGAGTACCAGTATTTTTCCAGCCCGGTAAAGCCTTTTATTTTGAAATATTTTGATTTTGGCTGGTTAAATGAATTACGAAAAGAAGACGGTACGGCAAACATACTTGACCTGGTAAATAGTTATCGCCAAAGTAACAGGACCATCGAAGGAAAGATTTTACATATTTCCTCTTTTGACAGGAGCGAAGCTTCCAATATAATATTGTTTTACAAACAAATGTTTGTGTCAACCCGAACCCTTCAATTGAATAATTATATTATAACCAATCATAAAATCCTGCAGGTTTTAAGAAATGAGTATTCCATAACAAATGAAAGAAAATAGACGGAAGAAAATAAAAACATACATGAAAAATCGAAAGTCGAAAGTGAAAAATCTGAATGGTGAATGAACAAGTTCACAAAAACTACCTGAAGAGAAGCAGGTAACAAGCAACTGAAAAAGCTTCCTGAAAAAAATTGACCCATTATCCGTTTGAATTTTTAAGGTTATTCCTTGATGTGAAAAGAAAAAACAAATATGATTAGGGCCGCAAAGAAAACGATTGAGCAATTGGAAAAGAAAAATAATGGCTTTGCCTGCCGGCACAGATAAAAGCGACCTAAATCCCGCTGGATAGGCTTATATTAGTAAATTAAATTGACTGTTTGATATTAACTGAAGAAGTTTAGCACTTAAACATCAACCTAACTGTTGTAAATAGCCCTGGTCACCTGCAAGAATTAATTCAAAGTCATTTACCTGGCTTCCTTACAAACCTAACTTACTAATGCAACAAAAAGCAATCAAAGGAACTAGAGAAGAAATAAAAGCAGTTTTCAGCAAAGTATGGCTGACGGTTATTGTAATAAATTTATAATGGAAAAATAGTCATGAAAGCAAAATCAATTAAAGGAAAATCGGCGGAAGAAATTCAATCGGCGCTTGAACAAAGCATGGCTGATGGGTTCAGGCCAACACTGGCCATTGTATTTATTTCCATTAAACAGGATAGAAAGGCAATTTGCGAAATACTGCATAGTGAAGGGATTGACATTGTAGGAGCCACCTCCGCCGGTGAATTTATTAATGGATACCAGGATGAGGGGTCAGCAGTCATCTTACTGTTGAATTTACAACGGGAGTCTTATACCATTTTGTTTGAAGATATTGGCGATAGAACTTTAGATGAAGCCGCAACACATTTGGCCCAGGCAGCATTACAAAAATTCAAACGCCCTGCTTTCATTCTCTGCAGTACCAGCATGTCTGTCAAAACTGAAATTTTAGATGGAGAAATTTTAGTTCGCAGTATTGAAAATGTGGTTGGGCCGCAGGTAAATATTTATGGAGGGATGGCAGGAGACGATTACACTATGACCGGAACCTATGTTTTTACTTATGAAAAAGAAACCGATACAGGAATTATAACCCTGGTAGTAGACGAAGATAAAATCAGTTTGCATGGAATGGCTATTTCAGGTTGGAAACCTATTGGCATTTTTAGAACTGTAACTAAAAGTGTAGGGAGTTTGGTTTATACAATTGATAACCAGCCAGCCATGGAGATGTATTTGAAATATTTGGGTAAAGAAGCGGTGTCGGGAGAAGACAAGTATAAAATATTTGCAGATATTGGTGTTCATTATCCATTCCAGGTTGAAAGAGAAATGGGAGAACCGGTTATGCGAACTCCTATGGGGTACGACCAGGATGAAAATGCTTTGATGTGTGATTTCCGTGTGCCGCAGGGCTCCAGGCTCCGTTTTTCTATGCCCCCGGATTTTGATATAGTAGAAAAAGTTTTAGAAGATGCGAGTGAATTAAAAAATGCCAGCCAGGCTGATGCAGATGCATTACTGATATTTTCCTGCGCCGGAAGGCTCAGTGCACTTGGTCCTTTAGCCAATTCAGAAAACGAAGGTCTATATGATGTATGGAAAGCTCCCATGGCCGGATTTTTTACCTATGGTGAATATGGGAGGGCCATCAATGGAAAACAGGAATTTCATTCTACTACCTGCAGCTGGGTGGCATTGAAAGAAAAATAAAAGATCAGTAAACAATTAATTTGACTAAAACTATATGTTATGAAAAAAGGAATGATCAAAGTAAGTGTGTTCTATCCCGCCGGGGAAAATAAAAATTTTGACATGGAATATTATTGTAACACCCATGTACCATTGGTTTCAAAAACATTGGGAGATGCACTTAAGGCTGCAAGTTATGACAAAGGTTTAGGTGGCGGCACGCCGGAGTCTCCGGCCCCTTTTGTTGCTATGGCAAATTTGTTTTTCAATTCTATGGAAGAATTTGGGCAGGCCTTCGCTGCAGGCGCGCCAACATTAATGTCCGACCTGCCAAATTTTACAAACATAGAACCAGTGATTCAGATCAGCGAAGTGGTGTAACATTAAAACCCAGGCTTAATGAAAGCAAAATCAATCAAAGGAAAATCAGCAGAAGAAATCAAAACTGCATTGGCAGAAAGCATAACAGATGGTTTTAAACCAACATTGGCATTGGTTTTTCTTTCTGCAATGAATGAAATAGAGGCGATATGTTCATTACTGGATAAAGAAGGAATTGCCATTTTTGGTGCTACCACGTTTGCAGAGTTTACAGAACAGGATGCTGAAAATACAGGTATCGCTGTGCTGTTCTTAGATATCAACCCCGCTTATTTTAAAATTGTTTTAGAAGATAATGGAGAAGGTTCAGCGTATGAAATAGGTAGTCACATTGGAGAAACAGGTACAAAGACATTTGCTAATCCGGCATTTATTATTTCTTCTGCTAATTATAAAATTTCCGGTGCATTAACCATACAAGGGTTGGTAGAAAAAGCCGGCGCCGATGTTACAATTGTTGGTGGCAAGGCAGGGGAAATGATAAACATGGAAGGGAAAGTTTTTACCAATGCTCAATCAAGTGATAATGCTATTATTTCATTGATACTGGATCAGGATAGAATAACTTTAAAAGGTATGGCTGCCTCCGGCTGGAAACCCGCAGGAACTGAAAAAAAAATTACCCAATGCAAAGGGCCCTGGATATATACCATCGATAATCAACCAGCATTTGATTTAGTAAAAAAATTCCTTGGAAAGGATATTGTCGAGGATAAAAATAAAGAAGGTATTGTAAAATTAAACATCCTTTATCCTTTACAATTTTACCGCGAAGGAGGAAGCCCGTTTATGGTTCCCATCATATTTGCCAATACAGAAGATCAGTCTGTCATGATTGCTGAAACAGTGCCGGAAGGTTCCATATTCCGTTTTTCCATGCCACCGGATTTTGAAGTGATCGATATAGTGATTAAAAGTTCACTGGAAGTAAAAGAAAAAGAAATGCCCGAAGCAGATGCTCTCGTCATTTTTTCCTGTATAGGCCGATTAGGGTCGTTGGGACCAATGGCTTCAGCAGAAGTGGAAGGACTGGCCGGTATATGGAATAGTCCGATGATTGGATTTTATTCTCTTGGGGAATTTGGCCGCGTAGCGGATGGTAATCCTGAGTTTCATTGTACTACAGTGAGTTGGGTGGCATTTAAAGAAAAATAGAATGAATCAACATCTACAAAACATATTAAATTTTATTCAGCAGGGTGAAAGCCTGACTACTGAACAGAAAAATGCGATTTTAAAATCATTAAAAGAAGCTGACAAGGAATTAGAAATAACCACATTCAAACTCGACAGGACAGAAAAGGTAAAAAGAACAACGGCTATTTTATTAGAAGAAACCATTGAAGAACTGGAACAAAAAAGAAAAGCAGTTGAAGCGCAAAACCGTGAACTGGAAATTGAAACTTCTCTTGAAAAAGTAAGAGCGGTGGCCATGGGGATGAGGCAGCCTGAAGATATGTTGGATGTTTGCCGTATCATTTCACAGCAATTAGATTTACTGAACGTAAAAGAGATCCGCAATGTACAAACAGCCATATTTAATCAACAAAAAGGCATTTATCTCAACTATGAATTTTTCCGGTTACACGATAAAACCACAATCACTGAGGTTGAATACAACCTGCAGCCTGATGTAAAAGATTTTGTAAACCAAATGCTCACTGACCCGGAAGCATTCTTCACAACATCATTTGAAGGCGCCAAACTAAAAGAATGGCTGGAATATCAGCAAAAGGCTAACCAGTTTGTTGACCCGCATTTGTATGAAGTAGTTTCATTGCATTATTATTTCTATTCTATAGGCCCTGGTGCATTGGGCGTTTCAACTTATGCGCCACTGAATGAGAATGAGCTTGCTGTATTCAAACGTTTCCGCAATGTATTTGAGCTGGCTTATCGGAGGTTCATAGACATTCAAAAAGCCGAAACGCAGGCGAGGGAAGCTCAAATTGAAGCAGCATTAGAAAAAGTCCGCAGCCGTTCTTTAGCGATGCATAAGAGTGACGAACTGCAGGAAGTAGTGAACACAGTATTTGATAGACTTAAAGAGTTGGATATCGAAATGGACTCGGCCAACATAGCGATCTTTAAAGAAGGGACAAGAGATTTTGACTATTGGGTTGCCAGCCCTTTTCAAAAACGAACGGCAAGTTTTCACATGCCATATATTGATTTGTTGTTGACAAGAGACCTGATCGCGGCCAGGGAAAGCGGCACAGATCTTTCTTCTAAAGCTTATTCGTTTGAAGAAAAAAATGAATGGTTTAATTGGGCTTTTAAACAAACTGATTTTAAATTATTGACCGAGGAAAGAAAGCAATTTATTTTAGATGCTCCAGCCGTTACAGTATCAATTGCATTTTCAAAATACACAGGATTGCAGGTAATCAGGTATTCAACCAAATTGCTCTCTGAAGCAGAAGCTGAAGTATTAAAACGATTCTCCAAAGTTTTCGAGCAAGCTTATACCCGCTTTCTTGATCTCCAAAAAGCAGAAGCACAGGCAAGAGAAGCGCAGATAGAAACTGCATTGGAAAGAGTAAGAAGCCGCTCCATGGGTATGCAGAAAAGTGATGAACTAAGGGAAGTCATACAGGTGATATATGAACAATTGATTCATTTAAATTTCAACAGTGATTTCGCAGGCTTTGCGATGGATTACAGGGAAAGCAATGATTGGAACCTTTGGGCTGCGGACTCAACCTTATCATATCCTGAAAAAATACACATTCCTTATTTAGATCATCCCCAATTTAATTGCTTCATAGAGACAAGGGAAAAAGGTCTTGATTTTCAAGTTAACAGCCTGACATTCGACGAAAAAAATAAATTGTGGGATCACTTTTTAAAATATGTACCTGCGCCACAACACGAAATAAAAGATTGGCTTTATAATTCTGCAGGGTTGGCAACTTCCTGGGTACTCCTAAAGAATGTTACATTATACGTTTGCAATACCGCAGGCATTCCTTTTTCAGACGCAGAGAATGCCACACTCAAGCGCTTTGGTAAGGTGTTCGAACAAACCTATACCCGTTTTAATGATCTGAAACAGGCAGAAGCACAAGCAAGAGAAGCACAGATAGAAGCATCTCTTGAAAGAGTAAGAAGCAAAACAATGGCAATGCACAATAGCCAGGATGTAGGAGATACTGTGGCTACAATGTTTGATGAGTTGGTGAAACTGGGTGTGGAAACAAATCGTTGCGGCATATTGATCTACAGCGATACAATAAGCGCAGAAGTATGGACCGCAAAATCTAATAAAAACGAAAAGGCTACTTTAATTATCGGGCAACTGGATCTTTCGATTCATCCCCTGCTACAGGGAATTTATGATGCATGGAAAAACAAAGAATCATTTTATACCTACCCGATGCTTGGCGATGATTTAAAAAATTATTACCAGGCAATCAATGATTCGCAGCATTATCCCACCCTTTTTAATATGGATGCTTTGCCTGAAAAAGAATTTCACAGTGATTTCTTTTTTACAGAAGGATCCATTTTTGCATTTACTACTGAACCAATAGTAGCTGAAGCAGCGATTATATTTAAACGGTTTGCCGGAGTTTTTGGACAGACCTACAGGCGTTACCTTGATCTCCAAAAAGCAGAAGCGCAGGCAAGAGAAGCACAAATAGAATTAGGCCTGGAAAGAGTAAGAGCAAGAGCTATGGCAATGCAAAAAAGTGATGACCTGGCCCGTGCAGTCGCAATCATTTTTGAAGAACTGGGTAAATTGGACATAGGTATATTAAGATGTGGCATTGGAATTCTTAATAAAGAGAACCGGAGTGTAAATGTTTGGACCACTTCAATATCGGATGAAAATACGCCAGTACAAATATCCGGTGATGAATCAATGGACACTCATCCTTTGTTGCAGGGAGCATTTAATGCATGGCTGAAACAGGAAGAGTATTCTTATGTATTGCATGGAAAAGATTTAACTGATTATTATAAATCCCAGGTAGCCGCTAATTTTAGATTACCCGATTCACAGTTGTTAATAACACCGAATGAAGACCTTTATCAATATTACTTTCTTGCTACATTCCAGGCTGGGGGCCTGTTTGCTTTTCGGGAAACAGCCTTTCCTGATGAAGCTAAAAAAGTGATGAAACGTTTTGCCGGCGTATTTAATCTCACTTATAAACGCTTTCTCGATTTAAAAAAAGCCGAAGCGCAGGCAAGAGAATCTCAAATTCAGTTGGCATTAGAACGTGCCCGCACACAAAGTATGCTCATGCAGTATTCAAAAGAGCTTGATGATACCTTGCGGGTTTTTCATGAACAGATTTTGCTGCTCGGCATCAATTCAGCATTTTCATTTTTATGGCTTCCAGACGAAAATAAAAGCCGACATATCTTTTGGGCTGCCTGGGCTGAAAACATTTCCGGCGAATATGTAGCAAAAAATAGTTCAACAGTTTTTAAAAGTAAGGCTATTGACTATCCCCTCGACAGGAATGAGCCTGCAACTGCACAATGTCTTATTGATTGGAAAAGCAATGAACCCGTTTATTCATACCATGTACCCCCTGCTGCGGTTGAAAATTATTTTGCTGCCTGGCAGGAATTAATTGATGGTGTTGAAACCCTGCAACCGCAACATTTCCGGGATGGCTTGTATTATGTTGAAGCTTTCATGAAATATGGCTGTTTTGGTGTAATGGTTAAAAGTGAATTGCTGGAAGACGAAAAGAAGATATTGGCTCGCTTCGCTATTGAATTTGAACGTGCGTACACCCGCTTCCTCGATCTCCAAAAAGCAGAAGCACAGGCAAGAGAAGCAAAGATTGAAGCTGCCCTGGAAAAGGTAAGGGCTAAAGCCATGTCCATGCATAGCTCCGAAGACCTTACTTTAACGATCAGTTTATTCTTCGCAGAATTGAGGGTCCTCAATGTTATACCTCACAGATGCGGAGTGTCCATGGTGGATGAAGTAACCCGGGCAGCAGTTTTCAATGCGACTACGAGAACGGAAGAAGGTCAAACAAAGGAAATGACCGGAAAATTGATATTAGCCGATCACCCGGTGTTAGATGCTGTCTATGATAGTTGGAAAAAGCAGAAGGAATATCATCCTGTTCTACAGGGTGATGAGATAAGGAGGTATTACCAGTTCATGAACCCGCAGGTAGAATTTCCTTATTTCTCAAAAGATACAATCCAATTCGGGCATTACTTTCCATTTAAAGAAGGATTTGTATTTTCCTGGACGGAAATGGAATTAAAAGAAGAAGAATTGCAGATATTTCGCAAGTTTACTTCGGTACTAAGTCTTACCCATCGGCGATATATGGATCTAAAAGAAGCAGAAGAACAAGCAAGAGAATCACAAATAGAAGCGGCATTGGAAAGAGTGCGAAGCCGTTCTATGGGCATGCAAAAAAGTGAAGAGCTCAAAGAAGTGATCCAGATTGTATATGATCAATTCGTTCACTTAAATATCAAAATTGAACATACAGGTTTTGTTATGGATTATAAGGCAAGGGATGATTACGATATTTGGGTGGCTGACCCTCGCGGGGTTCCCTCCCAGGTAATCATTCCTTATTTTGATTCTGTTTATTACAATCGTTTTAATGAAGCAAAGAAAAATGGTGAGGACTTCTTTGCCACCAACCTGAGTTTTGAAGAAAAAAATAAATTTTATCAAAAGCTTTTTGAGTATATCCCCCGATTGCCCGAGGAAGCAAAAGAATTTTATTTTAGTTGCCCCGGCCTTGCAGCATCAACAGTATTGTTAGACAATATTTGCCTGTACATTGAGAATTTTTCGGGTACTCCTTATTCAGATGAAGAGAATAAAACACTGATGCGTTTTGGAAAAGTATTTCAACAGACCTATACCCGTTTCCTTGATCTGCAAAAAGCAGAAGCACAAGCACGGGAAGCAAAAATTGAAGCAGCATTAGAAAAAGTTCGTTCAAGAACTATGGCTATGCAACGAAGTGCAGAACTGGCTGAAGTGGCCACCGTTCTTTTCCAACAGGTGAAAGCATTAGGTGTGCCCCAATGGGTCTGCGGATTTAGCATTTTTGAAATTGGTGATAAGGAATGCACTTTTTATCCGGGCAGTGCCGATGGTGAGATTCTGGAACCTTGCAAGATTCCGCTAACCGAGCATCCGGTTTTTATTTCCTACAATGAATCAAGAAAGAGAGGGGACGAACTTTTTGTGTATGAAAAGGAAGGTGAATTCCAGGCAGGCCATTATCGGTATATGATGTCACTGCCAGGCATGCGGGAATTGGGGCAAAAAGCGTTAGATGCTGGTTTAAGCTTTCCCACTTTTCAAATTGATCATATTGCTAATTTTTCCCACGGCAACCTGATATTCATTACGTATGAGCATTTCCCTGAAATGCATGATATATTCAAACGCTTCGCAAAAGTTTTTGATCAAACGTATACGAGATTTCTTGACCTTCAAAAAGCCGAAGCACAGGCAAGAGAAGCTATTAAGCAGGCATCGGTTGACAGGATCCGTGCAGAGATCGCATCTATGCGAACAACAAATGACCTGGAAAGAATTCAACCATTAATATGGAATGAATTAAAAACACTCGGAGTTCCGTTTATACGCTGTGGTGTTTTTATTATGGATGAAGAAAAGCAGGAGACGCAGACCATGTTATCTACTCCGGAAGGAAAGGCCATTGCAACCCTTCATGTGCCTTTTGAATTCGACCTCACTATAATTACCAATGGGGTAAAATATTGGCGCAAAAAGGAAGTATATAAAGAACATTGGGACGACGCCGCATTTACCAAAAACTGGCTCAGATTATCTTCCCTGAGAGGGACTTCCATAGACATACCGCAGGCGGAGCATCCCCCTGAAAGCCTCTATTTGCATCTGCTGCCGTTTTTACAAGGGATGTTGTATGTGGGTAGTGATGCGCCACTAAATGAAGATGAATTAAACCTCGTGCAAAACCTCGCCGATGCCTTCTCCACGGCCTATGCCCGTTATGAAGATTTCAACAAACTGGAAACAGCAAAAAAACAGGTGGACAGTACATTGAATGAATTGCAGGTTACACAAAAGCAACTTATCCAATCTGAAAAGATGGCTTCACTCGGAGAACTTACTGCAGGCATTGCCCATGAAATTCAAAACCCTTTAAACTTCGTCAATAATTTTTCAGAAGTAAGCACGGAATTATTAGATGAAATGATAACCGAATTAGGAAACGATAATAAAGAAGATGCGATTGCTATTGCAGATGATGTAAAACAAAATCTTGAAAAAATATTACATCACGGAAAACGGGCTGATGGAATTGTAAAAGGTATGTTGCAACACAGCCGGAGCAGCAGTGCGATAAAAGAACCAACAGATATTAATACACTGGCCGATGAATATTTACGGTTAGCGTATCATGGCCTGAGAGCAAAAGACAAAACATTCAATGCAAAATTTGAAACCGATTTTGATGAAAGTATTGGTCAAATAAATATCATTCCACAGGATATTGGAAGGGTATTGGTTAATTTAATCAACAATGCTTTTTATGCTGTTACTGAAAAGCGAAAGAAGGATATTGATGGTTATGAGCCAACAGTTACCATTACTACAAAAAAAATTGCTGACAAACCCGATAGCCCCGATAGCTATCGGGATCGGGTTGAACTAAAAGTAATTGATAACGGGAATGGTATACCTCAAAAGGTATTGGATAAAATTTTCCAGCCATTCTTTACAACAAAACCAACCGGGCAGGGAACAGGATTGGGTTTGAGCTTAAGCTATGATATCATTAAAGCTCATGCCGGAGAAATAAAAGTGGAAACGAAGGAAGGCGAAGGAACAGAGTTTATAATTCAATTGCCAGTTGTCTGAATCGCTGATTAATAAGATTAAAAGATTACACCGATTGTACATAATGCCAGAATTAATTGCAGATATACTAAATGGGATCAGTGAAATCAATAAATCTGTTTAAATCCCTGCCTGCGGCAGCAGGCGTGATTCTGACATTTTTAGATATTGTAAAAGCACATGGCGGAGCCCCGATAGCTATCGGGATAAAGGTGGAAACGAAGGAAGGAAATGGAACGACGTTTACAATTAAAATACCGATTAGTCAATAAATATGAAAAAAAAGAAAAACATATCACCGAAGGCTAATAAGGAAGACTTGGAAAAAAAGCTGAAGAAAGAAACAGCGGTATTAAAAGAATTGCGACGTGAATTGGAAATTGAATCTTCACTCGAAAGAGTGAGAACTGTAGCAATGGGCATGAAGAAACCGGAAGATATGCTGGATGTATGCAAAACCATTTCTATCCAGTTGCAATCATTGGGCGTAAAAGAAATCCGCAATGTGCAAACGGCTATATTTTATGAGAGCAGGGGCACATACATGAATTATGAATATTATGCAAAGCATAAAAAAACAATTATTACTGAGCCCCTTTATACCAATCATAAAGTGTCTAGAGCTTTTGCATCACAAATGCTGAAAGGCAAAGGTGAAATTTTTATTACCCACATTAAAGGAAAAAAAGTAAAAGAGTGGATCGCTTACCAGAAAACCACGAATGTATTTATTGACCGTTTTTTGGAAAAAGCAGGTTCACTTAGTTATTATTGGCATTCTTTGGGGCCCGTTGCTCTGGGCATTTCGACCTACATACCTCTAAGTAAAGACGAACTGAATTTATTCAAACGTTTCCTGAATGTATTTGAATTGGCCTATACAAGATATCTTGATATTGAGCAGGCTCTCACCCAGGTAAGAGAAGCACAAATTGAAGCTTCTTTGGAAAAAGTGAGAGCACAAGCTATGAGCATGCGGAAATCTGAAGAATTGATTACTGTATGTGAAGCGATGTATAAAGAATTGACGGCACTGGGTTTTGATGATATTCGGAACGCTCAGATCTCTATAAAAAATCCCACTGACTCATCCTATTTCGTAACTGAGTATTCAGATCATGTATCCGTAGCAGTACCCGAAGCCGCTCTTGATAGTTCGCCACTGGTAAAAAATATTTATGAAGAAATGGAACGATCTGATGATGCTTTTTATCAACGGAAGTACACCGGGAAGGATTTTGAAAATTGGCGTAAATGGCGAACGGGCATTGATGCGGCTATAGACCCGAGGATTATGAAGGCTACTTCAATGTGGTTTTATTTATATTCTATTGGTTCAGGATACCTCGGCATTTCAACCTTTCATGCCATTTCAAATGAAAAGATAGAAGTATTAAAGCGTTTTAGAAATGTATTTGAACTTTCATACCGGCGATACATGGATGTGTCGCAGGCAGAAGCGCAGGCAAGAGAATCACAAATTCAATTAGCACTGGAAAGAGTTCGGGCAAGAACAATGGCCATGCAACACAGTAACGAACTTTCAGATGCTGCAAAGGTCTTGTTTGAACAATTTCAATCACTCGACCATCAGCCGGAACGTTTTGCAATTGCCATTCTAAACGAAGCAGAACGTGTATTTGAATATTGGGGCACACAGCATGGCGGATCTTATATGGACCTGACATTAAAGTTTAGCATTGATGAACCGCATGTGATGCAAAAGATGTATAATGCGTGGAAAGAAAAAACCAAATCGCTTACACTTGATTTGCAGGGGCAGGCATTGGAGGAATATTTTCAATTTATGAAAAATGCGGGTGCACCTGTCTTACGTGAAAAATTTGGTAACCGCAGGGTGCAAAGTGTGGCTACTTTCTCAAAAGGCATTCTCGCTGTTGTTACACCCGAGCCACCACCGAAAGAAACAATTGATATACTTGAACGGTTTGCTGCTGTATTTGATGGAACCTATACCCGTTTCCTCGATTTACAGAAAGCCGAAGCACAGGCAAGAGAAGCACAGATTGAATTAGGATTGGAAAGAGTAAGAGCAAGAGCAATGGCTATGCACAGTTCTGAAGATTTGTCTGAGACAGTAAATATTTTTTTCAAAGAATTAAAGATACTTGGCATCACACCCATGCGATGTGGTGTGGGAGAGATGCATGATGAAACACATACTTCTGATCTTGCATTTACTACAGCCAGTAATCAGGGTGAGTCATATGAGATCGTTGGAAAGCTCAAACACGAAGGACACCCCGTAATAGAAAATATTTACAAACAATGGAAACTTCAGGCAGAGTACCATCCTGTCTTGCATGGAGCCGATATCAGGGCTTACTACAGCGTTATCAAACCGCAAATTACCTTTCCTGATTTTCCGGAATATGCAACACATTATGGTAATTATTTTTATTTTGAAGAAGGGTTCGTATTTGCCTGGGCTGAAAAAGAATTGTCAGAAGAAGGATTGCGGATATTCCGAAAGTTCACTTCTGTGCTTAGTCTCACCTTCCGGCGTTATAAAGATTTGAAAGAAGCCGAAGAACAGGCAAGAGAAGCACAAATTGAAGTAGCATTGGAAAAAGTTCGCAGCCGTTCTTTAGCAATGCATAAAAGCGACGAACTGCAGGAAGTAGCGAACACTGTATTTGAGAGATTAAAAGAGCTGGATATTGAAATGGACTCGGCCAACATTGCGATTTTTAAAGAAGGGACAAGAGATTATGATTATTGGGTTGCCAGCCCTTTTCAAAAACGTACGGCAAGCTTTCACATGCCATATACTGAGTTGTCGTTGACAAGAGACCTGATAGCGGCCAGGGAAAGCGGAACAGATTTTTCTGCTAAAGCCTATCCGGTTGAAGAAAAAAATGAATGGTTCGACTATGCCTTTAAAAACACTGATTTTAAATTTTTGAGTGAGGAACGAAAGCAATTCATTTTAGATGCTCCAGCCATTACAGTATCAATTGCATTTTCAAAATACACAGGACTACAGGTAACCAGGTATTCGACCAAATTGCTCTCTGAAAGAGAAGCTGAAATATTAAAACGATTCTCCAAAGTTTTTGAGCAAGCTTACATCCGCTTTCTGGATTTACAAAAAGCAGAGGCTCAGGCAAGGGAAGCACAAATTGAAGTGGCGCTGGAACGGATAAGAGCAAAAGCTTTGGCCATGCATTCATCAGATGATTTAATTGAAGTGGCAAATACTTTAAGGGAACAGATGGGTAATCTCGGACAGTCAGAATTGGAATCTTCTATTGTTCATCTCTATATGGGGGATTCTGAAAAATTTGAAGCATGGTATGCCTACAGGCCCCTGAATAGTCCACAAAGCCCCATTATTACAGGTCATGCTTCAGTTCGCAAAAATGCCAGCAGATGGGCGAAGGAAGTGATGGCGAAATATAATTCTCCTGAAACTATCTACACAATAGAGTCGAGGGGACAAATGATTAAGGAATGGTATGAAGAGTTGAAGCAGCTTGCCCCTCTTACGTTAGAACATAATGACGACGGAGAGGTTATTGTTCCGGAAGTGCTCTACTATCATTTTTCCAAGTTCTCTGACGGAGCCTTAGTGATGATATCAGAAGAAAAACCAACAATGGAAGCTCAGGGGTTACAGCAGCGGGCAGCAAAAGTTTTTGACTTTGCCTATCGTCGTTATCTCGATTTAAGACTCTCGGAAGCACAGGCAAGAGAAGCAAAAATTGAAGTGGCGCTCGAGAAAGTAAGATCAAGAGCAATGGCAATGCAAAAGAGTGAAGACCTGGCGGTGGCGGTATCAACGATGTTTGAAGAACTGGAAAAGCTACATCTTAAAATTATCAGGTGCGGAATCGCCATACATAATAAAATAAAAAATACTGCCGATTTATGGACAACAACCATAACAGATAAAGGAAGGATAGCACAGGTATCTGGCGATGAACCAATGGATATTCATCCAATGCTACAGGGAGCATATGATGCCTGGATGAAACAAAGAGACTACACTTATACATTACAGGGGGAAGACCTGGTTAATTTTTATAAAGCGCTTACCACCACTAATTTTAAATTACCCACCTCGCAATCTGTAGATCTGCAAACTGAAGGCCTGCAGCAATATCTCTATGTTGCCCATTTCCCTGCAGGTGGATTGTATGGTTTCAGTCAGGCTCCTTTTCCCGAAGAAGCGAAAATTGTAATCGGACGTTTTGCTGATGTTTTTAATCTTACCTATACCCGCTTCAGTGATTTGCAGCAGGCAGAAGCCAATGCAAGAGAAGCACAGATTGAAGCAGGACTGGAAAGGGTGAGAGCGAGAACAATGGCCATGCACAGCAGCGAAGACGTGAGCACGGCAACAGCAACTATGTTCACCGAACTGGAAAAACTCGGGATAGAAAATTTTCGCGGTGGCATTGCAAATATCAGGACAAATCAAACCCAGGAAGTTTGGTCTGTAAATAATTTGGCCGAGGGAAAAACAGTAAAGGCTGTTGGCACATTTGATATGAACATGCATCCAATCTGGCAACAATTATTTCAGGGATGGGAAAAGAAAGAAGACTTTCAATACGGTTTTTTAACGGGAAAGGAAAAAGAGAATTACATTAAAATATTAAATACGACCCCTGACTATTTATCAAACCCCATTCAGCATTTTCCTGACATGCATTTTCAGGCGTATTATTTTGGTGAAGGTGCTGTGTGGTCTTATTCGTTGCAACCTCATTCGGAAGAAGATAAACAGGTGATGAAACGATTCACTTCTGTTTTCTCACTAACGTTCCGCCGGTACCAGGATCTGAAAAAAGCGGAAGCCCAGGCAAGAGAAGCAACGATTGAAGCAGCATTAGAAAGAGTGAGAGGTAAAGCAATGGCTATGCATAATAGCAATGATCTTTCTTCTGCAGCCAGCGTGGTGTTTACAGAGTTACGGAAACTCGGCATCAATTCCATCCGAAGTGGTGTGGGCCTCTTGACTAAAGAAAACCGGAAAGTTATTTTGTACGCAGCAACTTCTTCTGAAGAAGGAGACAATCTCTCGTTGGTAGGCTGGGCCACGCTGCAGGACCATGCAGTACTCTCCAAAATTTATGATAGCTGGATCAGCAATGAAGATTATTTTCCTGTATTAAAAGGAGAACTGCTGAAGAGCTATTACGAAAAAATCCTATCAGGTTTTGCAGTGCCAGGTTCTCATTACGAAAAAAATCTGGCAGGCAATGCATTAACCGATATCGATTATGAACAGCATGGTCATTTTCTTGCATTCTCTGAAGGGTTCCTGTATGGCTGGTCAGAAAAACCATATACTGAAACAGAGATAAAGATCCTCAATCGTTTCAAGCTAATCATTGACCTTACCTTCAGGCGGTATATTGAATTGCAAAAATCAGAAGCCAATGCAAGGGAAGCCGTGAAGCAGGCAGCTCTTGATCGTGTCCGTGCAGAGATTGCTTCGATGCGAACAACAAATGACCTGGAAAGGATCACTCCATTAGTATGGAATGAACTCACCATACTCGGTGTTCCATTTATCCGCTGTGGTGTTTTCATTATGGATGAAAAGCATGAACTCATTCATACTTTTCTTTCCACACCGGATGGAAAGGCGATTGCCGCATTTCATATACCTTATGATACGCCGGGAAATATTTCGCAGATACTGAGCCGCTGGCATGATAAAAAAAATTATATAAACCATTGGGATGAATCGGCGTTTACAGAATTTGCCGGCACATTGGTAACGCAAGGCGTCCTTAGTTCACCGGAACAATATCTTAAAACACTTCCCCACGGGGGATTTTATTTACATTTTCTTCCATTTTTACAAGGCATGTTATATGTAGGTAATACAACTCAATTAGGAGAAGATGAAATAAACCTGATTCAGGCAGTAGCAGATGCGTTCTCAACGGCTTATGCCCGTTACGAGGATTTCAACAAACTGGAAGCAGCCAAGCAACAGGTAGATAAAACATTGGTGGAATTGAAGCAGGCACAGGCACAGTTGGTGCAATCAGAGAAAATGGCTTCGTTGGGAGAGCTTACCGCGGGCATCGCACACGAAATACAAAACCCATTGAATTTCGTCAATAATTTTTCTGAAATAAACAAAGAGTTGCTTATAGAGATGAAAGACGAAATTGATAAGGAAAACCTGGATGAAGTAAAAGCAATTGCAAACAATATTATTGAAAACGAAAATAAAATAAATCATCACGGTAAAAGAGCCGACGGGATTGTAAAGGGAATGCTTCAGCATTCAAGAAGCAGTTCAGGAATAAAAGAACCTACTGATATCAATGCTTTAACTGATGAATATTTACGATTAGCTTATCATGGCCTTCGGGCAAAAGACAAATCATTCAATGCAACATTGAAAACAGATTTTGATAAAAGCCTGTCTGCCGACAAGGCAGGTATTGGAAGCATCAATATCGTCCCTCAGGACATAGGACGAGTATTATTGAATTTGATAAACAATGCATTTTTTGCTGTAACAGAAAAAATGAAAAATCCTCATCCCCGCCAGCCGGCGGGGGGACAGGAGTATGAACCTGTAGTTACAGTTAGTACAAAATTGCTTAATACTTCGCCAGCTGGCGTGGATGGGGATAAAGTTGAGATCAAAATTGCTGACAATGGTAACGGAGTCTCTCAGAAGATACTGGACAAAATCTTTCAACCATTCTTTACTACCAAGCCTACGGGGCAGGGAACAGGCCTGGGGTTATCGCTGGCGTATGATATTATAAAAGCACATGGAGGTGAAATAAAGGTAGAGACGGAAGAGGGGGCAGGTGCGGCGTTTATTATTGAGCTACCAAATATTTATTAACCCTATTATAGCTTTTAAACACTTTAGCTATCATCAGTATGAGAATATGGCCATTTTTTGTTGCTCTTTGTTTCTTTTTTGTAGCCCAGGCACAAAATACAGAAACAGATAGTCTCAAACGATTACTGATTATTACAAAGGAAGATACGAGCCGTGTATTGATTTATGAGGGATTAAGCTATGCTTACCAGTACGCATATCCTGATACGGCTTTTCATTACGCTTTAAAAGGATTACAATTGGCAAGAAAGATCAATGATCCAAAGGGAGAAGCTTATTGTATTAATGCGCTGGGCAATGTTTATTACACCACGGGCGATTATAATAAGGCTTTGGAAACATATTTACAGGCGTTAAAGATCCGGGAACGTTTACATGATGAAAGAGCCATTGCGGTTACCTATTCCAATATAGGAAACGTCTATTCTGACCAGGGTGAACATCGGCAGGCAATATCTTATATTTCAAAAACAAAACAGTTTGATGAAAAGATCAAAGACAGTTCAGGGTTATTAATTGATCTATTCAACCTTGGCAGCATATACAACCTGTTAAAGAACACCGACTCTGCCCTCTTCTACACCCAAAGAGCTTATGAAATAGCTAAAAGCTTAGATGATAGAAACTATATCGGAGCCATTATGAATACTTTTGGATCCATTTATGAGAACTTAGCTCGTTTACCTGTTGCTATAAGCTATTTTCGCCAGGCCATCTCATACTCCAAATCGATTAAAGACCAGCAGGTACTGTCCGCAGCGTATTATGGTTTGGCAGTGCTTTTTAATAAACAGGGATTACCGGATTCTTCTATCTTTTATTCGCGCCTTTCCCTGGAAACCGCAAAAGAAGCTTCTCTTTTAAATAAAGTTTTAGACGCCGGGCTGCTTTTATCATCCTTATTTAAAACCGCACATAGCTACGACAGTGCTTTTAACTACCAGGAATTAAGTATAAAAATAAAAGATAGTTTGTTCAACGTGGAAAGAATAAAACAAATTCAAAAAATGGGATTCCAGGAACAGCAGCGGCAGCAATCAATTGAAAACGCCAGGCTGGAATACGGGAATAAGATAAAGCTCTATTTAGTGCTGGTTGCATTGGCAGTTTTCCTGCTTCTTGCATTTATATTATGGCGAAACAATATTGGAAAGCAAAAAGCAAATGTAATACTGCAACAACAAAAAGAAAAAGTTGAAAGCACTTTATCAGAACTAAAAGCCACCCAAGCCCAGCTCATCCAATCAGAAAAAATGGCCTCGCTTGGTGAGCTTACCGCGGGCATTGCGCATGAAATTCAAAACCCGCTAAATTTTGTAAATAATTTTTCAGAAGTAAATACAGAACTAATTGACGAATTAAAGAATGAATTAAATACAGGTAATAAAGAACAAGCCATTTCTATAGCAGATGATATAAAGGAAAATGAAGAAAAGATAAATCATCACGGCAAACGGGCTGATGCAATTGTAAAGGGAATGTTGGAACATAGCCGCAGCAGCAGTGGTGTAAAAGAACCAACAGATATCAATGCATTGGCCGATGAATACTTGCGATTAGCTTATCACGGTCTAAAGGCAAAGGACAAATCATTCAATGCAACATTGAAAACCAGTTATGATGAAAGCATTGGCAACATCAATATTATTCCACAGGATATTGAAAGAGTGTTGTTGAATTTATACAACAACGCTTTTTATGCTGTTAATGAAAAGACGAAAACCCCCGAGCCCCGCCCGATGGCGGGGAGTGAGGAATACGAGCCAACTGTTACGGTTAGCACAAAGTCTATAAAGCCCCCGCCAGGGGGAGGAGGTTTGGGAGGTTTGGGAGTTTTGATTTCCGTTAAAGACAATGGCAGTGGCATTCCTCAAAAAGTATTGGATAAAATATTTCAGCCATTCTTTACCACCAAACCTACAGGACAGGGAACAGGTTTAGGTTTATCGTTAAGCTATGATATTGTAAAAGCACACGGAGGCGAGTTGAAGGTGGAAACAAAAGAAGGCGAAGGAAGTGAGTTTATCATACAATTGCCAACTAATTGACAGAACTAATGGGAACCTCTTTAAAAATAATTCTTTTCGTGTTGTTGCCCGTTTTGTCCGTGGCCCGGCAAAACCCGGTGGATAGCCTGCGAGAAATATTTTTAAGCTCCAACGACGATTCCATTCTTTATAAGGCGGCCAATCACCTTTACGATTATTATGAAGAAGTGAGCCGTGACAGCGCTTTTTTTTATGCTGAGCACTGTGTGCTGATAAGCAGGAAAAATAACAAAAGGCTTAATGAGGCATATTCACTTAGCCGTAAAGCTTACCAGGAATTAAGTATTGGTCGGTTTGCAGAAGCCTTTCATAGCCTGTTAGACGGGTTCTCTATCAGCGAAAAAAAAGAAAATGAAAATTCCTTTTGGGAAATTGATCCTCTCAGAGTGGAACAGAACAAAAGACTGTATGCCCTTAGCTGTACCCATCACGTTTTTGCAATGCTTATGTGGCGTACAATAAACATTGAGCAGGAAATAGTTCATTTTAAGGAAGCAAAGAGAATTGCCGTTGAGATTAATAGCCCTGGCCGATCCCTGCTTGGAAGCCTTAACCTTGGGAGGATATATTTGGAAACCGGCAAGTTTGACTCAGCTATGCTTTATGAAAATGAAGCAGAAAAAATTTCGAACACTTCTGGACGTAAAAAATATCTGACATCTGTTTTTCATTTTAAAGGTCTTATCAGCATGAGTATTGGTGATACAAACCGGGCTCTCAATTATTTTTATGAATGCATAAGATCAGGCGCTGAACAAAACAACCTGGATGGATTGGTAAGGGGCTATCACGAACTGGCAGCTTACTATATTGGTAAGAACAATAAAGACTCAGGCCTCTACTACGCAATCAACGAACTGGAAATTTTTAAACAGCTTGGATCGGTTTCAGTAGTTGACTACCACATAGGAATTGCGTATGAGGATCTCAATCATGTTTACAGGATAAGAAACCAGGCTGATAGCGCCTATAAATACCTGGCCCTCACCCAAAGAACAAATGACAGTATAAACCAGCATAGAATTAAAAGCTTCGCTGAATTTCAGAAGCTAACGCTGGGTGAGCAACAACGTCTGCAGAAGGTGGAAAATGAAAAAGTAGCTTTTCAAAATAAGATCAGGACATATTTTTTACTGGCAGGTATTGGAGTATTACTCTTGCTTGCGATTATCTTCTACAGAAATAACCGGCAAAAAAATAGAGCTAAAATAAAAATCGAGGAGGCTTACAATAATCTAAAGGCAACACAGCAACAACTGATACAATCAGAAAAAATGGCCTCACTCGGTGAACTTACCGCCGGTATTGCCCATGAAATTCAAAACCCGTTAAATTTTGTGAATAATTTTTCAGAAGTAAATAAAGAATTGTTGGAAGAAATGAAAGATAAAATTAAAAAAGGAAATATCGGTGAAGTCAACTCAATTGCAAATGATATCATAGATAATGAAGAAAAAATAAACCACCACGGCAAAAGAGCTGATGCGATTGTAAAAGGAATGCTGCAGCATTCAAGGAGCAGTTCAGGACAGAAAGAGTTGACGGATATTAATGTATTGGCTGACGAATACTTAAGACTGGCCTATCACGGCCTTCGCGCAAAAGATAAATCTTTCAATGCAAATCTTAAAACAGATTTCGATAACTCAATTGGAAAAATAAATATTATACCACAGGATATTGGAAGAGTCATTCTCAATTTAATCAACAATGCTTTTTATGCAGTAAGTGAAAAGAAGAAACAAACTTTGAATGTTTATGAACCAACTGTCACAGTCAGCACAGCAAAACACAATGGTAAGGTTGAGATCAAAGTAAAGGATAACGGCAATGGAATTCCTCTAAAAGTAGTTGATAAAATATTTCAACCGTTCTTTACAACCAAACCAACAGGACAAGGAACAGGATTGGGCTTGTCATTGAGTTATGATATTGTAAAAACACATGGGGGTGAGTTGAAAGTGGAAACGAAGGAAGGTAAAGGCTCAGAATTTATTATTAATCTAACCATAAAATAGAGAAAATATTATTAATCAGTAATTTTAAAAACATGAACAAGCAACATTTGCTCAACAACATTGAAAAAGAAATAAACATTTGCCGCAGGCTGTATACAAAGATTCCACGCGGTCAGATGAATTTCAGACCCAAAGAAGGACTAAGAAGCATTTTAGAATTATTGCAGTATTTAGGTATTATCGGGAGCGTTATGCCAGGTTATTGGTTGAAAAAAGATGATACAGATTTTAATACATTTTTTGCCACAATGGAAAAACCAACGAGGGCAATGCCTCATGAACGATTTCTAACTACTATGGATGAACAAATGGCAACCATAAGACATCTTTTTGATCAAATAAGCGAAGACGATTTAATTAATAAGGAGGTTGTTTATCCGTGGGGTGGCAAAGCCCCGATGGGAGAGG
>Ga0068860_100001553_pt1 | contig 24740 bp, 28 predicted proteins | sample KBSSwiS32_FD_66597 | JGI IMG/M metagenome (GOLD analysis project Ga0068860, IMG submission 66597) | Switchgrass rhizosphere microbial communities from Kellogg Biological Station, Michigan, USA - KBS Switchgrass S3-2 | ecosystem: Host-associated > Plants > Roots > Rhizosphere > Soil ...
CGCGAGATCGTGCCGGCGTTCAACGCCTACATGTACTTCCGCGTCGGCTACTGGGTCGGCAAGCAGGTGTCGCAGTCGCTGTATCGCGTGCGCATCGGCTACACCGACGACGCCGGTCTGGCCGCGATCCCAGAGAACGCGACGGTGGTGTTCGTGATGAACCACCGCAGCAACATGGACTACATCATCGCGTCGTACCTGGCCGCCGAGCGCGCGGCGCTGTCCTACGCGGTGGGCGAATGGGCGCGGCTGTGGGGGTTGCAGCAACTGATCCGCGCGATGGGCGCCTACTTCGTGCGCCGCAACTCCAAGGACGAGTTGTACCGCCGCGTGCTCGAGCGCTACATCGCGATGGCCACCGAGGCCGGCGTCACGCAGGCGGTGTACCCCGAAGGAGGCCTGACGCGTGACGGGCGTCTGCGCGAGCCACGCTTCGGCGTGCTCGACTACATGCTGCGCGGCTTCCACACGCACGGCGAGCGCGACCTGGTGTTCGTGCCGCTCGGGCTGAACTACGACCGCGTGCTGGAAGACCGCACGCAGCTGCTGGCGGCCGACGCGATCCGCCCCAGCCGCGCACGAGCGCTCGCCAACACGCTGAAATTCATCGGCAACCAGCTGTGGCTGCTGCTGCGCAGCCGTTGGCACCGGCTGGGCTACGCCTGCGTCAACTTCGGCACGCCGGTGTCGGTGCGCGCCTGGGCGGCGGCGCGCGGAGTCGACTTCGATCATCTCGACCGCGAGCAGCGCCACACCGAAGTGGCCGCGCTCGGCCATCACCTGATGGCCGAAGTGGGCCGCCTGGTGCCGGTGCTCCCGGTGCCGCTGGTGGCCGCCGTGCTGCTGCGTGAGCCGGCGCGGCCGTACAGCCTGTTCGACCTCAAGTCGGCGGTGGCCGAGCGGGTGGCGCGGCTGGAAGCACGCGGGGCGCGACTTTACGTGCCGCGGCAGGACTGGGACTATGCAGTGGGCGCCGGCCTGCGTATGCTGACGCTGCGCCACCTGGTCGACGAGGTCGATGGGCTGTACAGCGCTCGCGCCAGCGAGCAGCCGCTGTTGCGCTACTACGCCAATTCGATCGCGCACCTGCTGGCCGAAGCATGAGGGTCTCTCGCGCGTATACCTGGAACCCGCCTGTCGTCGCCACGCGCGGTTGGTGCGTTGCACGGCTCTGTCCCACTTCGGAGGTGAACACCATGCGCTCGATCGCCACCGCCTTCCTGCTGAGCGTCGCCGCCACCGCGGCCAGCGCCGGCGGGATCGTCAACGTCACGTTCGTCGACCCCGACCACTTTTACGACGCCGGCACCACGAAGCATGAGGTGCCCGACAACCTGAAGACCATCGAAACGCACCTGAAAGAGCTCGGTCAGCGCTATTTGCCCGACGGGCAGGTGCTCAACATCAGCGTGCTCGACATCGACCTCGCCGGCTATGTGAAGCCGCTGGCGGGCAGCGCGCGCGAGGTGCGCGTGGCGCGCGGTGCGACCGACTGGCCGAAATTCAAGCTGCGCTACACGCTGGAGGCCAACGGCGCGACGCTCAAGAGCGGCGAAGAAACGGTGGCCGACATGAACTACGGCCGCCACGGCCAGAGCTACCTCTACACCAACCGCGATCCGCTGCGCTACGAGAAGCAGATGCTCGACGGCTGGCTGCGCTCGCACTTCACCGACGACTACTGATCGGCCAACGCCGGCAGCGGCTCGTCGTCGTCGGCGTCTTCGCCGAGGAAGCCACCGCTCTGGTGCGCCCACAGCCGCGCATACAGGCCGCGGTGCGCGAGCAGCGCGCGATGGTCACCCTGCTCGACGATGCGACCACGGTCGAGCACGATCAGGCGGTCCATCGCGGCGATGGTCGACAGCCGGTGCGCGATCGCGACCACCGTCTTGCCTTCCATCAACCGATACAGGCTGGCCTGGATCGCCTGCTCGACCTCGCTGTCGAGCGCGCTGGTGGCCTCGTCGAGCAGCAGGATCGGCGCGTCCTTCAACATCACGCGCGCGATCGCGATGCGCTGGCGCTGGCCGCCTGACAGCTTGACGCCGCGCTCGCCGACGTGCGCTTCATAGCCGCGCCGACCCTTCGGGTCGCGCAGGCCCTCGATGAACTCGTGGGCCTCGGCGCGACGCGCGGCGACCATCATCTGCGCGTCGCTGGCATCGGGCCGTCCGTACAGGATGTTGTCGCGCACCGAACGGTGCAGCAGCGAGTTGTCCTGCGTCACCATCCCCACTTGCGCGCGCAGGCTGGTCTGCGCGACGTGCGCGATGTCCTGGCCGTCGATGACGATGCGTCCGCCATCGAGGTCGTAGAAGCGCAGCAGCAAATTGACGACCGTCGACTTGCCGGCGCCGGAGCGGCCGACCAGGCCGATCTTCTCGCCCGGACGGATGTGCAGGTCGAGCCGGTCGATCACCGGCACCCCGCCGCCGTAGGCAAAGGTCACCTGCTCGAAGCGGATGTCGCCACGCTGCACCCGCAGCGGCTGCGCGTCGGGCCGGTCGACCACCGCCTGCGGCCGCGACAAGGTGTTCATGCCGTCCTGCACCGTGCCGACGTGCTCGAACAAGGTGGCCATCTCCCACATGATCCAGTGCGAGATGCCGTTCAGCCGCAGCGCCATCGCGGTGGCGGCGGCCACCGCGCCGATGCCGACACGCCCGTGGGTCCACAGCCACAGCGTGAGCCCGGCGGTACCGATGATCAGCGCCATGCTGAGCACGTGGTTGACCACCTCGACGCCGGTGACGAGGCGGAACTGCACATAGGCGGTGCCCATGAAGTCCTGCATCGCGCTGCGCGCGAAGGCCGCCTCGCGCCGCGCGTGCGAAAACAGCTTGACGGTGGCGATGTTGGTGTAGGCGTCGGTGATGCGCCCGGTCATCAGCGCGCGCGCGTCGGCCTGAGCCTGACCCACACGCCCCAGTCGCGGCACGAACCAGCGCAGCGCGGCCACGTAAAACACCGCCCAGCCAACGAACGGCAGCAGCAGCAACAGGTCGAACCCGCCGGCCAGCAGCACCATCGTGACAAAGTAGATCACCACGAACACCAGGATGTCGCACACGATCATCACGGTGTCGCGCACTGCCAGCGCGGTCTGCATCACCTTGGTCGAGATGCGGCCGGCGAACTCGTCCTGGTAGAAGGCCATGCTCTGGTCGAGCATCAAGCGGTGGAAGTTCCAGCGCAGCAGCATCGGGAAGTTCGACGAGAGCGCCTGGTACTTCAGCAGGCACCAGATCACCACCACGCCGATGCTGGCCACCAGCGCGCCGGCCAGTAGCAGCAGCGTGCGCCCTTCGTCGGCCCATAGCTGCTGCGGCTGCACGCGGCCGAGCCAGTCGACCACGCTGCCCAACATGCCGAACAGCAGCGCTTCGAAAGCACCCACCGCGGCCACCAGCACGACGATCAACGCCACGTAGCCGCGCAGGCCACGCGTGCACGCCCACACGAACGGCAACAACCCGCGCGGCGGACGCTCGGGCATCTGCTCGGGATACGGGAACACCAGTCGTTCGAAGCGCGAGAACATCGGTCGGGCATGCCAAAGATGCGCAGCGTACCGGAATCAGCTGGGCTTCAGGTTCGACGGCGACGCGGCGCCCGCGCGACAGAGAACCGCCACACGCTGACACAAAGCGACGTGCCGCACGGGAATCACGTTGCCGCGCTCCGCGTACGCGCATGAAGCCCAATGCGCCGCCATGCGTGGTGCGGTGTCGCGCTGCCGGCTACTGAAGGAGACTTCGCATGGACATCTCGCGCAAACGCTTCGTCGAAACGCTGGCTTCGGGCAGTGCGCTATTGCTGTTCAGCAGTTGCGGTGGTGGCGGCAGCTACAACGGAACCCCCGCACCGGCACCGGCACCGGCGCCGGCGGGCAGCAGTTGCAATCCGGCCGACATCTCAGGCAATCACGGCCACGCTCTGGTGATCCAGAAGAGCGACCTCGACTCGACGACACCCAAGACCTACGACATTCACGGCGTGGCCGACCACACGCACAGCGTGACCTTCAGCGTGGCACAGCTGGCACAGCTGAAGTCCGGCGCGGCGGTGGCGGTGACGTCGACCGAGACGTTCTCGCACATGCACACGGTCAGCGTCACCTGCATGTAGACGCCGCCGGCGCACCGCTGGGGCGGCGCGGTTCAGGTCGTGTGCGCCAACCGGCGGTGCCCGTGCGGCCGACCGTGCGGACCTCGTAGCGCTGTGCGCAGCGCGCGCGACGGCGGGGGCTGCGCGCGCCGATCCTCGCGGTTGCTATTGCTGCGCGGCCACGTACTTGTTGCCGTTGGCCTTGTAGCGCTCGATCGCCTTCTTGAGGTCGGTGAACTCCTCGCAGCCGAACGTGCATGCCTTGTCGAGGGTGGCCAGACGCTTCTCGGCCGTCGGCAAGTCACCCTTGATCAAGTACAGCTCGCCCGAGTACTCGAGCGCGCCCCGGTGGTTGGGGTTGATGCGCAGGGCCTCGTTGTAGTGGCGCTCGGCCCCATCGAGGTCGGGCGTGGCGCCCTTGCGCAGGGTGTAGCCCATCAAATTGTTCCAGTCGGCGCTGCCGGGGTCGTTGACGCGCTTGAGTTCCTCGACGGCCTCCGCCCACTGCTTGCTCTTGATCAGCGTGCGCGCCTGCGTCAGCTTGTCGGGCGCGGCCGACGGCGTGTCAGCGGCCAGCGCGCCGTGCTGCAGGGCCAGCGCGACCACGGCGGCGAAGAGGATGCGAACGAGCGAATGGGTCATGGATTCCTCGATGGGCAACGTTGGACGGGGTGCGGCGGCGTCACGCCGTCGATCGATGTGGTGCGACGTACGGACCCGACGCGCCGGCGGACGCAGGAGCAGCGGCCGCCACGATAGCCGACGCGGTGCATCACCACAGCTTGGCGCAGTGCCCGCTGGCGACGAACGGCCCGGCCGGCGTGCGCGCCGCGCTGCCGGCCGGCTCCAAGGTCAGACCGAGGCGAGCCACCGTGAAGAACAGCTTCTCGGCGCTGTCGGGCAACGGCAGCGTCGCCGACCCCTTGGCGGGTACTTCGCCCACCAGGAACGGCGCGCCATCGCGCGGCAGTGCCCACAAGCGCGCCACCTGCCCGGCGGGCACGTCGATCGGCTGCAGCACCTTGACGGTGACCGTTCGGCCGTGGCGGCGCGAGCTCGCCAACAGCGTGGCCTGGCCGGCGTCACTGACCAGCAGGCCCACATAGCTCTGCGGCAGCGCCTCGCCGGTGTTCTCGAGCCCCAGCCAGTGCGGCTCCAGGCGCAGCACCACGGTGGCCGCCAGCACACCGGCCAGCACGCCGCCCAGCACCCGCGGTGCGAACAGACCCTGCAGCCATTGCCAGGCCCCGGCCCGCGGCGCGGTGGCGAACAGGCGCTGCTGCAGGCCGTCCCACACCTGCTCGCGCGGCTGGAGAGCGGGCACGCCGGCCGCCAGCACGCCGAGCCGCTCCTGCCAGTGCGCGACCACGCGCATCGTCAGCGGCGCCTCGTGCAGCAGCCGCTCGAAGCGGCGACGCGCGCCGCCGTGCAGCGTCCCCAATGCATATTCGCGTGCCAGCCGGTCGAGCCGCTCGGGCTGCAGCAGATTCATCCCGCCACCCCCCGCGCGCCGAGGCATTCCTTCAGCTTGTCCAGGCCGCGTCGCACCCAGGCCTTGGCGGTGCCCAGCGGCGCGCCCATCTGCTGCGCGATCTCGGTGTGCACCAAGCCCTTGTAGTAGGCCAGCGCCAGCGCCTGGCGCTGCTGCGGGTTCAGCGCCGCCATGCAAGCGTCGATGTGCACGCGCTGCAGGCTGGCGTCGAGCAGTCGGTCGGGTGTCAGGTCGGCGTCGGCCGCGACTTCGAACGCCTCGTCGTCGAGCGCGCTGGTGCTGCGGCGCTCGCCGGCGCCCGAACGCAGGGTGTCGATCGACTTGTTGCGCACGATATTGATCAGCCAGGTCATCGGCGTGGCTACGCCCGGGTTGTAACCGCGTGCGCCATGCCAGACATTGACGAACGCTTCCTGCAGCACCTCTTCGGCGCGCTCGCGGCTGTTCAATATACGGAAAGCCACGCCCAAAAGATGCGAGCTGGTCGCCCGGTAGACACGCTCGAAGGCGGTGCGGTCGTGCAGCGCCACGCGCGCCATCAGCGCACCGAGGTCTTCCGCTGCGGTCATCGAAGGGCGTCTTCCATGGAGGTCATCAGCGGGCCGCATTGTGGCGCGGTCGGCCGCCGTCGACCATCATGCCGAGTGGGGTGCTCGTGGCACCCGGGCCATGCCGTATGCTGCGTTCATGGGGCACCGGGCGGTGTCCTGACGCGTGCGAGCCTGGCAGGAGCAGCCCACTTGGCAACCCCCAACTACGCCTACGAGAAACGCCAACGCGAGTTGGCCAAGAAGCGCAAGGCCGAAGAGAAGCGCCAGCGCAAACAGGGCCGCGACACCGAGGCGGCGACCCCTGCTCCAGCCGACCACGCGAGCCCGGTGCCAGCGGCGCCCGGCTCCGAACCGTCGACCTGACGCGCGCCATCCCAGGAAAAGGGGCCACGGCGTGCCGTGGCCCGAGCGCGGGGGGCGCCGGCGCCGTCAGACCACGCGGATGTTGGCCGCCTGCAGGCCCTTGTTGCCCTGCCGCACTTCGAATTCGACGCGCTGGTTCTCCTGCAGGCTGCGAAAGCCGCCGCTGTTGCGGATTTCGCTGTGATGGGCAAACAGGTCCTTGCCACCGCCCTCGGGCGTGATGAAGCCATAGCCCTTGCCGTCGTCGAACCACTTGACGATGCCGGTCTGTGTCGCGGGTGTGTTCATGGAGATCGGTTCCTTGATGAATGGGATGACACGCTCACGCAGTGCGCGAGCGGACAGCAACACGCAAGAAACGTCAAACGGGAACTGCGGACCACCCGGACGATGCGACGAGCGGGTCGTGCACCGCGGCGGACACAAAAACCACCTTCAAACGGGCTCTTGGTTGTCTGTTCGCGAACTGTACCCGCAAATCGGAGGTCCGCCGTACGGGCCTGCACGGGTGTCATGCCGACACATCATCCAGGGGGTGCGGCCGCCGCGCCCGGCGCGGCGGCGCTGGGTGCACGCTCAGTCGCGATCGGTGCAGCCGTTGTCGTGCACCAGGCAGCGCGCGTAGCCGGGATCGTTCTTCAATTTGAACATCACGCGCGCGGCCACCGCGGTGTCGGCGAAGTCGGAAAACAGGCCATCGACGCCGAGCTCGAAGAAGCGCAGGTACTCGTTGACCGGATTGTTGTTGTCGGTCAGCGGCTGACGCGAACGCTCGTTGCGGAACGTCCAGGTGTGCACGATCAGGCCGAGCGCGTGCGCGTTGGCGATCAGCTGCGTGGGCGGCAGCACCACGCGGTCGGCCTCGTTGACCGCGCCGTCGCCGTTGGCGTCGAGGCACGCGGTGCCGCTGGGTGCCACGGTCTTGCACGCCGTGCTCTGGATGTAGTACTTCCAGGGCCCGACGCCGTCGGCGTAGCCGCGCACCTCGGCCAGGCCGGCCGGCGTCACGAGATCGCCGAACGTGCCGGCGCGGCCCGACACCACCCAGTCGTACGGCTTGTCGAACGGCGGCGCATACGTGATGGTGCCGTTGGGCGCGATGTCGTCGGCATCCACCAACTGCACCAGCCGCAGCGGCGTGCGCTTGCGCAGGTACTTGAGGTTCGCGGTCTCGAACGACTGGATGATCACCGGCGCATGGCGGTGATTCCAGCCGACGCGCGTCAGCGTGCGCAGCAGCCGATCTTCCAGCGGCAGCCCGATGCTCTGGTGGTAGGTCGGGTGCTTGGTCTCGGGATAGATGCCGATCTGGCGTCCCTTCTCGTGCGACTTGCGCTTGACGAAGTCGATGATCTCGTCGAGCGTCGGGATCTTGAAGCGGCCATCGAACTGCTGGCCCCGCTCTGGAATGGGCTGGATCGCACCGAGCTGCTTGATCTCGGCCAGCGTGAAGTCGCTGGCCCAGAAGCCGTCGGTCGCAATGCCGTCGAGCACCACGGTGCGCCGCCGATTTGCGAACTGCGGCAGGGTCAACACGTTGGTGGTGGCGATCAGATTCGGCTCGTGGCGCGCGATCAGGTGCCCGTCCTTTGTGGCCACCAGATCAGGCTCGACGTAGTCGGCCCCGAGTTCGATGCCCAGCGCATACGCCTCCAGCGTGTGCTCGGGCAGGTAGCCGCTGCCGCCACCGCGGTGGCCGATCACCAGGGGCGACGGTTCGTCGTCGCGCGAACGGCCATCGTGCGCCTGGACCCACGAGCAGCCGAGCAACAGGCCGCTGAACAGCGCACCGCAGGTCATGCGGCGCAGCACCGACGCGAGCTTCATGAGTTGGTCTCCTTCGATTTGCCGGGATCGTGCGGTGAGCGTGTGACGTCGCCGTGACGCGCTGGGCCGCCGCCCGTTGTGGTTGGGGGCGAAAGGGCGTGAACGATAGTGCCGGTGCACGCCCAGTGGAAGGGGCGCTGCGATGCCCCTACGGCGCTATTCGACCTTGCCGATCCGGCGCACGACCTCGGTCATCAAGGCCGCATCGGCGTCCCAGTAGACCTGGAACTCCGGCGCATCGAGGTACTCCAGCGGACTGCCCGCGGTGCGGATGGTCTGCTGCACCTGCGGGTCTGCGGCCACCTTGCGCGACGCCGCGCGCAGCCGCTGCAGCACCTCGTCGCTGACGCCGGCGGGCACGAACAAGCCGGACCATTGCGCGTAGCGCACGCCGAGCCCGAGCGCAGGCAGGCTCGGCACCTCCGGCAGCGCCTGCAGCGGCTTCTCGCCCCAGTGCGCCAGGGCACGCAGGCGGCCACTGCGGATGTGCTGCACCACGGTGGCCGGGCCGCTGGCCAGCGCATCGACCTGGCCGCCGAGCAGCGCCACCACCGCGGGGCCGGCGCCGGTGTACGGTATGTGGACGATGCGAAAGCCGGCGGCCGACTTCAGCATCTCCATCGGCACGTGCATCGTGCCGTAGTTGCCGGAGCTGCCGTAGTTCAGCGCGCCGGGACGGCGCTTCGCGTCGGCGATGAATTCGTCGAGCGTCTTCCACGGCGAATCGGCGCGCACCACCAGCACGGTAGGGTCGGCGGTGAAGCGCGCGATCGGCTTGAACTGGTTCAGCGTATAGGCCGGCTTGCGGCCGAACAGCAGGTCGGCCTCCGGCAGCACCGAGATCGACGACAGCGCCAACAGCACCGTGTAGCCATCGGGCGCGGCGCGTGCGGCCTGCCCCATGCCGAGCGCGCCGCCGGCGCCCGCCTTGTTCTCGATCACCACCGGTTGCTTCAGTTCGCGCGCCAGCGCCTCGGCCACCGGTCGGGCCACCGTGTCGGCCACGCCGCCCGGCGGGAACGGCACGATCATCGTGATCGTGCGCTCGGGGTACTGCGCCGCTGCGCCGAGCGCCGCGAACAACAGCAGCCCGCACGCCCACCCATGGCGCCAGGCGCGCAAGCCGCTGCGATCGTTCATCGTGTGTGGCCCTTCATGCCAAGCTCGCGGCGCACTGTAGAGGCGACGCTCCAATCGCGCCATCGGGGCCATCGATATCATGCCCGCCACTCAACGCCTCGGTGCAGCACCGGGTGAGGACAGCGCACACGTGCAATCGTTCGACTACCTGATCGTCGGTGGCGGCTCGGCTGGCTGCGTGCTGGCCGCGCGCCTGAGCGAAGATCCGCAGGTGCGGGTCGCGCTGCTCGAAGCCGGCCCGCCCGATCGCAGCGTGCTGATCCATTGCCCGGCGGGCCTGGCGGTGCTGGCCAAGAATGGCCAGGCCAATTGGGCGTTCGCCACCACGGCGCAGGCAGGGCTGAACGGCCGCCAGGGCTACCAGCCGCGCGGCAAGGTGCTCGGCGGCTCGAGCTCGGTCAACGCGATGGTCTACATCCGCGGCCACCGCAGCGATTACGACCACTGGGCTGCCCAGGGCAACCCCGGCTGGGCCTTCGACGACGTGCTGCCGTACTTCAAGCGCGCCGAGCACAACGAGCGCGGCGCCGACCCCTGGCACGGCACGGGCGGGCCGCTCAACGTGATGGACCTGCGCAGCCCGAATCGCTTCGGCCCGGTGTTCGTCGACGCGGCACGACAGGCGGGTTATGCCATCAACCCCGACTTCAATGCAGCCGACCAAGAAGGTGTCGGCCTGTATCAGGTGACTCACCGCAACGGCGAGCGCTGTAGCGCCGCCAAGGCCTATCTCGATCCCGCGCGCTCGCGCGCCAACCTGTCGGTGTTCACCGACGTGCGGGTCACGCGCATCGTCTGCGACGGCAAGCGCGCCAGCGGCGTCGAATTCGTGCAGGGCGGCAGCCGTCAACGCTTCGTCGCCTCGCGCGAGGTGCTGCTGTGCGCCGGCGCGCTGCAGTCGCCGCAGTTGCTGATGCTGTCGGGCATCGGCCCCGGCGAGGAGCTGCAGCGCCACGGCATCGAGGTCGTGCACGATCTGCCCGGCGTGGGGCGCGATCTGCACGACCACCCCGACGTCGTGCAGGTGGTCGACGCGCCGGACCTGGCAGACCTGTTCGGTCTGTCGCTGCGCGGCATCGCGCGCGTGCTGCAGGGCATGCTCGAATGGCGTCGTGCACGCAGCGGCATGCTGACCACCAACTTCGCCGAAGCCGGCGGCTTCATCAAGAGCCAGCCGCAGGAAGCGATTCCCGACCTGCAGCTGCACTTCGTGATCGCCAAGCTGATCGACCACGGTCGCAAGACCGTGTTCGGCCACGGCTACTCGTGCCACGTGTGCCTGTTGCGGCCCAAGAGCCGCGGCCGCGTCTCGCTGGTGAGCGCCGATCCGACCGCGGCGCCGCGCATCGATCCCAACTTCCTGGCCGACCGCGACGACGTCGACCGCCTGATGCGCGGCTTCAAGCTGATGCGGATGATCCTGTCGCAGCGCGCGCTCGCGGGCCACGCCGGACGCGAACTCGAGGCGTCGGCGCGTGCACAGACCGACGAGGAGATCGAGGCCTTCATCCGCGGCCACGCCGACACGATCTACCACCCGGTGGGCAGCTGCCGCATGGGCCCGGCACCGACCGACGTGGTCGATGCGCAGCTGCGCGTGCACGGCATGCAACGGCTGCGCGTGGTCGACGCTTCGATCATGCCGCGCATCATCGGCGGCAACACCAACGCACCGACCATCATGATCGCCGAGAAGGCGAGCGACCTGATTCGCGCCGCGGCCTGAGCCTTCAACGCGCGCAACGCAGCTGCAGCGCCTGCACGGTGCCGCCGCCGGCCGCGTCGGTGAGCACGGCCAGCAGGCGCAGCGGCCGGCCTCCCTCGCCGAGGGCCGGCACGTCGATGCGTTGTTGCAGCGGCCCGCTCCACGGCGCGATGCGCCCGTAGTAGCGCACCACGTGGTCGTGGTGCAGGCGCACGCCCTGGTTCTCGCCGGCGCGCACGTCGCTGTCGTGGCCGTCCTCCAGCGCCGCCCACCACAGCGCGAAGCGCGCGGGCGATGCCGCCGGCGGCTCGACCTGCAGCGTCACCTGGTCGCCGGCGCGCTGCAGGCGCATCCGCGTGCCCGTCGCCGGCGCGGGCGCCGGCAAGGCGGGCCAGCGCCGCCAGTCGGCCCCGTTGACCAGCACCTGCGGCGTGTAGCTGAAGCGGGTACCGCTGCTGGCCTGCAGCTGCGTCTGGCGCTCGCTGTAGCGCGGGCTCGCGAAGCGGTCCTTCCAGCCCAGGCCGTCCCAATAGTCGACATGGAAAGCGGCTGCCAGCACGCCGGGCTTGTCCTTCAGTGTCGACAGCCAGCGGTCTGCCGGCGGACACGAGTTGCAGCCCTCCGACGTGTACAGCTCCACCACCACCGGCACCGCGGCGCCCGATTCGGCTTCGCAGGCGAGCGCCGGCGCGCCGAGCCCCAGGCAAAGCGCCAGCGCAGCGCTGCGTCGGATGCCGAGTTGCAGAGTCGTGATCATCCAGTGGTCGGACGCGCCAGGGCGTCGCCGATGCGAAGCATGCACCCGCTGGGTCGTGCGCGCGCACTCCCCTCTTACAGCGCGGTCGTCGCAAGGGTGCATGCCGAAGCGGGTATCCTTGCCGCCCCGCGCATGGCAGCCATCCACATCACCGACCTCGAGGCCGCCATCAACTGGTGGCGCGATCGCTCGCCGTCGCCCGACGGCATCACCGCCTGCGCCGAGGTGCGCGCGCTGGCCGAGGTGTATGCGCTGCTGGTCTACTACCACGAGGACGAGGCCGACGAATCGTCGATGCCCGAAGCCGCGCGCAGCGCATGGCTGCGCTGGTATGCGCACACGCCCGACGCGCCGTGCATCGCGATCTGCTCCACCGCGCAGGGCGACGCGGTGTGCAAGGGTTGCGGGCGCACCGAGCACGAGGTGCAGCACTGGCCGATGATGTCGCCGGCCGAGAAGCGTGTGGTGTGGCGGCGCATCACGCTGCAGGCCAGCGCGTGGCGCTTCAACCGCTACGCCGAGCGCGCGCGCCACGCCAGCGGCGTCGATCACGCCCCGGTGGTGGCGCCGACGCCTGTGCACGCGCGTCCATGAGCGGCGCGGCCCCATGAGCACCCCGGCGCGCTCGGGGCGCCCGATCGACGCCACCACGGCGAGCCGCGCCAGCCCGTGGCGCAACGACGCGCGCCACATCGCCGTGCTGGCCTGGCCGGTTCTGGTGGGGCAGCTCGCGGTGCTCGGCTTTGCCACCGTCGACACCGTGCTGGTGGGTCGCCACTCGGCCACCGACCTGGCGGCCTTCGCGGTCGGCTCGGCCGCCTACATCACGGTGTTCATCGGCCTGATGGGCGTGGTGCTGGCGATCGGCCCGATCGTCGGCCAGCACTACGGGGCCAAGCGCCTGGAAGAAGCCGGCCATCAGCTGCACCAGAGCGTGTGGCTCGCGCTCGGCCTGTCGGTGCTCGGCAGCACCCTGCTGGTGTTCCCGACGCCGTTCCTGGCGCTGTCGCGCGCCACGCCGGAAGTGGCCGACAAGATCAGGGGTTACCTGCTGGCGCTCGCCTTCTCGTTGCCCGCCTCGCTGCTGTTCACCGTATACCGCGGCTTCAACACCGCGGTGTCACGGCCCAAGGCGGTGATGGTGCTGCAACTCGGTGGCCTGGCCCTGAAGGTGCCGCTGTCGATCGCGCTGGTGTCCGGCGTTTCCGCACTCGGCCTGCCGGCGCTGGGCGTCACCGGATGCGGCGTGTCGACCCTGGTGTCGATGTGGGCGCAAGCAATCGGCGCGTACATCGTGCTGCGCAACGATCGCTTCTACGATCGCTTCGCACTGCGCGGCCACGGCCTCGACTGGCCGCAGCGTGCATCGCTGATGGCGCTGCTGCGGCTGGGTGTGCCGATGGGGCTGACGATCCTGATCGAGGTGACCGGCTTTGCGTTCATGGCGATCTTCATCGCCCGCCTGGGTGCAACGTCGGTGGCCGGCCACCAGATCGTGGTGAACCTGGTGTCGCTGATGTTCATGATGCCGCTCGCCCTCAGCAATGCCACCTCGACGCTGGTGGCGCAGGCGATCGGCGCCGAGCGCCTGCACGACGCGCGACGGCTCGGCCTGCACGGCCTGCAGGTGACGCTCGGCATGGCCGTTGTGATCGGCACCGCGGTTTATCTCGGGCGCGCGGCGATCGTGCGCCTGTACACCGCCGATGCGGCGGTGGCCGCGGTGGCGCTGACGCTGCTCAGCTGGGTGGCGTTGTTCCACCTCTGCGATGCCCTGCAGACGCTGGCGCAGTTCGTGTTGCGCGCCTGGCGTGTCACCGTGGTGTCGCTGGTGGTGTTCGCGTTGTGCATGTGGGGCGTCGGGTTGGGCGGCGGCTACCTGCTGGCGTTCGACGTCGGGGGTTTCGCGCCGGCGGCGTGGCGCGGGCCCACCGGCTTCTGGATCGCGTCGACCGGCGGCCTGCTGAGCGCCGGTGTCGTGTTGACCGCCTTCCTGCTGTGGATGCAGCGACAGCGCACGCGCGACGTGCCGGCGCTCAAGCCGGCAGCGTGATCACGAAGCAGCTGCCGCCGCCGTCGCGCGCCTCGCAGCGCACCTGGCCAGAGTGCCGTTCGGCGATCTGCTTGACCAGGCTGAGGCCGAGGCCGACGCCGCCTTCGCGCTCGGCGTGTCCCGGCAAGCGGAAGAACGCCTCGAAGATGCGCTCGCGAAACGCCTCCGGCACGCCGGGCCCGCGGTCGCACACGCGCAGCACCGCCGCGCCGGCGCTGCGCTCGACGACCACCTCGATCTCGCCGGCGCCATAGCGGCGGGCGTTCTCCAGCAGGTTGCGCAGCGCACGGCGCAGCAGCCGCTCGTCGCCATCCACCGTGCAGGGCACGCCGCTCACCTGCGCATCGACTCGCGCTGCCTCTTCAGCGGCCAGGCCCAGCAACTCGACGCTCTCGCGCTTGAGCGACCAGGCGCCAGCATCCAGCCGGCTCGCCAGCAGCACCTCTTCCACCAACGCATCGAGCTCGGCGATGTTGGCCTCGGCCTCACGCCGCAGCGTGTCGCGATGCGCGGCGTCGGCCTGCGGCAGCATCGCCACCGCCATCTTCAGGCGTGCCAGCGGCGAGCGCAACTCGTGGCTGGCGTTGGCCAGCAGGCGCTGGTGCGCGCGCACCAGCGTCTCGATGCGCTCGGCGGCGCCGTTGAAGCTGCGCGCCACCGCGGCCACCTCGTCGCGCCCCGATTCCTCGACCCGCTGACCGAGCGAACCGGCGCCGAAGCGCTCGACCCCGCGCTTCAACAGCTCGAGGCGCCGCGTCAGGCTGCGCACCACCGGGTAGGCGCCAGCCGCCACCGCGACGAACAGCAGGCCCAGCAGCGCCAGCAATCCGATGCCCGGCGGCCACTGCGGCGGCATCAGCATCGCAGGCCACGCTGCATCGCCACGCGTCGGCGGCCCGCGCTCGCCGCCGGGGCCCGGTGGTCGGTCCACGCCCTCGCCGCGCGGCCCGGTGAAGCCGCGCGCCAGCCGCGGACGCATCACCCACAGCGTGCGGCCGTCGTCGAGGCGCACCGCCAGACCGCGCCGGCCGCTGTCCGCTTCGACGCGGAGATAGGTGTCCGCGGCCGCGATGCGGTGGCCCGACGCGTCGTCGAGCGCCATCGGCAGGCGCAGACGCTGCGACCATTCGCGCAACGCCGTGGCCTGCTCGTCGGCTCCGGCGTCCGCCGCCGGCAGCGAGCGCTGCACCAGCTCGGCCCACGCCCCCAGCCGATCCGACGCGGCGCTCTCCAGTCGCAGGCGCTCGCTCTCCAGATGGCGCTGCACGAACCAGCCCGACACCAGCGCGAACGCGCCGAGCACGCTCACCACGGTGAGCCAGATGCGCAGATACAGCGAGCTCATGCCGGGCACCGGGCAGCGCCGCTGCGCGTGGTGCGCATCAGGCCTCGGCGTCTTGCTTGCGCGCGAACACGTAGCCCACGCCGCGCACGGTGAGCAGCCGCTTGGGGGACTTGGGGTCGTCCTCGATCGCCGCGCGGATGCGCGAGACGTGGACGTCGATGCTGCGGTCGAACGCTTCCAGCGGGTGCCCCTTCAGACCGTCCATGATCTGGTCGCGCGACAGCACCCGGCCGGCGCCCTGCGCCAGCACGACCAGGAGGTCGAACTGATGGCTCGTCAGGTCGCACGGTTTGCCGTCGACGCGCGCCTGGCGCGCGCCGAGATCGATCTCGAGGCGGCCGAAGCGCAGCACCTCGTCGTCACCGAGCGGCGCAGCGCTGCGCCGCAGCAGCGCCTTCACGCGTGCCAACAGCTCGCGCGGCTCGAATGGCTTGGGCAGGTAGTCGTCGGCACCGATCTCCAGCCCGACGATGCGATCGGGCGGCTCGCCACGCGCCGTGAGCATCAACAGCGGGAGGCGGCGTGTGCGCGCGTCGGCACGCAGCTCGCGGGTGAGATCGAGCCCGTCGCCGTCGGGCAGCATCAGGTCGAGCAGCAGCGCGTCGTAGCTGCCCTGGCGCAAACACTCGCGTCCGCTGGTCAGCGTGCCGGCGGTGGTGACGTCGAAGCCGTTGGCTTGCAGGTAATCGGCCACCATCGTGGTGAGGCGGGCGTCGTCGTCGATCAGCAGCAGGCGTGCGGTCATGGCAGTCGGCTTGGATGGGATCAGCGAACACGCCGGCGCACCGTGAGACGGTGCGCCGGCGCGCGTGGCCGCGGTGCGCGGGAGCTTAACCCTTGGGTTGCTCCAGTGCGCGGCGCTCCTGCTGGTGGCGCTGCATCATGTCGCGGCGCTGCTTCATCTGCTCGGCCAACTGCACGCGCTGGTCAGGCGTGAGCACCGCGCTGGCATCCAGCATCGCCTGCATCCAGCGCTTGCTCGACTGGTCGTGCTGCTGGACCAGCTGTTGGCGCACGTTTTCGACAGCGCGCGCGTCGACGGTGGGCTGCGCGAACAGCGTTGTCAGCTGCTCGCGCAGGGTGCGCGAGGTTTGGCGTTGCGCCTTCATGTCTGTCGTCGCCGACTTCATGATCTCGTGGATGCGGGTGCGCTGGTCGGGGTTGGCGTTGACGCCGTCGAGCATGCGTTCGAGCATGCGCCCCTCGCCGTGTCCGCCATGGGCGAACGCGCGTCCGGCCGGCGCCGGTGCGGGGGTGGTGCTCTGGGCTTGCGCGACCGCGACGAACGTGCCGCTCACGGCCAGCAACAGCGTGGCCACGAGCATGCGTGTGCCGCGCACCGGGTGGGGAAGGGTCTTGACTTGCATGGCGTCCTCATCGAGGAGTCTGGATGGCCGTCATGCTCGCGTCGCGACATTGCCCCGCGATGGGCCGGCCGTAAAGCAGCGTAAAGCCCCGGTTTCAGCCGGCGGCAGGCTCCACGCGCGTGAGGTGGCGCCGCATCGCGAAGTCGGGGTTCGAGCACGCCAGTTCCAGCCGCAGCAACAGGCCGCTGGTGCGGTCGACCGCCATCACGCCCGACAGCCGCGCGAAGCTGCCATCCATCGTGGGCGCGTCGCCGAACAGCTCGATCACGGCGACATCGAACGAGCGCCCGGCAATCTGCTGCACACCTTGCGCCACCACCTGCCCGCGCACGCGCGCCGGTGCGACGCCGGAGTGCACGTCGGCCGAGTACAACTCGCCGATCAGCACCTGGCCAAGTTGCATGTCGGAGCGCAGCAAGCGCCGCCACGACACCAGCGGCGCGCGGCTGTCGGCCCGCGTGTTGCCGGCCAAATCTTGCGACCACAGCCCGGGCAATGCCTGGCCGCCGAGGTCGGGCGCGAACTCGACGTGGTCGCGCTTGAGCGCCACCACCCGCAGCCCGAGTTCCTTGGCCGGCGCACGGCGCCCGGCCCGCTCTTCGTAGACGAAGCGCTCGCCGGTGCGCAGCGGCAGCGACTCGGCGCGTGCGGCGCTCATGGCCTCGGGCGCCGGCGGGCAATCGCGCCGCTGCGCGGCCACGCGCAGCGCCTCGAAGCTGCCCTTCAGCGTGGCGAGCTCCTGCGCCTCGAGGCCATCGGGGCGCATCGCCATCAGCGCCGGCCAGAACACGGTGACGCCGACGCTCAGCGCGATCATGTTGCTGCCCACGCGCTCGTCGACCGAATAGGCGACGTCGGCGGCCCTCAGCTGCACGCGGTCGGACTCTTCGTACAAGCGCTCGCAATCCCAGCCGACGTAACGTGCCGGATCGGTGGGCGCGGGCAGCACATCGTCCGAGCGGGTGGCGCAGCCCGCCGCCGCACACACCAGCACAAAGGCCAGCAGACTGCGGCTGCGCGAGCGGGAGATCTCGGGAAAGCGGCTCACGGCGTGCGCCAATGGTAGCGCCAGAGCGTAACGAACTGTGGTTCGCCACGCCGCTCGGTGGGTCGCGCGTGGCGCGCTCAGCGGCGAGCCTGGCGCGTGACGGACAGCGCCGGCGTGCGCGCCAGCGTCTGGTAGACGACGCAATAGCGCTCGGTCAGCCGCACCAGCGTGTCGAGCTGCTCCGGTGGCGCGTCGGTATCGAGTTCGAAGCGCAGCCGGATCGCCTCAAATCCCACCGGTGCGTCCTTGGCCACGCCGAGCGTGCCGCGAAAGTCGAGATCGCCTTCGGCGCGCACCTGCGCATCGCGCAGCACGATGCCCAGGGCCGTCGCCACCGCATTGAGCGTCACGCCGGCACACGCCACCAGCGCCTGCAGCAGCATGTCACCCGAGCAGGCCGCCAGCCCGTCGCCGCCGGTGGCCGGATGAAGCCCGGCGCGCACCAGCGCCTGGCCGGTCTGCACGCTGCAGCTGATGCCATCGCCAAGCCGTCCCTCGGCTTGCAGCGTGATGCGGGCGGCCTGCGGCTGCTCGCGGTACTGATCCTTCAGCGGCGCCTGCAGCGCCCGCAATTGTTCGGTGTTCATCTCAAGCGGCCCTCGCGTGAATGCATCGCCGCGCGGACGTCGGCGGCGCAGTCGACAGCATGGATCCTACTGTGCGTCTGCGCATCACGCCGGCGCCGGCTTCGGCCCGTCGACGGCGCCGGCGCGCGCGAAGCCCTCAGACCCGACGTCGCTGGCCCATTCAAAAACAGGTTAGGCTCATTGCTCGATACGCAGCGCACCCTGGCATGCTTCCGGCCCGGAACCCCCGCAGATGGGTGGATCGTTTCTGGACGATTTGCACACTTTCCCTCTTGCCGCCGCGCGTGCGATGCCTACGCTGTGCACCACCACCGTGGCGAGGCGCGCATGAACTGGAAAGATCTCTACGTGGGCGCGATCCGACGGCCGGAAGCCGTGCAGGCCCTGCTGGCGCACGGCCTGGCCGCGGTGCGCGACAGCGCCGACGCCTCCCTGCAGCACAAGATGACGCCGGAGACCGCAACCCCATTCAAGCTGTGCGCCACCCTCGATGCGCACGGGGTGCCGGTGCCGCTGGACGCCGCGCGCCAGGTCAGCGGCGAGACCAACGACTGACCGACGCAGCTTTCAAAGCGTCGCCGCGGGCACCGCAGCGACGTCACGGGGCTACGAGATGCTGTAGCGTTCGAGAAATTTGGGCCACACGTTCAGCGCGTACTGCAGTTGCAGCGTCGCGCGCAGGCTCGCGTCGGCCTTCGGGCCGGTGAAGGCCTCCCATTCGGCGGCCGTCATGTGGTCACCCATCGCCTCGGCCACCAGCAATGCGAAGGGCGCGGGCGGCAGCATGTGATCGCCGAAGTCGACCAACCGGTATTGGCGGCCCTGCATCACCAGGTCGAGCACGTCGGACGCCGACGCATGGCCGTGCGACGCGCGCAGCGCGAGAGATTCGCTCACGATGGCCATTGCGATCGGATCGGGCATGGCCGCAACTCTAACCGTCAGGGCATCGCGGTGCCCGGGCCGACGCCTGCCTCGACACGGGGGCCGGCACCCGGTTGAGGGGACGCTGCGCGGGCTGCACCGGCGATGCGCCGGCGAGTGCTCGACGGGCGCACCGATTGCCTCGAACGTCGGTGCATCAGCCACAGGAGAGCCACGATGTCGCAACCGACTCGCAGCCGTGCTTCGAATGACCCGCAACAGCAACGCGAAGAGTTGCTGGACTCCGAGCGCGCGGCCAATAAGGACGAGCCGCGCAACTTCAAGGAAGACGCCTTGACGGCAAAGAAGGTCAAGGTCGAGCCGGACGGCACCGGCCCGACCTCCACCAAGACGTTCGACGCGCCGCAAGATCAGCAGCGTCGCAGCCCGCAGCGCAAGCGCGCCGGCAAGTCGCAGTCACGCTGAGCGGTCCGCACGGTGCGCCGTGCCGACGTCCGACGCGATCTGCGGGCCTTGACCCTGTGAGGGCGAGCCGGCAGCATTGCCGCGATGGAACCCGGCACACGATGGGCTGCTGCTGCAAGCGTGGCGCTGCTGGCGGTTGTGTGCGCACCGGCACATGCCGAATCGCTGCGCTGCGGCAACGGCACCGCCGACGAAGGCGATTCGCGCCTCGCGGTGGCCTACAAGTGCGGCCAGCCGCTGCTGGCCGACAGCTACTGCGCCCCGGTTTACTACGCGCAGACGCTGAACCCCGTGCCCGAGCCGTTCGCCAGCGTCGCCGTGCCGTGCCAGGCAGTCGAAGAGTGGCTGTATGACCGCGGTCCCGGCAACCTGATGGCCACGGTGCGCTTCCGGCACGGCCGCGTGAACGCCATCATCTATGGGCGCGTGCCGCGCTGAAGGGCCGGCCGTTGCGTGGCAGGTGGACCTGCCGGGGGACGAACCTGGCGCGGTGAAGGTGCTGCCGTTCGCCCTGCGGTCGCAGCACGCGCCAATGCGCACCATCGGCCGGCGATGAAGCTGGTGGTGCGTCCGCTCACGCCCGAGCGTTGGGGTGATCTCGAAGCCTTGTTCAACGCGCGCGGCTGTTCAGTGGCACGAGGCTGCTGGTGCATGTACTACCGCGTCAGCGGCAAAGGCGCCTTTACCCGCCCGGGAGAAGGCCAGCGCGCACGCAGCAAGGCCGCGCTGCGGGCACTGGCTGCGCGTGACCCACCGCCAGGGCTGCTGGGCTATCGAGGAGAAACGCCGGTGGGCTGGGTGTCGCTCGGCCCGCGCGCGGACTACGCCAAGCTGGCGAAGTCGCCGGTCATGAAGCCGGTCGACGACCAGCCGGTGTGGTCGATCGTCTGCTTCGTGGTACCGCCCGCGTATCGAGAGCAAGGCGTCGCGCGCGAGTTGCTGGCTGGCGCCATTGCGTATGCACGCCGGCGTGGCGTACAGCTGCTCGAAGCCTATCCGGTCGACAAGGCCGAGCCGTCGGGCGGCGAAGGGTCGTGGTTCGGTTCCAAGCGCATGTTCGACGCGTCGCGCTTCAAGGAAGTGGCGCGCCGGCGCGCCGACCGGCCCGTCGTGCGGCTCAAGCTGGCGAAGCGCTAGCGCAGTCCTTCCGCTGATGGGTCCAGGTACTGGATGACGATGAACTGCGCCTTGTGCTTTCGCAGCGGCACCGCGGTGGTGGTGGCCACTCCGGTGTTCGAGGCTCCGGAGGCCGACGCCGGCGCTTCCGTCGTCTGGTAGCCCAGCACCTGGGACGTGCTTCGCAGCTGGATCAGTGCATGGCCGCCGACCGCGCGCGCCTTCTGCACAACATCGCCGAACAGGCGACCCATCGAAGCGGCATCGCCCGAGCGCTCGTCGTCGATGAAGCCGATCACCTTGTAGCGCCGCGCCGGGTCGCCGTTGATCCAGACCTCCATGCCGCTCTGCAGGGTCTGGACGCCGCCCTTTCCGTTGACGATGCCGTCGCTGCGCGACTCGAAAGGCTTGTAGGTCGTCGTCGCGCAACCGGCCAGAGCCAGCGCGCAGGTCAACGCCGCCAACACCAGGACTCTCACCGCCTTCTCCGGGATCGAGCGGTGAGAATAGCGCGCGCGGCAAGCGCGCGCCCTTGCGGAATCGCCGCCGCAGATGCCGTCAGGTCATCAGGGCGCGGCGTAACCCACTGCGCCCGACGAGTACGGGACCACGGTCACGCCGGGACTCCTGATGTCAAGTGCCGGATTCGCGCCCTGGATGCGGTTGCTGTCGACCCGCACGCCGCTGTTCATCGTGCTGAAGACACGGATGCCCGACAGGCCGTTCTGCACGATGTCGTTGCGCGTCAGCGTGATGTTGGTGTTGCTGTCCTGTCCATCGCTGAACACCATCACCGCGCCATGGCCCGTGGTGCTGCCGCCGCAACTCTTGAGCGTGTTGTAGCGCGCCGCCACGTCGTGCGCGCCATAGGTGGAATACGACGCCTCCTGTGCGATGTAAAGGCACGCGCCGCCACCGAGATTGTTCTCGAGGTCGTTGTTCTCGTACACCACCTGGCCACCACCCACCACGCTCATGTGGCGGCCCCACTTGTTGTTGACGATGACGTTGTTGCGCGCCGTGATGTGATGGACCAGGCCGCCGTTGCTGCGGTAGCTCACCACCGCAATGCCATCGTCGCCGGAGTTGGCGATGTGGTTGTTCTCCAGCGTGATGTAGCTCGCCTTGTCGGTCATGTGGATCGAGTCGGCCAGCGTGTCCTTGATCGTGTTGTTGGTGATGCGGCCGTTGTTGGCGGACTGAGCGGTCTGGATGCCGGCGGCTGCCGAGCCATCGATCGTCACCTTGTCGATCACGAAGTTGGTGGCGCCGAACAGCGTGATGCGCGTGGCTTCCCAGGCCGCCTGGCGTGCGCTGGCCTTGCGGCCGCTCAGCTTCAGCAGGCTCACCTCGGCACCGCTGCCGAACAGGAAGATCGCCTCGCGCAGCGGGTTGAGCGCATACAACACCGACGCATCGCCCGCGCCCACCAGCTTGACGCCATCGAGCCGGATCACGTCGCCGTACGCGCACACGCCAGCGGGCACGTACACCGCCACGTGCTTGCTCTTGGCCGCGGCGATTGCGGAAGCGATCGCCGCCGAGTTGTCGAAGCTGCCGTCGCAGCGCGCGCCCACGCTTCGAATGTCGATCGCGCCCGCGCTGGCGTTTGTGGCCGAGGTGCCGCTCGCGTTGGTTGCAGTGAGCTGCGCGGCGCCCTCGGCCGCCGCGCTGCTGCTCACCGGCAGGCGCAGCGCCGCATTCCACAGAATCGCACTCTGCCCCGGGATGACGTGGGCGCCATCGAACGCCGCTGCGCCGCTGCCGATGTCGACCAGCGCACCGCTGTCCGAAGGCAACAGCGTGCGGCTGCCGAAGCGCACCGATTCGACATACAGGTTGCGGTCTTCGCTGCCCGAAGCACCGTCGTTCGGGAACACGACGTCGACGCGCTGGCTGGGCGCGGTCTTCAGGGCGAACCGGTAGTCGGTGTAGGCCGTGGCCTTGACCTCGATGCTCGCCACCGACGCGCCATCGACCAGCACCTGCATCGTCGGCCCCACGCCGCCGGCCGTCGACCCGCGGGCACGCACCACCAGCGAATCGCCGGGCGCCTTGAAGCGCAATGCGCCGCTCCAGCGCACGTCGCTGCGGCCGGGGATGACATTGAGTCCGTCGAACGCCGCTGCACCACTGCCCACGTCGAGCGTGACGCCGGCGTCGGTGGGCCGCAACGTCGCGCCGTTCACCTTGACCGAGTCGACATACAGATTGCGATCCTGGCCGTTGGCCGTGCCGTCGTTGGTGAACACCACGTCGATGCGTGCGCCGGGCGTCACCGCGCTCCTGAGTGGGAACACCAAGTCGCTGTAGTCGGTGGCCTTGACCTCGACAGAGCCGGCCGACGTGCCATCCACGAGCACCTGCAGGGTCGGTCCAACGCCGCCCGCCATCGTGCCGCGGGCACGCACCGTCAGGCTGGCGCCGCTGGTGCTCGCGCCGGCTGCCGTCGCGGCTGGATGGTCTTGAGCAGCGGGGCTGTCCACGGGCGACGCGGGGGTGCCGGGGTCGGGATCGGCAACAACAATGGCCGCACCGCTGGATGGAGCCGTGGCGCTGCTGCTCTCGTTCGCGCCGCCACAGCCCGCCAAGGCCAACATCGCCATCGTGGCAGCCATCGCATGAATCCCTCTGTGCATCTCGCCCTCGGTACTTCGGGTTGATTCGAGCCCGAGACCACCTGGCACAACGGGTGGAAGAAGCCTAGGCGCAGCACGCCGACGCGACTGTTCAATCGTTCACGAGCCGCCGGCCGCGCGGCGATCAATTGCGCAACGGGATGTGTGACCGCGACGCGACTCGCAACAGGCGCTGCGCGGCGTTCCAAACGAGGCGATGCGGTGCAGCGCGCTCAGGCACAAGGTCTTCTCGCAAGAAGCGGACGGCAGCAGCCGATGCGATGCAGGGCTTTCGTGTCCAGTCGATCACCCGTACTGGGCGATCGCGCTCGACGCGTCGCGCGCACCCCCTGCACGGGGGCCTTCGCGCAGGTGGATGCGCGGCTCTGCCAGCGGTGGAAAATTTCGCCCAGGGATCAACGGGACATAGGAGCACCCGATGGATCAGGCGACCTCACAGCGGGAGGCATTGCAGGCCGCGCACCGGGCGTGGCGCCGGGCCACCGCCGCGCACGAGGCAAAGATGGCGGGGGCTGCCGAGGGCCGGCCCATCGGATGGCACGAGGCGGTGCGCGAGGTCGAAGAGTTGGCGCGCCTGCATCGAGACTTCATGGAGAAGTCGAAACCCTTTCTTCGCCTGACCTCGGATACGCCTTGAGGGGCGATGGCCCCGCTGAGCGCATTCACACCCGTCGCCTGGAGCGAACGGTTCGGCGGCCATCGCAGGGCTCCCCACCGAGTATCCAGACGAGACCGATCGGAGTCGGTTCTTGACCAAAGTCAATCAGTCGGGCAAACCCTGAGGTGGCAGTCAACCTGCGTTAACAGTCCCGGCATAGCCTCCGACCGCGAAGGAGTTGACTCGTGGACAAGATGCTGTACGTGCTCGGTGCGCTTCAGCGCTGTCAGGAGCGCCTGCGCAGGCCTGCGGCGGTCAGCCTGGCTGCGGCCACTGTCTCGTCGCCCTGCCTGATCTGCAGGGCGGTGGAGGGCTGAAAGCGACGCGCGCAAGCCGGTCTTTCAGCCACGGTTCAGCGACTCCCTTGAAGCTACGCCGATGAAGTGGGTCGAGCTGTACCGGCTGGCGCTCAAGAGGCCTCTGGTCCTTGACACCCTGGCCAATCACGGGATCGCCGCACTCGAATCGAGCCGCAAGCTTGCGCGCGAAGTGGCCAGCAGCGGCCGGATCGGCGACCTCTACTACCTCTGCGTGCTGCTCGACACGCACTCCATTGGGGTGCCATCCGGCGTGGTTCGCTGCATCGAGCTAGCTGCCGGTATATAGGGAACCGCAGAAAGGAAACCGCAAGG
>Ga0068860_100001558_pt1 | contig 24699 bp, 28 predicted proteins | sample KBSSwiS32_FD_66597 | JGI IMG/M metagenome (GOLD analysis project Ga0068860, IMG submission 66597) | Switchgrass rhizosphere microbial communities from Kellogg Biological Station, Michigan, USA - KBS Switchgrass S3-2 | ecosystem: Host-associated > Plants > Roots > Rhizosphere > Soil ...
CATCGCCAACATCCCGCAGGCCCGGCTTCGCGAACTCCTCCCGTGGAACTGGAAGACCGAGCAGCGTCAGCTCATCGCTGCCTGATCGCGGCCGCTACCGGAGGGATACGATATAGGTCCCCGCCGGCAGCTCGAGCAGGATCGTGCGCATGTCTCCGTCTGCGAGGAATTTGCCTGAATCGACGACGAAGCTGTTGGCCTTGCCGGCATAGTCGAACTCGAACGCGTCAATGCCCGGCACCTTGCAGTCTTTCGCCTTCCTGGTCAGTTCGGGCAGGGCCTTGTCATAGGCGCGCTTCCTGGCAGCCCGATAGTCGTCCATCTCCTGCGCGGTGGGGATTCGCAACAGCACATGCTGGATGGCGAACAGGCCGGATTTCGCCTTGCTCGTTCGCAACAGCAGCCAGGCGGCATCCGCGCGAAGCGCCGCCGGCGCAGCCTGCAGCAGCGTGACGCCGGCATTGTCCTTCGCCAGGCCGGCGGCCGGCGTCGCCAGTGCGAGGGACAGGGCCAGCAGGGCCAAGGCGATCCGCTTCATTCGGTCACCGGCTCATCTTGCGCCCGGGGCGCCGAAGCGAGCATGGCCTGCATCAGGATCAGTTGCGCCTCGTCGCCCGCGTTCAGGACGTCCCACGCCGCTTCCGGGATCGCATAGCGCTCATAACCGCGCGTGCCCACGCATCGGCGCATCTTGTTGCTGCGCTCATGCATTTCGCGGATGCGTGCAACGTTCCATGCTTGCCGTCGTCTGCGTCAGCAGCGGCGACCGGAATTGTCGAACATCGATGCCGGTCGGACGAGATGCTTCAGCACGCAGGAGACGGGTATCGGTCGAGCCGCGGCGATCCAGCGGCCGATCCAGCGGCGCACGCATGTCCGGCCGCGCGATCGATCGCCGCCCGGAGAATTTCGAGCAGCATATTCCGATCGATTGGAACCGGCGGACGCCCCGCGATGTCAGCGGGCCAGTTCGATGGGAATGCCGATATCGAGCTTAGCCCAGGCCCGGTCAGTGGTGAGCGCTGTCGCACCCCGCGCGCGGGCGAGGGCGAGACAGGCCCGGTCGCCGAGCGACAGGCCCGCGCCCCGCGTCGCGGCGCGAAGCAGGCCCGTTTCAACCGCGAGCTGTTCATCGAATGGCTCGACGCGCAGCTCCAGTGCTTCGATGTTTGCGCGGACGCGGTCGCCCGGCATACCTCGCTCCTGAAGCTTGGTCGCGACCTCGGCGAGATTGACGGCGCTGATGACCGCGGTCGAGATCATGTCGAGCACGCGATCCGCACCGGTCTCGTTATTGAAAACAGTCAGGAGTGCCGAGGCGTCGAGGACGATTTCACTCACGCGCGGCTTCCGCGCGGCGATCCGCTATCAGTTCGTCGGCCAGGCTGACGCCCTCGGGCACATATCTGCGGACTTCGGCCTGGATCGCCCTGATCACCTCCTTGAACGAGCGCACGCGCAGTTCGCCGTTCTCGACGCAGATCCGAACGTCGTCGCCGTCAGCCAGCCCGAGCTCCTTGCGGATATCGGCCGGGATTTGAAGGCGGCCGCCCGACACGATGCGGCCCTTATATACGGTCATGACAGCCTCCGGGGTTAGCGTCGCCAACACTGTACCATGGCGCCGTTGGTCTCGCCATACATCCCGGTCCATCTCTGTATCCCATGTCCGGGAACGACAATTGTCCGAGGTTGAGCTTTTGGTTATCACTGGGCGCAGCAACGCGATGAGCGGCGCGGTTAGCCGGCGCAACGCGAACGCGTTCAGGTCCGCGTGGGGGAGCCCGAGCATCTCACGGCGACAACAAACCCAATGCCGTCGCCACCGGCAGATAAAGCGTATTCGGCCGGCCGATCAAAGGCGTGAAGCCGAAGGCGGCATAGTATGCCGCTGCCGCGTCATCGATGGCGTCGGCGAAGATGGCATGCACGCCGATCGGCGCCGTCGCGACAGTCTTGATCGCATCGAACAGCAGCGCCTCGCCAAGTCCTTGCCCGGCATAGTCGCTGTGCCGCCCAAGCCATCCGACCAGCACGGCGGGGACGGTGGGATAGCGCGGGAGCTTCTTCGCCAGCGATTCGGGAACCTCATTCAAAGGCACGTTGCTGGACGACAGCGTATAGAAGCCGGCAACCCGATCCGTCGCGATATCCCTGGCGACGAAACAGGCGGCATATTTGCGCTTCACGTCCTGCGAGACGGTCTCACGGAAGTAGCTGTCGATCCGTTCATTACCGCAGGTGAACGCCGACCGGCTGTGCGCCTTCGCCAGCGGTTCGACGGCGAAGCGTGGGTTCACCGGTGCTCGATCAGCTCGGCATGGCGTTTCGCCGCACGGGCCAGGCGCGCATTCGGCGCGGGCGGATCGATCAGCGCCTCGGTGAAGCGGATTTGATCCTCGCGCGCGAGCCGCATGATCTCGGCGTCCGCGACGACGCGCCGGGCGTCCTCGCCGGCGGTGGCGATGAGATAGCCGGTCAGGGTCATGCCGCGCAGGCGAGCGGCGCGCTGCATCTGGTCATAAATCCGGGCAGGGATGCGCGCTTCCAGTCGGGCGGTTTCGGCTTCGACCTGGGGCTTGCGCATGGTGAACTCCTTCGCCTCCATAAATACGGCAAAATGCCGGATTGCGCAAGCGTCGGCAGCCCCTCGAAAAGGCAATCACTTATGGTGCGCGGCCATCGATAACCCACCCTGGTGGGAGTCGCGGCTTAGCGGAGCGCCCCTTCACCCGACGGCCCTGCTGTCAGGGGCATGGTATCGCCTGCATAGCGGCTCAAGGCTCGCCCGACGCGGGCGCCGGATCGTCGAGATCGAGAATGGTCTTTTTGTAGACCTCGCGAACATAGGCGATCGGGCGTCCGTCGGGCAGGACCAGCAGCGCATCGTGCGTGAACAGGTCGGCCGGGATCGGCGCGGTGCCGCGATCGCCGGCGGCGGGCCAGAGCCGGCGCTCGGCAAGCGGCCGGCGGCGATAGTCGAGCGGCGCGGCGGCGCGGCCGAACGCCACGTCGCTATTGGCCAGGCGCTCGTTGATCGCCGGCGTCAGCCGCGACGGCACATACCAGTTCGATGCCTCCGAAAGCATGTGCGAACCGCAGCGGAGACGCACATGCCGATAGCCGATCGGCTCGGACGGTCCGACGCGAAGCTGGCGCCGCACCTGCCGGGAGGGGCGCAAGCGTGTGGCGAGCTTGTCGGCGACGACCGCGCCCGCCGCGGCATAGCCATGCGACACGCACCAGCGATCGAGCACGGCCGTGGCCGACCCGGCGGTTCGGAGTTGTTCCTGCAGGTCGTCGATCTGCGAAACCGCACGCGCGCGCACCGCGCCTCGCCCCTGCCGATCCGCGGGATCCGCCGCCGCCAGGCCTTGCGGGACCATGAAAATGCCGATGCCGAGGAGGAGGAGCGGCGACAATCCCGGTGACGGTTCAATCATGGCGATAATGCCGGCCTGGCTTCGGTGGGTTTGATGGTCCTGCGCCATGGTATCAGCCCGATCGGATGAGGGCACCTGGTTTGCGGTCATCCAGGTGAAATCGCCTGTGACGACGAGTCCCCGAGCGACTCGCTTCAGCGATCAGCCCGCGCAAGTCCCGACGCCTGCGCTCATTCCTGCGCCGGCATCGCGCTGATCAGCGCCTTCGACCAGATCAGCGTTTCGCCCGGGGCGATCGCGAACGCCTTGACCGGCGGCCCGTAGAAGCCGGCGGCGAACTGCCTGTCGGCCTTGGGATTATCGAGTGCGTTCAGGTCCGCCTGAGTCAGGCCGAGCGCGAACGGGATCAGCCGCTCCAGCCGCCCGACCGCGGCCGTGATCGACGCCCGCGCCAGCGCGCCGCCGCCGGCGCTCCACTGCGCCACATTCTCGGCATGGTCGTAGGACCGCTTGCCCAGTTCGGCGATCGCGGCGATCCGCTGCCGGTACAGCGGAGTGAGCCCGCCTTGTTTCCCCACCGGCTTCCACAGCGCGACATCGGCGATCACCCGGATCTGCGTGAAATCGGGCGAGAGACTGTAACTATAAGTCACGGTGGCGACCTGCGCCGCCGACGCCGACTTCGCGAACGCTTGCCGCTCGCCATCGGAAACCGTCTTGACAGGCCGCGGATCCTGCGCGCCTCGCCCCCTCCCCATCGCTTCGCAACAGGGAGGATTTCGTGGTCAGCTGTTGAGCCCGATATACCCCAGTTGCGCCGCCTTGAAGACGGTCTGGCTGCGGTTGACCGCGTCGAGCTTGGTCGAGGCGTTATTGATGTGGAAGCGCACCGTCGCGCGGCTGCGGTGGATGATCATGCTGATCTCGTGATCGGTCTTGCCGATCGCCGCCCAGCGCAGGCATTCGACCTCGCGTTTCGACAGCCGCGAACTCGCCGGCAGCCGCTGCATGCGGCACATCACCGGCACGTAGCTGGAGATGAAGGTGCGCGCATAGATGCCGAGTTCGTCGCTGAACCGGTCGAATTCCTGCGACAGATCGTCGCGGCTCTGGTCGCGCAGGGTGAAGCTGACCGCGCCGACCTGTCCGAAGGGCAAGTGGACCGGCGCGACGATCGCCGCCCGGGTGATCGCGCGCGCCTCGAAATTGTTGAGGTCGATGCTCTGGAGGAAGGGGTGGCTCTGATGCGCGTGCATGCCGTTGGCGTTGCACCAGAACGGATCGCTGGTGTAGCGGCACGCCGTCGGCAGCGGCGAATCGAGCGCGATGCGCGGGCTTTGCCACCAGCGATCGCCCTCCTGCGTGGTCCAGCCGAACACCTCGGTCGCGAGGATGCCGCCCCGGGCGTCGACCATCGGCTCCTTCATCGCGATGTTGTGGCAGGCGGCGATGCGGAAATCGCCGAGCTCCTCGACGATCCGCTTGAACGATTCCGCCACCGGACGGACGTCTTCCGCCGACAGGATGCGGCAGGCCTTGATATTTTCGACTTTCAGCACGCGCGACTGTCCTTTCAGGATCGCAGGTCGAGCACCTCTCTCAAGAGTACATATGTTAGGCGCGAACGGCGCGACCGACAACGCCGATTCTTCGCCGTCGCCGCCTTCGCGATGCGCTGTTGCAATTCGGCCGCAGCGCGCGCCGCTGGTTCGAGACTTAGCCTTTCGCCCAGGCGATGCCGCGCCGCAGCAATGTGTAGAACACCGGCAGATCCCATGCACAGCGATCGACCGTCGGCCACCAGTCGGCCATCGGCTGGAGGTCGTAATGGCCGCGGCAATGGCCGAGCGTCAGATAGAGGACCGCGCCGGCGCCGTGCTGCTTGATGTAGAACACCGGATGCGTGCCGGGCGCATCGGCCGCTTCGACGAAGCCGGTGCCCGGTTCGGTACAGTCGGTCTCGAGCAGGACGTGGAGATCGCCGTGCCGCTCGAGGTGATAGAGTTCGTCGGTGGTATCGAACGGCTCGACGCCCTCGACCAGCGGATGGCCCGGGTCGGCGACGGTGACGGTGTAGGGTTCGATCGGCGGGTGGCTGATGAACTGCGATCCCAGCAGCTCCATGAACAACGGCGCCCAGCGCGGCGCATCCCACAGGCCGGTATCGAGCAGGCGCAGGATCGAGCTGGTGCCGTGCAGCGCATACCAGCGGCCGCCCGCCTCCAGCCACGCCTTCAGCGCTTCCTGCGCGGCGAGCGAGGGGATGACGTCGCATGTATAGGTGACGATCATGTCGACCGCTGCGATCGCGGCGAGATTTTCATAGTCCTCAAACACCCGGACGCGGACGCGCTGGTCCTCGGCCAACAGCTTGAGCAGTTCGAGCCGCGCGAAATCGATGTCGTGATATTTGCCGCCGGCGATCAATACGCAGTCGATCCGGTCGGCACCCTGGGTCTCGGTCATACTTCTCTCCCTGGTCCTCCCTTGCAGGGGAGGAATTGCGATCGCACCCTTACCCTTCCCCCTTGATGGGGGAAGGATACGGAGACTTGGCGGCTTTGCCGACTAGTCGAAGTTGGATGGGGGTGATGTTTGGCGAATGGCTCTATGCCGAACATCACCCCCATCCAGCTCCGACTAGGGCCCGCCAAGGGGGAAGGGGCGTACGAGATTCACGCCATCAAATCGTTCAACAGTTCGTGGAAGCGCTGGATGCGCTTCTCCCGTCCGGTCAGCAGTCCGCCGGTATAGCCCCTCGAATGCAGGCCCTGCTGCTGGCTCTCGAATGTCATGATCCTGCCCCTGCCGATCGGGTGCCGCCGATCGATTCTGGACATCTTGGCGCTTATGGCGCGGTGGATCACCTTGCGGAAAGCATAGGTTTACAGCGCGCCGAGGTCGGGCGCAGTGACGCTGTCAGAGGACTATCCGAAAGAGGATGCGATGCGCAGGCTGGAAGGAAAGGTGGCGCTGGTCACCGGAGGCACGTCGGGCATCGGCGAGGCCACGGTCAGGCGATTCGTGCGTGAAGGCGCGCGCGTGATCTTCACCGGCTCCAACCGCGAGGCCGCCGACGCGCTGTGCGCCGCGACCGGTGCGACCTTCCACGCCAATCGCGTCGAACAGCCCGAGGGCTGGCCGCCGCTCGCCGAGCTGATCACGCGCGATTTCGGCCGGCTCGACATCGCCTTCGCCAATGCCGGCGTCGAGGCCGGCGACGGCAGCGTCGAATCGATCACGATCGAGGGGTGGGACCGGATCGTCGCGGTCAACCTGACCGGCGTGATGCTCACTTGCCAGGCCGCGGTGAAGCTGATGCGCGCCAATCCCGGCGGCGCGACCGGATCGATCATCGTCAATTCCTCGATGAGCGCCTACAAGCCGATGGGCAATTTCGTCGCTTATTCGACCACCAAGGGCGCGCTGATCGCGCTGACCAAGTCGGTGGCGATGCACTGCGCCAACCAGGGCACGAAAATCAGGGCCAATTCGATCCACCCCGGCGTGGTCGAGACCGACATGATCAAGAACATCATCGCCAAGCAGGACGATCCCGACGCGGCGCGCGCGATCTACAACGGCATGGCGCCGCTGGGCCGCATGGGGCAGGTCGAGGAGATCGCCGCGCTGGTGACGTTCCTGGCAACGGACGAGGCTGCGTTCGTCTCGGGCTCCGAATATTCGATCGACGGCTGTTCGACCGCGGGGATGATGGGGGTATGAACCGGCTCGAAGGCAGCGTCGCGCTGGTCACCGGCGGACTCAAGGGCATCGGCCGCGCGATCGTCGAACGGCTGCTGGCCGAGGGCGGTTCGGTGATGCTCGCCGACCTCGCCAGCGCCGAGGATGCCGCCGCCGATCTCGCCGCGCTCTGTGGGAGGGCCGCCTATGTGCGGCTCGACGTGGGTGACGAGGCGGCGTGGCCGGCGGCAGTGACGGCGATCCGCGAGCGGTTCGGCCGGCTCGACATCCTCGTCGCCAATGCCGGCATCGGCGGCACCGGCCCGGTCCGCGACGTGACCCTGGCCGACTGGCACAAGACGATGCGCGTCAATGTCGACGGCGTGTTCCTGGCGGTCAACCAGTGCGCCGATCTCCTCGCCGAAGCGGGCAAGGACCGGCGCGGCGGATCGAGCATCGTCACGATCTCGTCGATCATGGGCCTCGTCGGCTTGGCCGGGGCCGGCCCGTACAATGCCAGCAAGGGCGCGGTGCGGCTGTTCACCAAGGCGGTCGCGCTCGAATTCGCGAGCGGCAAGGTGCCGATCCGCGCCAATTCGGTGCATCCCGGCTTCGTCGAGACGCCGCTGCTGATGCAGAGTTCGACGGCCGACCAGCTCGCCTTCTACACCGGTTCGACGCCGCTCGGGCGGATGGCGCAGCCGGCGGAGATCGCCGCCGCGGTGGCGTTCCTCGCTTCGGACGATTCCAGCTACATGACCGGATCCGAGCTGGTCGTCGATGGCGGCTATACCGCGCAATAGCAGACAGGATCGAAACCATGGGTGAAGTTCTCGACGGCAGCATCATCCTCGTGACGGGTGCCGGCGGCGGCATCGGTGGGGCGACCGTGACCGCGTTGCGTGCGGCCGGAGCGACGGTGATCGCGACCGACCTGCGCGCGCCCGATGGCGGTGACGTCAATTTCGCGCAGGACGTGACCAGCGAAACCGACTGGGCACGGATCGCCGGCGAGATCGACAGCCGCTTCGGCACGCTCGACTGTCTGGTCAACAATGCCGGCCTGGCGCTGGTCAACCGGATCGAGGACGAGACGCTGGAAAGCTGGCGCCGGCTGCAGTCGGTCAATGTCGAATCGATGCTGCTGAGCCTGAAGGCGACCTTGAAACTGCTCAGGAAGGCCGGCGAGACGCGCATCGGCGGCGCGTCGGTCGTCAACCTGTCGTCGGTCGGCGGGATCGGCGGCGCGGCGCTGATGACCAGCTATTGCACGAGCAAGGGTGCGGTGCGGCTGTTCTCGAAGAGCGCCGCGATCGAGTTTGCGATGCTCAAATATAATATCCGCGTCAATTCGGTGCATCCCGGCGGCATCGAGACCGCAATGATGGACGACATCGTCGCGCGTTACGTCGAACTCGGCGCCGCGCCCGACGCGCAGACCGCCCGCGCCGGACTCGACGCCCAGCATCCGCTCGGCCGCTGGGGCAGGCCCGAGGAGATTGCGAGCGGGATCGTCTATCTATGCTCGCCGGCGGCGAGCTTCATGACCGGGTCGGAACTGGTGATCGACGGGGGATTTACCGCGCATTGAGAGGGTCGATCGGGACCGCTTCGGGTCGGGGACATCGTGAGCCCGACTTTCGCCGTAGCACGACACTCAAGCGGTCTTGCGCAAGACCTGATCCTCCTTCGGCTCGGCGCCATCGAAGCAATCGAGTATCCGGCCAAGAGGGGAAATTTGGTTTGCGCAGGCGACGATCATGCCTTCGCAGACCCAACCGAAATCGACGATTACAGTCCCTCCGTCCTTGCGCCGATGACTTTGCGGCGGCCCCAGAACAGCGCGTGCCAGGATCGGCCCAAAGCCGTTCATGAAAAGAGCATTTGCCATCGGAACATAAGCCGGCGCGACCTGAGCCGGCAGCGTCAAAAGCTCCCATACCGCCGTCACCGGTGCCGAATCGGCGAGTTGGAGATGCTCCGAAGCCATTGTGACGATGTCGGTTCCCCGATCGACAGACTGTCGTAACCGAGGCAGCCGCGAGGGATCGCATCCGCTGAGCCAATCCGCCAGGCTCGGCGTCCAGCCGAGGTCTTGCCGGACGTGAGAAAGCGCGATCTCGCGGGCATCGTCCCGTTGCGGAAAAGCCCGCGCCGCCAAGGCGGGGCCGAGATCGGCATTATGCAGCAACAGCCTGTGCCGCAGATCGGGACAGGCATGCTTTGCGATGTCCATGAATTCATGGATCGGCAGATCCCCTTGCCAGTGCCGCCCTCCCTGCCTGGCGGTGGCCATTGCGTGCCTGAAAGGTTGCATTACGCGTCGGGATCGGAGGGGAGATACAAGCGCCACGGCACATCAAGGTCGTGCGGCGGAGCATCGCCATCCAGTTCACTGCCCGCGTCGATCCGCCTCAGGAGTTCGTCGATAGAGACCGATTCGAGAATCAACTCTTCCGGAACGGCACCCCCTGCTCGGGGCCGGGTATTGAAATTGAAGTCGAATCGACCGGTGAATCCATCAAGCGTCGTATCACCGCTGCGGGGATCTATACGGTATACGGGTCCTGAACTGTAATGCGGATTACAACAGGCGAAGACGCATTTGCCACCTTCGATGAACATTCCCATGACGTCGCCGCCCGAGACGGGGTATCCATAGGCCTCGTCAAAAGCCCGCTCCATTCCGCATGCCACCAAGTGCTGCAAGATGCCGACCGCCTCATGGATGGCCCGTGGCGCCCCTCGCAGCGAATTGGCGCTGGACGTAAAATAGACCCCGCTCTCCCAAGCGAAGTTGTCGACCCTGACGGCCGTCCAATTGTCGTCGCCGCATGCGTCGTTGAAGCGAGATCGAGCATGAGCAATGCCGACCACCGCACCAAGTTCGCGCAGACGATCGGACGCTTCCAGCATCAAGTCATCGAACCGGCGGTCGAGCTTCGTGGCATAACGCCACATGATTTCGGTCCTAAGCTCGTCGATCCTGCCCGCCTTCTCCGCAACCTTCCAATCTCGTACTCCGCCCTCGAGCGAGACGATCGGCATGATCGGCGTATTCGCACGGTCATGCAGGCGGCGGAGCGGAGCGGGATGCGGTTCGCCCAGAAGCTCGAATCCCGTAGCCGTCAGGCGATAGACAACTGCCCTTTCTGTTTTCTGGTCCCGAATGGCGCACAAGCGGTCGTCATCCTGCCAGCATAGCACGATCTGGATTTGGCGTTCGTCGTCGTTCGGCAGGTCTGCACCAGACGCATCCAGCAACGTCGTTCCCAGCGATACCCAATCACCAGCCTTGAGTCCTCTGGCGATCGCAAGTGCGGCCTGCTCGTAAGTGGGCAAGCGGGCATCCGTTGCAGGATTGTCCCCACCATAAACGCCTGAGGTCCATCCTCTGGGACCAAGTTGAAAACGATATTGCTCGCTCGACCGATCCCGCGGCGCTTGCCAGGTTGCACGCCCGATCTCGCGGGCAATCAAAAACGGCTTTGCCACACGCAGGGCTTGGGGCAGCTTCTCGTTCTTTTTTCCGACCAATCCGCCAATGAGTGAGAAAAGACGGTTGGCCGCATCGCTGCCTGAAGCATCCACAAGATCTTTCGACCGACTATTCCAGTTCACCCGTACTCTTCCCAGCGCTGCGTCCGCCGTCTTCTAGGCTCTGGATTCTCTTTAATGAGTTAACCGTGGCAAAGCAAATCGATGGAAATCAGCCGTCTTTCTGTGCTCGACGGCGGCGAGCTTCATGACCGGGTCGGAACTGGTGATCGACGGGGGATTTACCGCGCATTGAGAGGGTCGATCGGGAGGGCCTTGTTCCCGACTGCCGGGACCCGGCTCTCAGGCCGCCTGCAATGCCTCTCGCGCGGCATCGGGCAGGTGCGCGATGACGCTGAGATAGGCGCTGGCAGTGGCGTCGGGATGACGGCGGCCCTGTTCCCAGTCCTTGAGCGTGGCGAGCGGAATGCGATAGGTGCTGGCGAAGGCGAGCTGCGACAAGCCGAGCTTTTCACGGATCGCGCGCACGTCGGGCACGACGATGACATGAACCTGGGCAGCGGTCTTCTCACCGCGTGCATGGGCGGCAGCTTCTTCCATGCTGGCGATCAGGTCCTGTGCGAATGTGCTCATGCTGTGCTCCTTCTATTTCCTGGCCTTGATGACGGCTGCAAGGGCAGTCACGACCTTCTTCTCGTCCGCGCTCATGTCTTCGGCTTGCGATTTGGCGTAAGCGAGCAGGAGATAAAGCGGGCGATCCATATCGTGGTAGAAATAGATAACCCGCGCCCCTCCGCGCTTGCCGCTACCGCTCCGTCCCCAGCGCAGCTTGCGGACGCCACCGGTGCCCGGAATGACATCGCCACCTTCCGGTTCTCGCGCCATATGATCGACCAGAGCCGAACGTTCCTCATCGCTCCAGATCTTTGTCGCCTGCCGAAGAAATGTTTCGGTTTCCACGACGGTAATCAGGCGCGCCTGCATTCGACGTTTATACGTCAATGACGCCTAAGCTGCAAGGCGGTTGATCGGTCCGCTATCGCCCCGTCATCGATCTCAGCCGCCCAGCACCACCTGCAGCCGGCTGATGCGCGAGCTGTGGATGCGCCAGTGGCCGTCCACGCGGCGATAGGTCTCGTGATAATGGCCGCAGCCGTGGAGCGTCAGCGTCGTGCCGGTGGCGTCCCAGATCTGGTCTTCCATCGCGATCACGCCGCGCGCCTCGTTGGGCGAGAGCAGTTCGATTTCGTGGCAATGGCCGTGGTGGACGGTGCGCGAGTCGCCGACCGCGGTCTGGATGAACTGCGCGATCGTGTCGCCGCCCTCATAGACCCAATCGTTGCTTTTGGCGGCACGGCCGCTTTCGCCCTGGCCGTCGATGCTGAGCGACGTGCGGGCGTCGAAACTGGCGTCGTCGCAGAACACCGTGCGCAACGTCGCCCAGTCCCTGGTGTCGAGCGAGCGGAAATAGCGCGCCTTGAGCTGCTTGATCGCCTCGATAGCGAGCAGTTGCGCGTTCGCATCCATGGGCGCCGCAGTTCCCGACATGTCGCTCTCGCTTTCCTCGACCCAGTAGAAGCGGTATTTCGTGCGATCGAACAGGGTTTCCTCGTCGGCGGCGATCTCGGCCGCGACCGCCGGTTCGGAGAGGCGCGTCATCGTCGCCTCCCAGGTCGCGCGGTCGGCGTACCAGATCTCCATCACGGCATCGAAATCCGCGTCGTCGCCGACGCCGTCGACCGGCTTCAAATAGCGGCGGACGTAGCGCAGGGCGGAACCGGCGAGCACGCGTTCGCCGAGCCTGGCATGGCCGGCCTCGTAGCGCTCGACGAACTGGTCGTGCGTCAGATCGGCCCGGCGCTTCATCAGGTTGACGGTCTTGAACATGATCAGACCGTCGGCATCGGGCCCTGCTTGCCCCCCATGTACCAGGCCAGCACTTCGTGGAAGAACTGGTTTCCGCGCTCGTTCTTGCCGAGGATGATGCTGTCGAGCGCGCCCGAGGCGAGCCCCTTCTGCACTTCGAGGCCGATCAGATAATCCTCGGTGTAGGTGACGTCGCGCAGGAAGGTGATCATCTGTTCGAGCTGCTCGCGGTCGGCATCGTCGCGCGGCGGCTCGCGGCGGACGTAGAGCAGCACGGTGCGGTTCTGCTCGGGCGTCGGCCCGGGAAAGAGCTGGGCGATCTGGGCGATCTCGGGTGCGAGGAAGGCGGAGACGTTGGGAAACAGGATGCGGACGAAATCGAAGCCGTCATTCTCCCTGCTCGACCATTGCTCGCGCGGCACGTCGCGCAGCCTGGCGATGCCGACCTGCGGGAAGCCGATCCGCAGATGCGGCCCGAAGCTCTCGTAATGGGTGACGTTGGAGGGCGTGCGCGGGTGGATCGTCTGCGGGTGCAAAGTGGAGAAATGATAGCCTTCGAGATAGCCGTCGAACGCGATCTTCCAGTTGGCCCCCTCGATCACGCGGCTGCCGAGGAAGGTCCAGTTCTTCAGGTCGGCCGCCTCGAAATCGTCGAGCATGCCGGCGAAGAAGCCGTCGACGTCGATTTCGGCGCCTTGTGTCAGCACGACGAAGATCATCCCCGCCTGCTCGACGCAGGGCAAAGCGCGCAGGCCGCGAGTGGACTTGTCGATATCGCCGAACTTGGCGCGGTCGGAGATCGCCAGCAGCTTGCCGTCGAGGCCGTAGGTCCAGGCGTGATATTTGCAGGTGAAGCGCGCGCAGGAGCCATGGCCGTCATTGGCCACCGGCGCTCCGCGATGCGCGCAGACGTTGAGGAAGGCGTTGACCGTGCCGCTCTTGTCGCGCGCGATCAGGACCGGCAGGCCGAGCGCGTCCATCGCCTTGTAGTCGCCCGGCTCGGGCAGTTCGCACGACAGAGCGAGCATCAGCGGCACGCTCTTGAACACGACCTCCATCTCGCGCTGCCACAGCGCCTGATCGAAATAATTGGCGGCGGGGACGGTGGTGATCTTGTCCGACTGGAAGGTGCGGTCGTGCTCGACATAATCGAGCAGGATTTCAGCCACGTCACCGATATCGGGGCGGTCCATCGTCATTCCTTCGCAGCGCTGTTCCGGCGCCATTCGACCATCTTCGACGGTGCCCGACAAGCTGGGAGGAATCACAGGTAGCGATCTCCGCGCGCCGGTCGCCCTAGCAAAAGGACCTGTTGCCAAAACCTGTAGCGCGGGCGACCGATGGATGATGGAGAGGCCCGACACCGACTTGCTCACGCCCGCCCCATGGGCCTGGCTGACGCCACCCGCGGCGCATCACAGGCGTTATGCCGGCGGCGATGCCTGGCCCGGCCGCACGGTCGGCGAGCTGGCGCGCGACCTAGCCGGGCGATTGCCCGATGCGGTGGTGTTTCTCGACGATCCGGCGGCGCCGACCTATGCGTCGCTCGCCGCCGATGCCGAGGCGCTGGCGGTGTCCCTGGTCGATCTGGGGATGCGGCCGGGCGACGTCGTCGGCTTCCAGACGCCGAACTGGATCGAGGCGGCGGTGATCAACCTCGCCGCCGCAATGGCCGGGTTCGTGATCAACCCGATCGTCAGCATCTATCGCGATGCCGAGGTTCGGCAGATGCTGGGCGATTGCGGCGCGCGGGTGTTCTTCCATGCCGAGAGTTTCCGCGGTTATGATTTCGCGGCGATGGTGGCGCGGATCCGGCCCGATCTGCCGGCACTGACCCAAGCCATTCCGGTGTGCGGCGGCAGCGACGGATTCGCGGCGCTGGTCGCGGCCGGACGCGGCCGGACGCTGGACCTGCCGCGGGTCGATCCGGCCGCGGTCAAGTTGATCCTCTATACCTCGGGCACCACCGGCCGGCCCAAGGGCGTGCTCCACAGCCACGACACGCTGGCGCGCGCGGTGCTCGCCTGCGTCCGGCACTGGGGGATCGCCGAGGGCGACGCGATGCTGATGCCGTCCCCGGTCACGCATGTCAGCGGCTATTCCAACGGTCTCGAACTCCCCTTTCTCGCCGGCACGCGGACGGTGCTGATGGAAAGCTGGGACGCGCGCGCGGCGCTCGCGCTGATCGAGCGCTATCAGATCCGCGGCACGGTCGCGGCGACGCCGTTCCTCGTCGAGCTGGCGCAGCGCGCGGCCGAAGCGGAGACCCGCCTGCCCTCGCTGCGCTTCTTCGCGTGCGGCGGCGCCGCGATCCCCCCCGACGTCATCCGCCAGGCCAATGCGCAGTTCGCGCAGCCGTGCGCGTTCCGCGTGTTCGGCAGTTCGGAAGTGCCTTTGGTCACGCTGGGCTTCCCGCACGATGCCGAACTCGCCGCGACCACCGATGGCGAGATCGTCGATTATGAGGTGCGCGTGGTCGACGACGACGGCGCCGACGTGGCGCCCGGCGGCGAGGGCGAAATCATCGCGCGCGGACCGGCGATGTTCATGGGCTATGCCGACGAGGCGCAAACCCGCGAGGCGATCAGCGACGACGGCTATTTCCGTACCGGCGACCTCGGCCGCGTGACTGCCGACAATGCGGTGCTGATCACCGGGCGCAAGAAGGACCTGATCATCCGCGGCGGCGAGAACATCAGCGCCAAGGAGATCGAGGACGTGCTCCATCGCCACGCCAATGTCGCCGAGGCGGCGGTGGTGGCGATGCCGCACGCGCGGCTGGGCGAGGGCATCTGCGCGTTCGTGATCGCGCGCGGCGACGAACCCGAGCGCGCCGACCTGATCGCCTTCGTCGCCGCCAGCGGCCTGGCGCCGCAGAAGCGGCCCGAGCGCATCCTGTTCGTCACCGACCTGCCGCGCACCGCATCGGGCAAGATCCGCAAGGATCAGCTTCGTACGACGATCAAAGAGCTGATTTCAAAAGGAGAATAGATATGGACCTGGGCCTCAAGGGATTGAAGGTGATCCTCACCGGCGGCAGCCGCGGCATCGGCCGCCGCGCGCTGGAAATCTTCGCCGAGGAAGGCGCCGACGTCGCCTTCTTCTCGCGCAACGCCGAACAGGTCGAGGCGACCAAGGCCGAGCTCGCCCAATATGGCGGCAAGGTCGTCGGATCGACCTTCGATCTCAACGATTTCGACGGCTATCAGGACTGGCTGAAGAATGCCGCCGAGGAACTGGGCGGCTGCGACATCTTCGTGCCCGGCGCCAGCGCCTCGGGCAGCCAGGCGACCGGCGACTGGGACAGGTGCATCAAGTTCGATCTGATGGGCGCGGTCAAGGGCTGCGAGGCGCTCGAGCCCTATCTCGAGGCGTCGGCGCATGGTTCGGTCGTGATCATGAGTTCGACCGCGGGCGTCGAGACCTTCCTCGTTCCCCAGGCGTTCAACGCGATCAAGGGCGCGCTGCTGGTTTATGCCAAGCAGCTGGGTCAGGCGTGGGGACCCAAGGGCATCCGCGTCAACGCCGTCTCGCCCGGCCCGGTCTCGTTCCCGGGCGGCAATTGGGAGGCGATCAAGGCCGGCATGCCCGAACTCTACGACGCGCAGACCGCGCAATTCGCGCTCGGCCGGATCGGCGAACCCGACGATATCGCCAAGACCATCGTGTTCCTCGCCAGCCCGGCGTCGCAATACACCACCGGGACCAATGTTATCGTCGACGGCGGCTATACGAAGCGGGTGCAGTTCTGAGCGATTGAGGCAGGGCAATCGGGTGAGTGGGTTCGCCCTGCCCTCTACCGCTTGCGCTAAGCTATGCACACATCTTCGAACCGCGCTGGATTTAGCCCCTCCCCTTCAGGGGAGGGGTTGGGGTGGGGGCGAGCGAAGCGAGCATTTCCGCCATTTTTTCGCGCGTTTCGATCGACAACGAGTGGCTCTCCCGACTGCCCCACCCCAACCCCTCCCCTGAAGGGGAGGGGCTTAAGTAGCTGACATCTCATCGAAAATGAAGATGTGTGCATCGCTTAGACCGCTTGCGGGAGAGGGATGAGGACGAATTTACGCCAGCTTCAGGATCATCTTGCCGTCGTTCGTGCCCGCGAAAAGCCGCAGGAAGGCCGGCAGCGTATTTTCGATGCCTTCGTCGATATGCTCGTCGACGCGCAGCGCGCCCGATTTCACCCAGGCCGCGAGCTCCGGGATCGCCTCGGCGAAGCGCGGGATATAGTGGGTGAGGATGAAACCCTCCATCCGCGCGCCCTGCACGATCAGCTGCCAGACATTGTAGGTCGGACCGGGTGCGGAATTATACTGGCTGATCAGGCCGCACAGCACCACCCTGCCCCTGGGATTGAGCGCGAGCAGGCCGGCGTCGAGGATCTCGCCGCCGACATTCTCGAACTGCACGTCGACGCCGTCGGGCGCCGCCTCGCGGATCGCGGCGGCGAGTTCGGCCGCCGATTTGCCGCGATAGTCGATCGCGGCGTCATAGCCATAGTCGCGCAGCAGCCGTGCGCATTTGGCGGGGCCGCCGGCAATGCCGATCGTGCGGCAGCCCTTCATCTTCGCAATCTGCCCGACCAGCGAGCCGACCGCGCCGGCGGCGCCCGAGACCAGCACGGTGTCGCCCGCTTTGGGCCGGCCGACTTCGAGCAAGGCGAAATAGGCCGTCAGGCCGATCGCGCCGACCGCCGACAGATAGTTGGTGACCGATGGCACCGCGTCGGGGTCGATCGGGCTGGTGAAGCCGCCGGCCACGCACAGCGAATAATCCTCGATGCCGTTCAGCCCCGAGGCCCATTGGCCGACCGGAAAATCGGGATTGCGCGATTCGGCCACGACCCCGACCGTCGTCGCGCGCACCGGCGCGCCGAGTGCGATCGGCGGCAGATAGGAAGGCGCGTCGTCCATCCAGCCGCGGATCGCGGGATCGAGCGACGCATAATGGTTGCGCAGCAGGAATTCGCCCTCGGCGAGTTCGGGCGTCGGTTCCTCGATCAGGCAGAAATCGTCGGCGACCGGCATGCCATCCGGTCGCCGGACCAGCGTGAAGCGGCGGCTGATCGGCATCAGGCGATTTCCCTTAAATCGGACATGTCTTCTGCCTCCCGATAATCCTGTCGCGCCGGAAATGCCCGTGTTCGGGCGCGGCGTGGACTGGCGAATGCGCTAGAAGCGCAAGCAAACTCAAGCCCCTCCCGTTCAGGGGAGCGGCTTTGAGACGGCGACCTCGCACGAGGGAATATGGCATCCTGAGAACGAAGATCACAGCCTCACAAGGTCACGATCACCTTGCCGATATTGCCGCCGCCGGCGAGCATCCCGCCGAGAGCTGCGTGTTCCTCAACGCGGCCGGCGCCACGCCGGGCGCGGGACAGACGGCGCTGTTCCAGGACCTCGCCGGCAAGCCGCTGTCGGTGGCACCGGAATGGACCGGGACGCTGGGCGCCAGCTATGACGTGCCGGTTGGCGACAGCACCAAGCTCGGCATCTCGGCCGACGCCCGCTACAGCGACTCCTATCTCGCCTCGGCCTTCGGCAACCCCGATTCGAAGCAGAAGAGCTATGTCTCGATCGACGCCTCGATCCGCTTCGGCGATGTCGACGATCGCTGGCAGGTCGCGCTGATCGGCAAGAACCTGACCAACCGCTTCTACATCACCGGCATCGTCGACGGCCCGTCGACCGGCCGCGGCACCGGCACCGCCGCCGGCGTGCATGCCGACCAGCTCGGCTTCGCCACTTTGCCCCGCACGGTCCAGATCCAGATCAGCGGCAAGTTCTGAACGCCCTCCTCTCCGGCGTTCTCAACCTCGGCCCCGCTCGCCCCAACCGGTGCGAGCGGGGTCTTTTTCGATCTGCATGTCAAATAGGCTCGGACTTTTCACTGCCTCTTTCGCTGGGATGACTGGAAACAGCAGCAGGAGGGCATTCACTCGATTGCCTGCGCAGACACGACATATATGTGGCAGACTTCAGCTCTTTGGCCTATCTTCGATGTGTGGCATTGGTTCTGGATCAGCCAAAGGAATATCGAGTGGCAGCACGCAAGAGCGCGGCGGCAGCGGTTTCGCATCAAGCGAGCCTGCGCGGTCATGTCAGCGAGACCGGACGCCTGAGCCTTCCCGTCGAACTCCGACGGGCGGTAGGGCTCGAGAAGGGCGGTCCAGTCCGTATCGACCTCGTCGATGGCGCGATCAGAATCAGGACGATGCGGGAGATCAGGGATCGAATCCGCGCGCTTGCGCGTGAGAGCGGCTTTGCGGAGAAGGCGAGCGTCGCTGATTTCCTTGCCTGGCGCGCCGACGAGCGCATGGTAGAGGCAGGCAAGCCGGATCAGGATTGAACATGGTCGTGATCGATGCATCCGCGATTCTCGCCGCAATTCTTGGAGAGACCGGCGGAGATGCCGTTTTCGAAATGCTGGACGATGCCGCCGTCAGCACCGTCAATATCGCCGAAGTCTACACCTACGCTGCGATCAATGATCTTGCGACCGGCGCGATCGACGCTTTCTTCGCCGATACCGGCATTGAGATCGCCGCATTCGACCAGGCCCAGGCGGTGATCGCAGGCAGCCTTGCCCGCGTCACGCGCAAGGTCGGACTCTCGCTCGGCGATCGGGCATGCCTCGCATTGGCGACTCTCCGCCAGGCAGAAGTGCTGACGGCCGATCGGCCTTGGGCACAGATTGCTGATAGCTCCGGTCTTACGATCCAATTGTTGCGATAACTCAAGTCAGTGGGCCACCCATGCCGGCTCCTGAATTCGACACCATCACACCGCTACGTCCGAATGGCCATTCGCGGAGGGCGAAGAAAAGAAAGCACCCGTCCCGGCAATGGCCGAGGCGGGTGCAGTCAGCATCTTGCAATCGATCAGAAGCGTTGTCCGAACCGAATTCCGAAAAATTGCGGCTTGATCGTAAAGGTTCGCGCGGAATTGGCGCAGAAATCGATCGAACAGAAAGTGTTCTTGGTGAGTTCTCCACGCTTGTCGAACGCATTCTGAAGGAAAAGAGTGAGCGACCAATTATCTTTCTTTAAGCCGCCCGAAAAATCGAAGCTGATGAACCCGGACGTATTGCCCAGCAACTCGTTGCTGTTGACGTTGAGGTCCTGCGTGGCGCCGGTCTGATAGAGCGCCGCGCCTTGAAGGTAAGCATCGAGACCGCCGAATTGGACATCGTAGCGGATCGAGGTCGTGCCCTTGAACTTCGGCTGGCGGGGCAACCGCGTACCACCGTCTGCGGCCACTGTCGCGACCGGGGGGTTGGTGTCGGTGAGTTCACCTGGCGCGCAGGACGACAATTGGCCGATCGACGCTGTCACGGGATCAACGACGAAGTTGCAGAAGTCACCCTTCAGCTTGCCGTCATTATAGGCCCCGGACGTCGAAAAGGTGAAATTCCCCAGCTTCAGATCGGCATCGAATTCGATGCCCTTGACCTCCGCCTTGCCAGCGTTGCCGGTATAGCCGGCGCCCTGGGCGCCGGCGACAACCACGCTATACTGGATATTGTCCCACTTTTCGAAGTATATAGCGGCATTGAGGCGGAAGATGTTGCTCCATGTGGTCTTCACGCCCAGTTCGTAGTTGGTCAGGGTTTCCGATTCGAACGGTGGCGCCGCCGCCGTGATGCCGGAGGAACGTATCCGCAGCGGCCGGTTGTAGCCGCCGGGACGGAAGCCGGTTGAATAATTGGCGTAGATCATCTTGTCCGGCAGGAACTGCCAGTTCAGCGCGATCTTGTGCGTCTCGCCATCTTCCTTGTAGCGCCCGACCTGGTCGGGCGCGAGGCGATTGTAATTCAGGCACTGCAGCCGCTTGGCGGGGAGCGGCGTCGGACAGCCACCGAGCATTCCGGTGGTCACGTCGGTCGCAGCACTGCCCTGCGCGGAGGCCGCCACGCCGGCAAAGCCCTTGACCGCGAAGTCCGTCCAGAAATAGCGGATGCCGCCCGTGATCTTGAGAGTTGGCGTGATGTTATAATGGCCCTCGGCGAAAATCGCTTCGTCATGATAAAGCTGGTTATTCTCGACGATGTAGAAGCCATCGCCCTTCACCGCATTCGTACCGGTGATCATGGTGCCGCCCTGAGAAACGGGAATTCCGAATCCCGTCAGATCAGTAGCATTGCCTTCACAGCCGTTGGTTATGCTGTATGCGCAGGCTTCCGTATAACCGGCGATATTATCCAGACCACGGATGGCGTAGTAAACGTTGTTCTCATTTTTCTGCCGCTGGTAAAAGCCGCCGATGGTGACATCGAAGGGCCAGTCCTTCGGCGTGCTTAGACGAAGTTCCTGCGTGAATTTGTTCCTGTGAATATCGGCATGATAATATTGCGTCGGATTGAGCAACTTGGTGCACCGAAGCGACGCACCCGATCCCGTGCAGCCGCTTTGATCGAAGAACTGCAGATAGCTCTCATATCCGCCGCCGAAACCGTCATAGGTGACGGTGTAATAGGTATAATCGTTGAGCGTCTTGGTCCGGCGTTTGAAAAAACCGGTTGCCGAGACAATGTCCCAGTCGCCGATATGGCCGTGGATGCTCAACGCCGCCTGATACCATCTGTCATCGTTACGGGTCTTGTCATAGTCATGGACTTCGAGGTCGCCCACGCGCGGATCGAAGCCGAAATAGCCCTTGGCGATCTGGCGCTGCGCGGTGATCGACGGCGTGATCTCCCAGCCATCCACCGGCTCCCACAGAACTTGCAGCCGTCCCCCATATTCCCTGATCGTGTTGTAGTCGTCCTCCGCGATGTCGGCGTTGCTCAGAGTGTAGGACGTGCCGGGATTGTCGTCGCCCAGTGTGTAAACCGACGGGCGGCCGTCGTTGAACTTGCCGTTGTTGGGCGTGTTGTCGATATAGCCGCCGTCGCGCCGGTAATAGCCCATGGCGCGGACCGCGATCGTATCGTTCACGGGCAAATTGATGAAGGATTCGAGCTGGCCGCCGAAGTCGCCCTTGCCATATTTGTTGGCTTCCGCGTCGTAGCCGAATTCGAACGCGTCGAGCTTGGGCTTGTTGGTGATCAGGCGGATCGTGCCCGCCAGCGATCCGGCGCCGTAGAGCGTGCCCTGTGGCCCGGACAGCGCTTCGACGCGCTCCAGGTCATAGGCATGAATGTCGGGGACTTCAGTCCCGGTGATCGGAATGTCGTCGAGATAATAGCCGACCGAGGCGTAGGCGCCGCCCGCGGGAACGATGCCACGGAAAAAGGCAGTGTTGCGGCCCGGCCCGATGCCTTCGAAGGACACCGAGGGTAGCAAAGCGGCGAAGTCGCTCAGCCCCTTCACCTGCCGCTGCTGCAGCGTTTCCGTGCCCAGTGCCTGCATCGAAATCGGCACCTTCTGGATGCTTTCCGAGGTGCGGGTGGCGGTCACGACGATGTCGCCAAAGCCGTCAGCTTCCTCGCCGGGCGCGGCCGCGGCCGGATCTTCGCCCGCGGCGGCGGCAGGGACCTCTTCGCCTGCGGCGGCGGCAGGGACCTCTTCGGCCGCCCGAGCCATGCCGGGGAAGGCGAGACTCGCCAATATGGTGGTCACCGCGAGGGTCTTCACGAATTGCGACCGTCGACCCGAGTGCATTGTCATCCCGTTTGACTCCCCTGAAAAAACCTCCCTCCCTCTCCGTGATCGCACCATCCCCACAGGCGTGCTTGTTGCGTTGCAATGTACTTATGGCCGCCAGTTTCGACCTCAGCCTTCGCTAGCGCAAAACGACCCTACGACCGGGAACATCGAATGTTCTCCAGCCCGCCGCGCGGCAGTGCGGAATCATCAGTCTGACTCAGTGGCCCCGAACTTCCGCTGCTTTTGAGCAATTATGACGGACGTCCAGAATCGATAATGCTGCAATATGCCGAGGAGTCAACTCCCTTGTTCGAGTTCCGTGCCGCGCCTTTCGGATTACCGATTGCGCAACCGCAAAATCGGTTTCATTGTGCAGATGCGAACGAGATATGGGGTCATCGATGGGAGTCGCCGCGCGCACTGCTGGCATGTCGACCGCTTCGCTATCGCTCGATCTGGCGCTCGATCAGGCGCTCGACCGGGCAAGGCGGCTGCTGGACACGCAGCCGGAGGCGGCGCTGGCGCGAGCCGAAGCGATGCTGAAGCAGGCGCGCGGGCTGCCGGCCGCGGAGTTTCTCGCGTGTCAGGCTTTGCGGCGACTGGGCAGACCGAAGGCCGCGCTGCCCCGCCTCTCTGCCCTCGCACGCAGCCAGCCCCGCATGCTCGGCGTGGCCTGGGAGCTGGCGCAGACCGCGAGCGAGACCGGCAACACCAGGCAGGCCATCGCCGCGCTGGAAAGCCTGACCCGGCAGCGGCCGGCGATGGCCAGCGCCTGGTTGCTGATGGCAAAGCAGCTGCGCAAGGCCGGCCGCGAGGAGGATGCCTGGCGCGCCGATCTGTCCGGCGTGCACGCCGCGTCCCGCAACCCCGAGTTGCTCGAAGCGGCGGTGGCGATGAACGAAGACCGCCTCGACGACGGCGCGGCGATGCTGACGACGCGGCTCGCGCGGATAGAAGGCGATCCGGCAGCCTGTCGCCTGCTGGGCGAGATCCACTGGCGGCGGGGCGACATCACCGAGGCGCTGGCGCTGGTCGAGCGCGCGGTGGAACTCGCCCCCGGCTTCGATCTGGCGCGCGATTTCCTGATCCGCCTGCTGCTTCAGAGCAACCGCCTTGCCGAGGCGCTGGAGCATGCCGAGATGCTGGCCCGCTCGCCGTTGAAGACCCCTGGCCACGATCTGATCAGGGCGTCGGTCCTGGTGCGGCTGGGCGATCAGGCGCGGGCGCGGGAGATTTACGAAAGGCTGCTGGCGCAGCAGCCCGGCCAGCCGCAGGTCTGGCAGAATCTGGGCCATGTGCTCAAGACGCTGGGCAAGCAGGACGATGCCATCCACGCCTATCGCCAGGCGGTCACGCAGCAGCCGACGATGGGCGAAGCGTGGTGGAGCCTCGCCAACCTCAAGACGGTCAAGCTGGGCACCGAAGACATCGCCGCGATGCAACGGGCGCTGAAGTCGCTGGAGCAGGATGCGACGGATAAACAGGAAGACATCTTCCATTTGCATTTTTCGCTGGGCAAAGCCTTCGAGGACGCGAAGGACTATGAAGCCTCGTTCCGCCATTATGATCACGGCAACCGCCTGCGCCGCGCGATGGTGCGACACGACGCCGACGAATTTTCCGCCGAGGTGGCGGCCACGGCGGACGTCTTCACCGCGGCGTTCATCGCCGGCATGGGTGAAGGCGGCTGCCCGGCGCCGGACCCGATCTTCATCGTCGGCCTGCCCCGTTCCGGCTCGACCCTGGTCGAGCAGATCCTCGCCAGCCACAGCCAGGTCGAAGGGACGATGGAACTGCCGGAGATGATGATCATCGCCAGCCGGCTGCAATCGCGCGTCGACGAGGGCGAGTTCCCCGATTTCCGGGCGATGATCACCGCCCTCACCCCCGCCGATCGCCTGCGGCTGGGCGAGGAATATCTCGAGCGCACCCGCGTTCACCGGCGGACGTCCAAACCGCTGTTCATCGACAAGATGCCCAACAACTGGCAGCATGTCGGCCTGATCAGGCTGATCCTGCCGAACGCGAAGATCATCGACGCCCGGCGCCATCCCTTGTCCTGCTGCTTCTCGGGCTGGAAGCAGCATTTCGCGCGGGGACAGACCTTCTCCTACGACCTCCCCGACATCGGCCGCTATTATCGCGACTATGTGAGGCTGATGGCTGCCTGGGATGCGGCCGCGCCCGGCGCAGTGCACCGCGTGATCTATGAAGACATGGTGGCGGACACCGAAAGCGAGGTCCGCCGGCTGCTCGACTTTCTCGGCCTGCCGTTCGAGCAGGCCTGCCTCTTATTCTACAACAATGATCGCGCGGTCCGGACCGCCAGTTCGGAACAGGTCCGCCGGCCGATCTTCACCGACGGCATAGAACAGTGGAAGAATTATCATGCCTGGCTCGGGCCTTTGGTCGAAGCGCTGGGGCCGGTGATCGATGCCTATCCGGCAGTTCACCCCTCTCCCGCTTGCGGGAGAGGGACAGGCACGCGCAGCGGGCCAGGGTGAGGGCCTGTAGGGCGAGACCCGCTCAGGCCCTCACCCTGACTTGCTTCGCAAGTCTGTCCCTCTCCCGCAAGCGGTAGAGGGTTGGGGCACAACATCGCCGCGAGCAGCGAAGCGCCATCGTCAAGGCTTTCGCACGAACGGGCCGCGAAGCCGCTGGCTTGCGCGGTGGCGAAGCTGA
>Ga0068860_100001560_pt1 | contig 24678 bp, 15 predicted proteins | sample KBSSwiS32_FD_66597 | JGI IMG/M metagenome (GOLD analysis project Ga0068860, IMG submission 66597) | Switchgrass rhizosphere microbial communities from Kellogg Biological Station, Michigan, USA - KBS Switchgrass S3-2 | ecosystem: Host-associated > Plants > Roots > Rhizosphere > Soil ...
GGGGATGGAGATGGAGATGGGGCACTCGCACCACTGAAGCTCTCTCGAAGAGGGAACGGACGGTCGACCGCCGACTCTCGACCGCCGTCGACCGACTCCCGGCTACTTGTGCGGCCGGAAGTGGATGTCGAAGTAGGGTTGCCAGGTCTTTCCGCCGTCCGAGGAGGTCTCGGCGACTTCCCTCACGCCGCCGGGCTCCTGGCGCCACTTGCCGCGAATGATCTTCTCGGGCGCCGCTCCGGCCGGCGAGCGCAGCGGTCCCTGCAGCGTCAGCGTGTCTCCGTCGAAGACGCCCTCGATCGTGAGCAGGAGCCCGCGATTCGTGACCCACGACTGGTGCCAGACTCTGCGCGCGGCGTCGTAGATCGTGAAGCTCTGGCCCACGAGGCCGTCGTCCTGCTGGTACTGCTCGCGGAGAACGCAGCCGCCGAGGATGACGTCGACGCGGCAGCGCGCGTTGGGCTTGCCGGTCTTATCGCCCTCCTCGAAGGCGTCCCAGTCGCCGGCCCAGAAGTCCAGACGCCGGTACTCGGGCGCGGAGCACTCGGGCGGCGGATCGGGCGCCGCCGCGACGATCGCCGCGACCAGGGAGACGGCGGCCGCCATGAGGAAGAGGCGCGGGGGATTCACCCGAGAGAGTCTAGCTGAGGGTTCAGCGATTCGGACCCACACCCGCACCCGCACCGGCGCCCGCACCCGCGTCCGCGCGGACCAGGACGGGGCCGCGCGAGCGGCGGTGACGCAGCCTCTCCCAGCGCAGCCTCAGCCGGTCGAGGTAGAGGTAGACGACCGGCGTCGTGAAGAGCGTCAGCATCTGCGAGAAGATCAGCCCGCCGACGATCGCGATGCCCAGCGGGCGGCGCAACTCGCCGCCGGTCCCGAGGCCGATCGCGAGCGGCAGGCCGCCCAGGAGCGCCGCCATGGTGGTCATGGTGATTGGCCGGAAGCGCAGCATGCAGGCCTCGAAGATCGCGTCCTCCGGGCTGCTGTGTCCCTTGCGCTCTGCGGCGATGGCGAAGTCGATCATGAGGATCGCGTTCTTCTTGACGATGCCGATCAGCAGGATGATCCCGATCAGCGCGATGACCGACAGGTCCTCCTTGCAGAGGATCAGGGCGAGGAGCGCTCCCACGCCCGCGGAAGGCAGCGTCGACAGGATCGTGATCGGGTGGATCAGGCTCTCGTAAAGGATCCCGAGCACGATGTAGACCGCGAAGAGCGCGGCGAGGATCAGAATCGGCTGGTTCCGGAGCGAGTCCTGGAACGCCTGCGCCGTTCCCTGGAAGCTTCCGCGGATCGTCGCGGGGAGGCGGGCCTCCCTCTCGACTTTCTGGATGGCCTCGACGGCGTCGCCCAGGGCCATTCCCGGGCGGAGGTTGAAGGAGATCGTGACGGACGGGAACTGGCCCTGGTGGTTGATCTGGAGCGACGCCGTCGACGGCGCGTAGTGCGCGAACGCCGAGAGCGGCACGAGCGATCCGTCTTTCGAGCGCACGCGTACCAGGTCGAGGCTCTCGGGGCGCTGCAGGAACCGCGGGTCCATCTCGAGAACGACGTGGTACTGGTTGAGCGCCGTGTACATCGTCGAGACCTGCCGCTGGCCGAACGCGTCGTAGAGCGTGTCGTCGATCGCCTGCGGCGTGACGCCCAGTCTCGACGCGGTGGTGCGGTCGATCGTCAGCGTCGCCTCGAGGCCCTTGATCTGCTGGTCGCTGTTGACGTCCAGGAGACCCGGGAGCTTGCGGAGGAGCGCGAGGATCCTCGGCGCCCAGTCCTGAAGCTCGTGGACGTCCTCGCCGCGCAGCGTGTACTGGTACTGCGACGCGCTGGGGCGCCCTCCGATCCGCAGGTCCTGCACGCTCTGCAGATACAGGTTCGCGCCGGGCACGCGGGCGAGCTTCGGGCGCAGGCGGTTGATGATCTCGTCGGACGACGCCTTGCGCTCCGACAGGGGCTTCAGCGTGATGAACATGCGCCCGGTGTTCGACGTGCTGTTGCCGCCCGCGTAGGCCTGCACGTAGTCGATGGCGGGGTCCTCGAGCAGGATGTCCACGAACTGGCTCAGCCGCCGGTCCATCGCCTGGAAGGAGGTGTTCTGGTCGGCCAGGATCGAGCCCGTCAGCCGCCCCGTGTCCTGCTGCGGGAAGAATCCCTTGGGCACCCTGACGTAGAGGAAGATCGTCGCCGCCATCGTCGCGATGGTCACGGCGAGCGTCAGCGGCTGGTGCCGCAGCACCGCCGAGAGCATGCGCCAGTAGGCCGAGAGGATCGCGTCGAACGCGCGCTCGCTCCACCGGAAGAGCCGGCCGTGCTTCTCGGTCTCCGGGTTCTTCAGGAGCGCGGCGCACATCATCGGGGTCGTCGTCAGGGAGATCACCATCGACACGAGGATCGCGATCGACAGCGTCACGGCGAATTCGCGGAAGAGGCGCCCGACGATGCCGCCCATCAGCAGGATCGGGATGAACACGGCCACGAGGGAGACCGAGATCGAGAAGACGGTGAAGCCGATCTCCTTCGCTCCGATCTCGGCGGCCTCGCGCGGCGGGACTCCCTCCTCGAGGTGACGGGTGATGTTCTCGATCACGACGATGGCGTCGTCGACGACGAATCCGGTCGCGATCGTCATCGCCATCAGCGAGAGGTTGTCGATGCTGTAGCCGAGCAGGTACATCGCCCCGAAGGTCCCGATGAGCGAGACGGGCACCGCCACGCTCGGGATCAGGGTCGCGCGGACGCTCCGCAGAAAAGCGAACACGACCAGGATCACGAGCACGATCGAGATGAGGAGCGTGATCTGGACGTCGTGGACCGAGGCGCGGATGGTCGTCGAGCGGTCGAGCGCGCCGTAGAACCGGATGGACGGCGGGAGCTCGGCCTGGAGCTGCGGCAGAAGGGCCTTGATCCGGTCGACGGTGTCGATGATGTTGGCGCCCGGCTGGCGGAAGATGATGATGAGGATCGCGGGCTTGCGGTTGGCGAGTCCGGCCGTGCGCACGTCCTCGACCGAGTCCCGGACGTCGGCGACGTCGGAGAGCCGCAGCGCGCCGCCCGAGCGGTAGGAGAGCACCAGCGGCTTGTACTGCGACGCCGCCAGGAGCTGGTCCGTCGCGCCGATCGCCCACGCGCGCTCGGCCGCCCCGATCTGACCCTTGGGCCGATTCGCGTTCTGGCTCGACAGGAACGTGCGGACGTCCTCGAGGGAGAGGCCCGCGTTGTTCAGCGCGGTCGGGTTGACCTCGACGCGCACCGCCGGGAGCGCGCCGCCCCCGACGTACACCTGGCCCACGCCCTCGATCTGCGCGATCTTCTGCTGGAGCACGGAGGAGGCGACGTCGTAGATCCTGCCCTTGTCGACGGTGTCCGAGACGAGCCCCAGGAGCATGATCGGCGCGTCCGCCGGGTTGACCTTGCGGTAGTTCGGGTTGGAGGGCAGGTTCGCCGGGAGCTGGCCGCGCGCCGCGTTGATCGCGGCCTGGACGTCGCGCGCCGCGGCGTTGACGTCGCGCGAGAGGTCGAACTGAAGGACGATCGACGTCGAGCCGAGCGAGCTCGTCGAGGTCATCTCGGTGACGCCCGCGATGCGGCCGAACTGCCGCTCGAGAGGCGTCGCGACCGACGAGGCCATCGTCTCGGGGCTCGCGCCCGGCAGGTTCGCGTTCACGTTGATCGTCGGGAACTCGACCTGGGGCAGCGGCGAGACGGGCAGGGAGAAGTACGCGACGCCACCGGCGAGCGCGATCGCGATCGTGAGAAGCGTCGTCCCGATCGGGCGCTTGATGAATCCGGAAGAGAGGCTCACGCCGGCCCCATGCCCGGCCCCAAGAGGTGCCTCATGCGGTGGCCGTCCCGCCGCGATTCGTCGCCCGCGGCGCGGCCGCGTGACGCCGCGACGCCTTCCGCCCGGCGATCCGGCGGGCGAGCCGGTCGAACGCGAGGTAGATCACCGGCGTCGTGTAGAGCGTCAGGACCTGCGAGAAGATGAGGCCGCCGACGATCGCCACGCCCAGCGGCTTGCGCAGCTCGGCGCCCGTCCCGCCGCCGAGCGCGAGCGGAACGCCGGCGAGCAGCGCGGCGAAGGTCGTCATGAGGATCGGGCGCAGCCGCAGGAGCGCGGCCTGGAAGATCGCCTCTTGCGGCGGCTTGCCCTCCTTGCGCTCCGCGTCGAGGGCGAAGTCGATCATCATGATCGCGTTCTTCTCGACGATGCCGATCAGCAGGATGATGCCGATCAGCGCGATCACGTTGAAGTCCATCCCGCAGATCATCAGCGAGAGGAGCGCGCCGACGCCCGCCGACGGCAGCGTCGAGAGGATCGTCACCGGGTGGATGTAGCTCTCGTAGAGGACGCCGAGCAGGATGTAGACCGTGATGATCGCGGCGAGGATCAACAGAGGCGTATTCACGAGCGAGGCGCGGAAGGCGCGCGCCGTGCCCTGGAAGTCGGCCTGGATGCTCGCGGGCATGCCGACCTCCGTTCGCGCCTGCTCGATCGCCTTGACGGCCTGGCCGAGCGAGGCGCCGGGCGCCAGGTTGAAGGAGATCGTGACCACCGGGAACTGCCCCTGGTGGTTGATCGCGAGGGTGCCGCGCGACTCCTGCATCGTCGTGAACGCCGAGAGCGGGACGACGCTGCCGGCGCTGACGCCGGCCGTCGCTCTCGTCCCGGGCGCCGCGGAAGACGCCGTCGGGGCGCCCGTGGTGCCGGTCGCGGGCGCCGTGCCGGAGCCGGACGTCATGCCGTGGACGTAGATGTTGCGCAGGTCCTCGGGATGATCCGAGAAGCCGGGATCGACCTCGAGGACGACGCGATACTGGTTGAGCTGCGTGAACATCGTCGAGACCTGGCGCTGCCCGAACGCGTCGTAGAGGGCGTCGTCGACGGCCTGCGGCGTGATCCCCAGTCGCGACATCGTCGAGCGGTCGAAGACGAGCGTCGTGCGCAGGCCCCGGTTCTGCTGGTCGGTGGCGACGTCGGCGAGCTCGGGCCGCTTCTGCAGCGCGGCCACGAGCTTCGGCGACCACTCCGCGAGCTCCACGGAGTCCGGATCCTCGAGGCTGTACTGGAACTGCGTGCGGCTGACGCGGTCCTCGACGGTGAGCTCCTGGACCGGCTGCATGTAGAGCGTGATCCCGGAGACCTGAGCGATCGCGGGCTGCAGGCGGCGGATGATGTCGCCCGCGCGCGTCTTGCGCTCGTCGAGCGGCTTCAGGTTGATCTGGATGCGCCCGCTGTTGAGCGTCGCGTTCGTGCCGTCCACGCCGATGAACGAGGAGAGGCTCGCCACGGCGGGGTCCTTCAGGATCGCGCGCCCGAGCGCCTGCTGCCGCTCGGCCATGGCCGAGAACGAGACGCTCTGCGGGGCCTCGGAGATGCCGAGGATGACGCCCGTGTCCTGGACCGGGAAGAAGCCCTTGGGGATGACCACGTAGAGGAGGATCGTGACGAGTAGCGTCGCGACCGCGACCGCCAGCGTCAGGGGCTGGTGCTCGAGCACCTTCTCGAGCGTGCGCCGGTAGAAGTCCACGATCTTGTCGAAGACCCGCTCCGCGGCCAGGGCGAAGCGGGTCTGCTCCGAGTCGTCCTTGTGCCTGAGGAGCCTGGCGCACATCATCGGCGTCAGGGTCAGCGAGACCGCCGCCGAGACGAGGATCGTCACGGAGAGCGTCACCGCGAACTCGCGGAAGAGCCGGCCGACGATGTCGCCCATGAAGAGAAGCGGGATGAGCACCGCGATGAGCGAAACGGTCAGCGACAGAATGGTGAAGCCGATCTGCTCGGCGCCCTTCAGAGCGGCGTCGAGCGGCTTCTCGCCCTCCTCGACGTAGCGCATGATGTTCTCGATCATGACGATGGCGTCGTCGACCACGAATCCGGTCGCGATCGTCAGGGCCATGAGCGTCAGGTTGTTGAGGCTGTAGCCGAGCAGGTACATCGCGGCGAACGTGCCGATCAGCGAGAGCGGCACGGCGACGCTCGGGATGATGGTGGCGGCGAGGTTCCTCAGGAAGAGGAAGATCACCATGACGACGAGCGCGATGGTCAGCATGAGCTCGAACTGCACGTCCCGGACCGACGCGCGGATCGTGGTCGTCCGGTCCGTGAGGATCGCGACCTTGATCGCGGACGGCAGCGTGGTCTGCAGCTGCGGCAGGAGCGCCTTCACGCGGTCCGCCACCTGGATGATGTTCGCGCCCGGCTGGCGCTGGATGTTGACGATGACCGCGGGGACCTCGTTCATCCAGGCGGCCTGACGCGCGTTCTCGGTCGCGTCCGTCACCGAGGCGACGTCCTGGAGGCGGACGGGCGCTCCGTTGCGGTACGCCACGACGAGGGGCTTGTACTCCTCGCTCGTCAGCAGCTGGTCGTTGGCGCCGATCGTGTACGCGTGGTTGGGACCGTCGAAGCTGCCCTTGGCCTCGTTGACGTTGGAGGCGGCAATGGCGTTGCGGACGTCCTCGAGCGTCAGCCCGTACGAGGACAGCGCGGTCGGATTCGCGCGCACGCGCACGGCCGGCTTCTGGCCGCCCGTGAGCGAGACGAGCCCGACGCCCGGCAGCTGCGAGATCTTCTGCGCGAGCCGCGTGTCGGCGAGGTCGTGGACGCGCGACAGCGGCATCGACTCCGACGTCAGGCCGAGCGTCAGGATCGGCGAGTCGGCCGGGTTGACCTTGCTGTAGACGGGCGGGTTCGGCAGATCGCGCGGAAGGAACGTGCCGGCGGCGTTGATCGACGCCTGGACCTGCTGTTCGGCGATGTCGATGTCGAGGTCGAGCGCGAACTGCAGCGTGATGACCGAGGCGCCGTCGGCCGAGGTCGACGTCATCTGGTTGAGGCCGGGAACCTGGCCGAACTGCCGCTCGAGCGGCGCGGTGACGGAGGACGCCATGACCTCGGGGCCCGCGCCCGGATAGAAGGTGACGACCTGGATCGTCGGGTAATCCACCTGCGGCAGGGCGGAGACCGGCAGCTGCTTGTAGGCGACCAGGCCCGCGAGGAGCAGGCCGACCATGAGGAGCGAGGTGGCGACGGGCCGGAGGATGAAGGGGCGGGACGGGCTCAAGAGGCCTTCGCCGGAGGCCGGCGCTCTCCTGCCTTCTGCGTCGTCACCTTCGAGCCGTTCTGCAGCTTGTCGACGCCGTCGGTGACGACCTGCTCGCCGGCCTCGACGCCCTTCGCGATGACCGCGCGGTCGCCGCTCTGCTGCGGGATTTGGACCGGGCGCATCGCGACGGTGCCGTCGGCCGACGCGACGTAGACGACGGCGCCCTGCGTCGTGCGCTGGATGGCCGCGGACGGAACGACGACGACGTGACGGAGCGTGTCGATCAGCAGCCGGACGTTGACGAACTGGTTGGGGAACAGCGCGCCCTGGTGGTTGTCGAAGACCGCCTTGAGGCGGACCGTTCCGGTGGTGGGATCGATCTGATTGTCGACCGTCAGGAGCTTGCCGTCCTCGAGCTTCGCCTTCAGGTCGCGGTCCCACGCCTCGACGGCGAGCGTGGCGCCGCCGCCGATCTTCTTGAGCACCGACTGGAGGCTGTCCTCCGGGAGCGTGAACAGCACGGCGATCGGATCGAGCTCCGTCAGCACGACGATGCCGCCGGAATCCGCCGCGTGCACCATGTTGCCGGGATCGACCTGGCGGAGTCCGGCGCGGCCGCTGATCGGCGCGGTGATCTTCGTGTAGGTCAGGTTGAGCCGTGCGCCGGCGACGAGCCCCTCGTCGGTCTTGATCGAGGCCTCGACCTGCGCCACGAGCGAGGCTTGGGCGTCGTACTGCGACTGGGGGATCAGCCCGTCCGCGAGCAGGTTCTTGAAGCGCGCGTAGTCGAGCTTGACGCTGACGAGGTTGGCCTGGTCCTTCGCGAGCTGTCCCTCGGCCTGGGTGAGCTGCACCTGGAACGGCCGCGGGTCGATCTCGGCGAGGAGCTGGTTCTGTTTGACGAGCTGTCCCTCCTTGAACGCGACCGAGATGAGCTCGCCGTCGACGCGCGAGCGGACCGTGACCGTCGCGAGGGGCGTGACCGTGCCGAGACCGGAGAGGTAGACGGGGAAGTCGGCGGTCTGCGCGTCGGCGACGACGACCGGAATCGCCGCCTGCGCGCGGGCCTTCGCGGCGGCCGCCTTCTTCTCGTCGGAGGATTTTCCGGATCGTGCGAGGAGCGCGATCACGACGAGCGCGAGGACGACCGCGCCGATAATCCAGACGCGCCGCCGGGGATGGGCGGGCGTCGGCTCCGACTCCGACTCCGGTTCCTTCTCGCGCGAGGGCTCCCTCTCTTCGGCGGGGGCCTCGGGCAGCTCGACGGGCCCGGACTTCACGGGATCGGGCCCCGGGCTGTTCGATTTCATTGCGCCTCCTCGAGTAAAACCGGTCGACGCCGGCGCCCGTTCCCCAAAAAGACGCCGGAGTCCGCCCGAATGCAAACGCCGAGCCGGGTCGCATCATTACAGCGGAACGGGGACCGCGCCGCCAGTTGCGCGAACGGGCAGGTCGCCCTTTGGCGCGGATAACGGAACTCGGCGCGGGGCAGGCGCTCGCCGGAGCGCGTGGAGGCGTTGTCGGCACGGCGTTTCCGGTGCCCGCGACGCGAGCGTATCGTGACCGGCGCGATCGACGCCTCGCGGCGGGTCGTCCCCGACCGGATAGACTCGGGCGCCATGCGGGTTCGGGTTCAGGTCGTCCGGGAGCGTCTCTTCTTTCTCCTCGGGCTTCTCGGCGTCTGCGCCGGCTCCCTGCTCGCGGCGGACCGCCCCGGACGCCTCGGCAAGGGCGAGACGCTCCTGCCGAACGGCTGGCGCATCGCGCCCGCCGGCCGGCACGTCATGGTCGGCGATCTGCCGCTCGGGATGCTCGTGTCGCCGGACGGCCGCTGGGCAATCGTCACGAATAACGGCTACGCGAAGCCGACGCTGACCGTCGTCGACCTGGAGACGCTCTCGGCTCCGGATCGGACGGAGATCGCCGACGCGTGGCTAGGCCTCGCGTGGCATCCCGACGGCAAGCGCCTCTTCGCGTCGGGCGGCCCCGACGGGAGCGTCCGCGAGTTCCAGTGGAGTCCCGGGAAGCTCGCGCCGCGCCGCGTCTTCGCGGTCGGCGTCGCCGTGAAGGAGGGATTCCTCGGCGGACTCGCGGTGCGGCCCGACGGGCGCCGGCTGTACGTCGTCGACGTGCTCGGCCAGCGGCTGGCCGCGGTCGACCTCGACACCGGCGCGGTCGCGAAACGCGTCGAGCTCGTCGCGGAACCGTACGGATGCCTCGTCTCCGCCGACGGAGCCACCGTGTACGTCTCGTCGTGGGGCGGCGCGAAGATCCTCGCGTTCGACGCGGAGACGCTCGAGCCGCGCGGCGAGGTGCCGGTCGGCGAGCACCCCAACGCGATGGTCCTCGACGACGGCGCGGAACGCCGTCGCGCGGCGACGGCGGGCGGCGTACCGGCGACGCCCGCCTCGACGCAGAATGCCGGCGCCCGCCTCTTCGTCGCGTGCGCCAACACGAACTCGGTCTGGGCGATCGACCTCGCGTCGAAGACGGCGAAGGAGCAGATCTCGGTGGCGCTCGGTGCCGACGCGCCCGCCGGCAGCACGCCGAACGCGCTCGCGCTCTCGCCCGACGGCAAGACGCTGCTCGTCGCGAATGCCGACAACAACGCGGTCGCGGTCGTCGACGTTTCGCGGCCCGGCGCGAGCCGCGTCGCGGGCTTCGTCCCGACCGGCTGGTATCCCACGGGCGTGTCCTTCACGCCGGACGGGAAACGCCTTCTCGTGCTGTCCGGCAAGGGCCTGACGTCGATGGCGAACCCGCGCGGCCCGCAACCCGGAGCGGAGGGCGACCGCTCGCAGTACATCGGCGCGCTGCTGACGGGCGCGCTCTCGGTCCTGCCCGTCCCGGACGCCGCCGCACTCGCGGCCTACACGGCGACGGTCCGGCGCGTGACCCCGTCCTCGTCGTCGGGAGCCGGCGCCGAGAAGGAGGAATCCGTCGCCGAGAAGGGCTCGCCGATCCCGCGCCGGCCCGGCGGCAGGACGCCGCTGCAACACGTCTTCTACGTCATTCGCGAGAACCGCACGTACGACCAGATCCTCGGCGATCTTCCGAAGGGCAACGGCGACGCGAGCCTGTGCCTCTTCGGCGAGGAGACGACGCCCAACGCGCACGCCCTGGCCCGCGAGTTCGTCCAGCTCGACAACTTCTACGTCAACGCCGAGGTCAGCGCCGACGGCCACTCCTACTCGACGGCGGCCTACGCGACCGACGTCATCGAGAAGACGTGGCCCATGAACTACGGGGGCCGCGGAGGCAAGTACCTGACCGACAGCGGCGGCCCGATGCGCAACGCCTACGGCAACGTGTCGGCGCCGGCGAAGGGCTATCTCTGGGACGCGGCCGCGCGCGCCGGCGTGAGCTACCGCAGTTACGGCGAGTTCGGCCACCGTCCCGGGAAAGACGATCCGGACTCGGGGACGGGACCGGTGGTCGCCGCCGTGCCCGGCCTCGAGGGGCACATCAGCCCGACGTACCCGTCCTGGAACCTCTCGATCCCGGACGCGAAACGGATCGACGCGTGGCTCGAGGAGTTTCGCGCGTTCGAGCAGAACGGGGATCTTCCCCGGCTCTCGATCTTCCACCTGCCCAACGACCACACGGCGGGGACGCGCGCCCGGATGCCCACTCCGCGCGCGATGATCGCCGAGAACGACGCCGCGCTGGGCCGCCTCGTCGAGACGATCTCGAGGAGCCGGTACTGGAAGGACTCCGTGATCTTCGTGCTCGAGGACGACGCGCAGGACGGGCCGGACCACGTCGACGCGCACCGGTCGGTGTCGCTCGTGATCAGCCCGTACACGCGCCGGGAGCTCCTCGACTCGACGCTCTACACGACGGCGTCCGTGCTGCGGACGATCGAGCTCATCCTGGGCCTTCCCCCGATGAGCCAGTACGACGCGGCCGCAACGCCTCTGCGCGCCGCGTTCACCGCGAAGCCGGACACCCGGCCGTACGCGGCGCGGCCCGCGCGGATCGCCCTCGACGAGCGCAACGACCCCGAGGCCTGGGGAGCCGAGGCGTCCGCCGCGATGAATCTCGACGAGCCGGACCGCGCGCCGGACCGAGAGCTCAACGAGATCGTCTGGAGGTCGGTGCGCGGCGCCGGTTCGCCCATGCCGCCGCCGGTCCGCTCGGCGCTCGTCGCGGGCGGCGGCGACGAAGACGACGACGACTGAGCGCCGCCAGACGCTTCAGCGGGCGTCGCGCGCGCGGCGTCTCCTCTTCTTCGGGGCGAGCCGTTCCACGACCTGCCGCTCGTGGTTGACGTCGTGGCCGGCGAGGAGCTCCGTCAGCCGCGTTACCGTCAGGCGCCCGAACTGCGAGTGGGCGCCCCAGCGACGCCGCTGCGCGGGGGTGAGGCGCCCGAGCAGGTCGAGGTTCGCCTGGCGGATCGCGAGGAAGGCGGCGAGGGCGCGGCGGGGGTCGATCGTCCGGTAGGCGGAGTTCTTCGCCCAGACGTCCTGGTCCATGCCCACGATCGGGACGCCGGACTCTCCCAGAATCAATCGAAGCCGACAGCCCCAGAGCATCTCGAGCTCGGAGAGATGCGCCAGGATCTCGCCGGCCGACCACTTTCCGGGCGCCGGGCGCGCCGTGAGCCGGCGGCGCGTGGCGGCCCCGACCGCGCGCGCCAGCGTCTTCGGCGTCTTCCGCAGGATCGCCATCGGATCCCTGCCGGCGACGTAGCTGCCGATGCGGGCTGTGTACTCCTGAAACGTCTCGGCCACGAGCACCTCCGTTTCCCCAAATAACCCCGGCGCGCGGCGACGGGTTCCGGAAAACCGGGGAGCTCGCGGTGCGAGGCGGAGGTGGCGATGGAAGAGCGGCGGGAAGACCTCGCCGGGAGCGGGTTTCGGTCTCCGCCCGCCTCCGCGGCAGAATGACGTCCCATGTCCGCGGGCCGCCTCGACACCGTCACCCCCGAGTCCCGGCCCGCGGGGGTGAGGGCGCTGAGCCTCTTCTTCGCCTTCGGCGTCCTGGCGTGCGGCCTCGCCGCCTTGCTGCTCCTCTTCCCGGGCACCGCCTTGGACGCCGTCTGGAGGATCAATCCGCGCGGCCACGAGGGCTTCCTGGGGATGGGGCCATGGGCGCTCCCGCTGCTCGCGACCGTCGCGGCGGCGTGCGCGCTCGCCGCGGTCGGCCTCTGGAGGAACACCGTTTGGGGTCATCGCGTCGCGCTCGGGATCCTCGCCGTGAATCTGGTCGGGGATTCCGTGAACGCGATCGCCGGAGATCCGCGCAGCCTGATCGGCGTGCCGATCGCGCTCGCGCTCATCGTCTTCCTCTGGCGGCGGCTGCGCATCCTCGCGGCGCGCGCCGGCGCATAATCGCGCTCATGAAGCGGGCCACGGTGCGCCGCCTCGCGGTCGGCCTTTCGCTCGCCGCGACCCTCTTCGCTTCGCCGCTAGCGTTCGCCGCTTCGGGCCGCGTCGCGCCGCCGCGGAGCCGGATCCTCTCCGAAGGCTGGCTCTTCCAGCCGGACCCGCAGCGCATCGGCGACGTGCGGCACTGGGAAAGGCCGGATCTCGATCGGAAGGGCTGGCGTCCGGTCGCCGTCCCGATGGCGTGGGATGAGTACGACGCCGTGATGAACGGCTTCGAGGGCGTTGGCTGGTACGCGCTCTCGCTGCCGGCCGACCGCATCGTCCCGGGCACGTGGCAGCGGCTCCGCTTCGGCCGCGCGAACCACCGCGCGGTCGTCTGGATCGACGGAGAGCCCGCCGGCGAGAATCTGACGGGCTACCTGCCCTTCGAGGTTCCGATCACGCCGCGGCGGACTCCGAAAAGCGGGCACGACGCGCGGGTGTGGATCGTCGTGCGCGTCGAGAACGGCACGCGCTACGACTGGCTGCCCGGCATGGAGATTGTCGAGTGGGTACAGTACGGCGGACTCCTCGAGCCGGTCGAGCTGCTGACCACGGCGCCCGCGTACCTCGGCAACGTCGCGATCCGGGCCGCCCCGGTCGCGCGCGGCGCCGGAGACGTTCGGGCCGTCGTCGAGATCGGGAACACGGCTCCGGTCCCCTTCGCGGGCCGCGTGCGCCTCGAAGTGGAGGGGCGCACGGTGGAGGCGGAGGCGCGCGTCGCGGCCCGAGGTACGGCGACCGCGACTCTCGCGCTGTCCCTTCCGGATGCCCGGCTCTGGAGCCCGGAGACGCCGTCCCTTTACGAGGCGCGTGTCCGGCTGCTCGCCGGGCCGGACGAGGTCGATGCGGTCGGCGATCGCTTCGGCGTGCGTTCGATCGCGGCGGCCGGCCGGGAGATCCGGCTGAACGGCCGCGCGCTCCGAGTGCGGGGAGTCAACCGCTACGACGAGTTCCCCGTTCACGGCCCCGTCGTCGACGAGGCCACGATCCGCGCCGACCTCCTCGCCGTCAAGGCGACCGGCGCGAACCTGATCCGCACGCACTACCCGCAGTCCCCGGCGCACCTGCGGATCGCCGACGAGATCGGCCTCCTCTTCATGGAGGAGGTTCCGCTGAACTGGTGGCGCGCGAGCTTCCGCCCGAAGGTCCCGCCGGAGTTCGCGAACGACCGGATCGTCGACCTCGCCGACAAGGCGCTCGGGGAGATGGTCCGCCGCGACGGCAATCATCCTTCGCTCGTGATCTGGAGCGTGGCGAACGAATGCGAGACCGCCGATGAGCTCGGCGTTCGCGCGATGGAAAGGCTCCTCGCGCGCGCGAAGGCGCTCGACCCGTCCCGCCTGGCGACCTACGTCGCGGACCATGACTTCGAAAAGAACCGCGCCTTCGCCCGCGCCGACCTGATCGCCGCGAACCTCTACTACGGGATGTGGGAGGGCGACGTCGCGGAGGATCTCGGACAGATCGAGGACCGCGTGTACTTGCCGACCCGTGGCGCGCTGCGGGATCTCGCGCGCCTCTTTCCGGACAAGCCGATCCTCGTCACCGAGTTCGGCACGATCGGCATCCCGGGCTCCGGCGGCGACGTGCGCTTCAGCGAGGACTACCAGGCCGCGTACGTGTCGGCCGTCTGGCGCGCGGTCGGGGAGGTCCCGGAGATCGCAGGGGGAGTCGTCTGGTCCTGGGCGGACTATCGCCACCGCCGCGGCTTCACCAACGACTTTCCGGCCGAGTACGGCCCCTTCGGCCTGGTCACGTTGGACCGCCGCCCGAAGAAGGCGCACGCCGCCCTCCGCGCGCTGTGGAACGAGGATCCTGCCGCGCGGTAGGTTCGCTCGCTCAGCCGCGCGCGAGGCCGGTGACGCTGCGGAACAGGAGGCGGTAGGCCGCGGGATCCAGGGGACGCCGCGCGATCAACCGCAGCGCCCAGATCGAGGCCTCGAGCCGGCGGCCCGATTCTCGGTAGGTGCGGGCGATGATGGTCAGGAAGAACCGGACGGCCCCGGCGTCTCCCCGGATGTCGTCGCGGTACTTCGCGTACATTCTCGCCCACGCGTCGGCCTGGTTGCCGCGATGTCCGTCGACCCGCTGCGGCGCGTCGTCGTGGACGATCACGAGGCACTCCGGGATCACGACGAAGTCGAAGTCGCGCATCAGCCGGACCAGGAGGTCCATGTCCTCGCACGCCCGCATCGCCTCGTCGAACGGGCCGCTCTTCGCGAAGACCGAGGCCTTGAAGGTGACGCCGTTGCTCGTCCCCCACGGGGCGTCGTGCGTGAGGCAGTAGCGCCACGCCGCGTGGCGAGACGCGAACGTCGGACTCCAGATCCGGCGCCGCATCTGCTCGCGGAGGAGCCCGTCCTTCTCGAGCCGCGAGGACCACCGGGTCCCGGTCCAGCAGAAGCCGACGTCCGGGCCCGTTCCCGCGAGCGCGGCGCGGGTCTTCTCGAGAAAGCCCGGCTCGTACTCGTCGTCGCTGTCGAGCAGCGAGATCAGCTCTCCGCGGGCGGCGGCGATCCCGGCGTTGCGCGCCGCGGCGGCGCCCCGGTTGGTCGGCAGCGAGACCAGGCGGACGCGCGCATCGCCGATGCCGCCGACGACCCGCCGGGTGTCGTCGGTGCTGCCGTCGTCGACGACGAGGACCTCGAAGTCGCCGAGCGTCTGCGCGAGCACGCTGTCGATGGCGCGGCGCACGAGCCGCGCGCGGTTGAAGGTCGGGATGACGACGGAGAACAGCGGCATGGGATCGCTCCTCAGCGGGCTACCGAAGGGGAGCGCAAGAGATGACGGATCAGATCAGGCTCGCGCCGGTCACGCCGGCCGGAGCCGCGGCGCCCATCAAATCCACGAGGGTCGGGACGACGTCGAAGGAGGACCGTACGCCGCGGTCTCCCGGCACGACTCCCCGGCCGGGCGACGCAACGAAGGCCATCCCGTGCGGGCCCGTGTGTCCGCCGGTCCGTCGCAGGGGCACCGGACCGATGAGGCCGAGTTGCGGATGCTCGAGCGCCGCGACGACACCGCGCCAGATGACGAGCAGGTCGGCCTCGGATCCCGAGAGAGCGAGGGGGTCCCGCGTCGACGCCCGCTCGAAGAACTCCACGACGGGCTCGCCGGTGCGCGGGTTGCGGCATTCGCGCAGCAGCGTCTCGAGCCCGGCGAGGGTTTCCTCGTACCGCGCGGCCGGAACGATTCCATCGCGCTCGCGTCCCGCGAGGTTGATACGGATGCGCCCGTCGTAGAAGGACGGCAGCGCGAAGGCCGGCATCGCGGACCAGAATGGGCGGTAGCGCGCGGCCGGCTGCCAGCCGAGCCCCTGGCGCGCCGCGCTCGCCGTCGCGGGCGAGCTGGGATGGCGCGGCCTTCCGTTCCCGGACGCGGGCCGAAGCTCCCGGAGCGCGCTCCGGAGGGGCGACGGCAGTTTCCCCGCGAGCGCCCGCAGCGGCGAGGTCCGGCCGGACTCCGGCGTCCCGGGATCCGGGACCCACTCGCGGCTCGTCCGCGCCCAGGGCTTCCCCTCCTCGAGGATCGGCACGCCGCCAGGCGCCGCGCTCCACTCGCTCGGCACGGCGAGGAGCGGCCTCCCGAACGCGTGGCGATAGAGGAGCTCGGGCAGGAGGACCATCGATGAGACGTCGGAGTGGTTGGGTCCCATGCCGCCCATCGTGAACGCGACCACCGCGGCGTCGCCCGCGGCCGCCACGAGCTCGCCGACCATGCGGTCGAGAGCCCGGTGCAGCGCGAGCAGCGCCTCGCCCGCGGCGGGCGCGGACGGGTGGGCATGATGCGGGTGACTCGGGTCGAGGCCGTGCCACAGCCCCTCCATCGCGCCGTGCGCCTCGCCCGCGACCGCGACGAAGAGGTCCCAGTCTCCGAGCCGCTCGGTCGCGAGCCAGCGGGCCGCCTCCGTCCGCACATCGAGCGCGCGGGCGAGCGCGTCGCCCATCGTCTGCGTCCGCGCCGTCGAGGGGAAGGGCATCCCGTACGTCCACTCCGGCGCCGGATATTTTCCGAACCGCGTCTCGAACTCCGCGAGGAGCTCGTGGGGGCACGCGTCGAGGTCGATTCCGGGATCGTGCGCGCCCCAGCCGACGACGCCCCGCGTGTTGGGCGCGCGGCGCAGGTCCACGTAGGGCGTGTCGAAGACGACGACCTTCCGATCGAGGCCGCCCCACCAGGGATCGAAGCGCGCTCCCTCCTGCCACGTGGCGTAGGTCGCCGGGTCGAACTCCACGGCCGCCCAGCGGCGGCCCGCGTCGGGAGAGAGTCCCGAGGCCACGTGCTCCCATGCGAGCCCGGTGCGCTGCGCCGGCCCGTGATCGAGGCGAAAGCGCGCCGACCTCGCCGCGAGCCCGGCGAGCGCCGGCATCTCGCCGGCCGCCATCAACCGCTCGGCGACGGTGATCTCGAGGCCGTCGAGGCCAAGGGCCAGCACCCGGCGATTGGACATGGGTCCGAAAGTCTAGCCCAGGCGCGCCCCACGCGGCAGCCCGGGCGGGGCGCATACTGCTGACGGCCATGCAGTTGAGCGTCGTCATCGCCACCTGGAATCGCGTGCCCCTGCTCGCGGACACCCTTCGGGCGCTCGCGGCGCAGGAGGTCCCGCCCGGGCTCGCGTGGGAGATCGTCGTGGTGGACAACAATTCGACCGACGCGACCGCGCAGGTCGTGGACGAATTCGCCGCGGGCGCGCCGGTACCTCTTCGTCGCGTGTTCGAGCCCGAGCAGGGACTGTCCCGAGCGCGCAACCGCGGCATCCGGGAGGCGCAGGGCACGATCCTGGCCTTCTGCGACGACGACGTGCTGCCGGCCGGGGACTGGGTGGCGCGGATCCCGGCGGCGCTGGAGCGCTGGAGCGCGGATGGGATCGGCGGCCGGATCCTTCCGCGCTTCGAGGGGCCATCGCCGCCGCCGGCGTGGCTGACCGGGAACCGCCGCCTCCTGCGCCAGCTCGCGCTCATGGACTGGGAGGAGAGCGGACCGCTCGCGCTGCCGCTCGCGCCGAACCCGCAGGTCTGGGGCGCCAACATGGCGTTCCGGCGCGAGGTCTTCGACCGCGTCGGCGAGTTCGATCCGCGCCGCGGCGTCTTCGGCCGGCGGCTCTTCCGCGGTGAGGAGGCGGACCTGATCGCGCGCGCGCTGTCTCTCGGGATGCGGATCGCCTACGACGCCTCGCTCACGGTCCATCACCGCATCGGCCCCGACCGGATGCGCAAGGCGTACTTCCGGCGCCTCGCGTTCGACGACGGTGTCGGCGAGGCGCGCGCGGCGGCCTCCGCAACGGCGTCCTCCGCCTTCCGCGAGGCGTTCGCGGAATTCCGGAAGTGGGCGAAGCGCCTGCTCCTCGGGCGGCCCGGCGCGTTCGACCACGAGCTGCGGTTGCGCAACGCGGTGGGGCGGGTCGTGGGCTCGTGGACCGCGAGGCGGATGTGAGACTTCGGAGAGTCTCCCTCAAGGAATCCACCCCTCCCGCTCCAGGAGCCCGCGGAAGTCGGCGTCGTCGAGCGAGACGATCGGGAAGTACTCGTCCTTGAGCTCACGCACCCACCAGGCGCCCGTCCTCCTCCGCTCCTCCGGGGTCGTGAACCGGTACTCGTAGAGCAGGGCGCGGACATGCCGGGGAGGCTTTTCGGGGAACGGGTTCCCGGCGATCAGCGAGAGCGTCCGGGGATCGTTCTGCAGGAGCTTCGCCATGAAGTTGGCGAACCAGGGCTCCTGGTACCACGGCGTGAAGCCGCAGAACCACATGAGCCAGTCGAGCCGGAGGTGATACGGCGCGATCTGGGGCGGCGCGCGGCGCGGGTCGCCGGGCTTGGCCTTGAACGCGTACTCGCGCCACGGAGTCCGCGCGTCGATCGTGTCGGAGGACGTTCCGAGGACGACGACCTCGTAGCGAGGACGCGTGATCGAGCCGAACGCCCCGTAGCTGTTGACGAGGTGCAGCGGGTCGTACGAGGTGTTCATCGCCTGGTGCGGCGAGACCAGGTTCAGCGCGGGACCGATGCTCAGCACGCCCACGAGGACCGCGAGCGCGACGGTGGCCCATCGATGCGCGCGCCGCGAGGGGAGCGGTGCATCCGGCGCGGTCCGGATCCTCAGCAGCCGTCGCAGCATCCGGTCGTCGATCGTCGGGATCGCGAGGACCATCGTCAGGAGTCCCAGGAACGAGAAGTTGCCGCTGGCCATGAGCCAGAGGTGGAAGAAGATCGTGAGGAGGCCCGCGATCGAGGCGAACGGCTGGGGAGCGAAGTAGGCGAACGGGACGACGATCTCCGTGAAGTGGTTGAAGAGCACCTCGAGCTTGTGGAAGGGCCGGGGCAGCCAGTGGAAGTACCACGAGAGCGGATTGGGCATCGGCTGCGTCTCGTAGTGGTAGTAGAGGCAGGTCAGATCCCTCCAGCAGGAGTCCCCGCGGAGCTTGATGAGCCCCGCGCCGAACATCGTCCGGAAGAGCATCCAGCGGTAGAGGACCACGACGATTCCGCTCGGCACGGTCCGCTCGCTTCCGAGGAAGATGGCGAAGAAGCCGGCCTCGAGGAGCATGGTCTCCCAGCCGAAGCCGTAGAAGATCTGTCCGACGTTGACGAAGGACAGGTAGAGTACCCACAGCGATCCCCACGTCAGCGCGGAGAGCAGCCAGCCGCGTTTCTCCGACAGTCCGCTGAGCGCGACGAGGGAGAGGGCGAGCCCGAGCCACGCGGCGGCCGTGAACGCCCAGTCCCTCGGCGCGAGGAAGAACAGGCTCGGCGAGGCCGAGAAGGGGACCGCCGCGACGAATCTCGGAACCGGCAGGATCCCGTGCTCGCCGAGGAGCGGCACGAACTGGTTGGCGGCGACGAGGAACGCGATGCCGTAGACGAGCGCGAGCCCGCGCTGAAAGAGGCGGCGCGTCAGCCGATAGCGGTCACCGGCGAACGCGTCGAGCCAGCGACTGCGGAGTGGCGAGGGCTCCTCCGGACCGCTTTCCACGGCGCCATGATCCCCCAGGGGCGAGGGACAGCGCGGAGGGGCGTGTAGAATCGAGGCAACTCTCGAAGGGGGCCAGACTGACCTCGACGCGCTCGGGGCGAAACCTCGGTCTCGACATCGTCCGCAGCACGGCAATCCTTCTGGTTCTCGCCGCTCACGCGATGGGGTTCCTGTTTCCGTTCTACTTCAACGACCTCGTCGGGATCTACGGCGTCACGGCGTCCTTCGGCGTCGAGATCTTCTTCGTCCTCTCCGGATTTCTGATCGGCCAGCTCATCATCAAGGAGGTGCTCTCGCCGCCCTCCGGCCGGGGCCTCGGCCGCTTCTACCTGAGGCGCTGGCTGCGGACCCTGCCGCCGTATTACCTGGTCCTCGCGCTGCGGACGTGGATCGGGCATCCCTTCTCGTGGAAGTTCGTGTTGTTCGTCCAGAACTTCGACCACGAGGCCATGAAGTCCTTCCCGATCTCGTGGAGCCTGTCGATCGAGGAGTGGTTCTACCTGATCACTCCGTTTCTCCTTCTCCTCGCGGCGAGGCTCGGGCGCGGGGGCTCGCCCAGGACCTTCTTCGTGACGTGTGCCGCGATCGCGGTCGTGACCATCGTCGCGCGGGCCGTCGCCGTCCACCGATGGAACATCCAGCCGCGCGACCACATCTTCCTGCGCATGGACACGATGATGGTCGGCGTGATGCTGGGAGGCTTCCGCGTCTACGACCGCGCGCGGTACGACCGCCTGGCCGCGCACGGCAAGGCGCTCTTCGGAATCGGCCTGCTCGGGATCTTCGCCATGGCGGCGATTCTCTATCGCGAGATCTGGGTGGGAACCATCAACGAGTCCCGATTCATGCGGACGCTCTACTTCGATCCGCTCTCGATCTCGATCGGCGTGTGGCTCGTCGGACTGGAATCGAGCCGGAGGGTCAATGCGTCGTGGGCGACGCACCGATGGGCCGGCGTCGTGCGATTCATCAGCCTCACGAGCTACTCGATGTACCTGATCCACCTCTCCGCGTTCGAGCCCTTCTGGATCCTGAACGACCGGACGACCGGCGTCCCGCAGTCGCTCCTCTTCATGGCGGGCGCGCTGGCGGCGTCGACGGTCCTGGCCGGTTTGATGTACGGGGTGTTCGAGCGGCCGGTGCTGCGCCTGCGCGACCGGCTGGTCGGCGCGACGGTGATCGAGCGGGCGCCGGCGTCTTCGTAGTCCTCCGCTACTCTTTCTGGTCGGGCTTCGGGGCCTCTCGTCGAGCCGCCAGGACGAACGTGCCGGGCGAGTCGATCTTCGCGATGACCTCGTCCACTGGGAACGGATGGACGACGGCCTGGCGCTCCACCCAGGTGCCGCTCGCCGGGTCGAGCTGAAGCACCCGGAAGCCCTTCTCCTGGTAGCCGGCCATTCCCGGCTGCCTCCGAGAGTGGGGCAGGCGGAACTTGAGGGTCGCGGGCCTCGCGAATTTGGTCAGGTGGTCCGCGGCGACCCGGAACGGTCCGACGAGGAGGACCTCGTCCGCAGCCGTGGAAGGCGGACGAACCGTACCGGGTCCCACGGAAACGCGGGCGCCGCGCGGCATTGCCCTCGCGGGCACCGTCAGCTGAAGCTGGCCGTCGGCCGAGAAGATCTTGCTGTCCTTCTCGGGATCCGGCCGGCTCATCTGGAACTGCACCATGGATCGCTGGGTCTGGCCATTCCGATCCGTCGCCGTGATCTCGACGGCGAGCTCGACGTCGATCGGCAGGTTGGTCAGCGCGCCCGCGTACGCGTGTGCCTCGGAGTCGTATCTCAGCGGCGCCTTGAGCGGCTCGCGGCGGCCTCCCAACTTCGTCCTGATCTCCGGCGCGCCCTTCAACGGGACCGGCTTGCCCTCGAGGCTCTCGGCCCAGACGCGCAGCTCCGCGCTCTTCTCCTCTGCGCCCGGTGTGAGAGACGCGAACACGCGAAATGCCGGCTTGTGCAGCACCAGGGTCCGCGGAGGAAGCTGCTCCCCGCCCCTGAGCGGGGGAGAGGGCGGCGTCGGCGGCGGAGCCGTCTGCTTCTGAGACACGGTGACGAGACCCGGCTCGCTGAGAAGAGGTCCTCGGGGAGCGAGCCTCGCAACGGGACTGCAGTCGAAGATCTGCAGCGTCAGGTTCTCCACCTGGTCTCCGGCATGGAGTCCGGTCCCCGTCAGTTGCCCGGCGTCGTTCGTCTTGCCTTCGAGGATGTCGGCGCCGTAGGTGGTGTGCAGCCAGATCTCCCGTCCCGTCTGGGGATTGCCGTCGTCGTCGGTCGCCGTGAACGTCAGCGGCGCGCAGAGATTGGGGCGCGTGTGGTTGTCGATGACGACCTGAGGGGCCCAGGCCGGGAGCGGCGGGTTCGTTCCGTTGATCGTTCCGAGAATGGCTCCGCGCGTGTCCGGGCTCTGCAGAGTCCAGCGCGGATTGTCGCGATCGTCTTTGAAGTGATCGATGAGCGTGGACCAGCAGCTGTCGTCGCCCTGGTCGGTCCCGTGGACGTGCGGGTTGCCCGAGCGGTTGGAGCACAGCTTCGGAGCGCTCCACTGATAGAACATCATGCAGGACGCCGCGGGCATGCCTGCCTGGAAGGGATTCAGCCCCGGCGGATTGGTCCCGAGGCTCAGCGCGAACGTGCACTGCACCGAGGAGTCGTCGTCGGAATACTCGTCGCCGAGGTCGAAGCCGTAGTGCCCGAATTCATGCGCATAGGTGGGGCCATCCGAACCGATCTGCACGTGAACCCAGCTGCCGTTGCACCAGAAGCTGTCGTCGAAGAAGGCGCCGAGAGGGCAGTCCACGTTCTCGCGCAGGGACTGGTTCGCGTAGACGCGGTAGTCGGCATCTTCCCAGACCGCGCCGTCGTCCACGACGTCGGCGCGCTCGATGAGGACCTGGCCGTCGGTCGCGTTGTAGAGGAAGCGCGACGCATTGATCAGCTTCTGCTTGACGGTCTCGAGCTCGGCCGTGGACGCGTCCCACTCGACCGACGCCACCACGTGCAGACCAATGAGCGCATTCTGCTTCAGCACGCGGACCACCTGGGGCGCGAGCGGGTTGGGCTCGAGCTTCACCGAGAACGTCGTCAGGCTGCCGTCGTTCTGCACGGCGACGTTGGAGGTATAGGCGCGGAACTTCCAGTCCTGATAGCTGCCCTGCGCGTGATTGCCGCGATAGGTCGTGCTCTCGACGATGAATCGCTTCGCGACGATCGAGGTGCCGTCGCCGAGCGGCGGCGAGGCGTTCAGCATCCCGCTCGTGTCCGTCCGGCCGAGCAGGACGCCGTTCGCGTAGACCTCGGCGGCCGGCACCGGGAAGTTGGCCTCGTCGATGACGAGGATGGGTGTCTGCGTCACGTCGTTCCGATAATTCACGGTCACGATCCGCTCGGTCTGACCGAAGCAGTCCCGGGCCTGGATCCGAACCGTGTTCGCGCCGGGAAACAGGAGTCCCGTAATCCCGGCGTAGATGACATGGCCCTGCGCGGCGAAGACGGGGCCGAAGGTGTTCGTCTGGGTCGAGCCGGTCGCCGAGACCTGAATCGTGGCGAACGGATCGGGAGTCACCAGATTCAATTCGACGGTGAAGGAGTTCTGGACGACGATGAGGCCGTCGATCGGTGCGATCAGTCCGATCCCCGGCGGCTGCGTGGCCTGGCAGGCCGGCGGCGGTCCCTGCGTGTCGAACTCGATGTCGTCCACGACGAGGCTGTTGTTGAAGATCGTCGCGGGCGAGGCCTCGGCGCCGAGGAAGCCGACCGTCGCACGAACGATACGGGGCAAGACGGGAACCGACACCTGGAGCGAGGTCGCGACGGGGATGACTCCGGTGCTCGGGCCGAGGATCTGGGTGGCAGAGCCGACCTGGTTGCCGAAGATGTCGTAGGCCCGGAGAACGACGGTCTGGGCCGATGTCAGGGACCAGGAATATCCCACCCAGACCTTCACTCGACGCTGGGCCGTGGTGAAGGAGAAGTCCAGGGGGCCCGTGCAGAACTCGGCCGCATAGCAGAGCTCGACGGCCTTGGTGCCCGAATGCGTGAAATTCGGGATCGCGATTCCCTGCGAGTAGTCTAGGGCGGTCACTCCCTGGAAGACGATCCCGTCTCCCGCCAGCTGGTTCTTGAGAAGCAATCCGCCGGTGCCGTTACCGGGCGCATTCAGGCTTTCGAAGGTGACGACGGCCGCGAGGGCGGGGCGCGTGATGCCCACGAGGAAGCCGAGAGCGAGCATCCCACGACACGCGCGTAACCACATCGAGCGGAGTTCCCTCATAGGCGAGCCTTCCTGACTTAGTAATCTCTTGACGGCGGCGAAAAGGCTAGTCGAGAATCGATCCGCTTTCCCCACGTCGTTCCGGAGGGCTGTCGGCATGGACGCTCCATGTGGACAGGGAAGCGTCGAAGGCGGGTCGGAACCCTTCTCCGAGGTTCTGACTCAAGCCTATGGACGAATCCGGCGGGCTTGCCTGCTGGCCGGGCTCGCGAGAGCCGATGCGGACGACCTCGCACAGGATCTCCTCCTGTGGCTCGTGGAAACGGGGAGGCTGGATGCCGCATCCGTCCTGCCCTGGGTCGGCGCCGTTGCACAGAACTTCATCAAACGCTACTGGCGTGAGCGCTGGGTCCGGAGGACACGCGAGTTCTCGGCGGCGATCGAACTGGAGCGGACGGAGAGGCGCCCGACCGGAACGGGAGTGGATCTGAAGGTTTCGCTCGATCGTCTCGAGCGACGGCTTCCAGCGGTCGAGGCCGAACTGCTCCGGCTCGTCCGCGGAGGTGCCTCCTTCGCCGAAGCGACGAGGGTACTGCACATCCCGCGGGGCAGCCTGACCTTCCTACGGAATCGATTGATTCAGCATCTCGCGGTGGGATTCGGAGTTCTGGCTCCAAAGCTGGCGGCGTCGCCCCCGACGAATCGCGGAGCCGCCTGACCGACGTGTCTTCCGGAATCTAGTCCTCGTCCAGGTACTCCTCGGGCACGTCGTCCTCGGGGACCTCGCGCGTCCGGATCGGGCCCTGGTCGGCGTCGGGGGCGTTCTCCACCGCGTCGACGATCCCGGCCTCGAACGCCTGCCCTTCTTCGACGAGCTGCTTTCGCAACTCTCGACCCAGGGCTCCTCGACGCTCTCGGAGTCGGCGACGGCCACTTGACCGAGATCCTCGGTGACGCCGGACTGGCCTCCCAGACCGCGCGTCGCCGCTCCCGCGGCGATCGAAGCGTCCGGTCTTCCCGATCGGCGCGTCTTGCGCTTCGGGCGAGCCGGTTTCCGGGCGATCTTTCGGACACGGCGACGCGTG
>Ga0068860_100001562_pt1 | contig 24660 bp, 19 predicted proteins | sample KBSSwiS32_FD_66597 | JGI IMG/M metagenome (GOLD analysis project Ga0068860, IMG submission 66597) | Switchgrass rhizosphere microbial communities from Kellogg Biological Station, Michigan, USA - KBS Switchgrass S3-2 | ecosystem: Host-associated > Plants > Roots > Rhizosphere > Soil ...
TCCCAGGCGATCCGCGAGAATCAGCTGATCGAAATACTGCTGATAGAGTTCGTATCCCTTTTCAGGATCGTAAAACTTGTTTGGGAAGTTCACCCACGTGGTCTTGTAGTCCTTGTGGTTCTCTGGCAGATGCACGTAAGGCATGAAGTGCATCACGTTGAATCGAATACCTGAGCCCATTCCGCCTCCAATCCTCAGAGGATCTCAAAAACCTGGTAGATTGCCCCTCCGGCGACGCGATGCCCGTAAGCGACGCTTACGACGCGGTTGAGCCAGCCATACTTCTGTGATGCCGTTTCGAAGTAGGGAGTCGCGCGCATATAGTACTCGGAGGGATTCACGTTTTCCCCGCGTCCAATGCGATCGAGGACTTCCTTCGGTCCATGACGCACACCAAGGTAAGTCATCGCTATCAGGTCGCCATCCTCGGCCTGCATCACCAGACGGACGTTCAGCGTAGTCGCACCATCTGCGCGCAACGATTGCCAGTCGCTGCCCCCGGACAGGATTTTGCCGCGCAATTGCTCGCCTTCAAAACGGCCGCCAGCGATCTCTCCGATCCTGCGGTCATGGCCCGGAGTCGCGCCGACAATGCTGGGGGCCTTCACTTCAATCTGAAAAGTGAAGAGAGGTTTGTAACGAACCGTCGTGAGTTCGACGGGGAGAATTGAGGATAAGGGCTCTGTGTTCATTGTCAGGGTTTGGAGAAGTAGGAATCTTTCAGCGCCAGTCCCGGGTCTACCTTGTCGAATTCAAACAACTGTTGATGTTTGGGACGATCGGGATAGCGAAGCGTCATTGCGTGAGGCAGGCGCAGTTCCGACTTTGTTTCAGTCTCGCGGTATTGTCCATACTCAACCTCAACGCGGTCGCGCGAACCGGCCAGTTCCTCGCGAAGAATCTTTCGTGGCAGAAAATCTTCCTCAAGGAAAAATGTGTAGCGATCGGTTTCCGAGGTCGCAATCAGAACGGGCAGGCCATCGACCCGTCCTTTTTTGAGATCATGACCATTTCGGATTTTTATGAGAACCGCCGGAAGCCTCAATTCGGTTATGTGGCGAATGCTTTGTTCCAGCTCTTTCGCGAGCGGCGTTCCCGCAAATCTCTTATCTCCGTCGGACCGCGCGACCTTGCCGTCATAGGTCACTGTCCATTTGCGGCCTGTAATTTTCATCTCCCAGCGCAGCTTGTTTGGTACAGCCGCTTCCACTAGTTCAGCCGTCCAGTCTCCGATACTCGCGGGGTCGCCTTTGATTGTCATTTCCCCATCGTCCTTAGAGGTCACGGCATAGAGGACGAGGTTGGCTGGCCCCACTCTCTGGGTCATGAGCTCAACGACATCGATTGCAGACTTACCGGCCCATTCTTCAACGGCAAGCCTGAACGTGACATTCGCTGTGTTTGGTGCTCGGACGATCGCTTTGCTTGCTGCGGGCCTGAAACCGTCTGCGTCAACCTGGATCGCATATTCTCCATCGGCGAGTTCGTCAAATGTTCCATGACTTTTCGTCGTGGGGATGGTTTTTCGATAACCATCGGGCCCGGTGACCGTCGCGACGCAGTCGGGCGTGCACTCCACATCCAGAGACGCTCGGACGGGGTCGAGCTTGAAGGACCGGCGAATCGTCTCGCCCGCCGTCACTCTGAACGTGTCGTTTTGCGGCTTGTACGTGGGTGGAGCGCTCACGTCAAGATTCACCGCCCCGGCGATCACCGAAGTCGTTAGCCGTTTCCCAGAAGTCTTTACCGGCGTCTCGTTGTTGATGGCTACGGAGCAGTCGGGTTCGCACTCGATGATCAAAGTCGCCATTCGATTCTGTCTCTTGATTTCGCTGATCAGATCGGCGCTCATTTTAAGGCCAAGAAGTTCCCTCTCTTTAGCAGGGTCCAGGACAAACCCGACGCCATTTTGAACGACTCTTTCGCGCGTGATGTTCTTGCGCAGAGTCTCCGCGGACTCCGCCTTCCAATAGTCCAGCACCTGTTCCCACGTGAGCGGACGAGTATTGCCGGCCTGCGGGCCAGCCACGGCAATCGTGAGGAGCAACATCAGAAGAATCAGACCGGTTGGGATTTGTTTGATTCTGCTCATCGGTTTTGAATGTTTACCTTTTCAAATTCTTCCTGCGATGCTTCTGCTTTCTTCAGCAGAGCCTTCGCCTGATCCACGAGGGGCGCCAGTTCGCGCTTTCCCTGACCCTTTGTAATCACCTGTTGTGCGAGATCGGCGGCTTTGGCATATCGGCCGCTTTCGAATGCGGCGTTCCCATCCTTTAAAACGCGACTCAATTGATTCGTGGGAGCAGGAGGATCCGCGGGCTTTGCCTCTTTCTCCGAATCTGGAACATCGCCGAGCGCAATCTGTACTTTTCCGATCGCGGAACGGACTTCGGCGTTTTCGGGCGCAGTTTCCGCGTCCGCTGACATCCGACTCAGGTAATTTTCCGCGCTTGCAACCAGCTCCCGGGCCTCCTCGGGCGCATAGATACGGTCGTTCGCCAGGCGAACGGATTCCGTGGCCAGGGTTCGATAAATCTGATCCGTTGCGGGGGAAGGCGGCAGGGGAGTCTTAACTCTTTCGCTCATGGCCGCAAGGCGTTGCTTGAGTTCGTCTCCATTAGCCTTCTCCAGAAGCTCTGTGGCAAGCCAGAAATCGAGTTCTTCGCTTTTGGTTTTCAGCTGGTCGAGGTTGCGGAGCAGCGCATATCCTACGATTTTGTGATTCTTGGATGGGCGAATAAGTACCCATGAATCCAAAGACTTTGGCGGTAAGTATTGAAGCAATTCAACAGGTTCTCCGGCCGTCACAGCCCCTGTCGTTTCAGTGGACTCACTGGGTTCGCGATGGAGCGCAATGGCTGAGACGGCGACGCCGGTCCCGGCCGGCGTCAACGCCGGGGCGCGTCTGTCAACCGCCAGAGTTATCACGACTGTGACGGCAACGACAATTATGAGGCCCACCAATGCCGCAACCGTTCCAATTCCGCTGTTTGATCTTGTGGAAGAACTCAAGGCTGTTCCTATCAATGAAAGAGTTTGCAGTCGCTATCTAGCAAAGATTCTCTCCCAAACCGACGATTATGTGGATAAGAAAACAGTGGGGCGATCGACTGAGGCGTCCCTCATGAAGTTCTAATGGGACCATTATGCATTCCTTACGCGATGGCCCTTAAAGTGGACGAGTCGAGCAGATATGACAGCAAGATCGACTCACGCTTTTCGCGCAGTATTTCACGATTCCAGAGTTTGCAGCCTTCAGCCCATCGTCGAGGATCCGCCCGCAGAGTCCGCATCGCTGCAGATTTATGTTCTGTTCACGGAAATGAGCGAAACGATGGCAGCACTTCGTTCAGCGGTAGCCCTGTCAACGAACCTGCCGGCGCGGATTGTCCTGCTGGTTCCACTCACCGTTCCTCACCCTTTGCCTCTCGATCGCCCGCCGGTGTCTTTGGACTTCGTTTGCCGCCGTATTCGGGAACTGGCGGCCGCCGTAGCGATTCAAATCGAGGCACTCGTCTATCTCAGTCGGGATCCACATGAGGCCGTCATCAAGATGCTCAGGCCCGCCTCGTTGATTGTGATTGGAAGCCGCAGCCGCTGGCTGTTCGAAAAGTCAAAACGCATCGCCAGGAAACTTCGACGCCGTGGTCATCACGTTGTGCTCGCTGACTTCTAAATAAGGGAGATTTCACTTTGTCGACTCAAACACGCGGTACGGCAACCAAAGTTATTGTTGCCAGCACTGTCATGCTTTCCTTCATCTCGTTCTGGCGTGCTGCAGCCATCGTCCTGAATGATCTCGGATCGTCCGTCTACTATGTCGGCGGCATTGTCGAGCAGGCCATCGGGCCAAGCGCGCCGTGGTTCATCCTGGGCGTCATGCTGTTTAGTTTTGCGGTGCGCTCGGTGTACATGGAGAGCAGCAGCATGTTCGTTCGCGGCGGCGTCTATGTTGTCGTTCGTGACGCTATGGGCCCGTTCGTGGCGCGACTATCGGTATCGGCGCTGCTCTTTGATTACATCCTGACTGGGCCGATCAGCAGTGTGAGCGCGGGACAATATCTTGGCCGGTTGATCAACGAAACCAGCGAATTGCTTCAGTCCGGTTTTCGTGTGCCTCCGGGACTGTTTGCGGTGGTGTTTGCCATGTCGGTGACATGCTATTTTTGGTGGCACAACATCAAGGGTATTCCCGAGTCGAGCGGGAAAGCGCTTCGCATCATGGAAATCACAACCGTGATGGTTGTGGTCTTTCTGGTGTGGTGCGGCGTGACCTTGATCCTGCGTGGTCCGGCGCAAATACCGCCCGCGCCTACAGCATCGAATCTGCACTTTACGGATGAAAGTTTGGGATGGTTTGCCCGGACACGGCTGTGGACGATTCCGATCGTTGCCGTCATCATCGCTTTCGGTCATTCCCTGCTTTCGATGAGCGGCTTTGAAACGCTGGCCCAGGTGTACCGCGAAATCGCGTCGCCGAAGCTGAAGAATCTGAAGATCACAGGAAATCTGGTCTGCATTTACGCGATCGTCTGCACTGGCGGACTGACGCTTCTCGCATCGATGATCATCCCCGACGCGAGTCGAAAGTTGTATGTCGAGAATCTTCTTGGCGGTCTGGCGATGCATCTGGCCGGGCCCGAGATACTTCGGCTCCTGTTCCACGGGTTTGTCGTTGTTGTGGGCGTACTCATTCTGTCCGGGGCGGTGAACACCTCTATTATCGGCGCAAACGGCGTGATGAATCGTGTCGCGGAGGACGGCGTTCTGCACCCCGCGTTTCAAAAGCCGCACCGCAAATTCGGGACTAGCTACAGGATCATCAACCTCATCACGGCTCTTCAAATCATTACGATCATCCTGAGTCGAGGGGACGTCTACTTGCTCGGCGAGGCCTATGCTTTCGGTATTGTGTGGAGTTTTTTCCTCAAAGCGCTGAGCGTCCTTGTCCTGAGATTTCAACGGAAAGATCAGGAATACAAAACCCCTCTCAATATTCGTCTCGCCGGCGTCGAAATACCCATTGGTCTGGTTTTGACGACAGGAATCCTATTCTTTGTCGCATTAGCGAACCTCATTTCGAAGCGGATCGCCACAATTTCCGGTGTGACCTTCATGCTGATCCTGTTCGTGATTTTCACCATCTCAGAAAAGTTGACTCATCGGAAGGGCCATAAAGGTCTGGAACAGTTCAACCTTGATGTCTGCCCGGACGTTGAGAATGAGAAAGTCGGCTCGAGGCCCGGCTGCGTTCTTGTCGCGGTGCGCGACTTCAACCGGCTAACTCACCTGGTTTCGGTTCTTCAGAAAACGAATACTCGAAAGCACGACATTGTGGCCGTGGCGGTGCGCAACATCTCGACCGGAGCAGGAGAGTACGACCTCAGCACTTCGCAACTGTTCACACATTATGAACAGGAGTTGTTCTCTCGAGTCGTCTCTCTGGCGGAGAAGGAGGGAAAGACCGTCGAACTTCTTGTGGTTCCCGGTATAGATGCCTTTGACGCGCTCGTTCAAACCGCAGCGAAGCTTCAGGCGTCGCGCCTGGTAACAGGGGTTTCGGCGCGCATGGATTCAGACGAACTCGCCCGTCGCATCGGCCGGGCGTGGCAAAGACTTCCGGAGCCGAGACTCGCGTTTTCGTTGGAAATCATCTCGCGAGACCGGCCCACGGTTTTCGTCAATTTGGGCCCGCATCCTCCAAGGTTGTGGCCTGAGGATGTCGACACAGTTCACAACCTGTGGCTGGAACTCAGTGAAGACTTCGGATCTAAAATTCACCATCGAGACATTGTTGGCGTTGCGCTTCGGAGGATGGTCAGGGATATGAACTCCGGCATGCGCACTGACGTTGTTCGCGATGTCGGACAAGAGCTCACCCAGCGACATGCAGAGGAGAAATCTCCAGTGTCCTAGCATCCTGCCCCCCGCGGTGCCATAAAATGCTAACCGCGGGGGAACTGTGGACGTTTTGTCAGAAACCACTGCGCAGGGGCGCATTGGCCACTGCAGGACTAAGGACGGCGGAACGCTGCTCGAGTGCCTTGCAGCCCTGGGCCTGAACTCAGAAGAAGCGGAACATCTGTTTTCATTTGGAGCCGTCTATGTTGAACGGCACAGAGCCACTTCGAATCGGGCTCTCTCGCCCGGTCAGTATGTGCGAGTCCATTTACAACCGAAGAGGTTTCCGGTAGAAAGAATCGATTGGCCGGCGACGATTTTGCATCAGAACGACCGATTCGTTGTTGTGAACAAGCCGGCAGGCATCCCAGTTCACGCAACTGTAGATAATGCGACTGAGAACGTCCTCCATCAGGTGAGCCTCGCGCTGCGGCTCCCTCTTCACATTACTCAACGCCTTGACACCGAGGTAACCGGCCTTCTCGTCCTGGCGAAGACAAAAGAATTTCAGCGGCAGTTCAACCAGCTCCTTATTGAACGTCGGGTACAGAAGAGGTACCGTGCGCTCGTCGAGACCGCCCCGGAACTGGGAAAACACGTCCATTACATGAAGCCGGCGAAGCGCAGCCCCAGAACGGTTGAACGAGAGTCGCGCCCCGACTGGGTCGAATGCGTGCTGCGTGTTGCCGCCGTTACGCGTGTCAACGACGCTTCAGTGCAACCTGCGTTATTCGAAGTTGAAATCGATCTCGAGACTGGTCGAACACATCAGATTCGAGCCCAGCTTTCTGCCATGGGCTGTCCTATCGTTGGAGACAAACTCTACGGAGCAACCTCGGCCCATGATCGGAACGGAACATCCTGCCCTGGAATCGCGCTTACGAGCGTTTCCACATCATGGACCGGCGGGGATGGCCAAACATTTTCCTTCTCGCTTAATTCGTAGGATTGCAAGCTTTCCGCCGTGTCAATTCGTTGACCTTCTCTAAAGAAACTCACCGAATAGCCGATAAGCCAGATAGCGTCAGGTATAGAGCGCAGCCAGCACGATCCTGACGAAAGACCAGGAAGGTTCTTTTTTGAGACTTATGAGTGACAACAAGCAGCTCCGTTCCATGAATGGTCGAGACCTCAGAAAAGATGAGAAGGGGGTCTTCCTGGTCGCGGTTGCGCTCATGCTGATTGCGCTGCTGGCCTTTGTGGCGCTTGCCGTAGATACCGGCGTTCTTTATAGCGCAAGAACCGATGCACAGGAAGTTGCCGACGCTGCAGCCATGGCTGGAGCTTTCACTTTCGTCAATACTCCGAGCCTTCCACAACCGGCGACTGCAGCAACCCACGCTCTTGGTATTGCTACAGCGAATACTGTGATGGGGAAGGCCATCAGCGCTGGCGATGTTACCGTCACTCCAGATATTGCAAAACGACGTGTTACAGTTTCGATCAGGGTCACGCAGACCACGTATTTTGCAAAAGCGATCGGAATAGGTTCAGCCGATGTTGTCGCCACGGCGACGGCGGAGTCCTCGCAATATGCGACCGGGTCGGCATGCGTCAAGCCCTGGTTCCTTCCCAACACGGCTCTGAGCGGCGGACAGGTGTGCGACGACGAGTGTGATATCGCGAAGGTGTTGATCAATCCCACCACCAGGGAAGTTACGTCCTTTGCGTCGTCCAAACTCGGACAGCAGTTTTCAGTAAAACCTCAGGATCCAAGCGGCGCGTTAGCTCCTGGAAACTTCTATGCGGTGGATTTTCCGAGTAGTTCGGGCGGAGCCGCCGGTTATCGAGATTCGATTGCCACCTGCGATAGTCCCTACCTTCGGTGTGGGGAATGGCTGCCCGTGAAATCCGGAAATATGGTCGGACCCACGGAGCAAGGCGTCGAGACTTTGATTGGAGATCCCCCGCGCTTTACATGGGTTGAGCCGGGAAAATACCAGCGCCAGTCCGATTCAAAGTTGTTCGATCTAAGCGAGAACGTCATTCTTGTTCCAATCTGGAGTTCCTGCGGAAGTGGTTTCTGTCCAAGTGCCAAGGTTAACGGCCAATTGCAGATCATCGGATATGCTGCCGTCTTTCTTGAGGGAATATCTGGAGACAATGTCATCGCGAGGTTGCTGGGCGTTTCGTCGTGCGGTCCGCTGATCAATCCACCGGATAACGGTAGCGGTAGCAGCGCCTTCGCTGTTCCGTTGCGACTGATTCGCGATTAATCCTCAGTTCCCAAGCCCGCGGCCGTTTACATCCCCATTTCCGTTACCATTACCGCGGCCATTTCCATTCCCGTTGCCGTTTCCACCGCCCCGGCCGTTGTTGCCATTGTTGCCGTTACCGCTGTTAGTTGCGGTTCCACCGCCACTGCTTCCGTCTTCCAACCATAGGACGAGTTTGCTGAAAGTATCCTTGACGGGTTCGCCCAGGCGGGTTCCGAAGGTGAGGACGAAAAGCGCGACGAGCACGAGCATCACGGCATATTCGACAGTAGTCACGCCGTATTGACTGAGTCTTTTGATACGACATCCGAATGCCTGCAGCGCATGCGTGCGCTTTGTCCTTGCTGCCATTCCGCGGACTCCTTGCCGGTTGAACGTCATATCTTATGGACCTGCTCGAAGGTCAACCTGATTGCACGAAGAGAGTGTCGGAGGGCGTCTTGAAACCGTCAATTCTTTTCGGGAATTTGCGAGGGTGGCACCGGCGACCTATTGCCTCCGCAGCGCAAAGACACGATTGAATTTACGTTGTTCGACTCAAGTGCCCGCGCGCAATGCTTCCGTTTGAGATAAGATTTATGCGTCAACCCAAAAAACGAAGGAGGCCAGAGCCATGAATCATCGCGTCATGAAGCTGCTTGTTGTAGCGACCTGCGCCGTGTTGTTTGCGGGCATGATCTCACGACAGGCCGGCACACCAGGCCAGGTGAACGAAGTCACCTTCAGTAAGGACGATCAGAAGACAACGATTGATTGCAACCGCAGTGCAGTGATCATCACGGGGGACGATAACAAGATCATCGCTAAAGGCGAATGCACCAAACTAACTATCAGTGGCGATGACAACGAAATCACGGCGGACACCGTCAACGAAGTCGTCATATCCGGCGACGATAACAAAATTGCGTTGGATACGGTGGCTAAGATCAGCGTCAGCGGCGACGACAACAAGATTCATTGGAAGAGAGGCGCCGGAGACAGCCGTCCCCAGGTTTCCGATACAGGAGACGACAACGCCATCAAGCAGGATTGATCAGTCTGCAAGACCCCGTCCCTTTTCGAGACAGGCAAGCGTTTTCGGTACCGACGAGTGTTGTTGCCGCCGATATAATGCCTCTTCATGTCAATATCCCCCGGTTCGCGCATTGGTCCGTACGATGTCGTGGCTCCGCTCGGCGAAGGCGGAATGGGCGTGGTTTTTCGGGGACGAGACTCTCGCCTGCAACGGGATGTCGCTCTGAAACTTTTGCCGGACAACCTCGCCAATGATCCCGATCGCCTGTCGCGGTTTGAGCGGGAGGCTCAAACACTCGCATCGCTCAATCACGCCAACATCGCGCAGATCTACGGTCTTGAGCAGGTAAACGGTTCGACATGCATCGTGATGGAACTTGTCGAAGGCGAAACTCTGGGCGATCGTCTCCAGAGAGGTCCCTTATCGTACGACGAAGCACTCGACATCAGCCGGCAAATTGCGGACGCGCTGTCTGCGGCCCATGAACGCGGCATTGTTCACCGCGATTTAAAACCCGCGAACATCAAGTTGACGCCGAACGGCACGGCGAAAGTACTCGACTTCGGATTGGCCAAGGCGCTCGGTCCTAAGGCAGCGGACAACACCATGAACGCGATGCCGACCGTGGCAACCGGATCCATTGTCGGCCATATCGTCGGCACTCCGGGATATATGTCGCCGGAACAGGCTCGAGGCAAGGAAGTGGATGCGCGCACGGATATCTGGGCTTTCGGGTGCGTCCTCTATGAAATGCTTACGGCGCGGCAGGCCTTTGATGGCGAGACTGTAACCGATGTGATGGCGAAAATCGTCACGACTCCACCGGATCTGCAGCTTCTTCCGAAAGCCACGCCAGCATCAATACGGATGCTGCTTTCGGCCACTCTCAACAAGAACGCGTCGCAGCGCCTTCAGCATATCGGAGACATCCGGCTGTTTCTTGATGGATCGCTCGTCGATGCTGCAACAAAAGAACAGACGACACCACCGCAGAAGAGCTTTGTTGGAAAATTGCTGATTGTGGCGCTCGTTCTCGCAACGGCCGCCGCCGCCATTCTCGGCACGCTCTATTTCCGCAAAGCTCCTTCATCGCCAGATGTCATGAAGTTCGAGATGACATTCCCAAACCTTACGGGGCAGCCACTCTTATCTCCCGACGGAAAACTGACCAGCTATGGCGGCGATATCGGAGGAGGGAAGCGGGGGCTCTTCATTCGTCCGATCGATTCAGAAATTCCTCGACAACTGGCCGGCACGGACGGCGTCAATGGTGCGTGGTGGTCTGCCGACAGCAAGAGACTTGCCTTCGTCGACAATGGAAAATTGAAAGTATTCGATCTGGCTTCAGGTTCGACACGAATTATCGGGGATCTGGATTCCGTGCGCTTCACCGGAGGCACGTGGAACCTGGCGGGGGATCTGTTGGTGGCGAGCACTAAGGAAAATGCAAGCGTCATCTTGAAAATCTCCGAGTCCGGTGGGCCTGTTACGGCCGTGACAAAGCTGGACCCTGACCGGTCCGAAGCTCTTCACGCCGTGCCGGTGTTTTTGCCTGACGGAAAACACTTTGTGTACGTTGTGGCGGGTGGAACTCCGCAACAGACGGGAATTTTCGTGAGCTCACTTGACGCGCTTAGCAAGGGTGAGGCGCCAAAGCACGTGCTGCCGCTTGAAGTGAATCGCTTCAACGGAATGGCCTACGTCTCCGGCTTCCTACTCATTCATAACCTTGGCAATCTCACTGCATATCGTATGGACGCAAGCGGCCGGATAGAAGGCGAGCCCATTGTTCTCGCGGAAGACCTGGATGGCACTTTTTCCGCGTCGAATAATGGACTTCTACTGTTCCATAAGGCAGCACCCGCCGTCGGAGAGCAGTTGACCTGGTATGACCGCATGGGCAGGCCGAGTGGTCACGTCGGATCGGTCGGGAATTATGGCAACGTCGACATTTCGCCCAAAGGAGACCGTGTCGCAGTCGACATGACGACGAATGGCAATCGCGACATCTGGGTCATCGATCTAATGCGAGATGTTCCTTCGCGTATCACTGTGGATCCTGCGCCCGAGTGGTCCTCCTCCTGGTCTCCCGACGGCGAACGCCTCTCCTTCGTTTCCAACAGAGGAAACGTGAATCAGATTTACGAAAAGGCATCTACGGGCAACGGTACGGAGACACTATTACCCACCGAGGGCGTGCCAGCAATTCCCGTCAACTGGTCACCGACCAACGACTTCATCGTGTTTTCGCGACTGCGACCCAGTTCCAGTGGCGGTTATGACACCTGGCTACTTCCAATGACCGGCGACCGAAAGCCAAAGCCGTTCCTGGAATCTCAGTTCGATAAGTTCCACGCGAGAGTTTCTCCCAACGGCGAATACGTCGCCTTCGCGACGAATGAAACAGGCACGTATCAGGTTGTGGTACACACATTCCCCGATCCCAACCGTGGAAAGTGGACCATCAGCGCAGAAGGAGGTGTGGAGCCGAAATGGAGCCGCAATGGACGCGAGCTTTATTACCTCGCGTTCGATGGCAAGCTCATGTCGGTTGCTATTAATGGGCCAAACTTCAGCGCCGGCCGTCCCACTCCGTTGTTTCAAACCCCGCTTTCGGTGAACCGCAACGCGCCAGCTCGCGACCGCCGCTACGATGTCGGTCCGGACGGCCGCTTTCTTATCGTGACGCCCGGCGATCGGGGGCCGTTCGCGCCGTTTACGGTTGTCGTGAATTGGGCGAAGGGGCTGTGAGGAAGATCACGCCTGGCGTTTTCGCGCAGCTTGGGCTCGCACGTCAACGCCGAAAGTTCGCTGGGTGCTTTCGTACCAGGTGTCATCATCGGCCGCGTTCCAGTCCACCCATTGCTCGTCTGTCATCGATGCGCGCCATTGCAGATAACCTTCCGCGTCCGGACCGACGGGATGCCGCAATTTCCACGTTCCGCTTTCGATAATTTCGCGGATCTTTTCTCCAACCACTGTAGGCGGCGTGGGTTTCTGAAGTGAAGCCGCAAAAAGAGCAGCCAGGCGATCCGTTTGCGGGTAGGGCGACGACGCGGATTCGGTCCTGCCACTGAGGCCTCTGGCCATTTCGGTATCGATGACTCCAGGTTGAACGATGGCGACACGCACATTAAACATCTTCGCTTCCTGCGCGAGTCCTTCGCTCAAGGCTTCCAGTGCGAACTTGGATGCGGCGTATGCGGACATCGGAGCAGAGGAGACACGGCCCGCTACCGAAGTGATATTGATGATGCAACCGCTGCGCCGGTTTCTCATCTCGGGAAGGACACCTTGAATGCAACGCAAGGCGCCGAAATAGTTCGTCTCCATGATCCTGCGGAATTCAGGAAGTGGAAGTTCTTCCACCGGTCCACTACCCTCGACGCCGGCGTTGTTCACCAGCACGTCGAGCGGCCCTTGTGACTTCTGGATGGATGCTATTGTTTCTCGCACCGATGCGTCGGAATCAACGTCCATCGTGGAGATGGTGATAGGTAGTCGCTCTTTCTCTGCAGTTTCTCTGAGCTGGGGAGAACGTCCTGGATCGCGCATTGTAGCGCAGACCTTGTGGCCGTTGCGTGCCAGAATGAGTGCGGTGGCGAGACCTATACCTCTGCTTGCGCCAGTAATCAATACAGATGCCATGTTTCTCTCCCGGTGGTTGAATGAATCTAACATCCTACTCCGTGGGTCTGGCACAACCGGCGTGAAATTTAGTGCTGCCCTCACGACATCTGGTCGCGAGGGCAGCGATGAGGATCTAGTTTAGAACCCGAATCGCAATTGAGCCTGAATGGTTCGACCACCGGCCTTGTTTGTGATCTGCCCGAATGGATTCGCCGAGTTCGCAGAGTTGAGTGTCAGGCTTGGTGCGCCCGGTTGCGGGTGATTCATGATGTTCTGAATATCCGCCCTGAATTGCAGTGACTTGGATTCACTGATCGAAAACGACTTGCTGATGCTCGTGTCGAATCGAAACACCGGCAAATCGCGGAGTACGTTCCGGCCCAGGTTCCCTCGAACCCCGGGAAGGGGATTCTGAAGGGCAATCAATCCCCACTGCGTCGGATTGCCTGCAGAATCGCGGGCTGTGACGACGGCGCCGGGAGTGGTTGATGGCACGACCTTTGCCAGTGCCTGCAACGTGCACCGCGCAGTGGCGCCGCCGTTCAGGTTCTGCAAAGAAGTGACAGTGGCGCATTGCGGATCCGAAATCTTGACCCAGCTGTTCGGATCAAAGTAGCGGCCCTCGAGGAGAGCATTGTTGCTCGCCGGCACACCCCATTGGACGCCCGCCTGACCCAGCAACTCGTCTACAAGCGACGGGTTTACGACGTCGGGGACGCCATTGTTATAGAGCGAATTGTTCGTGGTGATGCTGGTCCAGGCGCCGGAGCTAACGGTATAGATCACGCCGAGCTGCCACTGCTCGACTATCCGAGCCAACGCTCCTGAGCTGCTGCCAAGGAACAGTCTGTTCGGGCCGAAAGGAAGATCGACTGTCCCATTCGCGCGAAACACGTGTGGATGGTTGTTGTTGACGATGGAGTAGTCTGCGGCGCGGTCCACCGGGTTTGTGTATGTTGTTCCAATACCCAGATTCTTGCTCCACGTATAGTTGGCTGAGCCCGCAAATCCATGGGTGGGACGCAGTGTCACTTCTGCCTGCAGCGAGTGGTAATTACTGCTTGCCATATTCGAGAAGTAATTCACCGAGCTGAATTGCGGATTCGTTGCAATGAAGTTTTCAGGGAATCCGTTGAATCGCAATACAGCGCCGCGAACGGTGGAAGGAATATCCGGAAGACCCGCATTCGATGTCGCCGTTTTTACGTAGTTCAACGTGTTGAGGGAAGTTGCAACTGCAGAATAGTTGCCGTTGGCAATATTCGTTTGGAATGTCGAGCTGGATCGCATCTGTAAAGCTGCCGTTTGCAATACGCCTCCGACGGTCGACCCGATCGGGCCGTACGTGACGCCTGCAGCGCACCCGGTAGCGCATAGGTCAATACCTTTTGCCATCGCGTCGAGGAGCGGTGATTCTCCCCCGGTTCGAATCCGATTCAGCTCGTCAAGCAGTCCGTTGTAGAGGAAGTTCGAGCTGTTCAGGTTGATGCTGGTGTACTGCTTCTTGGAGAGAGTTCCGATATAGCGAAGATCGACCGTGACATTCTTCCGAACCGCGCGCGTTACGGAAAGGGTGAGGTTTTGCACATAGGGCGATGTGTAGTTGGGATCGAAGATGGTGATCCCCGTATTTCGATCCGTAATGGGAATCGGCGTCATCGGAGCGACGGGTATCGGAGTCGGAATGAATGAGTTGATGGACGTCAAGTCGAGATAGGGATTGGTGCTGTCCCCCCCATACGTTCCCGGATAGGTTTTTCCCGGCGGGTTGCTGAGAGGACCTTCCAGTGTGTTGAAGCGGCCGCCGCCCTGGAATGTGACCTGGTACCCGCCGCGTACTGTGGTTTTTCCTTCGCCGAACCATGGTACCTGCCAGGCGAAGCCGACCGCAGGACCGAAGTTGTTCCAATCGTTCTTGTAGACCGTTGTGCCGGAATTCGGCGAATTTGGTCCCACGAATTGAAGCGTCGTGTCGTCCGCGGCGCGCGGGCCTGGGACCATCCATCCATTGAAGTCGCGCCCTGACCAGCCGAAAGCGGCAGCGCCGCCGCCTACAGGCGCGACGGTGAGACCCGAGGCGGCATACGGCACGCCGTACCATTCATACCGCAATCCCAGATTCAGAGTCAGGTCCTTCGTAACCTTGTAATCGTCCTTTGCGAACAAATCAAATTCACGCTGCTTGATTGTGTTTGTGATCAATGGTTGCGTGCGATAGTCCGAAAACTGGGTCGCGGTAGGATCCGTCAGAAAATAAACGTTGTTGATCGATGTGAGGGAGCCGGCCAGGTAGTTCAGGAGGTTTCGTGCTTTCGTCGCGTTGTTCGTTTGCAGTCCGGTCATGGCCGGATTTGAGCTCGAGATCGAACTCGGTCCCGAAGTCACGAGTTGCGAGCCGGCTGCGGCGCCACCTACCAAAACGACAGGCGCCTTGGAGTTTGTAAAAAACGAATTGCCCGGGCTGCTGCCTGTGGACGTGCTGCTATTCAAACGAATCTCGCCACCGATTTTGAAGCTGTGTGTGCCTCTGGACCACGTCAGCGTATCGGCGTAGGTCCAGCTTGGCGTTTTGTCACGTGCCGTCGCAGTGATATTGGCACCCGTTGCGCTCCCTCCCAGACAATTTCCCGGAGGCCTGGCGCCAGTGATCGGATTACAGACCCCAACAGCCCCACTCGTGTCGGTGAGAACGAGGAACCCATTTGTAACAGGAGGAAGGTACGCAGCGATCCCACTTTGGTTCTCTTCCAGATCCCAGGGCGCGATAACGTTGGTGCCGTTGATGCGGTATCCGAATCTGCCTTCGTTCACCATCGCTCCCGAGATGGTGGAGATAAGAGCCGCGGTGATAACCGTTGGCCGGTGATAGTTCTGGTTGCTCCACGTTCCGGGCAGCCCCGCCACAGTGTCGTCGGAGACGACTCGTTCGTGCGTGAAGCCGACGTTCACTTTGTGGTTCGCGCTTAGATTGTGATCAATCCTCAAGTTGATCTGTTTGCGATTTCCAGTGCCTTCTCCAACGCTGAAGAGGTTGTCGAGCCCCTTGTAGTGGCGAAGGAATCGATAGCTCGCGACGTTGAGCCCGTCAACGCTGCCGCCGCCCGATGTACTCCAGTCATTGGGGGTCGGCATGAGGTTTATCGAGCGGGTAACAAATCCGGTTTTATCCAGGCCAGTGCGGTAGGGGTCCCACGAACCGTTCACAAGGGCATTGGAGCAATCGGAGTTGGGCGTGCCTCCTGCAAAGCTTATCGGTCCATACACGCTGATGTAACGCAGTGGCGCTCCAGCGGTGGGAGGTACAGGGTTGCCATTTGCGTCTACGACTGCTGCCGTAGCATTCGCTCCGGTCGTTGCTGCGGTCCCGAATGCGCCATTGTTGACACCGTCGAAGTAGCGGAAGACGCCGTTCCGCGCGCAAGGCGTCAGTACCGTTGCATATGTGTTGGCTCGCCCGCGATTGAAGTTCATGTCCCACAGCGCAAAGAAAAAGGTCTTCTGCTTTATGATTGGCCCGCCGACGCTGAGTGTTCCCTCATTGATATTGCTCCAGTTGGGAAGAAGACGTTGGGGTTGGTTTCGGTTATTCGACCAGGTGTTCGGATTGAGCGCCGTGTTCTGAACGACCCATTTCGCGGCGCCGTGAAATTGGTTGGTTCCGGAACGCGTGGAAATCTGGATCGCACCGTTGCCGCGCCCGAGTTCCGCATCAACGGGGGCAACGATTAGTCGGATTTCACCGACGAGCTCGGGATTCATGACCGTTGCCGTATTGATACCGGTCGGATATCGCTCGTCCTGCACCATGATTCCATCTCGCAGCACAGGCACGGCCTGCGCGCTGACGCCAGCGAGAGTGGTCCCTTCGCGGCCAAAAGCGCTCTGCCCGGGGGCGCCTGTTGCGACGAAGTTGTCGAGTCCGCCCAGTAAGGTCAGAAGATCCAGAACATTGTTACCGACAACCGGCAGATCCTCGACCTTCTCCTGGGGAAGTACCTGTCCGATAGTGGGATTCGCTGTCTGAAGAGTAGTATCCGCAGCTACCGCGACTTCAAGGACCGTACTCAGCGATGCCACGCTGAGTGAAAAATTGAGACGAACAGTCACGGCGTTCCCCAGAACTACATCCTGATAGGTGCGCTTTTGGAAACCTGGCAGTTCGGCGGAGACCGAGTACGTGCCGGGGATCAGGCTCTGAATATTGTAAACGCCGGATTCGTTGGTCACCGCAGAGCTGATCACCGCGGTGTTATTGTTGATTGCTCTGATGGAAACGCCCGGTAGTATCGCTCCTGAAGAATCCGAGACCGTACCGGTAATCGTCGCGTTGTTCACCTGAGCAAGTGCTGCGGTCGACGTTAGGAGCAAGAGGAGTATGCAAAGCACCGTCTTTTTAGCCATGGTTTCTCTCCCAAAAAAATTGAGGGCAGGGGAACCCTCGTGCCAAATCAGGGGGCGAACGAGTGGGGGTCTCAGTTGCAGGCCGAGCTGAAGAACGCGTCGCGCCTGAACTGGAGGACCTTGTTGGACGCTCGAAATCTCCAGCTGCATTCTGCTGCGCCCAACTCAATCACTGAAGGAGTTGGCATGTCAACACGAAAAACCGTGGGATATTATGGACTGCGACCTCGCCCCGAATCGCACACCTATCGCTTGAGCGCTTCCTTCAACAGCCTCACGATTTCCGCGTGGCTGCCCTCATTCGACAGCTTGACCATGCCGGTATTAGCCGCGTAGATCGCGGGCGATGACGGCCGTTCGGGTTCGGCCCGTACTCGCAGATCGATCGGATTGCCTCCGCTGGGTAAGTAAATTCCGTTCGGAGGGCGGTCGCCAGGCTGTGTCGGAAACGCGCCAATATAGATCCACGTACCAAACGCGACGGCCTGGCCGGTCCCTGCAATGGCTTTGAGATCGCTCCATTCCCGCTGTATGGCTTGCGAGTGCGTGGGATCCTGAAAATAGAGATATCCCTTTCGGACTGCGGAAAGCCCGGGCTGAGGTTGCGTGAAGCCTCCGTCGGCGTACGCAAAGGCTCCCCAGACTTGTATTCGCTCCGCCATCCGCTCGTTCGGCTCAAAGACGACCTTCTCCACAATCCCGTAGATCCCTATCGGACCGCTGGCATGAATGACCGTCACGATTGAAAGAATCAGAACTGCCGCCAGAAGCGATGTGATTACTCTCATGATGCACCTCGCATTTTTATCGACGATAGTCCGCCTCGTTTCAGTATGCAATGTTATTTTTATACACGTATGTTAGTTTAATAACGGTGACCACGCGGTAGATCGAGGGCCTGATAACTGGACACTCCGTTGACGGTTTCAGGCCGAGGGGTGTAGAAAGGTAGTTAGAGAGTTCTTCAGAATCTCCAATCGACGACTGAAGTTGCCTCTTGCATGGAGGTGTCTATGAAACGCAGCTTCGCTTTCGTCTGCGGCCCGGTCCTGATCGCCTGTTCGCTTCTTGCCCAGGCTCCAACCCCGCTTCCGACTCCGAACCCGGTTATCGGAGTTTGGAAGCAGAACATGGAAAAGTCCACATACAGTCCTGGGCCGCCGCCTCCCAGAGGCGTCGGCAATGTCCGGCAGTATGCCGCTGGACTCGATGGGTCGATCGTTGCCGTGACATTTAACATGAGCTCGGAAGGTTTGCCTTCTTTAGGCGCCATATCCGCCGCAAATTACGATGGCAAGGACTACCCTCAGCACACGATCGCGACGCTGGCGGCCTCGCTCGCCTCGCATATCGGACCTCAGATACAACGCACGATCGCGTATCGTTCGATCAATTCGAACACCGTCGAGATTGTTCAAAAGCAGGATGGGCAGGTCGTGGCGGTAAGCACGAGAACGATATCGAGAGACGGTCAAACAATGACGGACCGCTCCGATTATACCGATCCCAATGGACAGCACGTCGCAAACGTCCTTGTGTTTGAAAGGCAATAATCGGGGTCAGACTACTCTGGAACCTCAGGTCTCAGAAGCGAATTACCGGGCCTATCGCGACTTCACCCTGGGAAACCAGTTGCCCTGTGAGGTGCACTACACAACCGACTCGGCAGAAAGCCTGGACCTCCGGAGTTACCCACATGGGAAGCCACTGCGCCTGAAGTTTGAAACCCAGATGTGGAGACGGGAATGCTTTGATACCTCCTCCGAGGCCAAAAGAGAATCGCGTGAAGGTATTGGTCGCTTCGGTGCTGGATATCCGTGTCCAACCTACGCCGCCCATGATGAACGGTCTCGCCCAGGCTGGCCACTCCCGAACCACATACTCGTGAGTAAAGTCGAAGTGAAACTGATCGAGAAGTACACGTTGTCGAGCTAACACGGCCGGACCTGTGACCCGCATTTCCGTGTCTTCTCGGGCCCAGCGAAACTCGACGACATTCTGATCGGCAAATCGTGCTCCGAACGCCACGCCGAAGCTGGGATTCGCATCGAGAACGATTCGAGCATTGACCCCGTCAACCGGTGGCTCCGTATTGAAGGTCATGCTGGTGCGATAGCCAACCTGCGGTGTGATATCGAGACTCCAGGTTCTGGCCTGCGATTGGTTTTGAGCCATCAGTTGCGGCGAAAACGCGGAAAGTGCAAGTAGGAAAGTGAAAATTCGCTGCAGGGTTGTGTACTTCATCTCTTCTCCTTGTGGCTTTACGCTACGCGATCGTTTCCTGCCGGTGAACTGTCAGGGTTGACAGGTTTGTCAAGCGCGGCGACGTTCGTACTGATGCGACGTAATCCCAAAACAGCAAATAAGAGCATGACCCCAAGAAATGGCAATTATTGCCTTGTGAACGGGCGATTTAAGCTGATGTCACTGGCACAACGAGGAGATCAACGATGACAGCATTTGTGAGCCTGCGATGGAGTGTATGGTTTGTCCTTGTTCTCGCGTCGGTCGGGCAGATTCACGCGAGCGGGCCTATTGCGGTCTATGCCCTGGTGGATCGAGTTGTCCTCGAACCCAATGAGGATGCACCCAAGCGAATCCAGATATGGGGAACGTTCGCAGTCGAGAAGTTGCCATATAGCAGTACGTACTCGGATCCCGAGAAGGGCTATCTGTATTAAAAGCTCGACTCAGATATCGCACAGGCGACTCGGAGTGTTTGGTCCGATCTGAGAAAGGTATCGGGCAGTGAGGTACCTGGCGGTCCGCATCGAAATTGGCCATAATCACCTGTGCTTCGAACGACGGTTGGAGTGGCCCAACAACCGACGCTTCAGTCTTCGACCTATCGGTTGCCGCACCGAGTCTTCAGCGCCATTGCGATCCTCCTCTGCCTGTTTGGCGCATCAGAATCCATAAGAGCAATCGTGAGAGTCCTGATGCGACGTGAACCATCCGTCGGAATCGATGCGCTGTTCGACTATCCCTTCTGGGGCGTTGCGCACTTCCTGCCGGGTCTTCTATTCATGACGCTTGTGCCTCTTCAGCTCTGGCCGCGTATTCGCAACCGTCATCGTGTTTTCCATCGATGGTCCGGCCGCTTGCTGGTCGCTGCGGGAGCTTTTCTCGGCGTGAGCGGAGCGGCATTCCCATTCTTCATGCCCGACCGCGTGTTTTCGGAAAGAGTGGTTATCAGTGCGTTCTTTCTGTTGTTTCTTTTCTACCTGTCAAAGGCATTTGGCGCAGCAAGGCGAAAAGACTTTGCACGTCATCGCGAGTGGATGATTCGGTGGTTTGCCGTTGGTCTGGCCATTACGACACAAAGAATTCTACTTCCTGTCTTTATCGTTGCCGTAGGAGTCACCGACGCACACAGCTTCTGGGATATCTTCGTCACGGCAACCTGGTTGTCCACCGCGATTCAAGTGTTGATTGCGGAATGGTGGCTCAGCACGACTCGGCGTCCTGAGCCTGCGGCGAAAGCCGCATAGCTCGATGCTCATTCGAGGCCGAAAGCAAGGAAAACGTTGCCCGGCCGAGCGGCGATACCGCCGTAGCCCGAGTTCACGAAAATCATTCCGTCGGCCACAATCAGCGGTGAGCCGTCAATGCTGGCGCCGCTTGCCTTGACACCATTCACTGTCGTGAATTCCTTGTTCGTGTCGAACTGCCACAGGACTGAGCCGTCCGCAGTCGAGTAGGCGCGAAGACCACCATCGTGCGAACCGGCAATGACAGCACCCGGAATCAGCGTGACAGCTCCTCCCTGCGCCGAGCTGCACCGTTGTTGGCCCGCGCACAACCGCGGATTCGGACCCGCCACGGTCCAGATCTCTTCTCCCGTTGCGAGCTTCGCTGCGCGGACGCCACCTGGATTCTGGCTCTGACCGTCTCCTACGCCGAAGTAAACATTCTGACCATCCGCTGCCGCTCCCCACTGCCCGCCGAGGCCGCTGCCCTGGCCGAATCGATATTTCCACACAAGATCGCCCGTGTCGGGATCGAGCGCGTGCGCGACTCCCGACTTCTGCGGAGTGACGAGAAGCTGCCGGTTACCCACGGTCGCGAGAAGGGGAGAGGCTGAGAAATCGAAGTCCGGTCCCTGAGTTTCGGGACAACCGGGATTGCCGCCGTTTCTCGCGCCGCATCCTCCGAGCCAATTGTCGTTTGCTGTCGCCTGATAGGACCATTTGACCTTTCCGCTATCGATATCGATGGCGACAATCGCGTCGGTTAAAGGTTGTGGCGGATCCGCGTAGGCATTTCCGGTGGACACATAAACAGTGCGGCGCCTCATGTCCACGGTGGGCGACGACCAGATCGACCCTCCTGCTGGACCGTAGGCTTCCTGCCCCGAGCGCGTGTTGGTTCCCCGAAGTTTCGGCTCATCGACCATGTAGCTTTTCCAGATAACGGCGCCGGTATCGGCATTGAGCGCGGTGAGATTTCCACGGAACCGGCAGCACGGCGTCTGCCCGCGGCCGCCGCTGCCTTCTTCCTGAAGGCCCTGAACGGGTACGAAGACTTTGCCGTCCTGAATCGTCGGTGCGCCAGTGATGGCCGCCGTTGGATACTCATCGACCTTGCGTTTCCAGATCAGCTTTCCTGTTACAGCGTCGACTGCATACGCGTTGGCGCGCTGGTCGCCGAAGAACACGGCATAGGCAACTTGCCCTGCATTGCGATACGGCGCAACTGTAAGCGCGCTGCGCACGCCGAACTCCGCCTTGAAGGTCCAATAAGCACAGCCTGTTTTAGGATCGAGCGCGTGCACTTCTGCGTTATCGCTCGCGACGAAAAGTTTGCCCCCCGCGAGTGCCGGCTGAACTCGCGCGGTCGTGATGCCGTCAAAACCGAAAGCCCACTTTAATTTGAGGCGAGGAACGTCCGAGGCTGTCAGGCCACCTCGTGGAACGTAGCGTGAATTCGACGTATCGTTGCCCCAGTTCGTCCAGGATGGACCGCGTGTCGGATCGGCGGTCGGCGTGGGTCCGGTGCAGCGATTCGCAGTCTGGTTTGCGACGACTGCAACTGCGGGCGCCCGGCCCGTCAGGAATTGCGCGACTGCCGCACGTTCGGCGGCAGCAAGACCAGCGCCTTGAGCGCTCATTTTGCCGATAGTCAGCGCATTGACGATCGCCTCCGGTGTCAGCGAGCGGAGCAGCTCCGGCGCGGGTATTTCCTTCTCGCCGGCGTGATGACAGCTCGCGCAGGATCGATCAAAGAGCGCGCTGCCGTTCGGCTGCACCTGTGCCGGCGCCTGAGCCTGTTGGGCTGTCGTCGCCAGACCGACAGTTAGCAATATTGCAAACACAATGATGACGTACCGCATCGCAGCCTCCCATAAGAATTCGTTCGTAATTCTACATGCGGCTGAGCCGAAAGCGGCCCACTCCCGTGCGGAGAGCTTTTTTGCATCCCGCGCACTATACTTTCCAACGCGACTTATGAACGTTCTGGGTATCGGCCTCGTCATGTTCCAGCTGCAACTGGGAAGCGCGAGCGGCATTGTCACGAAGCCTGGCGGTACCGAACCTCTGCCTGGAGCAACGGTTACTTTGAGCCCCGCTGTTTCGAGCGAAACCATCCTTATTCCCGGAGCGGGGGTGATTCCTGGCGCCGATGTTCCTGGCCAGAACCCGCGGGTTCGCACCGCAATCACCCAGGATGATGGGCGATTTATCCTCAGCGATATCGAGCCCGGCGATTATCGACTCGAAGTGCAAAGCGCACGCTATGGAGGCGCGGCCTACGGACAGCGCAAACCCAACGGTCCTGGCGCCGTTCTCACGATCGCATCCGGGCAGCGCCTTTCTGATCTCCGACTCTCAATAGTGCCGACAGGTGTGATCGCTGGACGCATTACCGGACCGAGCGGGGAGCCGATCGTCTATGCCGGCGTGCAAGCGCTGAAGTATCTCTATCAGGATGGCAAGCGAGTTCTGTCGGTGGTGCAAACGACCACTACCGACGACCGTGGAGACTACCGCCTCTTCTGGCTTACCGGGGGAAAATACGTAGTCGTCGCGGCCACTCGCAGTTCGCCCGCGAACAGTACGAGTCCTCCGCCATTGAAACCTGGGATCACCACCCTGGACAGGTTGGTTCTCACGACTGAGATCTCTCTGATTTCCTCCGCGCAGCTCGATGGGACCAATCTTGTGAAGCGGATTCTCGAAGACGGCACGGTCCGCGAGGAATCCTGGCTGCCTACCTACTATCCCGGAACAACGGATCGGGCGGGGGCCGCGACCATCGAGGTGAGTGCCGGATCAACCGTTCCGGGCGTCAACATCACGGTCGGGCCTTCACCGGTTCAGAAAATTCGAGGACGCGCTACGGGGTTTGCAACGCAGGCAACTGTCGCGCTGGCCTCGGCGGCGCCCGGGGGCAGTGGGACGGGGCTGGTGATTAACAACAAGGGTGCTTCCACGATCGATGGCTCCTTTGAGTTCGCAGGGATTCTCCCCGGCCCGTACTACCTGACGGCACGGGATCGATCCGGCCTTGTCGCCACCCCGGTGGCTGTCCTTGTTGGAGACCGTGACGTAGATGGCGTCACGGTCACCGCGGTGCCGGGAATCACGGTGTCCGCACGGATCGTCGCAGAGGGAGCAACACCCGGACCAATAGATCCGTTGACTGAACTGGCAGGTATGTTGCGCCCGGAACTAGGGACCCTGCCCGTTACACCTCAAACGAGCCCTCGCGGAGCTATTTCACCAGGCAGTAATGTGATGGTGTTTCCAAACGTGCCTCCCGGGGAGTACCAATTCAGCATCGCTCAGGGAGCCCTGCGAGAAAACTTGAAGCGGCTTCACATTAAGTCCGTACGCCTGGGGCAGGAGGACGCTCTGGCCACTGTTCACGTCACGTCCAACACCACGAATGTGCTTCTTGATGTTGTTCTAACCACGCTGACGGGCTCGGTTGAAGGAGTCGCTCTCGGGCGCGCAGGAGATCCTGCAGGAAACGCCACGGTCGTGTTGGTTCCCGCCGCGGCACGAAATCGCCTCAATCTTTATCAAGTCGTGGTGACCGGCAACGATGGGAAATTCCGATTCCAGGAGATTCCGCCGGGAGACTACAAACTCTTCGGGTGGGATGACATCGAAACCGGAGCGTGGGCAGACGCGGAATTTCTCCGCGCCTATGAGTCGAGAGGGGTCGCTGTACGCATCTCCGAAAACAGCAAGGAGGATGCTCGGTTGAATGTGATTTACAACCCATGAGAATCCAGAGCCTGCTCTTCGCTCTTCTTCAGCTGGCGTTTCAGCTTGAGCAAGCTCCCTTGCAGCGGGTGGAGTTGCCCGCCACCGTGAGTGGAGTGGTGGTCGATTCCCAGAGCAGGCAACCGCTAGCTGGCGCTACGGTCATGGCTCAGAGTGGTGGTGGCTTTGGCGGCAAGATGATTGTTGTTAGCGGAAACGATGGCCGATTCACGTTCAATCTTCCTCCCGGCCCGTACACCATCGAAGCAAGTCGCCCCGGTTATGT
>Ga0068860_100001563_pt1 | contig 24660 bp, 21 predicted proteins | sample KBSSwiS32_FD_66597 | JGI IMG/M metagenome (GOLD analysis project Ga0068860, IMG submission 66597) | Switchgrass rhizosphere microbial communities from Kellogg Biological Station, Michigan, USA - KBS Switchgrass S3-2 | ecosystem: Host-associated > Plants > Roots > Rhizosphere > Soil ...
TCTCCTGACGGTAAATTTTTATATGCGTCGAATCGCGGAGATGAGAATACTATTACAATATTTTCTATTAATTCTTCAACCGGCAAGTTGAAGCTTAAGGGGTATCAGCCTACTTTGGGCAAAACACCCAGGAATTTTGTTATTGATCCTACGGGCAATTATTTACTTGCGGCCAACCAGGACACTGATAATATCGTCATCTTTAAAAGAAACAGGCAAACAGGAATGTTACAGGAAACCAAAGAGCAGATTCATATATCAAAACCTGTTTGTTTGCAAATGATAGAAACCGGGGAATGACGAATTGACTATAAGACTTTACAGAATAATTTGTTAAATACCGGTTTTAAAATAGGCTCTTATTTAACAAAAGCGTCTTATTAATAGAGAAATAAATAAATTAAATTTGGTAAGAAAACTTTACTAAAAAAAATTATTATGAAAAGGTTATTGAATATATTACTGATAACAGGTTTGACGGCGGGTGTTTTAAATTGTGCAGAAGCGCAAGGGAACCGTAATGGCGGTGGATCATCACGCAGAGAAAACGGAGGCTCATCACGCAGAGAAAACAGGGAAACAAATGTTTCTCAGCAACGTGGTGGTGACAGGGGTGCCAGGGCCAATGTATTTGAGCGCGGTAATAATGGAAACCGGTACAGCTCACCCGCAAATAACCCTCGTAGGGAAAGGCAAATCGTCACCACTCGTGAAAACAGCGTGCGAAATGTGCAGCGTCGGGAAGTTGCCAGCGTTAATGAGAGGAACAACCGTGTTGGTGTTGAAAGAGTAAACAGGGTTCCGGTTGAAAGATTTGACCGTGACCGGGGAGCCAGGAATAACAACAATTACGCTTATAACCGTTCAAACAATAATTACCGTTATAACAATTCAAATAATTACCGTTATAACAATTCCAATTACCGTTATAACAATAATAGTTATCGCTATAGCAATAATTATTACAGGTCCGGTTACCGTAGTGGATATAGGGGATTTTCTTTTGCTTATGGCCCGCGTTATAGTATTATTCCCAGGACCAGTATTTCGCTTTATTTTGGGGGAAATCCCTATTATTTTTATAACGGGTGTTATTATGGCTACTATGGTGGATATTATGAACCCATATTTCCGCCCATCGGCCTTCGCATAGGTTTTCTTCCCTTTGGTTACAGCAGTTTATTTATTGGCGGTTATCCATATTATTATTACAATGGAATTTATTACAGGCACTACGATGGTGATGATTATGTAGTAGTGGATCCTCCAATGGGAGCTACAGTTAGTTCATTGCCCAAAGGCGCAAAATCTGTAATTCTTAACGGTGAGAAGATGTATGAGCTCAACGGAACTTATTACAAAGAGGACACAAATTCCAAAGGTGAGGTGGTTTATACTGTAGTAGGGAAAAACGGTGAAATTAATAATACTGGCGATAGCGAAGAAAATATCAGTCCCGGTAACAATGATGTAAATATTCCGCCAGCCTCCTTACAAATGGGTGATATCGTTAGTCAATTACCCGAAGGATCCAAGGTCATAACCATTAATGGCGAAAAAATGTATGTTGCTCCCGACGATACCTATCTTAAAGAAGAATCCGAGGGTGGTGTGATTCAATACAGGGTCGTAGGAAAATAATTAATATTCTTTTGAGTGGTTGCTTACCCGGTTACAAAGTTTGCCGGGGAGCAGCCTTTGCGTAGCTTCTTATTTTGGTTCATTACAGGCAATAGCTAAACCATTTGCAATTAAGTTAAATAAATCAACGTGCAGGTTTAATAAATATAAAAGTGCATCTGGCGTAAAGCTGTATCCCTTTCTTTGACCAATTGAAATTCCTCTATTATTTAGTTCAGTACTTTCAATAGTGCTCAGTTCACTAAACTTCCTCAAAATCGGTTTGATTGATCGATTCCCGTTATTTAAATCTTCCTCGTTGACTTCCCCGTTTTGCGAAACTAGGAAGCAGACGCTCCCTTTAATTCCCACAAGTTTGCCATAATTGGTATCGCAGCCCAAATATAAATGGAGGTAGTTTTCAATTTTCATTTTAATAACGGTTATGTATTCTTCTAAACTAAAGAAACTTTACCGCAAGTAGAAAGTGAAGGGGGATATTAATAAATCAACGGCAATGACCAGTGTGCTTTTTATGAAAAATCACTTCCCAATAGCTTATTAAAACAAAAAACCCACCTTTTTAGATGGGTTAAATCAAAATCTTACAGCAACAGAGTAGCGAAGAACCTAATATATTCATCAATATACGGCTGTTGGCAAGAAATTATTTTAAAAAATTAAGAGGCATTTTGTTCCACCAGCCTTACACCGTTTTTATATTCTCCAAGAAGCACGACCTTCTTGAACCTGGAGTATTGCTTCGCGGCAATTTCCATGGCTGCTTCTGTATCACTTCTTAGTTTCAGTCCTTTGCTATCTGCAGAATTATAAATTTCAATGTAAAAGCCATCTCTTAAGGTTATAGCTCTTTCTCTTGGTCTTCCTGTTCTCATTCTATTTGGTTTAAATTATGATGTATATTTTATGAATCTTATATTATTTTCTTTGCAAGGTAAGCCCTCTTACTACACGAATATTATGTTTTCGGACAATATAACTGTATTTTGACTAAATTATTGAATTTTCTGTCCTTATTTATGGTTAGCTTAACAACAAATTCATATTATAACAGGTTTTGTCACGAAAAGTTCATTTTGATCCTTCCAGTTTCAATAACCTGGGGCGCATCCCAATTAATACCGGTATAATTCAGATTTATAGGGTCCTTCTTTTGGAATTCCTAAATATTCACTTTGCTGCGTTGTCAGTTCTTCCAGTACTACACCTATTTTCTTTAAATGAAGACGGGCAACTTTTTCATCGAGATGCTTTGGAAGTACATATACTTTATTTTCATACTTATCGGCATTTAGCCATAATTCAAGTTGTGCGAGAACCTGGTTGGAAAACGAATTGCTCATCACAAAGCTAGGGTGCCCTGTGGCGCATCCCAAATTAACCAGGCGGCCTTCTGCCAATACGATAATATCTTTATCTTCAATTGTATATTTATCAACCTGCGGCTTGATCGTATCTTTTGTTTTGCCATAATTTTGATTCAGCCAGGCAATATCTATTTCAATATCGAAGTGGCCAATGTTGCAAACGATGGCTTTATCCTTCATTGCAAGAAAGTGTTCTTTTCGTATCAAATCGCGGCAACCGGAAGCCGTGACAATAATATCAGCTTCTTTTACTGCATCAATCATTTTCTTTACTTCGAAACCATCCATTGCAGCCTGTAAGGCACAGATAGGATCAATTTCAGTAACAATTACTCTTGCACCTGCTCCACGGAGGCTTGCTGCCGATCCCTTACCCACGTCTCCGTAACCGCCTACAACAGCCACTTTTCCTGCCATCATAATATCTGTAGCTCTTCTTATGGCATCAACCAAACTTTCTTTACAGCCATATTTATTATCAAATTTAGATTTGGTAACGGAATCATTTATATTAATCGCCGGAACAGGCAATGTACCTTTTTCCATTCTTTCATATAACCTATGCACCCCCGTCGTAGTTTCTTCTGATAAGCCCTTTACATGTTGAATAAGTTCGGGATATGCATCAAAAACCATATTGGTCAGGTCGCCACCATCGTCAAGGATCATATTTAAAGGACGGTCAGCACTCCCAAAAAATAAGGTTTGTTCAATACACCAGTCACTTTCTGCCTGCGTTTGGCCCTTCCACGCAAAAACACCAATTCCTTTTGCGGCAATTGCAGCAGCAGCCTGGTCCTGGGTAGAAAAAATATTACATGAACTCCATTTTACCTCTGCACCCAACTCAATCAATGTTTCAATGAGTACGGCAGTTTGTATGGTCATGTGCAGGCAACCCGCAATCCTCGCACCCTTTAAAGGTTTTTGTTGACCAAATTCTGCCCTTAAGGCCATAAGGCCGGGCATTTCAGCTTCGGCTAATTTAATTTCTTTGCGACCCCATTCAGCAAGGCTCATGTCCTTAACCTTGTATTTAAGGCTGAAGTCAATAGCATTTTTTGTAATTGTTGACATAGTTATTGTTTATTATTGTAAGGTGTAAATGTAGTATTTTTAGAATAAAATTCTATGGATGTATGTAACTTTAGAATAGATTTGCATTCAAAGTCAATTACATAGAATAAAAGGCAAAATCATTATGCAAAAACGCGTGCAAAAAGAGGAATCCCCTGTTGACCAGGTTCCCGATAAAAAAGATTTAGCCATATTGAGACTGCTGCAGGAAAATGCAAGGATTACTGTAAAGGAAATAGCATCTAAAGTACACCTGAGTACTACGCCGGTGCATGAACGGATTAAACGCATGGAAGAATCCGGGGTGATAAAGCAATACGCAACATTGGTAAATCATAGTAAAGTGAAAAAAGGATTGATGGTAATTTGTTATGTATCACTGAAGCAACACAGCAGGAATGCCGGCGATGCATTTATTAAAACTATGAGGGAATTACAGGAAGTGATTGAATGCTATAATATTTCCGGGGAATTTGATTTTATGCTAAAAGTGGTAAGCGAGGATATGAATGCCTATTATGATTTTCATGTAAATAAATTAAGCCAGATAGAAAATATGGGGCATGTGCAAAGTGTATTTGTAATGGGCATTATCAAAGAAACACATCAGTTGGTCTATTAAGGAGGCGCTATTTGCCATGCGAAAAAACGTACGATGTACGATGCCAAACGCGCAATGTGTAATGGTTCCATGTTTAATTAATGACACGCGCAATTTCTTTAGATCGTACATCAAACATTGCACGTCCATACGTTGTCACTCATCCTCCAATCATTTTTAAAAATTCCTCTTTTTTGCGGCGGGAAATATCGATGACTGTGCCATCCTGCAACATCACGTGGCCGCCTTCGCTCCGGATATATTTCTTAATATAGTTGAGATTGATAAGGTGGGAATTATGTACCCGGTAAAAATTATAAGGAAGCAGCATTTCTTCAAAATCTTTTAAAATTTTTGTTACCATGATGTTTTTATTTTCAGGCATATAAATTTTACTGTAATTTGATTTTGATTCGATATGCAATATATTTTTTATAGGAATAAACTCAATCCCTTCTGAAGTTGAAATGGCAATTTTATCTTCCTGGCTCCTGTTATCACTCAGGGATTTCTTTAAAATGTCTATTTTTTCTTTGGTTTGCTTATTATAAGTTTTGTGCAATCGCTCAACGGCTTGCTGGAGGTCTTCAATGCCGATCGGTTTTACTAAATAATCGAAAGCACTTATACGAATAGCATCTATAGAATAGTGATTATAAGCAGTAGTAAAAATAATATCAAAATCATATTCGCCCAGTTCTTCCAGCATTCTAAAACCACTCATTTTAGGCATTTCAATATCCAGGAAAACAACGTCGGGCTGGTGTTGCTTTAAAAGCAATAACCCTTCTTCCGGCTTTTGTGCAGTGGCAATGATATTTATATCGGGGCAAAAGCCCTCCAGTTTTTGCTGCAGGTTTTGCAGGCTGTTCAGCTCATCATCAATTATGATTGCTTTTATTTTTTCCATTTTATGCTGCTTTTATTTTTACTTCTACCCTGGTTCCCCGCGGCTTATTTTCTGAATTATACAGATCAATAATTCTTATGTATTCATCAAAATGCTGGTCCTGGTTGAATAAATGTATCCTGTCTTCTGTAATTTTAAGGCCAACGCTTTTATGGTGTAGTTTATTAAGTTTATTATAATCGGCTGACTGGTTCCTGCCTATTCCATTATCTTCAATGACGTATTTTATATAATCATTTTCCAAAGTAGCAGACACGGTCAGTTTTAAATCGGTTTTATCACTATGGGCTATACCGTGTACGATTGCATTTTCAACATAAGGTTGAATTAACAGTGAGGGAACATTATAATCCCCTTTGATCAATTGGGGGTCTATATTCTCCTGGTAACAGAATTTATTATTAAAACGCATCTGCTCAAGATCAATATATAATTGTAAAGCTTCCATATCCAATGATACCGTAGTTAATTCATCGCGGCTGCTTTCCAGGATGGTTCTGATAAGTAATGCAAATTTATGCAGGTAATCGCTCGCCTTTCTCTTTTCATTTTGCATCATAAAATTCTCAATACTATTTAGACAGTTAAAAATAAAATGAGGATTCATTTGTGCCCGAAGTGACTGTATCTGCGACTCGGCAATTTTCTGTCTGAACGAAAACTCTGTTTTATTTTTTTTAGCCTGGATAGATTTATTGATAAAAAATGCCGTTGCAAGGGTCAGAAAAAGAAGACTAATGACAGCTACCAGCAAAGCATTTTTAAAAACAATTTGTTTTTTTTGCAACTGGGAAAGCTCAAACAAATGATGGTTTTCTATTTCCTTCTTTCTTACAATCCATTCAGATTCATTTATATTTATATTCAAACTTTTGCTTAAAGAATATAATGAATCAAAAGCAGTGCGGTAGATTCGAAAATAAGCCAGGGCAGAATCTTTATTTTTCTTCTCATCATATACCATGGATAACTTTTCAGCAGCATTAAAAATTCCTTCATAATACTGTGTTCGTTTTGCAATGGCCAATGCACTGTCAAGCAATGCTAATTTTCTGTCAGGAGACAGGTTCTTTAAATACTGGGTTTCTGCAATATAAACCTGGAATTCATTTCTCGAATCGTTTTGCAACATGGCCTGTTGAAATGCCTTATCAAAATAATATTTCGCTGAATCAGGATTATTGTTAATGGCGTGTAGTCTTGCATAGCCTAAATAAAACTGGGAAAAAATGTAACTTTCATTTGCAATTAATGCAAAAGGCATTCCCTTATCTAAATCATTTTTTGCGGCCGCATATTTTTTTTGATCAAAATCACACCTGCTTAATAATTCATAATTAATAGCTACTCCTCTCCAGGCTTCCAATTTCATGTTAATGGGAATAGCCTCATTTGTATATTTACTGCTTTTAATAAAATTATTTAAAGAAAAAAAATTGTCAGCGACATTATTCAGCGACACAGCTTTTAGCCTTAACGCATTACATGCTTCTGCGTAATCAATCGCTTTGAAATATGCATTATTACTTGCATTGAAATTCGCGGAGCTGGCCAATAAAAGACCAAGATTTATCTGGGCGAGGGACTTACCATAAGTAAAATTGAGGCTATCGCTTAAAATAAATACTTTTTCATAATAGGCGTAAGATTTTTTTACGTCTACTTCATTCAGGCGATAGCTGATCTTGTGAAGTGTTTGAATATATTGTGAATCTACTTTTGGATTATTATTTACCCAGTTTATAAGACTATCGACCAACTTATTCTGTGCAAAAGTATGTCTGCCACAACAAAGTATAAGTAAAATTATAACAGCTCGTTTTCTCATTCCAGGTAGTGCAAAAACATTTATGTAGTATATCTTCTTTAAAACTAAAAAATTAAAAGCATATTAATATACACCCTATTCCGGCAGCAACGCAGTAAATTGAATAATTGGTAATTACCCCTTGATTAAATGGACGGCCGGGCAAATTAAGTGGTATCAACTATTGTTTTATAAAAGGTCATTTCTCATATAATTATTCAGGTAAAACTTCCATAAATCAATTAGATGGTTTGAAGAAGAAATAATATAAGGCCTCATCACAAGCCCCTTCGGCAAGCTCAGGACAGGCTCTCTCCGAAGGAGAAGGAACTAACTTATTCGATCTCCAAAAGAGCGCATTAATAAACAGGGCGTATATATTAAATAAAGTTCTAAACTATAAAAGGAATATACCTTATGGGGTTTACGAATGACATAAGGACTACACTTTATCGGGCTTTATTATTGTATGGTAATCCTGAGGTCAGGCGCAGGAAATTTCCTACCCGTATTGTCTTTTACTACAATGTCAAAAAAGTAAAGCACTTCATCTTTTTGAAAACCACCTTGTAAGTTATTGATCCACACTTCGGGCAGGGGAGTGGCCTTGAAAATATCGGCGACTGTTGTGAATGTACTTTGTTTTTTTCCGGTTTCCTCATCCTGTATTACGCTTTTTCTTTTGTATAGAAATTGATAAGAACTTATTGCGTAGGCATTTTTTTTTGCATCGGTTATTTTCAAAGGCAATGTAACTAATTGTGACGCTTCCTCTTTTGTGACCAAAGCCCCGTTACGGGTAATGCCCAGGAAAGTTTGTACAACCGGCGGCTTAAATTTTGCAATTTTAGTAATTGCTGGTGTTTGTGCGGCAGTTATAAATGAAACACTTACGAGTAGTAAGGAAAAAAAAATTGACGTCGGTAATTTCATAAGTAAGATTTTTTTAACCGGTTTTAAAGCTTGCCTTTTATTACAGGGAGGATAAGCTTTGCTCTATCGCAAGAATTTTAGCTTCTGCATCCTCTTTCTTTTTCCGTTCCATTTCAATCACTTCAGCCTTTGCATTTTGTACAAATCTATCATTACTTAATTTTTTGTCAATGGTATTTAGGAAACCTTTAAGATATTCAAGGTCTTTAAGTAATTTTTCTTTTTGAGCGGTAGCATCCACCCGGCTGTTAGTCTCGATATACAATTTTTCTTTTCCCACAACTATCGTAACAGAAGATGCTGGACGCCCGGCAGTAAATTCAAGGCTTTCGGCATTTGCCTGTTTGCTTAAAATACTTTTGATTGAGTTATAAGATTCGCTGGATTCTGTTTCAATAAAAAGTTTGATAGTATCTTTTTGCCTGATATTATTTTTATTTCTTGCATCCCGTATGCCGGTTATCAAATTTTTTAATTTGTTTCCAAGTTGTAAAATTTCTTCATCGGGCGGGGGGACAACTGAAAATTGTCTGACAATAATATCATCGCTCCTTTCTTTTAAAAGATGATAGATTTCCTCCGTAATAAAAGGCATGTAAGGGTGTAAAATCTGAAGTACTTCTTCAAAGAAATAAACCGCTGCATTGTATATTTTGCCGTCAATCGGGTGACCGTATTCAGGCTTGATCCATTCAAGGAACCAACTGCAGAAGTCATCCCATATAAGAGAATAAATAGTCTTTAATGCCTCACTTAACCTGAACTCTTTCATTAAGGTTTCAACTTCAGATCGTACTTCGTTTAAACGATTTTCAAACCAGGTGATCGCGAAATTACCGGCATGATAATCACTATCAGCTGCTTCCCTGCTACTACTCTCTTCCAACTCCCTGTCATCCTGAGCTTGTCGAAGGACATCCTGAGCTTGCAGACCGGACCACATTTTTATTAGTTTTAATGCATTCCAAAGTTTGTTGTTAAAATGTTTTCCCTGTTCCAGGCTTCCCTCATCAAATAACAGGTCATTGCCCGCGGGCGCAGAAATCATAATTCCGAAACGTACCGCATCCGCACCATATTCATGTATGAGGTGCAAAAGATCGGGGCTGTTGCCAAGACTTTTACTCATTTTTCTGCCCTGTGTGTCCCGTACCATACCGGTAAAATAAACATCACTGAAAGGTTTTTCATGCATATACTCCATTCCGGCCATGATCATCCTGGCTACCCAGAAAAAAATAATATCCTGGCCTGTTACAAGAACAGAAACCGGGTAATAGTAATTTACATCTTCATTTCCCGGGCGGGTTATTCCATTGAATACCTCCATTGGCCATATCCATGAAGAGAACCATGTGTCAAGCACATCTTCATCCTGCTTTAATTGAATATTAGTTGTTGATCCGATGGCTAGCGGATATTGATTGTTAAATATTTCTTTAGCCTGTTCCTCCGATTCTGCAACTACAAATCTCCCCTCTTCATCGTACCAGGCGGGTATTTGCTGCCCCCACCAAAGCTGCCTGCTGATACACCAGTCTTTAATATTCTCCAGCCAGTACCTGTAAGTTGCTGAAAATTTTTCACCAGGGTGAATAGTAACTTTCCCGGAAGTAACTGCTTCTAAGGCAGGCCCGGCGAGTTCTTTCATCTTTACAAACCATTGGGTCGAGATCTTCGGCTCTGCTACTACGTTAGTACGCTGGCTATACCCAACTCTCGTAGTATATTCTTCTTCCTTCATTAGTAATCCTCTTTCTCTAAGCTCTTCTATAATTTTTTTGCGGGCCACGAAACGATCTTCCCCGATATAAATTTGACCGGCCTCGCTTATAGTGCCGTCTTCATTTAAAGTATCAACAACCGGCAGGTTGTATTTAAGCCCGATATTGAAATCGTTAATGTCGTGTGCGGGGGTGATTTTTAAAATGCCGGTGCCAAAATCCTTATCAACATATTCGTCAAAAATTACCGGCACTTCTTTATTGATGAGCGGAATAATTACTTTCCTGCCTTTTAAGTGCGTGTACCGTTCATCGTTAGGATTGGCACATACCGCCACGTCACCCATAATAGTCTCAGGGCGCTGTGTAGCAATTATAACATAGCCCGGCTGAAGATTTGAAGCTTCGGAAGCCCCTCCATAGGAGGGGTTTGGCGAGGCCTCATATTTAATATAGTACAGCTTGCCCTGTATTTCTCTATACTCCACTTCTTCATCACTCAAAGCTGTTTTTGCAGCGGGATCCCAGTTGATCATTCTTGCTCCCCGATAAATAAGCCCTTTGTTGTAGAGGTCGACAAAAACCTTTATTACTGCTTTATAATAATGGTCGTCCATGGTAAAGCACACCCGGTCCCAGTCCACACTACAACCAAGTCTTGCTATCTGGTTATAAATGATGCCTCCATATTTTTCTTTCCATTCAAAGGCATATTGCAAAAATTCTTGCCTTGATATATCATTCTTGCCGATCCCCTTTTCATGCCTGAGCATCTCCACCACTTTAGCTTCCGTGGCAATGGATGCATGATCGCTACCAGGAACCCAACATGCGTTAAAGCCGCTCATTCGGGCTTTGCGAATTAATATGTCCTGGACAGTTTCGTTCAAAGTATGCCCCATATGCAACACGCCTGTTACATTTGGCGGAGGTATTACAACTGTAAAAGCCGGCCTTTCGTCGGGCGCACTTTTAAAATAATCTTTTGAAAGCCAGTATTTGTACCATTTTTCCTCAACGGTTGCAGGTATATAATTTTTACTTAATTCCATAAAGCCTTTAAAATTTGTATAGCCTGCAAATGTAATAAAAACAGCAGGCACCCGGCTACCTGTAAAATGGCAAGGTGAGACAATGCACATTTCATCGCTGCGGGGACGACCTGGGCAGCATGTAAAATGGGAAGGTGCATTTCAATTGTCACATAGCATTGTGGGCGGTGGAGACACCGCCCTCGGTGGGCTGCGCCGGTTGGTGGACACCAACCGGCGACAATTTTGAATGCACCCAAACAAGATGCCTATCTTACTAAGAAAGTTAGTAAGTTTGTATCTTAAACCCGGACTTTGTTATACGCTATTGTTGATATTGAAACTACGGGCGGTTATGCCGCGGCAAATGGCATTACTGAAATAGCTGTCTGCATTTCTGACGGAGAAAAATTATTGAGTTATTACCACACCCTGCTCAACCCGGTGTATACGATACCAAGATACGTGGCTGCCCTTACAGGCATCACTAATGAAATGGTAGAATATGAAAGACCTTTCAGCAGTATTGCTGATGAACTTTTCGAAATGCTAAATGATAAAGTATTTGTCGCCCACAATGTAAATTTTGATTATTCATTTGTAAAGCATCACCTGGCCCAATGCGGTTATGAGCTCAGTTGTAAAAAACTTTGCACGGTTAGGCTAGGCCGGCAAATATTGCCGGGTATTCCAGGCTACGGCCTGGGGAAAATATGTAAACACCTTGGTATAACGATTGTAAACAGGCACAGGGCAACTGGTGATGCCATGGCAACCCTTCACCTGTTTCACCACCTCTTGAAATGCGATGCTAACGGACACGTGCAAACGATGTTGAAGGTGAAAAGCAAAGAACAATTTCTTCCTCCCAATATTTCTTCAACGGCAATAACAAAACTACCACACCAACCCGGGGTGTATTATTTTCATGATAAAAAAGGGAAAGTTATTTATGTCGGTAAGGCCAGGAGCCTCAGTAAAAGAGTGAACAGCCATTTTTCCAACAATAAGCCTAACAGGCAAAAGCAGGAATTTTTAAAAAAAATTTACAACATTAGCTATAAAACAACTGCAACTGAACTAATGGCTTTTATACTGGAAAGCATTGAGATTAAAAAATTGTGGCCTGAGCAAAACCGCAGCCTGAAGAGATTTGAACAATCTTATGGCTTATACACTTTTGAGGACAGGAGGGGCTACATGCGCCTGTGTATTGAAAAAAGAAAAAAGCATTTAAAGTCATTGTATACTTTTAACCTGGTTACAGAGGGGTATACATTATTGCGAAAATTAATGCTTCAGTACGACCTTTGTCCAAAGCTTTGTTTTTTGCAGGCAGAAAATATTGTATGCCAGTCGCTTGCGGAAAAAAAATGCAGGGGCGCCTGCGAGCAAAAAGAAAGTGCTGCGGACTATAATGAAAGGGTATTGGCATGTATCAATCATCTCAACAACGAACTACCCAGTTTTGCTTTAATTGACGCTGGTTTGGAGCTGGAGGAGCAAAGTTGTATTCTTATGGAAAAAGGAAGGTTTTACGGAATGGGCTATTTGCCACCAGGATTTCATATGAAGACAATCGATGAATTAAAATTCCTTCTTACGCCTTATGCCGAAAATGATTATATAAGAGGGCTTGTTTACCAATATGCTGCGAGGTATCCCTATAAGAAAGTTAGTCTAAATAGCTAGTTTTTTAAGCAGTCTTGTAAAATCTTTCCGTGAAATAAATTCGGCTCCAAGGCTTTCCAGGTGCGGGGTATAAACCTGGCAATCAATTACCTCCACACCTTTCTCCTGCAGCAGCTGCACATATTTTATAAATGCAAATTTGCTGGCATTGCTCTGAGTGGCAAACATACTCTCTCCAAAAAAAACTTTGCCTATTTGAACACCATACAATCCGCCGGCAAGTTGTTTATTGTGCCATGCTTCTGCGCTATGCGCAAATCCACTCCCGAAAAGAGTAAAGTACGCTTTTTCAATTTCATCAGTAATCCATGTTCCCGGCTCTCCTTTCCTTTTAGCAAGGCGGCAGTTTTTTACTACATCTGAAAAGTTCTTGTCAACAGAAAATTGGAATACCCCACTATTTATAACCGTTTTCATGCTGCCGCTTATTTTCAGTTTGCCAGGAAACAAAACAAACCTGGGGTTGGGGCTGTACCAGCAAATAGGCTCATTTTCATTGTACCATGGAAATATTCCTTTTTTGTAAGCTTTCAATAAAGTTTCAATGGAGAGGTTGCTTCCAAAAGCAAGAAGGCCATCTTCATCAGCTAACTCAACATCCGGGAAATTATTCTGGTTACCTGGTAAGAAAAAAGGCATTAAAAATTTTTGTTTAATGCTGAGGGAAGAATATTATGGTATAACTAACGAGGTGAAATTTATTGGTTGGGGCATTTGGTATGTTTAATGTTCTGAAAGCTCTTCGACTGTTGCTCCAATACCCCTTTCAGTGATAGAATCGCACATGGGTTTTAAAAAGTCATAGGTGCCATCCTTAACCGCGTATTTCCCTTTTGTATGAATAATCATGGCGCATTGCTCCGCTTGTTCCTCGGAATGCCCGCATATTTCTATAAGAGTGGTGATGACCCAGTCGAAACTATTCACTTCATCGTTCCATACCACAAGCTGGCAACTACTACCGTTGTCAACCAGCAGATCTGTGTCATTTGCTTCAGCTGTATGGGTTTTTGTTGTATTCATAAAAACGTTTTACAAAATTACTATTTTAAAAATTAAATCCATATGTTGCGCATTCCGCAAAGGGAGCAATTTTGTTTCATACGTTGTAATTGGCTGGGAAGGAGGATATTTGCGGATAACAGATCGAATAATGAATACTTAAAAAAATTATATGAAATATCTTATAAAATTATCTTTTGCAGTTGCACTTCTTTCGATATTTTCTCTTTTTGCGGGGGGACAAAACAAAAAGGGAACGGTTACTTTAAAAGCCCATGGAAAAGTTGCAGGAAAAGAATTTGGCAGCCCTCATTCTATAAGCGACGTAAAAGATGTGCTTGAAAACAATGAAGCATACAATGCGTTGAAAGATCTTATAGAAAAACACCAGGTAACTATTGTATATGCCGATAATTCTTTTCTTGGAAATGCAAATTTGAAGAGGGGGGATTTTGTGGTTTCATACAATTCTGCCTTAGACCGTATAAGGGACGCTACAAAAAGTGCAGGATTAGACACTACGCTCATTAATACATACGACAGGAACAAAGCTTACATTACCAGCGTTACACAGGTAAGAGACATACGGCCTGGTGATATTTATTATAATGCCGTTCAATCATTGCTGGAAAGCTGGGGGATTAATGCCCCTTTTACAAAAGCAGCATTATTAAATGCAAATGCACTCTTTTATGAAGATGAACTATATGACATTTTACGGGTAACCCTTGGATTTGAATATGGAATGGGAAAGCCCGGGCATGTGGCGGTAAAGAGATATCGCTTTGCAATAATACTTGACGATGCGCTTAACTTAAAAATGCAGCAAATAGGGGTACTTGCCGGCGAAAAAAAAGCTATGGATGATGCGGAAAAATCAAGAGTAAAAGCAATTATTCAGCAAATAGAACAAAACCGCCGTGACTCAGTAAGTAAAGAAATAGAAATGAGAAAAATGGAAGCTCAGAAGAAAGAAGCAGAAGCCCGGAAGCAACTGGAGGATAAGAATAAATAAGGCAGGCTGATAAGTCAACATTTGACATATAGCTTGCAATTGCGGTAAGTTATTTTTATTTTGTAGTCAGCAGGCAACATACTTATTAAAATAAGAATGTTGACCATGATACTCTATGAATAAACCTATTTGCATCAAACAATATTCCTTAGCCAAACTTAAAAAATACTGCAATGGAAAATAACCCGAATACTCTACCTGTACTGGTAGTTGGCGCCACTGGTTTTTTAGGCATGGAAATCTGCAGCCAGTTGATAAAAAGAAATAAAATAGTAAGGGGATTGATACGCTCCACTTCGGATCCTGCGAAAGTACACCTGTTGGAAAACATGGGTGTGGAAACGGTGGTGGGTGATATTAAGGATGTATCATCATTAAATAATGCCTGTAATGGAGCAGGTGCCGTTATTTCCACAGTATCTTCTACATTATCAAGGCAGGAAGGAGATTCGATTGAATCAGTTGACAATAAGGGGCAAAAGAACGTTATCGATGCGGCGGCTGCAAATATTAAGAGGTTTATATACATCTCAGTCAACCAGATGCCTTATGAATGTCCCCTGCAGGTTGCAAAGCGAAGTGTTGAAAAACATCTGGCAGAAAGTGGTGTGCCCTTTACTATTCTACAGCCCACTTTTTTTATGGATGTGTGGCTAAGCCCGCATTTAGGTTTTGACCATCCAAACGCAAAAGCGTCTATTTACGGCGAGGGGGAAAATAAGATAACATGGATTGCCATCAAAGATGTGGCGGCTTTTGCAGTAAATGCTCTGGATAATGAGGCACTGATAAACAGAACAATTGAACTTGGAGGACCACAGCCATTAAGTCCGCTTGAAGTGATTGCTATTTTTGAAGAACAAGAGGGCACAAAGTTCCAGGTAACCCATGTTCCGGAAGAGGTGTTAATGATGCAAAAAAATTCGGCAAACGATCCTTTAAGCGAATCTTTTGCAGCGCTTATGTTAAGCTACGCAAAAGGCAATGCGATTGATATGAAAGAGGTGCTTTCAATTTGCAACATATCAATGACTTCAGTAAAAGATTATGCTAAAAGTGTGATAGTCCCTGTAAAGGCCGGTGCTGTATGATTTATTGATAGCTTGTCCGGGTCTCACAAATAGTTTTTGATCTGCAATTCAGAATATAATTAGCAATTTCAAAAATAGATTCGCATGGCTGCACGGATAGTAGTAGAATTTCCATAAAAATATCTCCTGGCAAAGCATCCTATCTGCATTTTATTTTGTTTGACCATGTACAGGTAATTTCCTTCCACTACGAAATCATCTTTGCCTGCATTACTATAACTGTTTTTCATAAAGATGGGTGTGCAATCGACATAGCTATTTTTATTAATCTTATAAACACAGATAGATTGAATGATATACCCGTTCAATGCTCTTTTACCCGGGGCTGATATTTTATCTCCCATAATTTCACCGCTATAGAGGTAATAGATATAGGGAAATGTTGAGAACTTGCCAAAGACAAATCCTGTAGACAGGCCCGTTGCAAAGATCCACCGCCCTCTGCCCAGGCCATCATCTGCGTTTCCTGTTGGAACATATGAATCAATTGCAAGACCAAAAGCCCCCGGCTTTTTAGCATAGTTCTTATAAGGAACCCAGTAGTAACGGAAGCGCATATCGCTTATGCCAAATTTTTTGGAAGAAGTGGCATATAATAACGGTAACTCCATGTATAACGAATGGTGTTGCCGCCGCGACGCCCAGATAAAGTTGGCACGATATCCATAAGTTCTTTTGCCGGAAGTAAGAAAATTACACTCCAGGTTGTTGCTCAAGCGTGTATATTGATTTGTTGGTTTAGATGGATCTATATGACCGACCGGAGTAGTGGTTTGTGCGCTAGTATTTAATAAGCAGAAAAACATGCATACAATAAATGAAATCCTGCAACTTGTTTTTAGCTTCATTTCGGGAAGATACAAATAGGAAAATAAAAGACCGTAAGGCAGTACATCTTTCGCATAATTGACGTGAGCAATTCACTTAATTTTTCCGCTCCCTTTAACATCAGCCAATTCGATCCAAACCGGGGCATGATCACTTGTCTTTTCCCATCCACGTACCTGACGGTCAACGCCGGCAGCAAGGAGGCGTTTGGAGACATGTGGGCTGAGCAGGAAATGATCGATACGTAAACCGGCATTGCGGCCATAAGCATTACGGAAATAATCCCAAAAAGTATAAATGATGTCGTCAGGATACAATTTTCTTATTGCGTCAGTCCATCCCTGGGCGACCAGTGTTTTGAAAGCTGAGCGAACTTCCGGCCTGAACAGCGCATCCTTCACCCAACGCTCGGGCTTGTAAACATCCAGTTCGGTTGGCATCACGTTATAGTCTCCGGTCAATACTACGGGTACATCAGATGCAAAAAGCTCTGCCGCATGGGCAGTCAGCCGTTCAAACCAACTGAGCTTATAATCGAATTTCGGGCCGGGAGCAGGGTTGCCATTTGGCAGGTAAAGACAACCAACCTGTATACCATCGACCATTGCCTCTATATACCGGCTATGGATGTCATCCGGATCACCCGGAAGCGCCCGGCATACCTCTTCAGGTTTTCCATTACGGGCCAGGATGGCTACACCATTCCAACTCTTTTGCCCATGCCAGATAGCATGATAACCCGCATCCCGTATGGCTTGCTCCGGAAATTTTTCTTCAGGTGCCTTTAACTCCTGCAGGCAAACTACATCCGGAGATGTTTCGTTGAGCCAACGGAGTAGCACCTGCAGGCGTCCATTTACGCCATTAACATTATAGGTCGCTATTTTCATGATAAAATTGGTTAACTCATTATTATTTTTTTAATGCAATTTCCAATGCCTTTGTTGTTACATAATATTTTGCCAGCATACATGGTACTTCCCACGCCGGCAGGTTTTTGTTGTTTAAATAATCAAGAAAATTTTGGGTGACCCTGGCAAAATGAGCCTCATGCCCTTCTTTATATTTTTCGGGAATAATAACGACCCACGCTTTGTTCACTTTTTTTAATTCAACTCCGGGATACTTTGCCTGGACATTTTTAAACTCGTTTGTCAGATCATAATTTTCATTCGCTTCAGAAGGCTCAATATACAAAGTAGGCCGGTACTGTTCATCTGCTCCCTGGCGGATACTAAGGTTGGCCTTCGTTCCCCGCATAAGACAGTAATGCGTATCACTGGTTCCTTCCGGTGCTTTGTAATTCCATATTACGGAGGTCTTCGCGTAAATGCCACGGATGTGGTAACTGATTTCACCATTGCAGTAAACCTCCAGTAACGTATCTGCCTTTTTTTTATTAAAGTAAGATGGAAAACTATCGAGTTTGGTAAGGGAAGTAAACTCGGTTAAGCTGATGTTGGTTGTCCAGTGTTTCGCAGAGTCTATTACTACGTCCTTTATATAATCAATTGACTGCCCAGGAAAACTTTCCCATTGAACAAGATCAACCAAATGTGTCATAACATCTGTAATGCCTTCACCCTGCTGCGATATATCTAAAAACCATGCCGGGCGTGTCAGCACATTTCCTGAAACATATTTATAAAAGAAATGAACTCCTTTTATAATAACAGCAGGGTTTTCAGGTGAACCTTTTTGCAGCGTCCCAAATATTGCAGGGATCATGGACAGCTCGCGCTGCAGCATTGTGGTTATTTCAAACCGCTCGGTCATAATATCATACAACAGTAAATTTTTTTCTTTGGCTTTTTCAAAAGCTCCTTTTAATGTTCCAAACCCTGTACTGTTAATTGCCATTGGTTTATCTGCAAGAACATTAAAGCCGGCATCCAGCGATTTAAAAATGTATTCGCTTTTCTTTTTATTGTTTCCGGCAATCACAACAACATTACCCTTTTTCTCAGTAAGCATTTTTTCAAAAAAATCGTCGCCCGTATAAACTTCTTCCTTCCAGTGTGTAGGGTTATCAGCCCTTGTATTAAAGTCATTAATACGGTTAAGATGTAATTGAAGATCATTTGTTGCAGGTGCGTATACATGTACAACTGAGTCCACATTATTATACATGGTTTTTTGCACTAAGGCAGCATGAAAGTGGCCAGGGTCAAGCGTTACAAGCTGAACGGCTTTATCCTTCGCTTTTTCGGGGTTATTACAGCACATAAATGATATTGATAAAAAACACACAAAGCCTGTAATTCTGCTCATATATTATTTGTTGTAGGTATGGACTAAAGGGTTCCGGTAATTTTTCGGACGTTGCATGGAAATAGAAATTACAAAAATCAGGGCAAGAGGCATTCTATAGATAACAGGCATAATTATTTATTCTAAACTATTTTCAATCTGTTTTACAATAGCAGGTGTATTATCCATGAAATTAACACAATATAATAAAATGTGTACATATTGGCCGGTGACTAAATCTTACAGGGATGCTTTTTAAACGGGTAATATTTCTTCACGGCTGTAGAATAAAAAGAAATCACCAGTTGCCGGCAACGGAGGGGCTTTTTTTACATTTTATTATTTACATTTATCCATCAATACATTTTTATGAAACAGCTCCTTTTATTATCGACTATTTGTTTATTCTTCATTCAGGCTTTGACTGCACAACAAAATATTGACAGCCTGTTGCCGGTAAGGGGTTTTTGTATCGGCGCTCCAAAAGCGAAAGACGTGGAGGCATTTACAAAATTTATTATCGAAGAACTCGCCCCGCGAAAAGTGAATACACTTATTCTACGGGTTGACTACGGTTACCAGTTTAAAAGCCACCCTGAACTTGTGGATAGTGCATCGCTTAGCAAAGCTGATGTGAAAAAAATGGTTAATGCCTGCAAAAAAAACAATATTCAAATCATTCCCCAGATAAACCTCCTGGGTCATCAGTCGTGGGCCAGCCATACCAATAAATTACTTTCGGTTTATCCTCAGTTTGATGAAACTCCTTATGTAAAAATGCCGGAAAAATATGAATGGCCAAATGCTGATAATTTATATTGTAAAAGTTATTGCCCTTTACATCCGGAAGTACACAATGTGGTTTTTGACCTGATAGATGAAATATGCGATGTGTTTGAAACGAACGCTTTTCACGCCGGAATGGACGAAGTGTTTTACCTGGGTGATGACAAATGTCCGCGTTGTGGCGGCAGAGATAAAGCAGAGTTATTTGCAGGTGAGGTTAGGCTACTAAACGATCATCTTGCACAAAAAAACCGCCGGCTCTGGATTTGGGGAGACAGGCTCATAGATGGTAAAACAACCGGGCTGGGAAAATGGGAAGCCAGTTATAACAATACTTACCGGGCCGTAGACCTGATACCAAAAGATGTGGTGATCTGCGACTGGCATTACGAACGTGTAGATAAAACACCGGTATATTTTGCAATGAAAGGTTTGCATGTAATTACCTGTCCCTGGCGTATGCCAGCCCTTGCCGGGAAGCAGGCTGAGGACATGGTGAATTTCAGAAAGGAATCTTCTAAAGAAATGCAGGATAGATTTTACGGAATGATGCAAACGGTATGGTCTGATGCTGCATCATTTCTTGACGGTTTTTATACAAAGAAAAAAGATGATAAAGGTGGCGATAATACCCCATGGAATAGTTTTATCGCCTTATATGAAAAAATAAACAGTTTTAAATGATTTTTTACTTGCCACTATCTATATTTTATCTCCGGCAGTGAGGGAATGGCTTTAAAATTTATCCAGAAAACAGGGAGCTTACAATAGTAACACCCTTACACGACAATGCCTGGGAAGGATGGACAGGACTTAGCAGGCAATTCTCGAGCCCGCGGCGACACCATGGCTGTTCGGAATACTAAATTGCTTTAATAATCCCGGAGGGGTGCTATTACTATAGCTCGTAAAATTAAATTTTCTCCAAACCCCGGAGAGGTAAATTTTTTTTTATCCTCCCTTCCCGATCCCATACCCGGTTCCCAAAATTCCTAGAATAATAGCGGCCTTTCAGGCTTAAAGCAAAATTATAAGTGCCCAAATAAATCCGCCGAAAAGAGTTATGGCCTGGACCCGAATCCTGGAGGGGCCGAAGAACACAATAAAATAACTGTGGGAAAATAAATTCTTAAAAAATATTTAATAATAATTTGTTCGTACGAAAATTTTCCTACCTTTAGGCAATGAAAGAAAAAAAAGTTAACCCGCAACCGAAATCAGAACCTACAAGATCAGAATTAGAAATATTGAAAGTGATCTGGGAAAACGGCCCCTCGACTGTCCGACAGGTAAATGACAATCTGAATAAGCAAACCCGAACTGTTCAATATACTTCTACTTTGAAACTGATGCAGATTATGCAGGAGAAAGGTTTGCTCAGAAGAGACGATACCAATATGAAGCATGTGTATAGTCCTTCAGAACCTGAACAGGTGACAAAAAATGCGTTGCTGCAAAAATTTGTCGAAAGTATGTATAAAGGCTCAGCGTCCACTCTTGTAATGCAATTGCTTGGTAATAAAAAAACTTCTAAAAAAGAATTGCAGGCAATTAAAGACCTGCTTAATAAAATGGACACAAATAAATAACGCTTCAAAATTGACAATCATGACAGTTCATTTTTTAAACATTCTAAACTTAACAGGCCTGCGATCAGTTTTTACAACACTTGCTCATTCATTGTGGCTGGGCGCTATCATGGCGATGCTGGCCGGGGTTATTATAATTCTTACCAAAAGATCGGGTTCTTTATTACGGTACAAATTACTTACAGGCTTATTGATGCTCTTTGCAGTGAGTATCGTGTATATATTTTTTAATGCACTTACCAGCATCATGGATACACTTACTGCCGGCAACGTTATTGCAGTTCCAGGTCAGCCAGAAATTCAGCAAACAGAAAATATGCAGCAACAAAAAGCTGTGTTTAGCACTTTGCTTTCTTTCATTGAAAAATATTCGGACGCAATTGTTTCGATATGGTTTATAGTGATATGTTTTAAATGTATCAGGCTGATTTCAGGGTTGCGTGCATTGCATAGGCTGAAAAAAACAAATATCCTGGAGGCAGATGCCTGCTGGATTGAGCGAATGAATAAACTGGCTGTGCAAATTGGCATAGTAAAACAAGTTGCATTGCTGCAATCCTCACTGGCTAAGATACCAATGGTAATAGGGCATCTGAAACCCATAATTCTTTTTCCCGTAGGAATATTAAATGGATTGCCGGCTAATGAAGTTGAGGCAATATTACTGCACGAACTTGCACATATAAGGCGAAATGATTTTTTAATAAATTTCTTGCAACAATTTGCCGAAATAATTTTTTTCTTTAACCCGGGTGTATTATGGGTTTCAGCTTTGATAAAAAATGAAAGAGAAAATTGCTGTGATGATATTGCCATTGCCGTAACGCGTGATAAAAAAATATTTATACATGCCCTTGTTGCCTTCCAGGAATATAATGCGGGTTTAACTTATGCAACCACATTTCCGGGATCCAAAAATCACTTACTTAACAGGGTGAAAAGAATTATTACCAATAACAATAAAACATTAAACAATATGGAAAAGCTAATACTGGCATCAGGAATAATAATTACAAGCCTGGCGGCCCTGTCCTTTTCACCCGGCGGCAACAAGGTTCAAAGAGAAGCGGTAAAACCAGGGCGCACTATAGTTACAGCAACAAATGCTGATAACGTAACAATTAAAGAAACAAATGCAGGTGACACCCATGCTGCATCAAAATATAATTATGGCAAAAAGGCGCTACCTCAAAAAGAGATAACAGATGATACCTCTAAAATACATTATAGCGGTGTTATAGATGGCAAAAAGGTCGAGCTCACAGAAGAGAACGGCCAGGTAAAAGAGTTATATGTCGATGGAAAGAAAATCCCTGAAGATCAATATGACAAGTACACTGCTATCATTGAGAAGGTCCACCGGGAGATGAAGGAAAATACTGCTAAATTAAAATTGGAAACAGAGCTGCTTAAAGTGGAAAAAGCAGAAATGGAACAACAACAAACGGCTGCCATGGAAGAAGCTAAGGCGATGAAAGAACAACGTGAACTTATGGAGAAGGATTTTTCCAGGCAGGAGGAACAGATGAAGCAGCAGCAGGTTGAAATGCAAAAAGAAATGAAGCTCAATAGCAAAAGAAATGAAGAGATGATGAAAGCAGAAGCGCTAAAAGATGCGGCAGATTATAAGCAACAAAGGCAGCTTGAGATGCAAAATGAAAATAATCTCAATCGCGAAAAAAACGAAAAGATGATGAAAGTGCAATCGCAAAAGATGCAGGCAGATTTAATAAGGCAAAAAGAGCGGCTTCAGCTAAAGCAGGCAGAGTTCCAAAAACAGGCAGAAAAAATGAAATTGCAGCAGCAAAAATTTAATGAAATGATGAAGGACTCTGTAAGAGCAAAAAGGATCAGAAGGGTACGGCCTGTCGTCAATTCAAGGCCCCAGGTATCGGTTAAAGCCGAAGCTGTTGTTGCGTCAGCTTTCTCCGTTAGACCTGAAGTCTCTGTTAAGTCAGTCACTTCCGTCGGGTCAGCTGCTGTCAAAGTCAGTCCTGTAACTTCAGTCAGTGCCATATCATCGGTAAATGCTGTGCCTGTTGCCACAGTTTACGCTACTTCCAATTCAATAAGTGATGAAATTATCCGTGACCTTGAGAAAGCAAATATTATCAACACAAGAAGTAACCTTTCATTCCGTCTTACAAACGATGAACTGATTGTAAATGGTGTTAAGCAAACCGATGCCATTCATCAAAATATCCTGAAAAGATATGTAAGAAAGCAGGGAGATAATATTTCCTTGACTTATAGCAATCAGCAGTGATAAGCCGTACATGAGATTTTATCGGTAAGATTGGGGAGTGGGACGTGGCAAGAGAAAGACCGGCTTTATTGTTACATTTTTTTAGAATATTCTTCGAGTTTTTGCCTTTCGCTTTTACTCAAACTATCTATACCTTTTTTATTTATTTTATCCAATATTTTATCAATTTCATTATCCCGTTTCCTTTTTTCAAAATTATATTTTTGGTCAATATTATAAGCAGTTGGATGTCTCCTGAAGAAGAAGCTGTCAATTAATAAAAATTGCGGTTTTGTAATAATGATATAAATGAAAGCAATTGTTGGAACTGTTATAACAATAATGGTGAGATAGTTTTCCAAAAAAGCAGCAGGCCTTAATAACAGGGCGACGGCCATGCCAACCAAAGCTCCACCCAGGTGAGCTTCGTGTGCAATATTTCCCTTCTTTGATTTGATCCCATAAATAGAGTAAAGTACAAAGAGTACTCCATAAAGCCAACCTGGAATCGAAAATGGCACACCGAAAAAGCCGATGCCCATACCCGGGAACAATGCGATTGATGCAAATATAATTCCACATACTGCTCCGGAAGCGCCGACGGAATCATAGTCACCACGCTGTCTGTGAATTAGTAAAGAAAACAAGCCGCCACCAATCAGGCTTGCCATGTAAATTAAAAGAAACTGACCTCCACCAAGGTAACTTTCAATACTATCACTGAACAGGGCGAGACTTATCATATTGAAAATAAGATGAGTCCAGCCTGCATGTAAAAAACCGGAAGTAATAAGCCTTTTATAATCTTTGCTAATTAAAATTTTGTCGACGTTAAATTTATAGCCTTCTAAAAATTGCTCATTTATAAATCCTTTATAAGAAAATATAACATTTACAACTATTATAATTATTGTTATTATTCCAGGGCTACCCATTTTTGTTAGAATCTTTTAAGACTGTAAGCACCGTTTGGGCATTGCCACAGTTTGGGAATTAGATGCCGTGTCGCCCCGTGGTGGTGCTAATTAAAGGAACGAAATTTTCTTATGACCACAAAGCCACAAGTATTCG
>Ga0068860_100001565_pt1 | contig 24647 bp, 24 predicted proteins | sample KBSSwiS32_FD_66597 | JGI IMG/M metagenome (GOLD analysis project Ga0068860, IMG submission 66597) | Switchgrass rhizosphere microbial communities from Kellogg Biological Station, Michigan, USA - KBS Switchgrass S3-2 | ecosystem: Host-associated > Plants > Roots > Rhizosphere > Soil ...
CGATCGCCTCATCGACGGTCGTCGCCGTACCGGCAAGCGACAACCCGCGTCGCTTCACTTTCTGTATGGCGGAGGAAGGCAGCATGCCGAACGTGAAGCTGAAGACCGAGGCGCCGCTCGCGAGCGCAGCATCGAGCTGCGCATCGAAGTCCCGCGCAACGCGCGGCGGCGGCTCCGGACGCGGCAGCCCGAGCTCCTCGTAAAACGGTGCGACACGAGCGATCGCCACGCCCGTCGCGATGTCCTCCGGCAAAGACGCTTCCGGGACGAACAGGTTGATGCCGAACGGACGCGCTGTTCTGCCACGTACCGCCGCGCACGTCTCGAGGATTTGCTGTGGGGTCAAATACGTCGCGCCAATCGAGCCGAGCGCGCCGGCTTCGCTGACTGCGGCGACGAGCGCCGGCGTGTCGCCGCCACCCGCCATCGGCGCCTGGACGATCGGGTGCTCGATGCCAAGTCTCTCGGTCAGGAGTGTTGTGAGAGGCATGCGATAAGAGCAGCATTGACATCGTTGCCGAAGGCGGCGAGGACGATGCGATCGAATTCAGCTTCTGCCTCGCGCGTCTCGCGCACGGCGATGGCAACAGCCTCATCGAGCGGATACCCGTAGACGCCGCAACTGATCGCCGGAAACGCGATCGAGCGAATACGATGCTCGCGCCCGAGCTCCAGCGCCGTGCGATAGCACGACGCGAGCAGCGCCGGCTCACCGCGTAACCCGCCGCGCCAGACTGGACCAACGGTGTGAATCACGTACCGCGCGCGCAGATCGAATCCAGGTGTGATGCGGCTTTGCCCGGTCGGACATCTCACGTCCGGCCGTACTTCAGGAACCGCCAGACACGCTTCGTAGAGCTGATGTCCGGCCGCCCGATGAATGGCGCCGTCGACGCCACCTCCGCCAAGCATCCGCTCGTTCGCGGCGTTGACGATGGCGTCAACGTCGAGCTGCGTGATGTCGCCACGGACAACTTCGATCAAGGCCGGAACAGAGGACGCGCAACCGGCAGACCGGGCCACGGGATGGAAATAATCATCAGCACGAGCGCAATCCCATAGAACACCATCGCAAGCCGGTGCTTGCGATCGGCGTCAGCTGCCTTCCGAATTTTGACCCGGCCGATGTGCACCAGAGCGATGCCGGCGATCATGCCGATCGCATGCTCGATCGTGAAGAAGCGCACGACGTTGATCTGCATCGCGACACTGAAGTTCCGGAGGCCCTGCCTGACAATGGGGCTGAGGAAGGCGTAGAGGACAACGCCGACGAGAAACTGGAGGTCGACGCTGATCGTCAGCAGCAGCCCCCACAATTCGTCCTTCGGCGTCCACGGGCGTCGCGCCGTCTTGCCACTGATCGCACGGAGCCAGGCGACGAGCCCGGTCAACAGCACCGCCCACCGCAACCAGGAGTGCAACCACAACGCTGACGAATACATCACCGTCCCCCTACCCGCGTACCCGCCCTACTTCGCCCGCGCAGCCAGAATCTGCGCCAGCATGTCCGGTTTCGCCGCGTCGCGCTCCAGATGCGGTTCCCGCATTCCGCCGTGATAGTCCAGCGACACCGTCTTCACGACATCGTCGTTCTGAAACTCGATCGTCAGTGGACCGGATGCGGTCTTCGACTCCTTGATCGCGTTGCGCAGCACGTCGGCTGAATAGCGCAGCCCGTTGACGGCAAGGATCTGCATGCCGGGGCCCATACCCGCCTTTCCCGCCGGCGAGTCAATAGTGACATCGTTGACGACGCCGTCACGGGCGCGGACTCGCAATCCGATCGAATAGGTCGCTTCCACGCGCTCGCTGTCACTTCTCTTGATGTACTCGTTCTTCACATCGGTGTACGTGAGGCGCCACCCGCCTCGTGTAATCCCATCGAACGGTGCACGCGGCGTCACCTGGTCGATGCGCGAGCCGAGAAACGCCTTCCAGTCGTGCGGCGCCACCTGATTGAGCGCGGCCACGACATCATCCACCGTGTACGGCTTGACCGTCGGCGCGCTGCTCTCGCCGCCGTGGAACAAATGGCAGAAGTCGTCGATCGACTTCTGGCCGTGCGTCAACTCGCGAATGGCCGTATCGACATCGAGCCAGATCAACCAGCCTTCGTCATAGAAGTCGGTGCTGCGTCGGTAAGCCGTCCACTGTCCTGGCGCGAAGTACAACAGCTGAGCGGCCGTCGTAGTATCGGCGAGCGGACGCCAGCGCCGTCCGGGCTCGTTGTCGAGAGACGCCGCAATCTGCGCGAGCTGTTCCTTGTAGTAGGACTCGCTCCAGATGCCGCTCCGCTCGGCAAGGACATACCCAAGATATTGCGTGAGCCCTTCGTACACCCACAGCAGATCACCAACCATCGGCTGCTGAAAGTCCGGCGTTGCCAGCCCGGCGGGGCGCCTGTACTTGCCGTTCCATGAGTGCACGTATTCGTGTGCAACGACACCGATCGAGTTTTCCTGCGTGAGCGAGTTCTCCGGGACGCGCGAATCATTCGACTGATGATGCTCGAGGCCGAAATGCGCAACGCGGTCGCTCAGGGTCAGCAGGAAGTGGTAGTTGGTGTAGTGGCGCGCGCCGAACATTGCGTCCGCTTCCTGGACGAGCCGTTTCCACTTCGCGGTCAGGTCATTGGGGACGTCGATCGACGCCGACGTATCGCCGACCAGAACGGCCTCGACCGGACGCGAGGAACTGTTGTCGAGTGGGACTATCCGCAGGTACTCGCCTGCGACGACCGGCGAATCGACAAGCGTCGTGAGCGAGACCGGCTGAAATTCGATGGTCGCGCCGTTCTGATTCGCGACAGGCAAGGCGGTTCCGAATTTCCACCCTGCCGGAAGTTCGATGCTCGCGCGGAACATCACGTCGTCGGTGCGCGCGCCCTGCGGATACAGCAACACCTGGTTCCACGAGTAGATGCCAAGATGCGCGGTGTCCGACGATGCCGAGCTGAAACCGCCCTGACCGATGGCCGCGAGGAAGTCGAACGAGACATCGAGTCTGTTGACCCCTTGTGGAATATCGACATGAAACGCGAACAGATCGACCGGGTCGCGGCGCCATGCGATTGATCTCCCGGCGGCGCTGAAATTCAACCCGACGAGATCGTCGATCGGCCCGTCAGGCGCATGCTCGCCGGGCAGCCATTTCGGATACACCAGTGTCAGCGCGCCAGGCGTCACGTTGAGCGTCTCGCGAACGTGCAGCAGCTTCCGCGGCGTTTCACGCACATCGAGCGCGACCGTAATGGTTCCTGTGACGCGCGACCCCGGCGGTGCCTGGGCGCGCGGCGCAGCGAGCGCGCAGACCGCGATGAGCAATGCAAATGTGATGTTCTTCATACGCTGTTGGTCCGGCTGAAGCCGGACGCTACCAGGCAATCGCGAATCTTAGCTTAGGTTATCGATCTGAATCGGCGTCAGTGGACCTGCGGGTGTGAACGTGAACACGGCGCCATAGAAGTAAAGCTCCGCCTCCAGGCAGCGGATGATCGTCTCCGCGCGACGGAACCCGTGCTGCTCTCCTTGAAAGGCGAGATACGCAACAGGCAGCCCCTTCTCCTGTACCGCGTCCGCCATCCGCTGCGATTGATCGGGCGGCACGACCTTGTCTTCCAGTCCCTGAAACACAATCAACGCGCACGACAGACGATCGATGAAGTGGATGGGTGACCGTTCGCGGTACACCTCTTTCGCCTCGGGGTATGCACCGATCAGCGTGTCGAGATACCGCGACTCGAATTTGTGCGTGTCTTTCGCCAGCGCCTCGACGTCGCTGACGCCGTAGTAGCTCGCGCCCGCGCGAAACACCTCCGGGTGAAATGTCAGCGCTGCGAGCGTGGTGTACCCACCGGCGCTTCCGCCGCGGATGATGAGCCTGTCGGGATCGGCCGTTCCCTGCTCGACGAGATACCGTGCGGCGTTGATGTTGTCGTCGACATCGACGATTCCCCAATGCCAGTTCAGACGCTGACGATACTCGCGGCCGTACCCTGTGCTGCCGCCGTAATTGACATCGACCACCGCAAAGCCGCGGCTGGTCCAGAACTGCACCTGGAGATCGAGGACAGCTTTCGTCTGCGTTGTCGGCCCGCCGTGGCTGATCACAATCAGCGGTGGACGCTCGGACGGTAACGCGTGATATTCCGCATTGCGAGGCGGATAGTAGAAGGCGTGGGCGGTGACGCCCCCTGCGGTCGGAAATTCGATCGCCTCCGGTATCGAAATGTCGCCGCCGTCGAGCTTCAGCGAGGACGACGACCTCAATATCTCCGTCGCACCGGTGACAAGGTCGCATCGCGCGACGGCCGGAGCGTGTGACGGCGACGCCCCGACGTAGAGTACGTGGTTCGCATTCGCTGTCACCCAGTCGAGCGGCTCGAGATCGGTGGCGACGTTGGTGAGCGTCCCCGTTTCGGTGTCAACCAGCGCCAGCGACCAACGCGCACGACGAGCATACGCGGCAACCATTCGCCGCTCGTCGACACACGCCCACGTCGTCCATCCAAACAGCCACTGCGGACGGCCGAATTCCGCCTCGTCGAGTGGCTGCCATAGCACGGGACGAATGTTGAATGGCTCACGCCGGACGTCGCATCTGTAAAGCGACCACCATCCCGTACGATCGCTCACGAAATAAAGCGTGCCATCAGGTGACCAGCCAGGTTGAAAAATGGATTCATGCGGTCCGCCGGCCACCAGCTCGAGATTCTCGAGCGTTCCGCCATTGGTGACGGTAGCAATCCACAGCTCGGTGCCATCCCACGGCATTTGCGGATGACGCCAGGACAACCAGCAGAGTCGCGAGCCGTCGGGGCTCAGTCGAGGAGTGGAGTAAAAGTCGTATCCGGATGCGATCACGTGGCCCGCGTTCGGATCACCATCGAGCGGAATTGAAACGAGGGTGTTGACCGGCTCACGCCCTTCGTGTGTGTGATCCTCGCGCACACAGATGAGGCGCCGCCGACGCTCGTCTACCGTTGCGTCTGCATAGAACCACTTGCCTTCGGGGGTAATTGGAGTCGGTACGTGGGGCGGGTCCGGCGGCGAACTGGAGCCATTCGCCGACGACCCGCCGATCACATAAATCCGCTGGTCCGTGAAGTTGGAGTAATAGACCACGCCATTCGACACGACGTACGCGCCGCCGCCGTACTCGTGGACGCGGCTGCGGACGTTGTGCTCGGGCGGCGTCAGATCGGCGACGGTGCCATCGGCGCCGCGCCTGACAAGCACGTTGCGTCCGCCTTCTTGCGGACGCCCCTCGAGCCAGTAGATGTCGTCGCCGTCAAAGGCGACATAACCCAGGCGGAGTCCTTGTTCGGCAACGGTCGTGGCGGAAATACGAGAGGTCCATGTACCGTACGGAGCGGCGATCGTCACCTACATAACTTATCTTTTCTTCGAGGACGCTTTGCGCCCACCCTTGCGCGATCCTTTTCGTTTGGGCACCTTCGCACCGGCGTCTCGCGCTTCCGAGAGACCGATGGCAATCGCCTGTTTGCGGCTCGTGACGCGCCGGCCCGAGCGGCCGCTCTTCAGCGTGCCGCGCTTGCGCTCATGCATCGCGCGCTCGACCTTCTCGCCCGCTTTCTTGCCGTACTTAGCCATGCCAACCCTCCATACGCGGACGGCTGCATGCGTGATCTGTGCCGTTCAACCTACGCGCCGTCTCGGATCGCGCGTCCTTCCGCGATGTCGCACGTCACGCTGCCGATGGCGAGCCGCGTTTGATCGCGGAGGCTTTCGGCAAATTGCATGAATCGATGTGCGTCGGCGAAGTTGCTGGCCAGCCCGAATGACACCCGCATCGCGCCGGCGCTCTTGCCTCCCCGGCTCGTCACCAGCTCGAGAAAGCGCCCAAGGTTCATGTTGGCGTCGAGGTCGAGCGCCGCACGCACGTCGGCCTCGGTAATCCCTTCTGCGGTTTCACCCGTGCCCGGGTTGCAAAAGCAGCCAGTTCGCAACGAGATTCCCGCTGCGCCGGCCATCTCCTCGACACGCCGGTAGTCGATCAGATGACCATCGGGATCGTAGAAGTTCATCGCGACCGTGCCGCCGCGCGAGTCGGTCGTCGTCGGGCCGTAAATCCGGACCATGTGATGACCGTTGCTGTGCTGCAGCAGTACCAGACGCTGCAGCAGCCACGACGTCAGGCAACGGACACGGGTGGCAATCGTGTCGATGCCAACAGACTGCAGATGACGAAGCCCTACTTCGACGGCGGGGATCGCCAGGTAATTGAGCGTTCCGTCTTCGAAGCCCGCTTCGCCTGTGTACAGAATGCACGCCCGGCCGCCGACGGTCGCAAAACTCACCGTGCCACCCGCAAACCACGGCCGCTTCATCGAGGCCAACGCCGGGCTACGCGCGAGCAAACATCCGACACCTGTCGGATAGCCAAACATCTTGTAGAACGAAATGCTGACAAAGTCTGGTTTGACTTCAGACAGATCGAGCCGGTTGGTCGGCGCGAACGAGGCGGCATCGACCAGTACGTCCCACCCGCGACCGTGAGCCAGCTCGATGAGGTCGAGCGGATGTTTTACGCCGCTGAAGTTCGACTGCGCGGGAAACGCGAACAACCCTGGACCCGTTGAGGGTGTGGCCAGCATCGCATCCAGGCTGCCCCTGTCGATCCGCAGCTCCGGCACCGTCAACGGCGCATATTCGACCGGAGCTCCCCTGGCCTTGGCGAACTGGCGGATACCGTTCACCGAGTTGTGGTTGTCGACCGTGAGGAGCAATCCCGCGCCTGGGCTGAATGGGTATGACTCGCCGACGTGTTTGAGCGCGCCGGTCGCGTTGGCGGTGAAGATCGCCACGTACTCATCGGGCGACGCATTGAACCAGTCGAGTACCGCGCGCCGTGCCTGCTCCACCAGCGTCGTCATGCTGTGCGAGGACGGGCTCGCGGAGTGCGGATTGCCGAAGATGTGCGCGTTCAGCAGCTTCGCATGTTCGAGCACCTGCGATTCCGCGTGAAGGCTGCCGCCCGTGTAATCGAGATAGGCGTGGTGCTGATCGTCGAGACGACGGTACTCGCGCGCGCGCATCGCGTCGATGGCGTGCGTGGAGGCGTAGTCGGGATACTCGGCGAGAAACTCCTCGTACACGTCGGTCACTGGTGCTCGATCGTCAGCGCAAACCCGACTGGATCCGTCAACATGCCAAGGTCGAACACCTGCACGCAGTATTGGCCGGCGTCAGCCTGCGTGCTGATCTGTGGGGTGGTGGCCGGTGACGCGTTCACCGAGACCCCGAGCCTGCAGCCGCCGCCATTCGTGCGCGGCAAGCCGATGCCGAGACCAACGGTCGGACCGGCTGTCAGCGTCACCACGATGTTGCCTGCCGAATTCACGGTGAACGATCGCGTGCTGGCACCACCCGGCGCCACCACACTCGACCAGTTCTCCTTGACGGTGCTCGAGGGATTGCTGGGTGTGGTCGGCGTGCTGTTGCTGCCACAGCCAGCCAGCATCATCGCTGCGCTGATACCTATAACGGGCCACGGAGGCACGAAGGCACGAAGACGACATTTCTTGATCCTCCGTGTCTGCGTGGCGCCGCGGATCGTGTCGGTGAATGTTGCCGCGATCATGGATGTGATATCCGCATCGCGAAATTCACTGACTCCCGCAATCCGCCCACATCCGCAATGTTGGCGCAGTAATCAGATGCCGGCGCCAGCGTGTCGCTCAATTGTGAAGCCAGCGCCGGTGTGGTCTGAATCACTCTGGCGAGATCACATCCGATCACGGTTCCACTATCGTCCTTGATCGCCTTCCCCCATCCAATCTCCATCGTCGCGTTCACAACACCCGGGCGATTGATAGGCGATAGGCTTGCCAAGTTGATGGTGACGGTCCCGCTGGATCCGACGGAAAACGGGAAGAACTTCGATTCTCTGATGCTGATGATGTCGTCGAATCGTTCGGTTGCATTCGTAGGAGTAGAGGAAGGCGATGTCGGCGTGTCGTCGCCGCAACCGGAGCAGAACGCCACCAACACGGCCAGGAGAGCCGCTCGTCGCATGATCAGTAGTCGATATTATCTGACGCAGGTTGGGCGAATAAGGCTGGGAGGACGGGTGAGGCGGGTAAGGAGGCGACCTTACCCGCCAGACGCGCCTATTTCACGTGTTTGTTCACCAGCTTCGTCATCTCGAACATGTTGACGGATGACTTGCCGCCGAACACCGCTTTCAGCGTGCTGTCAGCGTTGATCATCCGCTTGTTCTTCTTGTCCTGCAGTCCGTTTTTCTTGATATAGGCCCAGAGCCGCTTGGTGACTTCGGTCCGTGGAATCGGCTTGGGGCCGACGACTTCCGCGAGGGTGCCGTCCGGCGCCACCGGGCGCATGAACGCAGCGTTCGCGGTGCGCTTGCGTCCACCAGTTTTTTTCTTCGACCCTTTCGCCGCTTTCCTCGCCGTCTTCTTCGCCATGTCAGCTCCTTCGGCCTCTGCGCGTTGCGCTCCAGCACCCTCGTGGCGCCGGAACCCGCGCACGAGCGCGGGAGCAGGTCGGGGAGATTATCGCCTGAAGCGTGCCTTGCGCGGCGAAGAAATGAAGCGATGTCTGCCGATGAGATGATGACCGAACGCTGCGGCCACGGGAGCCATCAGCATCGTGATGGGCACCAGCACCCACATCTCACCGCGCGACACGTCGTATTGCGCGAGCAGCTCGTCCCACGATGCGCCGAACAGGTAATAGCCGGCAACAAACTCAAAGGTAATCGTCATCAGCACCCATTCATCGCCGATCAATAGCGCTTCATTCACGCTGTGCGGCTGCAGCCAGGCGATCGCCCGCCACGCGACCACGATGACCACCGTCGACAGGATGAGCGCGCTGAGCAGATGCGCGGAGGAATCGCCCAACGTGGGCATCAGCCACATGACACGCACCGCGCCGTTCAGAAAAGCGACGATCAACAGGCCACACCAGATCGCCAGAGCCCGCAGCAGCATACGAACCTCCGCGACTACGGCAGAGCAAGGCGAAGACCCGTGGTCGGCTTTGAAAACCGGCGCAATATTCACCCGTGCTACTGCTCGGGTGCGAAAAACTTCGCAACCGCCCCGAAGGATTGCCCCTCGGCCGCGCTTGAACAGGCTCTGCACGGACCGTAATATGGTTGAACCCGCTCGCCGATCTCAGGGATATACAGAAACTGATGAGCAGAAATCTGGCTACCGTCGCGCTCTTAATGCTGGTCTGTTTTCTGGCTGTGCCGCTTGGCGCGAAAACAGCGGGTCGCGCCCGTGCAGCAACCTCGAAAGCTGTGGCGCGAGGCGTTACCCCCGAATCCCGTATCCTGAATCCCGAATCCCGGTTGTTCGCAGTTGACCGCGCCACGGCTATGAAGTCGGGGATTTCAAGCGACGTGTTGAACCTCGCCCTCGGCGCGGTGTCATGCGGCGTCGCATCGGGCGATCTGCAGGCGCCGCCGACGCTGACGTTGATTGATTACTCGTTGCCCTCGACGACGCCTCGTTTGTGGGTGTTCGATCTGGGCAGCGGAAAGCTGCTGTTCAACGAGCTCGTGGCGCACGGCCGCAACAGCGGCGACAACATGGCCACGCAGTTTTCGGATGCGATGGAAAGCCGCGAAACGAGTCTCGGACTCTTCCGGACGGCGGACACCTACGTCGGACACAACGGCTACTCGCTCCGGCTGGATGGTCTTGAACCCGGCTTCAACGGTCACGCCCGCGAGCGCGCAATCGTGATACACGGCGCGCCCTACGTCGATGCCAACACCGCGAAAGCCAATGGACGGCTCGGCCGCAGCTGGGGGTGCCCGGCGCTGCGGGAAGCGGTGGCACGCCAGGTCATCGACACGGTGCGCGACGGCGGAGTGATCTTCTCTTACTATCCCGATCCGGCCTGGCTGAAAGCGTCGAAGTTCCTCAACTGCGGGTCGCAGGCGCCGGCCGCCGTCGCAACAAACTAAATGATGGTCCGGCTGATGCCGGACCCCACCTTCTTACCGAATCGTCTCGAGCTGCGCTGACGCTCCGTCAAGGAGCATCGCTTCGCGTTCGAGCGCTTTAGCGACGCGTCCGATTTCACTCTCCGCCTCGGCGTACTCCTTCTGCTCGATCGCTTCACGCACACCGGGCATCGTCTTCACCGCATAGCCGGTGTAGAAGCCCGGCGCGTACAGCAGGTGCCGGTACCAGGGCCGCCGCGGCAATCCAGCCCCATCGATCAACTGTCGCTCAGCCTGCATCACGCGCACATTCACCTGACGGATCACCGGCAGGTTCGCCGCAGCCGTTGGCCGCGCCGCATCCGCGGCTTTGCGGTAGCGCGCCGCCGCCTGCGTCAATGTCTCCGCCGCATTCTCGAGAAGCGCGAAGTTCAAGGCCGGCGGCACCCGTTCCATCTTTGGCGGCTGCAGCGGTCGTTTTGGATCGTTGATGGCGCGGAATACGCCCTCCTCGATCTGACGGTTGCGTTCCCGGACGTCATCCTGCTGCGTCTTGAGCAGAGTGCCGAGCTCTTTCACATACGTCTGAACGGTGTCAGCAACGTTGGTGAACTCGAGTGGCAGCAGGTCCGCATCGGCGAGACGAATGATCAGCGTTCCGCCAACCTGTGCGAGCGTCCGCCCGTACGAGAAGTCAGTATCGAGGAATTTCGTGAAGTGGTAGTAGTCGTCGTAAATCGAGTGGTACACGCCGTCGCTCGTGTCGAAACCGCCGAAGCGGATATCGACCGAGGGAACGCCGTTGTGTTGCAGGAACGCGGAGTAATCGGAGCCAGATCCGAGCGCCGCAATCCGGAGATCCGAACGCGAACGTGCTTCAGCCTTGTCCTCTTTCGAGCCCCTGGCGATGGCACGTGCCTGTGCCCGCTTCCAGACGGTGAGCTTCGTCTCTGGATCCTCGACGTCACGGATCACCGCATTGACAATCGATTCAAGCGAATGTGAGCCCGACGGGTTGAAGAAGCCGCGTCCCGTACCGTCGGAGTTGACGTAGGCGACCGCATGCTCGCGCAGATCCTTGTCATGGTCTTCGACCCATTCCGTCGATCCGAGCAGCGCCTGTTCCTCTCCGTCCCACGCGGCATAAATCAGCGTCCGCTTCGGCCGCCAACCCTGTTTCGCGAGCTCACCGAGCGCGCGCGCCTCTTCGAGCACCACCGACATGCCCGACCCAGGGTCCTGTGCGCCATTGACCCAGGCGTCGTGATGATTGCCGCGCATCACCCACTCGTCTGGATAAGTCGAGCCTTGCATCCGTGCGACCACGTTGTAGACGGGGACACGATTCCAGTTGAACGCCAGCCGCATGTGCACGCGCGCGGGACCGGGGCCAAAGTGATAGGTGACGGGAAGCGCCCCGCGCCACGGCTCGGGCACCGCGGGACCGCTCAGGGCGGCGAGCAACGGCTGCGCGTCCGCGTATGAGATCGGCAGTACCGGGATCTTCGTCAACGTGGTGACGTCTTTGAGGTCCAGCCGTTTCGCATCGCGTGTGGCGCCGACGCCGGGGGTCAGCGGATCGCCTGGATAGGTCGGCATGTCCATCACGCTTCCGCGCTGCACGCCGCTGCTGTTGCGCATCGGCCCCTGCGGAAACACTTCGTCAACCGCGTAGCCGTCATCTGCCGGGTCCGAGTAGATCAGGCAACCCACGGCACCATGCTCGGCGGCGACTTTCGGTTTGATGCCCCGCCAGGAATTGCCATATCGGGCAAGGACGATCGCGCCTCTGACCGAAATGCCGCGGCGATCGAGATCGTCGTAGTCCTGGGGCCGGCCGTAGTTGACGTAGACGATCGGCCCTGTCACATCGCCATCGATTGAGTACGCGTTGAACGACGGCAACTGCTCGTTCTTCTGGGCCGAAGTCGGATCCTCCGCGACCGCCGGCTCTTCAAGCTTCAGCGTGAACGCGGATGGCCCCACCATTTCCACAAGGCGCTCTTTCGGCGTCGGGAAGAGCACGTCGTACGTTTCAATCCGTGCATCCCACCCCCACTCTTTGAACTTCGACAAGATCCATTCCGCGTTGTCCTTGTCGTACGGGGAGCCGAGATGATGCGGCCGCGCACTCATCCGCTTGATGTAGTCGCCGATGTTGTTCGCATTCGGAATCGCGCGGAACTTGGCATCCCACCCGACGTTCTGCGCGGCAACCGGCAACGACATTACGGCGGCCGCCGCCAGCGCGAGTACGTGGACGCCGGCTTTAGCCGGCCCGGCCTTATGTTCGTAGGGACCGGCTTTAGCCGGCCCAGCGATCGTCTTCTTCATCTGATTCAGATCTCTATTTCTTGTTCCAGACGGCGCGAATCCACGGCACCGCCTGACGAAGGCCGTCGACGAACTTGTATGTCTCGAAGTGCTGAATGCCGCTGAGCACGACGATTTGGGCGTTAACACCGTTCTTCTTCAGCTCCGCGATCCGCTGCTCAGTCGGAGCGATGGGCTGCACCTGATCGTCGCGTGAATGCACCGCGAACACCGGGATGCGCCACGTGGCCGCGGACGCGGTCGGCGTTCCCGACAGCGGCACTGCCGCGCTGAAGCGATCCGGGTACTTATCGCCCCAATACCAGGTTCCCTGTCCGCCCATGCTGAATCCGGTGACGATGACCTTTTTCTGGTCGATCGCGTAGTTCTTCTCGACAGCCGCGAGCAACGCATTCACCGCGCGTTCGTTGGCAGCCGTGCTCCATCGGCCGTCCAGCGAATCGGGCGCAACAATGACGGCGCCGAGTTCACCGAGCGCCGGCTGAATGAGAATCTGCAACATCGCGTGCCCCGCGCCACGCGGATCGCCGCCGAAGTGCAGCGCCAGAATGAGCGGCACCGGCTCGCGATGATAGTCACGCGGCACCGCAATCGCGTAGTGAACGGACGGACCGTCCTGCTGCGAAAGAACTTCGTCGTGAATGGTCTGTGCCGATGCGCCTGCCGCAATCGACAACGCGAGAAAGAACAGCAGCGTTCTCATGTTCTTTAATATTTTCTGAATGTCAGGTTGAAGCGCCCCTCGATTCCAAGTCCCGGTGGCGCCGTACCCGGAACAATCCGTGACACCCCGTGATATCGCAAGCGTGCGGCACCACCAAACACGAACGTGTCGCCCGATTCCAACAGCAGCGACTGAATCGGATCCCGCCGCCTGATCCCGCCGAACAGGAAACGCGCGGTGTCACCGAGAGAAATCGATACCACCGGCAACCCTGCGTCGATCGATTCCCGCCCTTCGTCCTTGTCCTGATGCAGGCCCATCCGGCCGTCCGCGTCGTACCAGTTCATGATGCAGAGGTCCGGTGCGAAGGTGAAACCGGCGTCTGCCGCGGCGCGCGATGCGAGCTGCACCCAGTCCTGCGGGACTGGCGCAACCGGCGCATCGTCGTGATCCGCACGCGTCGACTCGTACTTATAGGTGAGCGCGTTCCAGTGCCGCCCGAGGCACACCATGCGCACGTGCATCTTACCGCCGCCACGCACGGTCGGCACGTAGCCGCCGGCGGGTCCGTTCATGATGGCGCGGCACCGTTCGACGAGGCCCCGCTGCTCGTCGACGCTCAACCAGTGCTTGAGCCAGGCTGCGCCATCCGCAATGGTAAGGAGTTCGCGCTCGCCAGGGGAGAACGGCATTCGGGTCTGCACGGCCGCTACGATTTTCACAAATTCTCGACGTCAATACTCCGTTGCCAGCTCTAACGATCTACCATCCGTTGACAGTGCGCGCCATCTCCTTGTTGGCTCTCACGACTGTTCTTGTCATCGGTTCCTCCACGGCATCCTGGGCGCAAGCCAATTGCGCGGAACCCATTCCCAGCGGCGCAACCGCCGCCGATATCCAATGGTGCTTGAACGCAGGCGGGACCGTAGTCCTCCAGGACGGCGGTGTTTACGACATCGATACGACGCTCGAAATCATCGCCAGTGGCACGGTCCTGCGCGGTGAGACCAACGGAGACAACCGTCCGACGTTGCGAGCGACACCAAATCTTCACGGTCACATTCTGGTGGCAGACGACTATGGTGGCACGGCCCCTCGCGACCACTATTCGCTCGAATCCCTCGTTTTCGACGGCAATCTTTCCAATCGACTCGGCCAAAGCGGCGACGAGTGTCCGTGGAACCGGGAACTGGGCAACGTTGTCCTGACGGGACGCAATTGGACCGTCTCCCACGTCGTATCGATGAATGCCATCTGCAAATCCGGGATGGAAGTGAGGGGAGAGAGCTTCGAGATCACCGGTAGCACCTTCACGGACAACGGCCGTGACATGTGGGAGGCGGACGCCCGATGGGCAGATGGTTTGACCGTGTGGAACTGTGATCGAGGCCACATCCACGACAGCACGTTCAGCGACAACACCGACATTGACCTCATCATCGGAGGCGGATTCGGGTGCGTTGTTGAGGACAATTTCATCGCCAATCTGTCGACGCACGCGTTCGCCGGCATGAATGTCGGAACCTTCGGTCCCGATGCGAATCACTTCGGGAGCATTTATCGAAACAACAGAATCTTTTCGACGCCAAACCAGATGGCGTTCGGCCTCATGGTCGGTGATGAGCCGTGGTGGAATCCCTGGAGCCCGTATATGTCGACGACGAATGCCGGCGAGATTTACGGGAACACCATCAACGGCGCGGTTGTGAATCTCGCAATCGACGGCATCGCCGACGGCAGCATCCACGACAACTATCCCGACGCGCCTGGCGGCTGGGCGGGATTCTCCTGCAACAGCCTGTCGGCAAATTTCACCGCTCACAACTACGGCACCGCCAGCATCTCGGGGGACTGGCAGCCGATATGGTTCTTCAGTACGGCAAATCGACAGAAGCCACCGTTTGACGGATGCGGTTTCTGGGATGTGAATCTGCCGCGGGCTGACAATCCGGGCGCATTGGTCCATCAACGCTCGATTTCACCAGGGGAATCGCTGTGGTCGGACAACGGACTGTATCGGTTGACGTATCAGGCAGAGACCGGTGCGTTGGTCGTCTATGACGCGAACGGCGCCCTCGTCTACGATTTCCGGACTCCAGAGCACGAGCCTGGAATGGCAATCATGCAGTGGGATGGCAATTTCGTTGTGTACGACGCGAATTTCCAGGCGCGCTTCGATACCCGCACCAATGGCTACACCGGTGCGTACCTCGTGATGCAAGGCGATGGGAACGTCGTCATTTACGATCTCTTAGGCGTAGCTCGATGGTCGTCCTGGTTCGGGATGTTGTAACGACAACGGTCGGTGGTCGATCGCAGCCGCTGACGTGCAACGCTGCTATATGATCTTTCTACGCTTCCCGGTTCCACAGTCGAAGTGGCCCCTCCATGTTCCCAGGATTCCACCCTCTCGTCGCACGCTGGTTCGAACAAACGCTGGGCACCCCGACACCCGCGCAATTGCGCGGGTGGGCCGCGATACGCGAAGGTCGCCATACGCTCATTGCCGCGCCGACGGGATCCGGCAAGACACTCGCGGCGTTCCTGAATGCGATCGACGATCTCGTCCGCGAAGGCATCGACACCGCCTCGCGCTCGCCCGCCGCAGGTCTTCCGGATGAAGTTCGCGTCGTCTACGTATCACCGCTCAAAGCTCTAAGCGCCGACATCCACAAAAATCTTGCGGAGCCCCGGCGCGGGATTCGCGAGCTGGCGGAGGCCAGCGGCATCGACGCGCCCCGAGTGACCGCGGCCGTGCGGACCGGCGACACGACGTCATCGGAACGGGCAGCGATGTTGCGCAGGCCGCCGCACATTCTGGTCACAACACCTGAGTCGCTCTTCCTGTTGCTGACTTCGGCACGCAGCCGCGAGATGCTGCGAAGCGTCCGCACCGTGATCGTCGACGAGATTCATGCGGTGATCGGCGGCCGTCGCGGCGCGCATCTCGCGCTGTCGCTCGAACGTTTGGAGCGGCTGGTCTCGGAATGTCCGCCTGAAGGCGCTGAGGGGCCGGCTAGAGCCGGCCCCTACGTACCTCAGGGCTACGTACCTCAGGGCGCACTACCGCAGGTCGTAGGGGCCGGCTTCAGCCGGCCCCCCATCCAGCGAATCGGCCTTTCCGCAACACAGAAGCCGATCGAGGAGGTCGCGCGGTTTCTGGTCGGCAATCGGTGCGACGACTGCGTGATTATCGACGAAGGGCATCGGCGCGAAATGGATCTCGCGATCGAGATTCCCCGGTCGCCGCTCGACGCCGTGATGTCGCATGAAGTCTGGGAGGAGTACTACGAGCGCCTCACGCAGCTGATTTCCGAACATCGAACGACGCTGATCTTCGTCAATACGCGAAAAATGGCGGAGCGCACGGCGCGGCATTTGAGCGAGCGCCTCGGCGAGGACGCGGTGACCGCACATCACGGCAGCCTCTCGAAAGAGATCAGGCTGGATGCGGAGCGCCGACTGAAGAACGGATCCCTGAAGGCACTCGTCGCAACCGCATCGCTCGAGCTCGGCATCGACATCGGCCACGTGGATCTGGTTTGTCAGGTCGGCTCGCCGCATCGCATCGCCACGCTGCTGCAGCGCGTCGGACGTTCCGGACACACAATCGCCGGTACGCCAAAGGGACGGCTGCTCCCGGCTTCCCGCGACGACCTGATCGAATGCGCGGCGCTTCTCCGTTCCGTCCGCCGCGGCGAACTCGATCGAATCATCTCGCTCGATGCGCCGCTCGACGTGCTCGCGCAGCAGATTGCGGCCGAAGCTTCGTCGCGCGAAATGCAGGAGGACGAACTGTTCGAGTTCGCCCGCCGCGCGTGGCCGTACCGGTCGCTCGGGCGCGGCGACTTCGACGCGGTCGTCACGATGCTGGCGGAAGGCTTTTCGACCCGCCGGGGCCGGCGGGCCGCGCTCGTGCATCGCGATGAAGTGCATTCGGTCGTGAAAGGCCGGCGGGGAACGCGAATGCTCGCGCTGACCTCAGGCGGCGCGATCCCTGAAATTGCCGACTACCGCGTCGTCGTCGAGCCTGAAGACACATTCATCGGCACGCTGAACGAAGACTTCGCCATCGAAAGCAACGCTGGCGATATTTTCCAGCTTGGCAACGCGTCGTGGCAGGTGATGAAGGTCGCGGGCGGCACCGTCCGCGTTCGCGATGCCCACGGCGCGCCGCCCACGATTCCATTCTGGCTGGGAGAGGCGCCGGCGCGCAGCGATGAGCTGTCTCGCGCCGTGTCGGATCTTCGCCGGGAATTTGATGCAGCGGCAGCTCGTGTCGGTTCACGCGGACCCGAAGGGTCCGCGCCGCTCGTCGAGTGGTTGATCGGCGAGACGGGACTGTGCCAGGGCGGCGCCGAACAGGCGGCAAGCTACCTCGTTGCCGGGCGCACCGCGCTGGGTGTCATCCCGACACAAGAGACGCTCGTGCTCGAGCGCTTCTTCGACGAATCCGGCGGCATGCAGCTAGTCCTGCATGCCCCGTTTGGCAGCCGCATCAACAAAGCCTGGACGCTCGCGCTGCGAAAGCGCTTCTGCCGGCAGTTCAATTTCGAGCTGCAGGCCGCAGCCACTGAAGATGCGCTGCTGCTGTCGCTCGGCCCGCAGCATTCATTTCCGCTGTCGGATGTGTTCCGGTATCTGCATCCTGCCACGACGCGCGACATCCTCGTGCAGGCGATGCTCGACGCGCCGCTCTTCAAGACACGCTGGCGGTGGAATACGACCATCTCGCTGGCCGTGCCTCGAAGCCGGGGCGGCAGTAAGGTGCCGCCGCAACTCCAGCGGATGCATGCCGACGATTTGATGGCGGCGATCTTTCCGGATGCCGCGGCGTGCCTCGAAAACATCCCGGGCGACCGAGAGATTCCCGATCATCCGCTCGTCAATCAGACGGTGCGTGACTGTCTCGAAGAGGCCATGGATTTCGAGGGTCTCACGCGAGTACTCACGCGCATCCACAGCGGCGAGCTTCATCTCGTCGCGCGCGATACGCCGGAGCCCTCGGCGTTTGCCCACGAAATTATCAACGCAAAGCCGTACGCGTTTCTCGACGACGCGCCGTTGGAAGAACGGAGGACGCACGCCGTCCAGACGCGCATGGCGCCCGATCAGGCCGGAAGCGAGATGGGGGTCCTCGACGCGAATGCCATCGCGCGCGTGCGCGACGAGGTCCGCCCGGATCCGCGCGATGCCGACGAACTGCACGATGCCTTGCTTACGGCGGGATTCCTGACCTCGCTCGAAATCCCGACTCCTGCAACCGAATTGACGAACACGTCACGGGCGACTTGGGCGGTCCTGCGGCCTTCGAATCCCGAATCCCCCGCGACGGCGCTCGGGACAAGACGCATCGCCAATCCCGTCACGATCTTGATTGCCGCGGAGAGACTGCCTGAATTACTAACGGTCCACCCGGACGTGATGCTGAATCCGCCCATCTCGGCGCCATCGGCTCGCGCGGCGCGTACGTGGACGCGCGAGAGTGCCATCGTCGAGCTCCTGCGCGGACGGCTGTCGATTGTTGGACCGACAACAGCGTCGGACCTGGGCGCGGCACTCGCAATCACCGAGACCGACGCAACGGCGGCACTGCTCACACTCGAATCCGAAGGCGCAGTGCTTCGCGGACATTTTTCGCCGAAAGCGACAGAACCTTCCGAATCCCGGACTGTAGAGTGGTGCGACCGTCGTCTGCTCGCGCGCATTCATCGGTACACACTGAATCGGCTGCGTGCGGAAATTGCGCCGGTGAGCGCCGCCGATTTCATGCGGTTCCTGTTTGCGTGGCAGCACGTGGAACCTTCGTCGCGCCTGATTGGCATCGATGGCCTTCGCGAGGTAATCGCGCAGCTTGATGGCATCGAAGCACCGGCGCGTGCGTGGGAGCGCGACGTCCTCTCAGCCCGCGTTGATCAGTACGACGCGTCGATGCTCGACCTTCTGTGTCTCACAGGGTCGGTGGCATGGGCTCGGCTGTCTTCGGGTCCCACGCACGTGGTCGGCGCGACCCCTATCGCGTTGTTCCTGCGTGAACATACGAACGCTTGGTTGTCCCTATCACCTGTGGGACAAGCCTTTATGGCTTGTCCTGTTGGACAAACGTCGCATGGTGCGTCTCTCGAGTTGCACGATGCGCAAGCCATAAAGGCTCGCGCCACGGGTATCCTTCTTCTACACCTTGAGACGCACGGCGCTTCATTCGCCAATGAGATGGCGTCCGCCTGCAACCTGACGGACGAGGAACTCCGCGGCGCGATTGCCGAGCTCGTGGCCTGCGGCGCAATCAGCTCGGACGGCTTCGAGGGCCTTCGTGCGATTGTCGGGACGATGCCGAATCGCGCGACCGCGCGACTCAACCGCGCAAGCGCATCAGGCCGCTGGTTTCTTGTCCGCAAGCCAACCGAACGATCCGAACGACCCGAACGATCCGAACGAGAGATCGCTGTCGAAACGTTCGCATGGACCCTGCTGCGACGTTACGGCGTGATATTCCGGCGATTGCTGACGAGAGAGGCGCTGGACGTCCCGTGGCGCGAGCTGGCGCGCGTGTACCGCCGGCTTGAAGCGCGCGGAGAGATTCGCGGAGGACGGTTCGTCACTGGCATGTCAGGCGAACAGTTCGCGCTGCCCGACGCGGTGGAGCGGCTGCGCGAAATCCGCCGCTCGGCGCACGACGATCGTCTGATCCCGCTCAGTGCCGCCGACCCGCTGAACCTCACGGGCATCATCGCGGGTGAAGAACGGATCCGCGCCTCCGCCGCGAACCGCATTGTCTACCGGAACGGCGTGCCCGTGGCCGCGATGGAAGGCGATCTGCTGCGGACGTTTGGAAATCTCGAGCCGGAACTGGCAGCCGACGCGGCGGCAGCGGCCGCCGGCCGCCGCGTGCCCGTCATCAGCGGATTTGTTGGCCGGTAGTAATTCAGATCCCAAATACCTGTGGGATTTGCTCAATGACGCTTGAAATATTGCACCGCGCGCTCGTGCTTCTCGGCGGCCGCTCGACTGCTGAACGTTCCGAGATTACGGCGCCGCCCGGTCTTTGCATCCTTCGTGCGCGAATAGAGCCGGTACTCGCCTGACTTCAGCTTTCTGATCATCCCGATCCCTCCTTACAACGCGGGTGCGGACGGGGTCCGGGACGCGCCGTTGTCGAGCCGACCGATCAGCCGTTCGCACAGCTCTTCACGTTGCACGAGCTCGTGACGGAATTGACGATCCTCCGTCCGGGCCATTTCCCGCTTCAGGTCGAGGATGCAATCCCGCAGCAGGCCCTTCAACGTGGCCGCCTCTTCCGTTGTGAGATCCATCTGCATAGTGGCCTCTCATCCAATTATCGCGCCGTCGTAACGGCCGTTTTTCACCTCAGGACTTTGTACGCATGTGCCCAATCATTGTGGAGGAATCCCGGGATACACCACAGGATGCATAGCGGCTCGATCGCGCGCGCCGCTTCGACGGTTCCCAGATCCGACGTCTCCCAACCAAACTGGTCGAGGAGCTGCGTGATGATGCGTTTGGCGTCCTGATCGTTCCCGCAGATGAACATGGTCGGCGGTCCTCCGGTCAGGACCGGATTCACCATGAGCGCATTTCCCACCGAATTGAATGCCTTTACGAAGCGTGCGGAGGCATATTCGCGCTGCAGCCGCTCCATCAGAGAGTCATCGAGCGACGTGAAAAATCGAAGCACGCCGCGATCGGGCGGAGCGTCGGCGATTGGATTGGTCGTGTCGATGATGACCTTGCCATCAAGGTTCGGCGCACCCGCCAGGCGCAATGCCTCCGAGGCTGCCGTTCCTTTCACAGCCAGGACGAGAACCTCGCCGGCGGACGCCGCGTCAGCGCTCGTGCCAACGCGAGCGTCCGGATATTGTTTCCGCCAGTCGGTCAGCTTGCTCGGATCGCGTGTGCCGAGCGTCACGTCGTGTCCATGCTTCAGAAAGCCGCCGGCGAGCGTCCGTGCGACTGCACCGGTTCCGAGAATGCCGATTCGCATGCAACGATTATGAACGTGTCGCCGCCATTGCTCGGCGGCCCGCACCGCCGTGCACGCCTTCTGCAAATTCCTCGATCATCTTCCGGTTGAACGCCGGTATGTCGTCCGGCTTCCGCGATGAGACGATGCCCCGATCGACGACGACCTCCCGGTCAACCCAATTTGCTCCCGCATTTTTCAGATCCACCTTCACCGACGGCCACGACGTCATCGTCACGCCGCGGACCACGTCAGCCTCGACGAGGGTCCACGGGCCATGGCAAATGACCGCAATCGGTTTCCCGTCATCGAAGAATCGCTTTACGAACTGAACCGCTCGCGGATCCATACGCAGCCGATCCGGATTCATGACACCGCCCGGAAGCAGCAGCGCGTCGTAATCATCGGCACGCGCCTGTTCGAGCGTGCGATCGACCTTTACCTCCTCGCCCCACTCCTTGTTTTTCCATCCGCGAATCTTCCCGGACTCGGGCGAGACGACGTCGACGGCGGCGCCGACATCAATGAGCGCTTTGCGCGGCTGCAGCAGCTCGTCCTGCTCGAAGCCGTGCGTCGCGAGCGCAGCAACACGCTTCCCCTTTAACTGATCAGCCATGAGACCTCCTGGATGGCGGACCAGCAATCAAGGCGCATGCCGCGAGCCAACAACCTCGGCATCTGGTGCGTGACGGCCTGGGAGACCCAAAAGGGGGTAACATCCGCGGCATGCCCGAGATCGAGGAGTACGAGTTTCAATCGCCAGATGGCGATCGATCATTTTCGGGAGGAAGCGGCGATCCCGGCGGTTCGCGCAACGCGCTGTTCGCTGCGGTCATCGTCGTCGCGCTAATCGCGCTGGGCGTGATCGGGTATCTGACCTTTGGTCGCCGCACGGCGCCGACGACACCACCACGACAGGCTGCGGCCACCGCACCGACTCTGCCGAAAGCGGTCGAGGATGTGGAGCGGATCGATCTGCCGCCGCTCGACGACAGCGACGCGCTCGTACGGCAGCGCATCGGGCTGTTGTCCTCGAACCGGCTTGTTTCAGCATGGCTCGCCACCAAGGGTCTAGTCCGTAACTTCACGCTCGTCGTCGACAACATCTCGCACGGCATGAACCCGTCGCGGCAACTCCGTGTCCTCAAGCCCGCTGGGCAATTCCGCGTCATGACGCGTGGAGCCAACGTCGTCATTGATCCGCGCAACTACGATCGCTTTACACCGATTGCTCAGGCGGCGGCGTCGGTCGATGCTGCAGGCGCCGGACGGCTGTATCGATCGTTCAAGCCGCTGCTGCAGATGGCGTATGACGAGCTCGGCAATCAGGAATCGATCGACCGCGCGGTCGAGCGCGCCCTCGGTGGGCTGCTGGAGGTTCCCGCAGTCGACGGCGACATCCGTGTCGAACAGAGTGGCGAAGGCATCGGCTATGAGTACGCCGATCCACGCCTCGACGCGCTGAACGGCGCGCAGAAGCAGTTGCTGCGCATGGGCCCCGGGAACATTCGCATCATCCAGCAACAGCTCCGCGGCTTTGCGTCCGGCGCCGCCATTCCGCTGTCTTGAACAAGACGCGCCTCGAGGCTTTCAGCGACGGCGTCATTGCCATCCTGATCACGATCATGGTGTTGGAGCTGCGTGTCCCTGAGGGGGCCGACTGGGAGGCGCTGCAGCCGATCGTGCCCGTCTTCATTACCTACATCCTCAGCTTCGTCGTGGTCGGCATTTACTGGAACAATCATCACCATCTGATTCATGCCGCCGATCGCATGACAGGCGGCATTCTCTGGGCGAACCTGCATCTGCTCTTCTGGCTGTCGCTGATTCCGTTTGCGACCGGATGGATGGGACGCAATAACTTCGCGGCGCTGCCGACGGCCGTGTACGGCGGCGTGCTGCTCATGTCGGCGATCGCCTACACGATTCTCGAGAGAACGATCATCGCCGCACAGGGTCCGCGTTCGCGCTTGAAGGAGGCCATCGGCAGCGATGTGAAAGGGTGGGCGTCGCTGGCAATGTACGCGGCGGCGATCCCGCTCGCGTTCACGAATCGATGGATCGCCTACGCGCTCTATGTCGCCGTCGTTCTGCTCTGGTTCGTGCCGGATCGGCGGATCGAGCGACGGCTGTCGTAGATCGTTCGAGTCGTTCGGATCGTTCGGGTCGTTCAGGCGCGCCCGCGGACTTTCGCGACCCACCAGCGCAAGCCGACGAACAGAAATCGCCAGTCGTGGAAGAACTCCGGCCGCTTCCATTCGAACGCGTGACCGATGAACTGCAGTCCCCATCCGATCAGAAACACCGTCCCGGAAAGCAGCAGCCGCCCCGACGTGATCCACGCGATCGCGAACCACCCGATCGAAATGACGATGAGTGGAATGCCGAGTGTGTGGCAGAAACGGTTGACCGGATGCTGATGGCTCGTGGCGTACTGCGCGATCCATTCTTCGGATGAGCGGCCGCGCATCAGGTGTGTCACGACCAGGCTCCCACCGCGCGGCGGACGGCAACAATCTGGCCGAGGTGATACCCATTGTGATCGGCGAGCAGGAGAATGCCGCGGAGGTACGTCTGGTGGCCCTTGCCGGTCGGCACCAGCGCGTAGAGATCTTTCGTCTCGCGCGCGAGCTTCTTGAACTGCTCGCGCTCACGTTTGAACGAGGCCACCGACTCGTCCCACGCGTGACTGTTGGGCGGCGCGGGTTCTTTCGGCCAGTAGTCGTCCGGCCATTTCATCGTGTGCACGTATTTCGGGTTCACGCAGAAGTCGAGAATATCTTCCTGCGCGATGCGCATGTGCTCGAGCAGTTGCCACACGCTGTGCTCGAATCCAGGCGCGCGGGCGCCGCGCTTGTCAGGCGCCAGGTCCGCGATTGCCTTGTCGAAGCCGACGTGAGCTTCTTCCCAGTCGAGAATGCGAACGAGGTGCTCGCGCAGCGCTTCATCGCTCATAGCAGTCCCCAGTCGTTCGAATGTTCCGAGTGCTTATACCCCAAATTGCCGTAAGTGGTGATCCATGTGCAGCCAACCCCATCGCTGCCACTGCTCGGTCGTCATCCGCCCGAACATCGGGTGTGGTTGCAGCTCGCGTCCCTGTTTCACCGCGAACTGCTCCATCAGCGCTTCCAAGTCGTGGCGGTCGCGCGCGAACTCGACAGGCTTGGTGCCACCGATTTCCTGATCGACCTCCGGCATTGTTTTGACGCCAGTCGGCCATTTCATCGGGGCGTTCAGAGCGATCCACTTGATCACCGTCCGCGAGAACGGGTTCGCGATTGACGACGCGGATTTGTCGCCCATGATTGCGCGGAACGAATCACTCAGGTGGCAGACGGCCTGATGCGGTGTCATTCGTCCCCACTGGCGCGGGCTGTCGGGCGCAAGCCGCCGCAGACGGGCAGCGAGCGCGACGCGCTGGGCGGAATCAGCGAGATCGCGTTTCATACATGAACTCCATCACTGGTTCACGCGACTTTGCCTCCTCCTAGCCAGGCCGGTTCACGAGCATAGCGGAAACGCCGTCGAAGAATTCACGCAGAAAGGCGTCAACGTCCGCCGGCAGCTTGACCTCGTCGAGCGCATTCGTCATCAACTGCAGCCAGCGCTCGCGGGCGGAGGTGTTCACCGCAAAGGGCATATGACGCATCCGCAGACGTGGGTGGCCGCGCTGCTCGATGTATCGCTGCGGTCCGCCGAACCGGCCGATGAGGAAGTCGCGCAACCGCT
>Ga0068860_100001567_pt1 | contig 24631 bp, 25 predicted proteins | sample KBSSwiS32_FD_66597 | JGI IMG/M metagenome (GOLD analysis project Ga0068860, IMG submission 66597) | Switchgrass rhizosphere microbial communities from Kellogg Biological Station, Michigan, USA - KBS Switchgrass S3-2 | ecosystem: Host-associated > Plants > Roots > Rhizosphere > Soil ...
CCAGACCCACGCGTCAAGAGTCAACTTCCTGGCGCGCTCACGAACTCACCGTCCCGGCCACAAGCGGAAGGTCCCCCAATGCGGCAGATGACCGCTTCAGACTGATCCCAGACGCTCGGGCACGTTCAAATCAGCGACGGCTGGTGCTGCGAGCAGTCGTTGCTTCAACGCGCCTGCGTCCGCTTCAATCTCGCATCCGGCCATTCGCCCGTAACCGCAAGGGCCCAGCCGTAAAAAGAGAGACCAGTCAACGGCTGCTCTTGCAGCCTGTGAACTGGCACTCCCGGCAGCGAAGCAATCGCTGAAACGATGCAACAACGAGATCGTCAGCGATTGAACGTTCACGCTTTACTCGATCAGTTCATCGGCGCGCAGCAGCAGCGACTGCGGGACCTTGATGCCGAGCGCCTTGGCGGTCTTCAGATTGATCGCGAGTGCGAATTGGGTTGGCTGCTGAATAGGAAGGTCGCCGGGCTTGGCACCCTTGAGAACTTTGTCGACATAGTCGGCGACCATCGCGTAGTGGGTCGCCAAGACGGGCCCGTACGAAATCAGGCCGCCCTGTCGGACCGCTTCTCGTCCGACGTCAAAACTCGCGGGCAAGCGGGCGGTCGCGGCAAAGTCAAGTACCTTCTTGATGTTCAGGCCGATTAGCGGCTCCACCATGATGAAGAGTGCGTCCGGGCGCGCGGCGCGAAGAACGCCAAATGCCTTGTCGAAATCCTCGGTGCGCTGGACCTCGGCGACCACGACACTGATTTTGAACTGCCGCCCTGATTCTTTGAGTTGAGCAAGCAGTGGCTGGGTACCCGTGTTTGCCGGGTTGGCGAGAACACCCAACCTGCTAATTCGTGGAACCAACTGTCGAAGCAGCTCGACCTGCTTGGCGCCAAGGTCCGGGATCATTGACGTCGTGCCCGTCACGTTACCACCCGGTCGAGCAAGGCTCGCCACAAGCCCGGCTCCCACCGGCTCACCGACGTGCGCCATGATGATCGGTATCGTGTTCGTGGCCTGTCGTGCGGCCGCAGTCGCCGCGGCGGCGATCGTGACGATCGCGTCCGGCTTGCTTGCGACGATGTCGATTGCAAGCTGGGTCAGCCGCCGCGGATCACCATCGGCGTAGCTTTCCTCTAGCACGATGGTCTTTCCTTCGACGTACCCGAGCTCCTCCAGACGATCGCGAATGAGCAAGTCGGCGGACTTGGGGCCAGAGGTCACGAGCGAGGAGCGTCGCGATCCGAACACCAGCACGGCAACGCGGGGCGGTGTTTGCCTCGAGATGGCGGATTGCGACTTGCCGATCGACGGAGCAGCGCCTGTTGTCGCCTCCCGTTGCGGACCATCGATTGGCTTCCCGCCGGGCCCGCACCCACTCGCGACGATCGTGGCGACGAGGAAGGCGCGCCGGTCCACCACTGCCATGGGTTTCTCCTGCACGAACGCATTGGAGCACCGCGAGACAAAGACAACCAGAGACTCAGCTGTCCAATATTGAACAGGTGTCCATTCAATAGGCTGGGTAATTCTGTCCTCACCTCCTCGTCTTGGGCTATTGGCTGGCAAAGCATCGGCGCTTCTTCATTGGCGCTTTGGCGTGCGGTCCGCGCCACAAAGACTGCGAGGAGCGCGAGCCGCGACGACAGGTTCTGGCCGGGAGCGTGAGTTTTCTGTTTTCGCCGACAGCTGACCTTGGCGGGCCAGACCCACGCGTCAAGAGTCAACTTCCTGGCGCGCTCACGAACTCACCGTCCCGGCCACAAGCGGAAGGTCCCCCAATGCGGCGGATGACCGCTTCAGACTGAACAGCGTCTCTCGCGGCCGACCTCCTGAACGGCAGCGGCCACCGTCACCGATCATGCGAAGGATTGCAGAGATGATGACCGCTGCACCCTCTTGACCGGTCACTCGAGCGCGGCGGGCAGGATGTCAGGTCGTAAATAACCCCTTCCGCCCGAGATGACCGGCTCAAGCCGACCCATAGCAGCCGATCGATCCGCGCGATAGCGGACAGTCAGTTCGGTGTGTGCGCGCGCTGAGCCCTTGACAGGTGAATCGGTAGTCCAGATATCCCGAGGTCGGCCCACAACACGGTACCTGTCGTCGATTCCGTGATGTACAGGGTCTTGCGATCCAGACCGCCGAAAGCAAGATTGGTCGTTGACGTGCCGGCGCAACTGCGCAGCACGACCGCGGGCTCGGCTCGGTGATTCAGCACCCACACGACGCCCAGCCCGGGATTGGCGACGATGACTCGGCCCTCGATGTCCACGGCCAGACCATCGGGCCCGCTGGGACCATAGGACGTGAAGAACGCGCTCACCTTGGACACGCTGCCGTCGTCAAGCAAGGGCACGCGCCAAATCTGATTGCCGCGAGTCACACCGAGGTAGAGCACGCGCTCATCGGGAGAGAGCGCCACGCCGTTCGGACTCGGCACGTTCGACAGCAGCAGGTCCAGACGCCCATCAGGGCGCAAGCGGTAGAGGCGCCCGGTGGGGTCATGCAAGCCAGTCTGCCCCTGGTCGGTGAAGTACAGATTGCCCTCGCTGTCGAACACGAGATCGTTCACGCCCTTAAATCGCTCGCTGTTACGCCGATCCAGATACGGCCGCACGGCCGCGGTTTTCACATCGCACACCATCAACCCATTGCGGTAGTCCGCGACGATCAGCTCGCGATCGTTCAAGAACTTCAGGCCATTGGGCTCACCGTCCCACTCGGCCACCTGCTCCCAGTTCCCGCTCGAGTCAATGCGAAAGATGCGGCCGAACGGGATATCGGTCACGTACAGGAGGCCCACCGCATCGAAGACCGGTCCCTCGAGGAACGAGTCGGTGGGCTGACCCCCGCGATTCGCGTCGGCCCAGGGCGAACGCATGTCCTTGCGCCGAAACCGATCGGGCAGTCGCGTGAACACCTCGGACTCGCGGATTTGCGGCGCCTGCAGCAGAAACATCGTCAGCCTCCAACGGCGATCGGATGATTCGTCACTGACGTTCGAATGCCGTGTTGGCCGCCACCTTACCCCAGTACTCAGTGCGCTCGGACAGATCCTTCGCGAAGGCGGCCGCATCCCAGTAGCCCGGCTCCGAAGCAATATTCTCCGCGAACGCCCTCATGTCGGGCGATGCCATCGCGACGGCGATCTCTTTTTGCAGCCGATCGATGACCGCTTGCGGCGTGCCCTTGGGCGCCCACAGGCCGGTGAAGTTAATCAACCCGAAGTTCTTGACGCCGACCTCGGCGAACGTCGGCACATCGGGCAGCGCAGACAGCCGCTTGCTGCCACTCACCGCGAGCAGCCGCGCCTTGCCGCCCTTGATGTTGCCCATCACGCCGGGCGTCGAGGCCACCTGAAAGTCGATGGTCCCGGCCAGCATCGCCAGCGTCGCTTCTCCGGCGCCCTTGTACGGCACGTGCATGAAGTGAACGCCGGCCGCGATGCCCAGCCCTTCGCTCACGAAGTGCGGCGTCGTGCCCGCACCGCCGGTGCCGTAGGTCACCTTGTTGGCTTCCGCTTTGGCGGCGCCGATCAGGTCACCCAGGGTCTTGTACTTCGAATCGGCCTTGACCACCACGCCCATCGGCGCGAAGACGAATGCGCTCACCGGCAAGAGGTCCTTCTGGTAGTCGAAGGGCAGCTTCTTGAAGATGTGCGGCAGCAGCGCGTATGTGGTGTCGTTGGCCGCCAGCGTGTAGCCGTCGGCGGGTGCCTGCACCACCGACGCCAGGCCGATCGTGCCGGTCGCGCCGGCCTTGTTTTCGACGATGAAGGCCTGCCCGGTCTGCTCCTGCAGCTTGGCAGCCATCTTGCGGGTCACGACATCGACCGCGCCGCCCGGCGCATACGGCACGACGATCTTGACGGGCTTGGCAGGCCAGGTCTGTGCCTGCGCGACGGAGGTGAAATTTAGTACAACGATCGACAGCGCGATGCGAACAACGGAGTTCATCGCTGAGGCCCCCCATGCAGCACGGCGAGAGCATTCTTCGCGGCCGCGACACCCATCTTGACGTAGGCATCGGCCGTAACGCCGCCAATGTGCGGGCTGAGCGTGACCCGAGCTTCGCCGTGGAAGGGATGCCCTACCGTCATAGGTTCGGCGGCAAAGCTGTCGAGGCCTGCGCTGGCCACGTGCCCCTCGCGAATGGCCGCGAGCAACGCCGGCTCGTCGATCAGGCCGCCACGGGCCGTGTTGACGACGATGACGCCACGCTTGCACGCGGCGAGGGTCTTCGCGTTGAGCAGCTTGGCGTTGTCGCTGGTGAGCGGGCAATGCAGCGAGATCGCGTCGGACTCGCGCCAGATCGTGTCGAGGTCGGCGCGTTCGATGTAGCCTGGCACGTCTTTGGCATACGGGTCGTAGCCCAGCACACGCATGCCCATCGCATCGGCCACGCGCGCAAAGCGCAGACCGATCGCACCGAGCCCGATCACACCAACCGTGCGACCCTCAAGCTCGACGCTCTTGTGCGTGGCCTTGTCCCAATGACCCTCGTGCATGCGGGCATTCAGCGGCACGACCGACTTGGCGCACGCCAGCAGCAGCGCGAGCGCGTGCTCGGCCACCGCCGCGGCATTGGCGCCCACGGCAGCAACCACTTCGACGCCACGCGCCGCGGCGGCCTGCTTGTCGATCGTGTCCGTGCCGCTGCCGTGCTTGGAGATCACTTTCAGGCTCGGTGCAGCGTCCATCGCCGCGGCGCCGACCTTGCCGTAGCGCACGATGATCGCGACCGGATCGTGCTGCTGGCACAGCCCGACGATGTCGGCATCAGTGGGCGCCTTGCCGGCATAGACGATCTGATAGTCGTTCAGCAGCGCGAGCGCTGCCGCGGCGAGGTCGGCTCCCGTGATCAGAAAGACCGGCTTCTTCGCGCTCACAGCGTCTCGCCTTCCTGGATCACGCCGGCGGCGCGCAGCGCGCCGTCGAGCCAGCCCGGGCGCAACGCCTTGCGACTCTTGATGTCGGCGATGCGCTTGGTCTCCGCGGCGACCTTCTCTGCGGCCAGCGGCAGCATCGCAGCGGCCTTCTCGCGCTCGATCACCGTGACACCATCGGCATCACCGACGACCAGGTCACCGGGCCGGACCGTGACACCGCCGATCGAGATCGGATGATTCAGGCGACCTGCTACCGACTTGGTCGGACCGTTGGGGTTGAGGCCCGCCGCGTACATCGGCAGGCCCAGCGCGCGGATCGCCTCGCTATCGCGTACCGCGCCATCGATGACGACACCGGCCACACCGATCGCGGCGCATTGCTGGCACATGATCTCGCCCATCAGTGCGCTGGTCAGGTCGCCCTTGCCGTCGACCACGATCACGTCGCCCGGCCTGGCGATCGCCATCGCGGCATGGATCATCAGGTTGTCTCCGGGGCGGATCTCCACCGTGAGCGCCGGGCCCGCGAACTTCATCGTCGGCGACAGTGGCGCGATGCGGCCGTGCAGCGCGCCGCGCCGGCCCGCCACGTCGGCGAGGATCGACGACGCGAACTGCGCCGCCTGGTCGACCACGCTCGCGTCGATGCGCTCGAAGTCCTTGATCACATCGGGCAATGCGGCGGCTTGACTCATATCAATCTCCTTGTGCGATCGGATGGGGCCGCAGCAACGGCCGCGGCGATGTTGGATGGAGGGTCGGTCAGTCGACCTTCGCGCCCGATTCCTTGACGACTCTGCCCCAGCGCGGAATGTCGTCCTTGATCAGGGCGGCAAACTGCTCGGGCGTGCCACCGGCCGGGTCGGCGCCCTCGTCGCTCAGCCGCTTGTTGAGTTCGGGGACCTTAAGGGCCTTGTTGAACTCGGCATTGAGCTTGGCGATCACGTCCTTCGGCGTGCCTGCGGGGGCAAGAAGGCCGAACCACGTCGCCGCATCGAAGCCCTTGTAGCCCGACTCGTTGATGGTCGGCACGTTGGGCAAGTCGTCGACGCGCTTGGCCGACGTGACTGCCAGTGCACGCACTTTGCCTTGCTTGATGTGGCCGAGCAGCGTCGGCACCGACGACATGTAGAGGTCGACGTTGCCGCTGATCACATCGGTCAGCGCCTGTGATGCGCCCTTGTAGGGCACGTGCTGCGTGCTGATGCCGGCCGCCTTCTGGAACATCTCGCTCGTCAGGTGCGCGACCGTGCCGTTGCCGGGTGATGCGAAGTTGACCTGGCCCGGCTTGGCCTTGGCCGCGTTCACCGCGTCAGCCAGCGTCTTGTAAGACTTGCTCGAGCCGGTGACCATTACCAACGGCGCGTTGGCCAGCAGCACGATGGGCACGAGATCCTTCTGCGAGTCGTACGGCATCTTGGCGTACAGCGTCGGATTGATCGCCAGGTTGCTCGTCTGGCCCAGCACGAGGGTGTAGCCGTCGGCTGGTGCCTTCGCGACGGCGTCCACACCGAGATTACCGCCGGCACCCGGTTTGTTGTCGATCACGAAGGTCCAGCCCGTGGCCGCGGCGACGCGCTGGCTCGTTTCGCGGGCGATGATGTCCGTGCCGCCGCCGGGTGGGAACGGCACGACGATGCGGATCGGCTTGGCGGGCCAGGCTTGTGCGAAAGCACTCGCACTCAGTGCGGTGGCAGCGAGCGCGAGCGCCAGACGGCGAGAGGCTTGCATCGATGTCTCCTATGGCGGGGACGCCTCGTATCTCGGGCGTCTCGATGGCTTCAGTATTGGCCTCTCCTGCTCTACAGTCCAATCGATAGTTTCTTCAAATTCATCCATTGGACTTTTGACATGGACCTCCGAGACCTGCGCTACTTCGAGACCATCGCCGACCTGCAGCACGTGGGGCGCGCCTCAGTCAAGCTGCACCGCACCCAGCCTGCACTCACCAGCAGCATCCGCCGTCTGGAGGAAGCCTGCGGCACGGCGTTGTTCGAACGAGCGGGCCGCGGCATCCGTCTCACAGAGGCGGGAAAGGTGCTGTTGAAGTGGGCGAAACGAATGCGATTCGACATCGACGACGCCAGGAGAGAGCTGTCCGCGATCGGCGCCGGACTGGCCGGGCACGTGCGGATCGGCATCGTGCCCACCGCGGCGGAGTTCGTGCTGCCGTCGGTGGCCCGCCAGCTGCTGCACGAGGCCCCCGATGTGACGCTGCGCACCGTGGTCGCCTTGATCGACACTCTGAAGCCGCAGCTGGACGCCGGCGAGCTCGACCTGATGGTGGGGACCGAGAGCGAAGCCCAGGCCGGCTACATGTCGAAGATGCTGGCCGAAGACATGATCGTGGTGGCCGCGAGTGCGAAGCACGAGATCTTCAGAACGAAGGCGCTCACGCTCAAAGACCTGGTTACCTATCGTTGGGCGTTGCAGCCGCCCGGCGCGCCGACACGCGATTGGCTCGATCACACGTTCGACCGCAAAGGCTTGCCGCGCCCGCGCGTGCAAGTCGAGACAACGATGCTGCTGATGTTGCCGGCGCTGATCGTTGAAACGGGGTTGCTGAGTTTTGTTTCTCGACATCACCTCATGGGCCGCGCAAAAGGATCCGGCCTAAAGGAAGTCCCCGTGATCGGCGCCGCGATGCGCCGTCGACTGGTGGTGACATATCGAGCAAACAGCTATCTGTCTCCGGCAGCTCGGCGCTTGATAGAGCTCTTTTCGAGATCGCAGTCCAGTGCGTGAGCGAATCTGCTGCGACGCATCGCGCTTTCCCGAAAGAGCCGGGACCGCCCGAGCGCTTAGTGGTTGGCCAGGTTGAAGCGGACGAACAACCGCTTGGCAGAGGCGGGCCGGCCGCTATGGGTCGGGAGCGTGAGTAGGCGGACGCAAGCAATGGTCACTCGCTCGAGGTGAGGCGGTGCGTGCTGCAAGATCAACTCGCGAACGTCAGCAGCACCTTCAGAACCGGCCGATCACGTGGCATCTGGCCAGCCAAGTCAATGATCGCGATGTGCCCGACCCCGTGAACTCGACGGCCGCGAGCGACGGACAGCAACCGCTGCATCGCGGTCATGGGCTCTGTTCGGCCGAACCGGGGTAGTAAGGCGCGAGCACCGTTTCGCCTGCCGCCAGTAAGCGGTGACGTATTGCGGTTGTGGTCCACGCTGCTCAGTCTTGATAGCAGGCGACTTGCAGCACCCGCGCGGGATTGCCACTCTCAAGTGCTTCGCGTGGGGTCCGGCCGTCAAGGGAGCCTGCTGGGGTTTCAAAGAACCCGACGATCGCCTAGCCGCTTGTAGATGGTAGACCGCCCTGCGTATCACGGCACTCGTTGATCCGAGTCAACTCGCCGTTCTTGGGGCAAGGAACGCACCGTGCTCTGGGCGCCGGGCGAGCGCGATGCAACGCCGCCGCGCCTGTCACCGGTGCGACTGCGATGCGAGGTGCGACGAGCGGAATCGCCTCCAGTACGGAATGGCTGCCGCCGCTGCCGCGTACACCGCGCACGCCGAGCGGTGCTCGTCACCGCGTCGCGCGCAATGGCACGTCAACCCTGGCCGCTGCAGCCGTAGAACCCACGGCCGCTTCAAGCCGAAATCAGGAGGATCACCATGCAGCGATACAACCGCCGTCCGTCTGTCATCACGATCGCCAGCGCGGCACTGCTCACCCTGAACGTCACTGCTTTTGCGCACGACGATCTCGAGGCGCGGTTGCGGCCATTCAGCGAGGTGCCGTCTGTGTCGTCGGGGGCAAGCGGGCGATTCAAAGCCGATATCGACGAACGGGGGAATGCGATCAGCTACCAGCTGTCGTACAGCGGGCTCGAGGGCGACGTGCGCCAGGCGCACATTCACATTGGGCAGAAGGGCGTGAACGGCGGCGTCATGGTCTTTCTGTGCCAAACCAGCTTCAATCCGGATCCGACCGGGCTCGCGCCGACATGCCTGCAATCGGGCACCGTGCAAGGCACGATCCGGGCCGCCAACGTCACCGGACTCGCGGCCGCACAAGGCATCGAGGCGATGCAGTTCGCCGAGGTGATCGCCGCCATCCGCGGCGGCGTGGCCTACGTCAACGTGCACTCGACGAAGTTCCTCGGCGGCGAGATCCGCGGGCAGTTGCGCGAAGACTGACTGCCAATGAGGTATGGCGATGACGGGCTGAGGGCCATGGTTGCCGGCTCTGGCTCGTCATCCAGCCATCAGCCACGGGGTGAGCCTCGAACCCAAGCTTGCGGCTATTCCGCGAGTTACTTCGCGCGCGCCGCTGCGGTGCGGTTAGGACCGTCGATGCCAAACCCGACTTAGGCGCCGGGGCTGCGCGGGCGGCGCGACCGTCGGCTTCGGGCGATCCGGCGCGTCTGGCGAATGTCTCTGATGGGTCGGTTGCGTGAGTTGGTGGCGATCGAAAGCTGCCGCTCGTCATTGACGGCGTCGATTTCGAGACGTCTGGCAGCTTCCGATAGATAGCGGTCCTTCTCGTCCTCACGCTGAGGGTCGCCGCGCAGCGGTTGCTGCCTTCGGGACGGGCGGGCGTACTCACGCTGACTGCCACTACGCAGTCGCGGTTCGGCGACGGGCACTGGCTCGAACGGTCGCTGTTCGAGGTACTGCCGCCGCAGGATCTCCTGCCAGGCGGCCCGGGTCGAGCCGATGACCGGTTCGATACAGCTCAAACTCACAGTACCGACCCCAGGCGGCCTTTCAACCGATGACCTCATTGGCGCGGATCAGCATGCTCGGCGGCAAGGTAATGTTCAATGTTCGCGCCGCTGCTGCATTGATCACAAGTTCAAACTTGGACGGTTGCTCGATCGGCAATTCGCCGACGTGCGCCCCGTGCAGAATTTTGTCGGCGAAGTCGGCAGTGCGCGCAAAGAAGTAGTCGAGGTCGGGCCCGTAGCTAATGAGACCGCCCGCATCTGGAAAAGCGCGAAACGGCGAGATGGCCGGCAGCCGGTTTTGCAACGCGAAGTCGGCCACTTGCTGAGACGCGTTGCGCGTCAGCGGCGACGAAAGCATCAGAAGCGCCTGTGCTCGCGAGGTACGCGAAGCATCGAGCGCGGCCGACATCTCACTCGAACTGCCAAGCGCGTGCAAGGTCAGTTGCACGTTAAGCCGCGCGGCTGCCTGGCGCACCGCGTCGGCTTGAGCCGCCCCGGCGGTGGCGTCCCACAATGCGCTGACCCGCTGCACACGCGGCACAATTTCGCGCAGGAGTTCAAGCCACTTGCCTGCGATTTCTGACAGATTCAGGAACAGTCCCGTCACGTTTCCGTCTGGCCTGCTTAGACTGCGCGCCCAGCCCGAGCGCACAGGATCGCTCTCTAGGTCGAGTGCCACGATCGGCAACGTGCGACTCGCAGCTGCAGCCGCCTGAACGGCCGCGGGACCGAACGCGAGCAGCACGTGGACCGGAAGGGAGACCATCTCCGAAGCCAGCGCCGGTAAGGCAAGCGGATTGCCTTCGGCCGAGCGCAGTATCAAGGCAAGGTTTTGCCCCTCGACCAGGCCCTGCTTGTGCAAGCTCTCGCGCAGGACCTTCACTGTGCGAGCACTTGCGTTGGTGGTGAGTGAAGCGGTCTGCAGCACACCCACGGCGTGGAGACGCGGTTCAGTATTGGCTGCTCTGGCGCCAACCCCCAGCGACGCCACACCGATCAAGACTGACCGACGCGTTGGTCCCAGACCGCACTGGCTCAGCGACGCCTTGAGCATTGGTGCTCTCTAATTTTGAGCTGAACAACCTGGCAGATTACTTCGGCTAGTGCACCGTAACCTGGTAGTGAACGAAGCCACCGAGCTCGCGTTCTATCAGTGCTGCGAAAGCAATCGGTGTGCGATTCTGCAGAAACGGTCCGATGATCTGCACGCCGACCGGCAGACTCTTTTCCGACCCTTCAGTGGGCATCGCGGTGGCTGGCAGACCCGGCGCGGTAAGCACCAGGCGCGAGTACACACGCATCGCGTCGTCCAGCAAGGGCAATAACGGGCTCGTCCGTTCGAGCTTGACACCGGCTTTGACGAGCCGTTCCGACAAGCGTTCCACGGCCCCACTGACCGCACGTGCGGTCAATTCGCGCCGGCGCAAACCATGCTGTCCTCTAAAAGTGAACCCCCGCAGTGGCCATCCGCGTTCGCGCGCCGGTCCGAAATCAGTGAAGTCCATCGGCCCGCTCCCAGCCTGTTCGCGCATTAAAGCATTGGCACGGGGTGCTCACCAGATGTCAATGTTCACTATTGAACGGGGACTAATCCCGCCTTGAACGTACCGCTCGTTGCCCAGTTCGGTGGGATTTCAGATCGCGAATGACCGCTTAGCGTTAGGGACAGCCGTGACCGCTTCTGGCCGGTGGCGGCCCTTTGCTGGGCTTGACGATCGGGGCTCGTCCGAGACGTGGCCGACCGCTTCAGCCAGAATCCGTGCTCAATGGTGCTCTGGCAAAAGCCTCGATTGCGCGCACGAGGAATGGCGCTGTTGTGATGCGACTGGCCGCCTAGATGAACTTCCTTTGGCCCCAGAACTTGTTGCTGATGCTGGCGCTGCCTTTGCTGCCGGCGCTGTACCTGTGGCTGCTGCGTCGACCGGGCAAAGCCGCGCTGCGAATGAGCAGCGTGAGCATCGCTCGCCAGGCCTTGGGCCGCCAATGGCGGCGGCACATTCCGCCGACGCTCTTCTGGTTGGCACTGTCCGTCCTGCTGTTCGGCCTCGCGCGTCCGACCGCGCGGGTGACGCTGCCCTGGTCAAGTTCCACGATCATGCTCGCGATCGATGTGTCGCTGAGCATGCGCGTGCAGGATGTCAAGCCGACGCGCATGGCGGCCGCGCAGGAAGCGGCAAGAACGTTCCTGCACGAACTGCCCCAGAACATCCAGGTGGGCATCGTCACCTTCGCCAGCAGCGCTCAGGTCGCCCAGCGGGCGACGGTCGATCGCTCCTCCCTCATCGGCGCGATCGACGCCATCCAGATGCAGATCGGAACCGCCGTTGGCAGCGCCATCGTGTTGTGCCTGGCCGAGCTGTTTCCCGCTCACGGCATCGATCTGGGCGAGATGACGTTCGGCTCGCGGCACAAGACTCGCAGCAGCGATGAGAGGGACAGGGCGCGACCGCTGCCCATCACGCCGGTGGCGCCGGGATCCTACGACTCCGCCGCGATCGTCTTGTTGAGCGACGGCCGCCGAACCACCGGGGTCGACACGTTGGAGGCCGCGAAGATGGCTGCCGATCGGGGGATCCGGATCTACGTCGTCGGGCTGGGGACCATTGACGGCCATGTTGCGGCGGGCGAAGGCTTGGCCATCTACATGCAACTGGACGAACCGACGCTGCGCGAAGTGGCGCGGATGACCGGCGGCGAGTACTACCACGCTGGCACCGCCGAAGACTTGCGCAGCGTCTACCAGAACCTCGGCACTCGGCTGCAGATCCAGACGCGCGAAACCGAACTGACCGGCCTGCTGGCAATGGCTGCCGCGATCCTGATGGTGGCCGCGTCGTCTCTCTCGGTGCTCTGGTTTGGGCGCATTTCGTGAGGTTGACAGCGATCGCCGCGCGGATCTGCCTGCCATCGGGGTGTGGCGTGATTGGAGCGAAAGGCGAGGCGCGACGGGCTCACCGGTGGCAGGCACCGACTTCGGCCGCTACGCAAGGTAGCGCGAAGCCCAGATGGAAATCACGTCGGCCGCGTAGGCGGCGTCCACCGGGCGTGTAAGCAAGTGGTTTGCGTCGTCGAGCGAGACGAAGCTCTTCGGATGACGCGCAGCGAGAAAGATCGCCGAGGCGTTGTCGATGTCCACGGTGTCGTCGCGGGGCGCATGCATCACCAGCAGCGCGCGGCGCAGCCCTGCGATGCGCTGCCGCTGGTCATGCGCGCCCAGTTCGTCAACGAAGGTTCGCCGCACGAGGAAGGGCCGGCCGCCGAGGTCCACCTCGGCCTCACCCTGTTCGAGCAGCTTCTGCAGGCCGTCGCCGAACAGACGGGTGACATGCTTCACGTCGAACGGCGCGGCCAGCGTCGCAACAGCCTTGACCGAGGGCATGTCTGCGGCGGCCGCCAGCGCGGCTGCGCCGCCCAGACTGTGCCCGATGAGCAGCGAGGGCGCCTGACCGTTCGCTTCCATCGCACGTGCCGCGGCAAGCAGATCTTGCACGCTGCCGCCGAAGGTGCTGTCGCCAAACTCGCCCTCGCTTTGGCCAAGGCCAGTGAAGTCGAAGCGAAGCACGCCAACCCGATGCGCGGTCAATGCTCGGGCGATTCGCACGGCTGCAAGCGAATCCTTGGTGCAAGTGAAGCAGTGCGCGAAGAGTGCGAACGCGACCGGGGGCGCTTCAGGCAGATCAAGCCGACCGGCGAGCCGCTGGCCTTGTGCACCTGTGAAGTCGAAGCGCTGTCCGCTCATGGGCCACGAATGCAAGTCAATGCGGTGTGGCGATTGCAGCGCAGATGGTATTCCTTCGCCGGCGTGGCGCGGCAAGTGGGTCCGGCTTGACCACAGGCACCGGTTGGAGCGTCTTGAACGTTACCAGGGGTTCGTTCATCGCTGTCGTCCCACGGGCCACGTCGTGCGCTGCGCTCCCGCCGCATGCGAAGGGGCCGCTATCGGCAGGCGGTGCTCAGTGCTTGATGTCGCGTTTCTGCTCGCGACCTTCTTGCTTGGTGTCGCGCTTATCCTGGCGGCATTCGGCGTTGCTCTTGTTGCTCTCCTGCTTGCAGTCAACCTTGTTCTGGCGCGCCGCCTGCTTGCTGTCTTGCTTGACGTCGCGGCCTTCGCGGCGCTCTTGCGCCTGCTCGGTGGCGAAGCCGGGACCGCTCACTGCCAGCAGCCCCGCGACGAGCACGCCGCCGCCCCCTGCCCAGAGCGTGCGGATGAAGTTCTTCGTTTGCATGACCTGCTCCTTTTCAGTTGAGATCGCTGTCCTTGTCGTACCGGGTTGCCCCTCGGCCGTCAGCTCGAGCGCCAGGCTGTCGCCGCTGACCTGGTACGGCAAGACCGACGCATCTTGGCACGATGTGCCGGCGCAAGCGTTGATCTGACGCAGACCGGTCTTGGTCGTGCTGCGATTGCGCTCGCAGGGAGTTGACGCTGCGCGTTTTCAACTGACCGGCAAGACGTCTATGACGGCTTCTCCCTGAGCGGCTGAGCAGTTTGGGGCGATGGTTGCGCGCTCAGCGCCAAGGCCGCCGAAATGTGGGCGAGGTGCGTCATGCCCTGCGGGAAGTTGCCGAGCAGCTCGCCAGTCGCGCTGGCGTACTCCTCCGCGAACAATCCGAGGTCGTTGGAGCAGCTGCTGACGCGATCGAACAGCTTGCGTGCCTCGGTGCCACGCCCCTGTCGCGCTAGGCACTCGGCGAGCCAGAACGAACAGGCCAGGAACGAACCCTCGCTGCCGCGCAGCCCGTCGTCGGCGCGGTAGCGCAGGACCAGCCCACCGTCATCGAGCTCGCGCCGCACCGCATCGGTGGTGCGCAGCATGCGCGGGTCATCGTAAGCAACGAAGCCGACGTCGGGCAACAGCAGCAGAGCCGCATCGAGCTCGGTGGTGTCGAACACGGCCACGAAGTTGCCGCGATTGGGATTGGGATCGATACCCCGAGTCTCGATCGCCTGCCGGATCTCGTCGCGCGCAGCGTGCCAGCGGCCGAGCGGCGCCGGCAGGCCGTGGCGTTCGGCAAGCTCGATGCCACGCTGCACCGCTGCCCAGCACATCACTTTCGAGTGGACGAAGTGACGCGGTTCGCCGCGTACCTCCCAGATGCCGCGATCGGGCAGCTGCCAGCTGTCGATCGCGCAGTCGACGGTCTGAGCAAGGAAGTTCCAGTAGTCTTCGTCCGGCTTGTTGCCGCGCTTGCTCCACCGTCCTGCCAGCTCGAGCAGCAATCCAAACATGTCGGCCTGGTACTGGTGCTCGGCGGCATTGCCGATCCGCACCGGCCGCGAGCCGCGCCAGCCTTGGAGGTGGTCGAGCGTCAGCTCGGTCAACCGACGCTTGCCATCGATGCCCACCAGCACCTGCAACTGGGCGCCGTTGCCTGCAGAAGCACGCTGGATGAAGCGCCTGAAGCCATCGGCCTCGGCGATGCAGCCGAGGCTCGACAGCGCATGCGTGGTGAAGACGGAATCGCGGAGCCAGCTGTAGCGGTAGTCCCAGTTGCGCTCGCCGCCGACGTGTTCGGGCAACGAGGTCGTGGGCGCGGCGATGATGGCCCCGGTCGGCGCGTAGGTGAGTGCCTTCAGCACGATCGCCGAGCGCACCATGCCAACGCCAGGTTGCCCCTCGAAGACAAGTTTGGAAACCCACTCGCGCCACCAGGCCAACGTCTCATCGAGATGATCCTTGACCGCGTCGCGCGATGGAGCTTGGAGGGGCGCGGCGTGCATTTCCTCGGGCGACACGAAGCGCATCACCAGGTGAGCGCGGTCGCCTTGGCGGATCTCGATGTCGGCACCGAGGGCGTGCTTGCCGACGAGCTGCAACGCGATGTCGCCAGACAACAGCAGCCCGGCGTTGCTGCCGACCGCGCAATGCGCCGTCTCGCCGATGCGATAGATCCACGGCTCGATCTCGCCGTAGTCGAATCGGGGCACGAATTCGACGCGCAGGCGCATCGCGCCCGACAGTCCTTCGACGATGCGCACCAGCTGGCGCCGTGGATGCTCTCGGCCGCCATGACGCATTGCGAAGAAATCGGTGAGGCGCAACGCACCCGAGCCGGACTCGTGGGTGGTCGAAAGCACCAGACTGTCGCCACGATATTCGCGCCAGGTCTTGCAGGGATCTCGCGGCGCGATGGCGAAATGTCCACCGCGTTCGGTGTCGAGCAGACGGCCAAAGCAGCTGTCGGAGTCGAACCGCGGCAGGCAGCACCAGTCGATCGAGCCTTCACGCGAGACCAGCGCCGCCGAGTGGCAGTCACCTATCAGCGCGTAGTCGGCGATCGGCAGGTCTGGGTTCATCGCCACAGCCATGTTCCTTGGCGGCGATCGTGCTCGAGCAAGCAACGTTCCCGCTTGAACCTCATGTACGCGCATGATCTGGGACCGCAGGCAGGAGTCCGGGATCCTCCACCCGGCGCTGGCTCAAGCTGACGCTCGCGGGTGCCCGGGCGCGGTCGCATCAATCGCTGCCGCGAGGCGCGAAGTGTTCCCGCTTGGCATGTACGCGGCCGGCACAGAGGAAATGATCAAGGCGATGGGATTCCCCTTCATCGGGGTTCTACCGCCGTTCCCTTCTGCTTGTCGCGCTCGCGGCGTGGACCGGAGCCTTTGCTGGGCTCGTGTTGGACCTTCTGCGCCGCTTCGCAGCGTTTCGAAGCTAGGCCGCCGCCGCTTGAACAAGCTTCGAGGGCAGCCGCACCGCGCCCGCTCAAGCCGCCGCCGCTCATCGCGGTGGCCTCGACGGGCTCGTCCGTTTAGGGAACTTCCTTCTCGGCGCGGCCCTCTATCGACTGCGCTCATGCGAGCGCCATCCGTGCAGCCGCGGCACCCGATGTTTTCTTCCGCACTCATGGAGACCCCTATGCTGAAGTTCCGCCGTATTGCCCCCCTGGCCCTGCTGACCCTGTCGGTCCCGCTGTGGGCCGCAACACCCACCGCCCCCGCGCACAAGAAGGACACGAAGAGCCCCGCACCGAGCGCGGCCGACGTGCGCGATTGGAAGGCCGTCGACGCCAACGGCGATCACCTCGTCTCGCCCGAGGAGATGGAGAAATACCTGCAGGCGAATCCCGGCCCGCTGAAGAAGAAGGGCTGATTGCGGCCAGCGCCGCGCGCCGGTCGGCGCAGTCGCAGCCCCCTTGGGGCGGTGACCTTCGCAGGAGATCGGAACGTCATCCGTTGAGATCGGATCGGATCGACCGAGTGGTGCCGATCATGTCTAGCCGACGCTTGCGCGACACGCTCGCTGCCGCTGCGATGACGGCGTTCGTGAGCACGGCCTTCGGCGAAGCGAGAGTCGTGAGTCCCGAGGCCGACGAGACGGTCCACAGCAACGGCGGCAGCATTCGCGTGATCGTGCAAGGCATCCCGAGCGGGCTGCAGCTGCAGCCAGCGCTCGACGGCGAAGCAGTGAGCGAACCACTCGCCGATTCGGTGTTCTATCTGCACGGCGTCACGCGTGGCACACACGAACTGACCGTCAAGTTGCTCGATGCGAGCGGGCGAGAGGTCATGCGGATATCGCCGGTCACGTTCCACGTGTGGCATGCGTCCACCTTGTTTCGGCACCGCGGGCGATGAACGCGCCGAGCAACCCGCCACTGTCGGGCGGATCGTTGGTCTGCTCAGCCCTTCGCATTTTCCCTCTGGCACTGGCTTGCACCGCGTGGCCCGCCATCGCGGGCCCGGCCGAATCTTCGGTGTGGATCGACGTGTCGCGCGAAGATGGGGTGCGGTTCAACGGATACCGCTTGCCGCGCGAGGCCGAAGGCATGGGGGTTGTGATGGACCCTGGCCACGAGATCGCCACCGCAGCTCATGTGGTCTGGCAAGCCGAGTCGATCACGATCAAGAACCTCAAGGGCACGAGGGCGCGCGCCCGTGTGGTGTGCATCGACAAGGCCGTCGACATCGCCCTGCTGCGGGTTGAGCATCCGCCCGAGCGTTTCGCGACGATCCGCGCAAGGCCCGCCGTCGCGGGCGAGTGGGTCGGCGTGGTGGGAGGACCGGAGCGCGGTGAAGTGCCGCATGTCGTCTCCGGGGCCATCGCGGCCACCCATTGGACGGTCAATGGCGTGCCCGTTGCACTCATCTTTTCGGGCATCAAGGGCGAAAAGGGCATGAGTGGTGGGGGGCTCTTCGATGCCGACGGAGCACTGCTGGGCATCGTCATCCGCATCGATGGCAGGCTTGGATACCTGAGCGCTCTTCCCGTGGCTGAGCTCTGCACGCGCTTTGCGCGGTGTGCCGGCCGCAGCTCTCCACCGTTGCCCCCGCAGGGCTGTGATTCAGGCGCGTCGCAGCTGCCCCCAGCCTCCCGGTGGGACAGGTGAGTCTCCGCCTTTCGCAAAGGTCTGCTGCCGGCCAGCAGCCGACCAAAGCAAGCCGTACCGAAGGCCGTCACTCCACCCGCGCCTCACGCTGCGCGGCCCTCGCGCCTGTTGAGGAGGCCACGTCGAAAATGCTCGAGACCCCGTCGAAGATAGGCCGGATCATCGTAGATGCGTGCCAGCACGATGGACCCCTCAACGCAAACCAGGAACTGGTCCGCCAAGTCGACCGCTGTCGTCCCGGGCGTCGCACAAGGACTGAGCAAGTCGACCAGCAATGCTCGCAACTCACTGGTTCGCTTCTTGAGTGCGGTTGAAATGATCCGGCTTGATCCAGCGGCATCGGCCGCAAGGTTGGCCAACATGCACCCCGTCTTCCACAGATCAGCGGCAACGTTGGAGGCGTGGTCCAAGAAGCCGTGGGCGCGCCGCAGCGGATCCGTTTCGACGGCATAGGTGCCGGCAGCCAGGCGCCCCACTCGATCTGCGAAGTAGTGGTCCAGCGCAGCGAGGCCGAGAGACTCCTTGCTGTCGAAGAAGTGATAGAAGCTGCCTTTGCTGAGCCCCGCTTTGCGTATGACATCGTCCACGCGCGTCGCGGAATACCCGTCGCGCAGCATCAGCCGCTCAGCGACGCGGACGAGCTTCTCGCGCGTGTCCTGCGGTCTGCGGGGTTCGTTGGTCGGAGCGCCCGCGCGAATCGTTCGTTGCGTTGCCAACCGTCACCACACGTAGTGAGGCCGACGTTCGCCAAGGACGAAGCGCATTACATCCCAGGCATCGATCGCCAAAGAGACTGCGTTGGTGGCGATGAGCGTGATGAGCCAAGCATGGAACGCGGCTTCTCCCTTTGGCAGCGTGTCAAGGCGCAGCGCCATCCATGTCAGCATGGGAATCCACAGAACATGCGTCACTCCGAGCAGCCGGATGAAGCGCCTGCGCTGGTAGATCAGCGCTTGAGCGAGCACCGCCACGCCCACGGCACCCAGCGTGACTTGCGCCTCTATGTGCTGGATGAACAGCAAGCTCGCCGCGTTCACGCCCACGAGCCACGCACCCCAGATTCTCTGCACGGGACGGAAGCGCACCAAGACGATTCCAAGGAGTTCAAAGACCGACCGCAAGAGGCCGATTCCCAATGCTTTACGCGTCATGGTGGTCCACCCTCACAAGGTGTCGAATTGACGATTCGTGTAGACTAAATGGTCTAGACCAATCGGTCAACAGACTGAAGCGAATCCCCCACCACAGGGAGTGGTCAACGCGTCCCACCATTCCGTCAGGAAGGACGGCGGCAACGCGCTCGAGCGGGCCGTCACGCAATGTCTCCTTCGATGAACGGGTTCTCGGCCTCGTATTCGGCGCGGGTTTTGCGGCGGTGGTCGCCGCCGAGGTGGACACAGGCCATTGCTCGGTCCACGTAGATCTCGGATCGAAGCGGCCAACTGCGGGCCGCGTCGAACAGGCCGGGCATGAACTCGTAGCTCCGGGGCTTGCCGCCATCCTCTACATCGTTGAACCACAGATGCGAGCCACAGCGCGGGCAGAACGCGCGCTCGGCGAAGGCGGAAGAGCGGTAGCGCGTGACCTCGCCCGTGACGGTGACCGCGGAGGCGTCGGCGTTGAAGCACAGGAACAGTCCCCCTGACCACCGCTGGCACATCCGACAATGGCAGGCGCCCACGCGCGGGTCGTGCTCGCCTGCCACCGCAATCGTCACGGCGCCGCAGAGGCAGTGGCCGGTTATCGTGGAAATGGAGGGGCTCGTGCTGGGAGCGGGGTTGGGTCCGACGGTCGTTGGCTGCATGTTTCACGGTTCCTGAAATCGACGGCCGTTTAGGGGCAACCGCCGCGCCGGGGCGGCTTGGTTAATATGGGGCCCGACCGTCCCGTGCGTCTCGATGATCCAGAGCCAGCAAGGCACAACGTTGATCGACGCCGAACACCTGCTCGATGTGCAGCGCAAGCTTCGCGTACGCCTGCTCAATCGACGGCAGATTGCGTGGCGGCCGGCGCGCGATCTGGCAGCGCACATGCTGCTGCATCTGGACGATCCCAAGGACTGCCTTCAGTTGGCAGTGCAATGGATGCGCGATGCCTTCGATGCCGATCGGGTCGACGCGGGCTTCGGCGCTCCTCGCGATGTGATCTACCGGCCGCAGGCCGAGGCGCTGCGCAGCACGCGGTGGGTGCCTTCCATGGTCGGCGCCGCGATCGACGCCGCCGACAGCGGGGTGCAGGGTGTGTGGGCCTCGCGGCGCGTCGTTGTGTTCCGTGACATCGCACAGGAGCGCCGGATGGGCGAGCGCCTGCGCGCAAGCCTTCTCAGCCTCGGTTCACGGAGCATCATCGCGACATCGCTGCGTGACCACGGGGCCCCCGTCGGGCTGACCTGCGCCGACTGGATGGAGTGCCGTGTGGACGCGAACGACACGCGTTGCGCGCGTCTGCAGGACCTGTCGGACAACGTGCTTGGCCCGATCATCAGCGCGGCACGCGGCTTGAACGAGAGAGCTGTCGGCGCCGATACGGTGCTCGCCGGCAAGGTCCAGAGAATGCTGCGCGACCTGACGCCCGCCGAGCGCAGGGTCGCGCTGCTCGCGGCTACCGGCATGAGCTACAAGGAGATCGCCCGCCGATTGAACCGCTCGTTCTCCACCATCGACCACCAGCTGCGCAGCGTGCGTGAGAAGCTCGGCGTGCGCTCGGCGGGCCACCTCGTACACATCCTCGCGCCTCACTCGACGCTAGCGCTCACCGAGCTGCCGCCGCAAGCGGCGAGAGAGTCGTAGCTCGGCGTCTTGAGCAGCTCGTGCAGCTGGCGTCGCCGCACGCCCATGTTGCCGCCGTCGAACAGCGGCAGCACGAGCGCGTCCTGCATCAGACCGGCCAGCGGAAGCTCGTGGTCGTAGCTGTCGATGCCGACGACCTTCATCAGATCGGCGATCACCCGGACCGCGGTTTCCGAGCCGAAGATCTTCGAATGCAGCGCCAGCTCGAGCGCCGCCGGCGACTGCACGTCCAGGGCATGGCAGGCGCGCCAGCTCAGGTAACGCGACGCTTCGATCGCCGTCTTGGCATCGGCGAGGGCGTAGCCGACCGCCTGATGTTCGATGATTGGCAGCACGCCGCCCCGCCGCTCCTTCTGCGCAAACGCCAGAGCGAAGTCGAATGCCGCGCGCATCAGGGCGGTGCCGAACACGCCGACGATGGCCGCGGTGCCGGCGAAGCTTGCATCGACCAGGCCCTTGGCCGCACCGACCGCACCCAGTACGTGATCGCTTGGCGTGCGCATGCCATCGAGCCGGAAGCGTGGCAGCAGATGCGCCCGGTGCCCCATCGACTCCAGGTATTGCTCGACGACGATGCCGCGCTCGGGTTTCTCGATGACGAGAATCGAGAGCGCGTGGTCCGGCGGTGCGGCCGCATTGGTGCGGCAGACCACGCACAGGAGTTCGGCGCCTCTGCCGTCCCAGCCCGTCGCACTCGAAACCCATTGCTTGCGGCCGTCGATGACCCAATGATCGCCGTCGCGTCGTGCCCGGGTGCGCGTGCCCTCGCCGGGACTGGGCGCAGCGAAGTTGGCGCTGCCGCCGGGCTCGCTGTTGCACAGCGCCGCCAGCGGCGTTCCCGAGCGCTCTAGAAACGGACCGAGGAACTTCTTCTGCTGCTCAGGCGAGCCGCCGAGCATCACGGGCAGCAGCCCGAGCAGCGTCGAGAACATCGTCAGCGAGACATTGACGTCGACGGCGTAGAACTCCTCGGCGACGACAGCCATGTCGACGAGCCCTGTGCCCGCGCCGCCGAACGGCGCCGGGATGATGCGCCGCAGGAAGCCTTCGTTGACGAGCTGTTCGTACATCGGCCGTGTCGCGGCAAAGCGCTCAAGCGGGGTTCGCAGTCCTCTCGTTGCCGGACCGACTTCGGTGAGCACGCGCTGTGCGAAGCGACGCGCGGAGAGCTGCAGCTCACGCTGCTGGGCAGTGAGGGTGAAATCGATGGCCATGGCGGATCCCTTCGGTGTGGGCTGGCATCGCGAGCTTGCGCGGGCGCAGCCCGCGACGGAAATCGCGAACCTTCGCGATAGCCGGAGGCTTGGCCACGCACCACACTGGCTGGATCGGTTCAGCAAAGGAGGCCGCCATGTCATTGCAGGACAGCAGGATCGTCATCACCGGAGGCGGCACCGGCATCGGGCTGGCGACCGCAAAGCTCGCCGCCGCGCGCGGCGCTTCGGTCGTGCTGATGGGGCGCCGCGAATCGAAGCTGCAGGGCGCCGTCGAAGCCATTGGCCGCGCCGCTTCGTACCGCGTGCTGGACGTGACCGATGGCGACGCGGTCGCGCGCGTCTTCAAGGAGCTTGGTCGGTTCGACCATCTCATCACCTGTGCGGCCGGGATCACGATCGGACCGTTCGCCGAGTTGCCCGAGAGCGCCTTGCGCGACTTCTTCGAAGTGAAGTTCTGGGGCCAGGTGCGGGCGATCCGCGCCGCACTGCCGAACCTCGCACGCGACGGCTCCATCGTCGCGTTGTCGGGCTATCTGTGCCGCAAACCGAGCGCGGGATACTCGCCGTTCGCAGCCGTCAACGGCGCGATCGAGGCGCTTGTCAAGGTACTGGCCATCGAACTCGCGCCGATCCGCATCAACGCCTTGGTACCGGGCCAGATCGACACCTTGCGCGAGCTGATCGGCGAGCAGGCGAATCGCGGCCGTGTCGAAGCGGCGGCGGCCAAGCTGCCGGTCGGTCGAATCGGCACACCCGAGGACGTCGCGCATGCCGCACTGTTCCTGGCCGAGAACCGCTTCACGACCGGAACCGTTCTCGACGTCGACGGTGGGGAGCGCTGACCACCGGCGCGATCTCTCGTGCAACTGCGGGCGGCGTGGTCCTGTCGCTGTTGCCGCGCGATTGCGGCGGTGCGCTGACTGATCCAAAGGAGTTGCATGGCCACGCTCACCTTGCCCCCGACCCCCCTTTGCCGGCAGCTCGGCATCGCGCTACCGATCGTCCAGGCGCCGATGGCCGGCGGCTGGACGACGCCGGCGCTCGCAGCCGCTGTGGCCAATGCCGGCGGGCTTGGCATGCTGGCCGGGGCGCGGATAACGGCGGATGAACTGCGCAGACAGGTCGAAGCGGTTCGAGCGCTGACCGATCGACCCTTCGGCGTGAACTTCCTGCTGGCAGCGCCCGACGCTGCACCGAGCGATGCCAGCCCCATGCAGAGGGCGCTCGACCGGGGGCGGGTGAAGTTCGGGCTTTCGAGCGGGCCAGCCCAACTGTCGTTGCCTGCGTCGCAGTTCGGCGAGCAGCTCGCCTATGTGTGCGAGGCGAAGGTTCCGATCGTCGGATTCGCGATGGGCGATCCGGCGCAATACGTCCCACGCATCAAGGACTACGGCGGCTTCGTCGTCGCAATGGCGACCACCGTCGACGACGCCGCCCGGTTGGAGGCGAGCGGCGTCGACGCCATCGTCGCGCAGGGCAGCGAAGCGGGCGGCCATCGATCGCTGCTCGATGCAGCGGCCGCTGCTGATGCGCCGCTGATCGGCACGCTCGCACTCGTCCCGCAGGTGGTCGACGCGGTCAGTGTGCCGGTCATCGCGGCGGGCGGCATCATGGACGGCAGGGGCGTAGCCGCCGCACTCGCGCTCGGTGCGCAGGCCGCGCAACTGGGCACGCGCTTTCTGCTTGCCCGCGAGAGCGGCACCTTCCCGGCGTATCGCCGACGGTTGTGCGAAGCCAGGGAAACCGACACCGTCATGACGCTCGCGATCAGCGGTCGACCGGCGCGGGCACTTCACAACGAGTTCGTCCGCGCGGTGGACGGGGCGGGTACTCCACCCCTTTCTTGGCCCTACCAGGCGCTCGCCGCAGAGGATCTCTTCCGGGCGGCCATCTCTGCAGACGATGCGAACTGGGCACCACTGCTTGCCGGACAGGGGCTGCGACTCGCTCTCACCGAAGCATCGGCCGCCGAGATCATCGAAGCGATCGTGAGCGGCGTGGTTGCAGCACGCGAGCGGTGAATCTCACCGGTCCAACCTTCGGGCGCCGCGGTTCGCATGGAGCGCTCCGCCGCGACGCCGCGAAGGACGGGGTTCCCGGCCTGTGCCGGCACGCCGGCCGCGGCGCTGCACATCAGCAGGCGATCAGGCATCCGGCTCGATGGCGCGATGGGTCACGATCAATCTCCTGAACAAAGGCCTAAAGCGCCCCCTGGAAGCACAACATTGACGGCTGCGACGTGACGGGCGATGCGGATGGGAAGCGGCAAAGCCCGCTGTAGCCCGTCGGATGACACGCCCAAGCGATCCTTGGCCGTCAGCGCGTTGTACGCTGCGCCGCGCCGGCACGCGCGAAGCGTTCAGCGGAAGATTTCACCCCGGTTGTCCAGAGTTTGAGCAAATCAAAGGTGCTGAAATGATTGATCACTTGAGCGTTGTCGTCAGTGACTACGAGAGGAGCAAGGCGTTCTATCTGCAGGCACTGGCGCCGACCGGCCATTCGCGACTGGTAGAGCTGCCTGCCGCGCACGGCGGTCGCACGCCCAGCGCCGGCTTCTGCCATGCGGACGGTACCGATTTCTGGATCAGCCAAGGCGTTGCGATCAAGCCTCCCGTCCACATCGCATTCCGCGTGTCCTCGCGCGCGGCAGTCGATGCCTTCTACAAGGCGGCCATCACAGCAGGCGGCAAGGACAACGGCGCGCCGGGTCTGAGACCGCAATACCACCCAAACTACTACG